>Ga0114945_10001256_pt1 | contig 15902 bp, 8 predicted proteins | sample OV2TP3_FD_87194 | JGI IMG/M metagenome (GOLD analysis project Ga0114945, IMG submission 87194) | Hot spring microbial communities from Beatty, Nevada to study Microbial Dark Matter (Phase II) - OV2 TP3 | ecosystem: Environmental > Aquatic > Thermal springs > Hot (42-90C) | place: USA: Beatty... | reverse complement strand
CTCTCAAGTTTTGCTTTTATGACAAGTCTTTTCCAGACAGTGCCGGGCGGAGTACACGTAACAAGAGTTAAGTAAGAATTGTCAAAACTTTGTTCAAATAAAGATGTGTCTGAAGGATCAACTACATTTATGTTGTAGATTTTGTATGTATAAAGAACTGTGTTTAGGTTTGCATAGATTGTGTCGCCAGTTTTAAGTTTATATAAATTGGCAAAGATCGTTTTGTAGTCGTTGGGATTGAACAATTGAGGAAGAGTTGAATGACCAAAAATTACAGAATTTCCAATGTCTCCAGCAACGCTGGTGCCTGGATAATTTACTAAGTGAGCACCTACATTGGTGTCTACAGCAGATACTGTAGCATTTTGTATTTTTATCCGAGGGATAGATAGGGTATAGAAAGGAACTTTGGGAGCGCCCTTTTGCAGCAAGGTATCCGAAATAGAGGGAAACCAATTTTCTGCATTTAGATAATCTGTTTGTATAGAATCTTTGGCTTGGACAATAAGATCTTTTATAAGAGTAGAATTGAGAATTACTGATTTTGGAATAGGTGTTGTAATAGTCTGTGTTGCAAATACTGGTTTAAAGTAAATCTGCCAAGAAACAAAAGGCAAGAATATATACACAGTAATTCCAATTCCCAAGATTACAAACACTGCGCTTATTATTCTAAAAATTGTCTTTAAGTAATTTTTAGAGCTTTTTTTGTAATAATACCTATTCATCAAGCTTTATAACTATTTTTATATTTTTATGGTTTCTAGAAATGGCTTTGGGCAACAATGGGATATGTGGTTTGGAATAAATGTTTGCTTTTGATACTTGATTTATTTTTAGAAGCAGAGTTTGTGCTTCTTGATGAGATTTTCCTGCAAGATTTGTTATTAAATCCTTCTCGTCTATTTTGGGCTGCAAAAGCGCTTTAACATTAAGAGTTGCTGTTACTGTTTTGTTTTTCTCTTCTAGATCTTTTATCTGTATTTTCAGATTGTCGTCTAGTAAGACTAGATCTTTGTCAAGATCTTCATTTATAAAAGAGCGCACCTTGAATTCGAGATCGTCTTTTTTATAAGACATTATCTCAAACATTACTGTGCCTGTAAGAGTTACAGAATCTGTTTCCTCTCCTGCTTTTTTGTCAAAACTTTGACTAGCTAAAGATTTACTTATAAAGATTGGAATCAAAACTTGATCTTTAGACATTTGCTCTCGGATTTTTTCCATAGCTTTTTTCTCTAAGTTTTTGGGTAGTTGGTCAACTAGCTTATCAATGTCTTTTTTTGCAACAATATTGATCTCTTTTTTGCTTCCTCCGGAAAAGGGGTTATCGTTTTTTGCTGCAAGTAGAGCATCATCGTTTATAGAAAACGTAGTATCAGTTGGCAGATTGTACTCCTGTCCTATAGAGCTGGCTGTTACATTTGTTTCTTTTTTTGAAGGCTTTATACCTTCAAACGGATTAGCTGAAGCAGAGGCTATCTTAATCGTATCATCCAGTGTAAAAACCAAGTCGTTTGATGAGGTAATTTTTGTCGAAGATACAAGTGTGACTTCGTTTATATGATTGTTAAAGATTGTTACTTTGCCTATTGCCTTTTCTCCTACTTGTTTTTTGCCTGTTGCAGAAGTTGATACAGAACCTTTTTCCGACACTGTTACTGTTTCTCCAATAATGTTTTGAATTTCCGAATCGCTTATAGGAGAAGTCGAAAAAACTACAGGCTCTTTTCGTTCTATTATTTTTGGTTTTACAGTTAAAACTATTTCGCTTTGTGAGGTAAATAGGTATAGAAAAGCAAGAGACAATAAACCTAGAACAAAAGCGGCCGAAATTATAAAGCGTTTTTTGAAAATCTTGGTGAGTATTTGAATTTTTGAAGCTAAATCTTTGATATTCTTAAGTTTTTTTAGTAGATTATGAATTAAGAGAAGAATTGTCCTTTGAACAATTAACGCAGACTCTGGTTTTAAAAGAGTAGTTTTTAGAGAAGGTGTTTTTGTATTTTTGTTGTTTTCCTCTTCTGCGGGAGGATATTCTTCTTTTTTTTCACTCAGAGTTGGAACATCTCCAGTAAATCCAAAATCCTCTGGTTTTAAGTACATTTTTTCTTGATACAACTTCTCTTTTTGGTTTTCCAACTCTTCGTCTCTTTTTTGGCTTTCTGTTTCTTCTGCTTCTTTTGTATCTTTTGGTCTTTCTTCTTGTATGCTAGGCGATTCCTGCAGGATCTCAAAGCCCATTTGAGTTGCTGCTCCAACGAGCACTGCTTTTGCGTCAAAATTGAGAGGAAGAGTGGCTATTTGAGGAAGATGCAAAAAAGGTAAGCTTTTGCTCCAGGTGTGGTTTAGAAATTCTTGAGTTAGGTCTTTTTCTCCATCGAACAAAATAATTTTTGCTGGGAGTATTTCCGATGCTCCAAAATGTTTTAAAAGTGCATCAACCGTGTAGGGGACAGATTCATGTATTTGAGATGTTTTTGTCTCCATAGTTCTTCCAGCTCTTATTAAAGAGACAGTTACAGATTTATTGCCTACCTCTACAATAATTGCCGAAACTGGTGCTCCTTCTTCTTTTTGAAGAAGATGTGATATTGCTTGAGAGATTACCAAAAATCCAATAGGAGTGAGTTCTAAGTGGTCGGATACTTTTTTAAGTCTTGCAAGGTATTCTTTTTTAATCTTGTCGTTTTCCACCCAAGTTTCTTTAACGCCAAAAATAGTTTTGTGTGTTTGGACATTTTCGGGCAAAGAATCTTCTGCTTTGGAGATAGCAGTATCTAGAACTTCTAGTATTTCCCCATCTGAAGTATCTTCGATTGATGTCCTAAAAAATTCAGTATACTGACCTACAATTCTAATTTTTCCTTCTAGTTCTTCAAAAACAACTGCGCTTGCCTTTTCGTTTCTTAAGACCAAAACCAGAAAGTATGAAAAGGGATTTTTTTTCTTTAAAAATGGCAGAAAAGAAGCTAGATTCATACCCCAACAACCGCATATAAGCGTCTTTGTCTCTTGCCTAAATTTTCTTGCTTTATTATCTTAAAGCTTTTTACTTTAGATGTAAAATCAACATGGGGACCGCCGCAGAACTCCTTTGAGTATGCATCTTGTGGCGATTGGGTCTTGACGGACGAGCCACCAATAAAATAAACTTTGACCCTGTCTTGATATTTTTCATCAAACAAACCAATTGCGCCCAATTCTTTGGCTTTTTCAAGAGTCATTATTTCAAAGTGAACCGGAAGATTTTCCTTAATTTTATTATTTACTATTTTCTCAACTTTTTTTATTTCCTCATCTGTTAGTTTCTTATCGTAATTAAAATCAAATCTTACTCTTTCTGTTGTTATACTTGATCCTGTTTGATGTACATGGTTTCCTACAACATCTCTTATCGCCTGATGCATAAGATGAGTGGCAGTATGCCCCATAATAGTTTTTTCCTGATGATCTGCAAGGCCACCAGCAAATTTTTTCTCTGCGCCTTTTCTGGAGAGCGCTTGGTGCTCTTTCATTTTTTCGGCAAATTTTTGTTCATCAAAAACGTAGCCTAAATTTTTGATTTGAGTAGGAGATAAGCCATGTGATGCGTACAAAAAAAATGCATCATCTGCAGAAATTTCAACTTGACCTTTTAGCTCATCGCCCACTATTTGATATCTTTTAAATATATATTCTTTTGCTCTTTTGAGAGTTGCTTCATATAAAGTTTTTTCTTCTAAAAGAGTATTTTTGATTTTTTCAAAGCTTGTTAGTAAATCAGGATCTGTTTCGTTATAACTCTTTGCAATTGATTCGATAACAGGTGAGAGGTCGGATCCCCCTATGTTGTAAAAATTATCAAGACCTCTTCTTATTAGTCTGCGTAAGATATATCCTTGTTCTTTGTTAGATGGGACAATTCCTGCATTGACTATCAATACAGATGCAATGAGATGGTCAATGACAATTCTAATATTCTTTGAATGCTCTTTATATTTTTTCTCGGTTGATAATTCGATAGTACGAACTATTGGTTTTAGCAAGCTTGTTTCGAACATGTCTTGTTTGTCTTCTGTTGCAGCAACAAGCCTTTCAAGTCCTGCGCCAAAATCTACATTCCTTTGAGGAAGTTCTTTAAATTTCCCATTAGCCATTTTTTGGTACTGCATAAATACGCTATTTCCAATTTCTAGATATCTACCGCATGGACAATTAATATGGCAGTGTTCACCGTATTTTTCGTCGTGAGATGTTCCAAAATCATAAAATACTTCACTGTCTGGTCCTCCTGGCTCACCCGCTGGCATATTTGCTGGTACACCAGATCTAGACCACCAATTCTTGTCAGCACCATAAAAGAAAATCCTGTTTTTAGGATCAATGCCAGCTTTTTCAAATATATCTTTCCAAATCTTCTCAGACTCTGTATCTGTAGGGATTGTTTCGTAGCCTTTAAAGACGCTTATATATAATCTTTCGGGATCAATATTTAGCTCTTTGGTTAGAAATTGAAAAAACCATCCTAGTTGTAATTCTTTAAAGTATGCTCCCAGGCTCCAGTTTCCAAGCATTCTAAAAAAAGTAGTGTGTCTATTATCTCCAACTTCTTCAATATCTTGTGCTCGGAAACAGTTTTGCACATTGACCAATCTTTTCCCTTGTGGATGTGGTTCTCCTAAAAGATATGGCACCAGTGGTTGCATGCCAGAGCTGGTAAAAAGAGTGGTTGGGTCATTCTCCGGCACTAAAGAAGCATTGGGAATTCTTTTGTGCCCCCGTTTTTCAAAGAAAGAAATATATTTTTGAATAATATCTAATTCTATCATTTCAATAAAATTATATCATACAAGCGCACCATTAATGCATGTGGCAGAATAATATTGCTAAAAGTTAATCTATTCCATTCAACTGGACACCAAAGGACAATGTGGATAATTTTTAGATTGTCCTTTTTAGCCTCACTTTTAGCGATGCGGTCGCTTAAGTTTTTGTAGGTTAAATCAAAACTAATTCATCCAAAGTACACTACTATGTAGTGATAGACTTTGGACGGGAAATTGATAATATTGAAACCTAATCTCAGTATGCTAGAATAGTTGTGTGATTATTACACTAAAGGTATAGATGAATATATTAGAATTGAAAACGACTAAAAAGGACGAAGTTATTGATATTACTGATTTGGTTAATGATATCATCGCGAAAAGTGAGAAAAATAGTGGAGCTTGCATTTTAAATCTTGTTCACACAACATGTGCATTAACAACAGCGGATCTGGATCCTGAAACAGATGAAGATTTGCTTGAAGCATTAAGAAAAATGCTGCCAAAAATTTCTTACCGTCATCCGCATGACCCAAGTCATGCTCCCGATCATATCCTTTCTTCTATTATTGGTACATCAATTTCTTTAATTTTTGAAAATAAAAGTTTAGTCTTGGGCACTTGGCAGAGAATAGTTTTGATTGAACTCAACGGTCCAAAACTTCGAAGAATTGCTTGTTCTATAATTGATACTTGAGATAAGTTGGTTTTAGAAAAATGCGCAAAACTCTAATACTTGGTAGCATTGAACTTTTTGTTAATTTTTGAAATATAGTCTTTGAGAGGACAGTCTGTGTGTTTGCAGGAAGCTTTGCAATATCTGCGGCCATAAGCGATCATGCGGTTGGTAAAGTCAAACCATTGCTTTTTTGGCAATATTTTCATTAAATCCTGTTCGATCTTGTTTGGATCTTTATTTTTCGTTAACCCAAACAAGCAAGACAAACGAGATACATGAGTATCAACTGCAATTCCTACAACTTTGCCATATAATCTTCCCAAAATAACATTTGCTGTTTTTCTGCCAACTCCAGGAAGGAGGACTAGCTCCTTCATGGTTTTTGGAATCTTGCCCTTATATTTATCGCTAATAATTCTTGCAGTTGCTTTTATAAACTTAGACTTTTGTCTAAATAGTCCAAGTTTGTTCAAGTCCTTTTCCAATTCTTTTAAATCTGCATTTTTATAGTCCTCAATACTTTTATATTTACTAAAGACCTTTTCTGTTGTTTCATTTACCTTTTTGTCTGTATTTCTTGCAGAGAGAATCACTGCAACCACTAGTTGCCATGGAGTTTTATAATTAAGGCTGGTTTGAATTTTGGGAAATAACTTTTTTAATTCTTTTACAATTGCTTCCGCTTTTTCTCTTTTGTTTTGCATAGAATTATAATTATAGCAGTTATAATCAGTGATTACTACAGGATATTGACAGGAGGTGGTGTATATGTTATAAGAACATTACTCTAAAGAACATAAAAGGGTGATGTACCTGGTGTATTTTTTTTGTTATTAAATGGCGGAATTAGACAAAAGCAATATTAAGAAAGACAATGCTCGACAAAACTTGGGAAAAGAATACCCAATGCTTCCAAAGCTTGATTTGCTTAATGTTCAAAAAAGTTCTTATAAATGGTTTTTAGAAAAAGGCATTGGAGAGGTTTTACAGGAAGTTTCTCCAATAGACGACTTTACAGGAAAAAACTGGAGGTTGGAATTTAGGGATTACCATCTGGGAAAGCCTACAAATTCACCAGAGACAGCCTTGACTAAAGGACTCACTTACGACTCTCCTCTTTATGCGAGAGCTACTCTTACCAACAAAAAAACTAATGCCTCTATAGATCAAGAAGTTTTTCTTGGCGATATTCCGCAGATGACAACGCATGGCACTTTTATTATAAACGGAGTAGAGCGAGCAGTGGTTAATCAATTGGTTAGGGCACCTGGAGTATTTTTTACCGCGACGCAAGACAATGTTACTGGCAAAACACTTTATACAGCCGAAATAAGACCGGTGCATGGTTCGTGGCTTGAGTTTTCAACAACAAGACACGAATTGATAACGATTAAAATAGACAGGAAAAGAAAGTTTTGGACTACCACTTTCTTAAAAGCAATTGGCGTATCTGCAAATGACACCATAAGAGAAAAATTTAAAGAGATTGAGGCTGGTGGAGAAACCTCTTTTATAGAAAATACCTTGCAAAAAGATGAAACAGGAAGTTTAAGAGAGGCTGTTAATGAGATATTTAAGAAAATGCACCCTGGAGAACCAATCGTCTTTGAAAAAATAAAAGAGAATTTCGACGAGATGTTTTTCAATCTTAGACGATACGACTTAGGAGTAGTAGGAAGATACAAAATAAATAAAAAGTTGAAAGACATTCCGGGCTTTGTTAAATCTGATGTTCGCACTCTTACTGTAGAAGATATAGTGGGAACAATAAGTTATCTAATTCTTCTTGCTCAAGGCAAAGAAGAGGTGGATGATATAGATAGCCTTGCCAACAGGAGAATAAGACGCGTTGGGGAACTTGTTGCTTTAACAGCTTTTAGGATTGGGCTTTTAAGACTCGAAAGGAGTGTCAAAGAAAGAATGAGCCTTCTACAGGCAGATGTTCCCCTCTCCATAACAGGCCTTATAAACGCTCGTCCAATTATGGCTTCCATCAATGAGTTTTTTAGGACATCCCAACTTTCTACTATTTTGGATCAGACCAATCCCCTATCTGAAATAGACAATTTAAATCGTCTAACCGTTATGGGAACAGGTGGAGTTTCTAGAGAGCGTGCAGCTTTTTCAATACGAGATATCAATAGCTCACAATACGGAAAAATTTGCCCCATAAGAAGCCCAGAGGGACCAAATATTGGTTTGGTAACTTATATGACTTTGTACTCCAGAGTCAACGATTATGGATTTTTAGAAGCCCCATACAGAAGAGTAATAAAGTATAAGCGTGGCAGTCAAACAAAAGTAAAAGCAACAGATGAAATAGTGTATTTAGATGCAGATGATGAAAGGGAACATTACATAACCTACGCAGGAGTATTAGTGGATGGAGAAATTCTTCAAGAAAGGGTTCCTGTTAGATATAAAGGCTCATTTATGGAGGTAGAAAAAGAAAAAGTTGAGTTTACCGATATTGTACCACGACAAGTTGTTGGCACAGCTGCTTCTCTTATACCTTTTATAAACCACGATGAGGCTAATAGAGCTCTTATGGGAACCCATATGCAGTGTCAAGCTGTTCCTTTAGTTTCTCCCAAAAGCCCACTGGTTGGAACCAATATGGAATCTACAGTCGCTCAAGTTATGGATCGAGTTACAAAAGCTCCTTTTGACGGAACAGTAACTTATGTAGATGCTCATAAGATGATACTGATTGGAAAAAACAAAAACGAGGAAGCTGTCTTTCGCATAGACTCATTCCAAAGAACGTCTCAAGCAACTTGTTTTACTCAAAAAGCTCTTGTTTATTCAGGACAAAAAGTTAAAAAGGGCGATATTATGATTGATGGTCCAGCCTCGGAGAATGGAGAATTAGCGCTTGGACAAAATCTTCTTATCGCTTATTGTTCGCTTTATGGTTTGGGTTACGAAGACGCGATTGTTATATCCGACAGGTTGGTCAAAGAAGATATTTTGTCCTCAATCAACATAGAAAAACACGAGGTATCTGTAGTTGAAACAAAGCTAGGCCCTGAAGAAACAACACGAGATATCCCAAATGTATCGGAGGAAGATTTGGCAAATTTAGATGAAGATGGAATAGTAGTTGTAGGAAGCCAAGTAGAACCAGGAGACATAATAGTAGGAAAAATAGCGCCAAAAGGAGAAACAGAATTAACAGCAGAGGAAAGGCTGCTTCGAGCAATTTTTGGTGAACAGGCACGCGAAGTTCGTGACACATCTCTTCGAATGCCTCACGGCGAACGCGGCACAGTTATAAATGTTCAGATTTTGGAAAGAGAAAAGGGAGAAGACCTAGAGCCTGGAACAACAAAAAAAATTATTGTCGAGGTTGCGCAGTTTAGGCATGTAGTGGTTGGAGACAAACTTGCTGGAAGACATGGCAACAAAGGCGTAATTTCTAAAATACTGCCCGAAGCGGACATGCCCCACCTCTTGGATGGAACATCAATAGATATAGTTATATCCCCAATTAGCGTTTTAGCAAGAATGAATTTGGGTCAGCTTTTGGAAGCACACCTCGGTTTTGCATATTCACGTCTTGGGATAAAAGTAGGAATACCGGCATTTGAAGAGGTTGGGGAGGCAAAAATAGTCGAACTTTTAAAATCTACAAAATTAGATATTAGCGGCAAATCTGCTCTTTTTGATGGAAGGACAGGAGAAGTCTACGAGAGTCCAGTTGTTGTGGGAGTCGAGTATATTATGAAGCTTATACACATGGTTGAGGACAAAACTCATGCTCGATCCACAGGTCCTTATTCCTTAGTTACACAGCAACCATTAGGCGGAAAGGCACAAATGGGTGGGCAGCGCCTTGGAGAAATGGAAGTATGGGCTTTAGATGCTCATAGGGCAAGGTATACCCTTCAGGAAATGTTAACTATAAAATCTGACGACGTTGTAGGGAGAGCAAAAGCGTTTGAGGCAATAGTAAAGGGCGCCGACATTCCAACACCAAGAGTTCCAGAGTCCTTTAAGGTGTTGATGAAAGAGTTGGCTGCACTTTCTTTAAAAATTACTCCAATTGGCGCTCTAGTTGTTCCGGAGCAGACAACAAACATACCGGAAATAAGAACGGTTGAAGAAGAGGAAAAAGAAGAAAATATAGAAAAAGAAGCACAAGAACTTGCAAGGGAGGTATCGACCCAAGAAGAACCATCGCTTAAGTCGCAATAAGAATAAAGACATATGGCCAACTTTGATACAAAGAAGATGAAAGACATAACAATATTAGACTTTAAATCTTTGAAAATTTCTTTGGCTAACAAAGAAGATATTTTGTCTTGGTCATACGGAGAGACTACAAAGCCAGAAACTATTAACTATAGAACTCTTCGTCCGGAAAAGGATGGGCTGTTTGATGAGCGAATCTTTGGCCCAACAAAAGATTGGGAATGTTATTGCGGGAAGTACAAAAGAGTAAGATACAAAGGGATAGTTTGTGATAAATGCGGAGTAGAAGTTACTCTATCTCGTGTTAGACGTGAAAGGATGGGGCACATAGTGCTAGCGACTCCAGTAGCCCATGTTTGGTTTTTTAAAGGTACAGCTTCTCCTTTATCTTTAATTCTTGATTTGCCCCAAAAAAATCTAGAATCAGTCATATATTATGCATCCTATTTGATAATAGAAGTAGATGAGGATAAAAAAATAGAGCTCTAAAGCAGCTCGCCGAAACTATAGAGAAAAAAAAGAAGCAGCAGAGGGGAGATCAATTGGCAGAGGAAAAGAGAATAAAAGAGGAAATGAGAATTAAGAAAAAAGAAACAGTGGTAGGCAAGCTTGGATCAGAACAAAAAGAACTTATCGAACAAGAACTAGATCTTCAAGAGCGACAAAAAATAGTGGCACTTGGTCAACGCTATGAAACAGAAGACAAAAAGCAAGATGAAATTTTCAACGCACTTTATAACCTGCTTAAGGCGATAAAAGTTGGATCCGTTTTTTCCGAAGATGAATATTTTAAGATATTGGAATACGATATACAGACTTTTTTTGCGTTAAAAACAGGAACAGAGGGAATATTACGTCTTCTTGAGAAAATAGATCTTGCTGCTTTAATCATTAAGTTAAGGAAAGAAGCAGAGAAAACTAAGGGACAAAAATACCTAAGACTTATCAAGAGATTAAGGCTTATTGAAGCAATGAGAAAAGCAGACATTAAACCAAGCTATATGATACTTTCGGTATTGCCTGTAATTCCACCCGATCTTAGACCAATGGTTCAACTGTCGGGTGGACGTTTTGCTACTTCGGATTTAAACGACTTGTATAGGAGAGTCATAAACAGAAACAATAGATTGAAGCACTTGATCTCTTTGGGTGCTCCAGAAATAATTCTTAGAAACGAAAAAAGAATGCTTCAAGAAGCAGTAGATTCTTTAATAGATACATCTCAAAGGAGTAGTCAAATTACGTCTTCTCCTTTAAGATCTCTTTCTGACATGCTAAGGGGTAAGCAGGGGCGATTTAGGCAAAACCTTCTTGGCAAAAGAGTGGACTACTCTGGAAGATCTGTTATAGTGGTAGGACCTCAACTTAATCTTTCTCAATGTGGACTACCCAAAGAAATGGCTCTTGAGATGTTTAAGCCCTTCGTGTTGCGAGAGATTATTGTAAGAGGTTACGCTCCTAATATAAAATCCGCCAAAAGATTTATAGACAAAAGACCACCCGAAGTTTTTGACATTTTGGAAGAAATCACCAAAAATCATCCGGTGCTTCTAAACCGCGCTCCAACTCTTCACAAGCTTGGCATTCAAGCGTTTTACCCGATCCTTATAGAAGGATCGGCTATTGCTCTTCATCCGTGCGTTTGCGCAGGTTACAATGCAGATTTTGATGGAGACCAAATGGCTGTTCATATACCTCTTTCAAGCCGCGCTCAAGAAGAAGCAATAAATCTTATAATGCCAAAACACAATTTACTAAAACCAGCAGACGGGAACCCCATTACTCTTCCCAACAAAGAAATGGCTGTTGGAATATATTACCTAACATCCGAAGACGAGTCATTGAAGCGTAAAGATACACCAATATTTAAAGATACTAATGAGGCAATTTTGGCACAAGCTCTTAAGAAGATACAATTAAGAGAGCCTATACTCGTTAGAATAGAAAATAAAGTTATAGAGACAACTGTTGGAAGGATTATGTTTAATGAGCAACTGCCGAAGCAGTTTGGATTTGTAAATGATTCTATTAACGCAACAGCCATAAAGAAAATAATAACACTGGCTATTGCTACTTTTACATCAGACGAGGTGGGGGTTTTAATAGATGCAATTAAGTCTCTTGGCTTCTATGGGGCGACAATTTCCGGAACATCTATTTCTGTTTTTGATAACGAGATGATTAAAGAAAGAAAAAATCTTATTCAAGATTCAGAGAAAAAGATAACGGGAATTGAGGCAGATTATCAAAAGGGGCTTATTACTATAGAGGAGAAAAAAAGGTTGACAAACGAAGTTTGGCTTGAAACTACAAATAGAATTTCCGATCTTACTTGGGACAATCTAAAAAGCACAAATGTTATTAAAATGATTATTGATTCCGAAGGGGCAAGAGCAGGAAAAGAACAGCTTAAGCAGCTTGCTGCAATGAGAGGCCTTATTCTTGATCCTCTGGGAGAAATTGTTGAGTTGCCGATTAAATCCAATTTTAGAGAAGGTCTGTCTATTTTTGAATATGTGGCATCTGCTCGAGGGTCTAGAAAGGGTCTTACTGATTCTGCACTTAAAACCGCAAACGCAGGATATTTAACCCGAAGACTAGTTGATTGCTCTCATGATGCAATTATAAAAGAGGTGGACTGCCAAACAACAGAAGGAATTATAATCAAAAGAAATGAGCCTGGAAGAATAGTATCCTTTAGGGAGAGAATATTGGGACGAGTAGCAGCATCTGATATATACTCAAAAAAGGGAAAAAATGCAATTGTTAAGAAAAACGAAGAAATAACCGAAACCTTGGCAACACAAATAGAAAATCAAAACGTAGAAGAAGTAACTGTACGCTCCTCTATTGCTTGTAAACTTCAATATGGGATTTGCGTTAGATGTTATGGATGGGATTTTTCTACAAGAAAACTTGTAGAAGTAGGAATACCAGTTGGAGTAATTGCGGCGCAGTCGATTGGCGAGCCAGGCACACAGTTGACAATGAGAGTTAGACACTTTGGCGGGGTAGTTATGGCAGATGTTACACAAGGACTTCCAAGAGTAGAAGAGCTTTTTGAAATGCGAACTCCAAAGTCTTTATCTCCAATTTCGGAAATTTCTGGACAAGTTAAAATAGAGTCTACCAATGAGGGGTTTCTTGTAAAGATAAAAAGTACTAAAGATAAGATGGGTTTAGAGAAAGAGTACTTTATTCCTTTAGCGACAAATCTTACAGTTGTAGATAAGCAGGATATAAAAATTGGCACTCAACTAGCCCACGGTTATCTTGATCCAAAAGAAATTTTAAGAATAAAAGGTTTAACAGATGCGCAAAAATATATTATTAGCGAGGCGCAAAAGGTGTATGAATCGCAAGGAATAACAATTAACGACAAGCATTTTGAAGTAGTGACTAGAAAGATGTCGGACAAAGTGGTTGTAGAAAGCGTTGGCGATACCTCTTTGATCCCTGGTGCTTATGTAACAAAAACTAGATTTGATGAGATCAACGCAGAAGTAGTTTCTCAAGGGGGCGAGCCAGCTACTGGCCGCCAGACGATTCTTGGAATTACTAAATCCGCATTATTCTCTGACTCGTGGCTTTCCGCTGCATCTTTCCAAGAGACAACAAAAGTGCTTACAGGGTCATCTTTAGAAGGGCGTATAGATAGACTCATGGGGCTTAAGGAAAACGTAATTATTGGCCGCCTCATACCCGTTGAAAGAAAAGCAACAGAAGATGTATAATTAGAGATATCAAATATCAAAAATATTTTTGTATGCCGACCCTATCACAACTTGTTAAAAAAGGAAGAAATAGAAAAACTAAAAAGAGCAGATCTACTGCTTTGAGACGTCTTTTCAATACCAAAGTTAGACAGTATAAGAACTTGCCGTCCCCTCAAAAAAAGGGAGTGGTTACTTTGGTTAAAACCATGACGCCCAAAAAACCAAATTCTGCGCTTCGAAAAGTTGCTCGTGTGAAACTTTCTAACAAGATAGAAGTGACAGCGTACATTCAAGGAGTAGGACACACGCTTTCGGAACACGGCATAGTTTTGGTAAGAGGAGGAAGGGTAAAGGATTTACCAGGAGTTAAATATCATATAGTTCGGGGTAAACTTGATCTTTTGGGGGTTGAGGGAAGAAAAACATCCAGAAGCAAGTATGGAGCTAAAAAGAGTGGCACGGCAGGAACAGCAAGGGTGGCAGTAGAATCTACGGCTCCTGCAGTAGCGCCCTCATAAAAAGTTAAAAGTCAAAATTCAAAATTTTAATAACTTTTTACTTTTGAATTGAAATTTTGATCTTTGAATTTTGAGTTTTGAATTTGAGCGGAGCGAATATGCGTCATAAAAGGGTACAAAAAAGAAAAATAGAAGCGGACAAAAAATACAAAAACGTTTTGGTGACAAAGTTTGTAAACTATCTTATGAGAGATGGGAAGAAAACTGTTGCCCGAAATGTTTTGTACAATGCTTTTGAAATTCTGCGAAGTAAAAATCAAGACATTATTCCAATTTTTGAGAAAGCTATACAAAATGTAGCACCCCGACAAGAGGTAAGACCAAGACGTGTAGGAGGCGCGTCTTATCAAATACCTGTTGAGGTAAGAACAGACAGAAGAATGTCGCTTGCGATTCGTTGGTTAATAATTGCTGCTCACAAAAGATCAAGTAGAGAGTATCGCACTTTTTCGGAAAAGCTAGCAGCAGAATTTATGGACGCTGTTGAAAACAAAGGAGAAGCAATAAGGAAAAGGGACATGATGTACAGGACGGCACAGGCAAATAGAGCTTTTGCGCATTTTCGATGGTAACTATAGAGCTTGACAAGGTTAGAAACATTGGAATTATTGCCCACATTGATGCTGGTAAAACCACCACTACGGAGCGCATTCTTTTCTATACAGGCAAGACCTACAAAATAGGCGATATAGACGAGGGCACAACGGTGATGGATTGGATGGTAGAGGAGAGAAAGCGTGGAATCACAATTGTTGCTGCCGCAACCACAACCTATTGGAAAGGTGTTAGGTTTAATATTATAGATACTCCCGGACATGTAGATTTTACAGCCGAGGTTGAGCGCTCCCTTAGGGTGCTAGATGGTGGGATTACAGTTTTGGATGCAGAAGAAGGAGTGCAGTCCCAGTCCGAGACTGTCTGGAGACAAGCAGATAAATACAAAGTTCCAAGGCTTTGTTTTATAAACAAAATGGACAAAGTTGGAGCAAACTTTTTTGCAACCATCAAATCTATAGAAGAGAAACTTGGAGCAAATCCGGCAATTATGGTTTTGCCAATAGGGGTTGAGTCCACTTTTAAAGGAATTGTAGATCTTGTTGCAAAAAAAGCTTATGTATGGGGAGGGGAGGAGCTTGGAGCAAAATACGAGGTTTCAGACGAAATTCCCAATGGTATGAGGGAAGATGTAGAACAATATAGAAGTCAACTTATAGAAAAAATAGCTGAAACCGATGATGCACTTTTGGAGAAATATTTAGGGGGAAAAGAGTTGTCGGAAGAAGAGCTAAAAGCAGCTCTTAGAAAAGCAGTAATTGCATACAAACTAGTCCCTATTTTTGCCGGATCGTCACTGCGCAATAAAGGCGTTCAGCCACTTTTGGACGCTGTTGTTGATTATCTTCCCTCACCAAAAGATTTAGAAAAGATAAAAGGCATTAATCCCAAAACAAATACAGAGGAAGAAAGGCGCCTTGCACGAGATGAATCTTTTTCAGGGCTTGCTTTTAAGATTCAAAACGATCCCCACGTTGGAAGACTTACTTATTTTAGAGTCTATTCGGGAAAGATAAGTGCTGGATCATATGTCTATAATAGCACCAAAAACAAGCAAGAAAGAATAGGAAGACTTTTGCTAATGCACGCCAACCAAAGAGAAGAAATAAAAGAGGCATCTGCAGGAGAAATAGTGGCAATGGTAGGGCTTAAAGATACAGGGACTGGTGACACATTGTGCGAGCAGGCAAAACCAATAGTTTTGGAAAAAATCTCTTTTCCAGAACCTGTTATTTCTTTGGCAATAGAACCCAAGACCAAATCCGATCAAGAAAAGCTAGGCTATGCCTTAAAAAGACTCATGGAGGAAGACCCAACTTTTTATGTCAAAACCAATCACGAAACAGGCCAAACAATTATTTCTGGTGTTGGAGAACTCCAACTTGAGGTAAAGGTGCATGTTCTAAAAAGCGATTTTGGAGTTTCGGCAAAT
>Ga0114945_10001255_pt1 | contig 15904 bp, 13 predicted proteins | sample OV2TP3_FD_87194 | JGI IMG/M metagenome (GOLD analysis project Ga0114945, IMG submission 87194) | Hot spring microbial communities from Beatty, Nevada to study Microbial Dark Matter (Phase II) - OV2 TP3 | ecosystem: Environmental > Aquatic > Thermal springs > Hot (42-90C) | place: USA: Beatty... | reverse complement strand
TTTCTTTTCTAACGATTCAAGAACGTCATAGCTCCTTGACCTTGGAACGTTTGCTATATCACTTAATTCTCCAGCTGTAGAAACTCCCCTGCTTAACAAAGCAGTCCAAATTTTTACTTCATACAAATTTAAATTAAAAAATCTTCTAAGCTTACTTAAAAATTCTTCTTTAACTATCATTTAAACACACCCCCCTTTTATTATTACAAAGGGGATAAAAATCACTACTATTAAAATGTTGTTATTTTTTATCAGTTAGTGGTAATTTTACTGTAAAATGACAAAATCTTATCATAACTGTTTAGTTAAGACACAATATACATAGGTAATATTTAAATGTTGCGGGAGGCAGAACGTAATTTAGATTAAATTGAAGTGTTTAAAAACATCAATTACCCCATTTTCATCAACTGATGGTCCTATATAAGAGTGGCCTTTCCCTTTTGATAAGACTAAATCTTTTAATTCACTTGTTGCGTTACTCATAGCTGCACACTATCCGCATAGTTGAATAAACTGCCAGTCACTTGTACTATTACCAACACCTAAAACCTCGCTAAATGGGCACCGGAGCTATCCACTATTTCTTTAGCAGCTTTTTTTTTTAGAAATGCCTTTTGCAGTAATTATAGCAAATTGTAAAGGTAATGCAATAGGATGCACTCCCCAGCTTAAAACAAGCTTATTTTTAAACAGTTTAAATAGCTTGATTATTCTTTTTTTATCTTCCTTGCCTTTTGCAACTGGCATTATTTTTGTTATTTGGTTTTTCTTTGCTGATTTAAGGACAGATTTAACAATTTTTGGTTTTTGTTGTAAGATATGAACATGATTTTTAGTAATATCAGATATTTGATTTTCTTGAATAAAATAATTATCAACTGTATAAAATTCAGTGTAAATTCTATTTTTCATATAAACATCTAATACTTCGACAGCAATAGATGAATCGATAATATTGGACTTTAAAATTACATTATCAATCGGATCAATTATTACCGCTCCTCCATTTGTTATATGCAAATTATCAAGTTTAGCATTATTAATTATATCTCTTATTGCAAAATGCGGTTTAGCAGTACATAAACTAATAAAAATTCCCTTTGACTTGATTTGTTTTAAATCAGAAATGACTTTTGGATGTGGTAATGGAGAATTAAATCCAATTTTTTCGCCTACGATAATACCATCAATATCTAAAATAACCCCCTTTATTTTCATAATTATAGATAGGATATCTAATATTTATAATTCTTTGGTAAACAAATCATTTTACTCTATTCTTAGCCAGCAATTTCACAACATTTGGATCTACTAAAGTTGTTATATTTCCGTAATCTAAACTCCCCTCAGCGATAGCCCTCAAAATTCTCCTCATTATTTTGCCACTTCTGGTTTTTGGCAAATCATCCGCAAACTGTATTTTGTCAGGCTTTGCTATTGGACCAACATGCTCAGAAACATGCTTTCTTAATTCATCTTTTAATAATACATCTTTTGTAATATTTTTCTTCAACACAACAAAAGCGTATATTGCCTGTCCTTTTATGTCATGAGGAAAAGGAACAACAGCAGCCTCTGCAACTGCCTGATGGCTTACTAATGAACTTTCAACTTCAGCGCTGCCAATCCTGTGCCCGGCAACTTTAATTACATCATCACTTCTACCCATAATCCAGAAATAGCCGTCTTCATCTATTTTTGCTGTGTCTCCTGTTAAATAAACTCCAAACTTCTCAAAATAGGTATGCTTGTATTTTTCAGGATCCTTCCAAATTGTTCTCAGCATTCCTGGCCAAGGATTTCTAATAACCAAATAGCCTCCTTCATTCGTATTTGCTTTGCTTCCATCTTCCCTTAAGACATCTGCAATAATGCCAAAAAAAGGTTTTGTCGCAGAGCCAGGCTTTAACGGAGTTGCTCCAGGCAAAGGTGAAATTAAAATTCCACCTGTTTCTGTTTGCCACCAGGTATCTACAATAGGACACTTTTTCTTTCCAATAACTAAATAATACCACATCCAAGCTTCAGGGTTTATTGGTTCTCCAACAGTTCCAAGCAATCTTAAACTTTTCAAGTCACACTTATTCGGCCACTCATCGCCTTCTTTAGCCAATGCTCTTATAGCAGTTGGGGCCGTATAGAAAATTGTTACCTTATGTTTTTCCACACTTTTCCAGAATCGATCAGGATTTGGGTATGTAGGCGCGCCTTCATACATGACTACAGTTGCGCAATTTGACAATGGCCCATATACGATATAGCTATGGCCTGTAATCCACCCAATGTCTGCAGTGCAAAAATAAATGTCGTCATCTTTAATATCAAAAATATATTTGAAAGTTTGATTTACAAAAAGCAAATAGCCTGCTTGAGTATGCAAAATTCCCTTTGGCTTGCCTGTTGTGCCGCTAGTATACAAAATGAGCAAAGATTCTTCTGAATGAAGACTTTCAGGCTCACAATAATTCTGAATATCTTTATTATTTGTCAAATCTTGCCACCAATAATCTCTATTCGGCTGCATATTTATTTTGTTGTTTGCTCTCTTAACAACAATAACGTTTTTTATTGTTTGGCATTCTTTTAAAGCAACATCTGCATTTTCTTTTAATGACACAACCTTACCATTTCTAAAACTACCGTCTGCTGTAATCAAAAGTTCTGCCTGAGAATCTTGAATCCTGTCTTTTAATGCGTCAGAACTAAATCCAGCAAAAACAACAGAATGTATTGCGCCAATTCTTGCGCATGCAAGCATTGCAATTGGCAATTCTGGAATCATTGGAAGATAAATTTCAACAACCTGCCCTTTTTGCACGCCTTTTTTCTTCAAAACGTTTGCAAACCTGCAAACTTCTTTCAATAATTGTTCATATGTGTAAGTTTTAGTCTCTCCAGATTCAGCCTCCCAGATAAAAGCAATTTTTTTGCCCTTGCCTGCTTTCACATGCCTGTCAAGGCAATTATAGGAAACATTTAGATAACCCCCTTCAAACCACTTAAAAAAGCCCATATCGTTTCTAAACACCGAATCCCATTTCTTAAACCATTCAAGCTCGTTTGCTTTTTCCGCCCAGAATTTTTCAGGATTTTCTATGGATTTTTTATAGATTTTAGAGTATTCTTTCATGCTTTTGATATGGCTTTTTCTTGAGAACTCCTCATGAGGATAAAACACTCTGTGCTCTTTGAGGATGGAATCTATATAGCTTGGCATTATGCACCTCTTTTTTTAATTTAATTAATAGGATTGTTTTTAAAACTTTTGATAAAATTTTGAAACTAAATTTAATCCTTCATTATGTTCGCTTCGCTCACAATAGTTGGTGTTCGGAGTTGCTTTCCCACCATATCGTAACTCCTCGCTTATTTATTAAACTAAATTTTACATAAGGCAATCTGTTGCAGCTTTGAGTAGTAAGATTATTAATCTTGTTAAATCGCTTTCGTTAATTTAATTTTGTCGTTGACGCAATTGTTGTAGGTTGATGTCGAAACATTAATATACATTGCTTTCTTATCAAAAGAAATGGCGTTGAAAGATTGGAGTTATCCTAAAAAAGGAGCAATTTATGGATTAATAATAGGAATTTTACTTTTCATTATAACCGTCTGGATTTATTTCCCAGTTTGTGGTTTTGCAGCAAATACTGCAACAAAAGAAGGTGTACAATGCAAAGACCCTCTTTTACTTTCAAACCCCATCGGTATTTTCAATCCCATTCCATTAATCATTTCTAATCTAATTCCAATACCGAGTGAAACACCATTATGGATCATTACTCAAATCGCATATTTTTTAGTTTATGTAGCTCAAACAACTTTAATTGGTGCATTAATTGGTTTGGCTTATTACAAAATAAGAATGAATGTAAAATCTAAATAGTTAGTTAATTTTTAATTAATTATTGATTATTAATATTTATGAAATTCTTTTTTCAATAATTTAACTTAAACCTCAGTATAGCCCCTATTCCCCCCAATCCGTCCAGCTTCTTCCCGCCTTCATGCTCTGAGCTAATTATCTCAATCTCTCCCTTTGTTTTATCCACAATCCTCATAACATTCTCAATTTCATGATAAAAATTTTCCTGCCTTGATTTTTGTATCAGGGAATCTGTAATAAGTAACTCCTTTACAGCGCCCATATTGGCGGCATTTTCCGTTTCTTTCAAACCATAAGCAGCAAGATTATTTTTAGCAATCTCTGTAAGTAGTTCTTCAACCTTAATCATTTCTTTTGCAGCCCTTTCCTGCCGCAACGCTACTCTCACTTCCGGCCTCTTTATCACTTCCTCAATGCCGTTTTTTGTTGCAGAAGAGCAGGTTGCAGTTATTATCTTTTGTTTCAATTCCAAATCTTTTATTTCTTTCATCAAATCCTCTTTCCAGAATGCCGGCGAAGCAAGAATAATTTGTTTTATGCCGTATCTCTCAACATATTCCTTCATTTTATTTATGATTGTCAAATAAAAATTCTCTTTTTTTATGTTTTCTTCCCTTTTTTTCTGCACTTCCCCCTCTATATGAGACAAAATCTCATAGCCGTATTTCTTAAACAAGGCGAAATATGCTTCTTCCCTATCATGAACAACTATCAAAATAGAAGATTTTTTTTCAGAACAAGCTTCTTTCAACTTGTCCAATTGATATTTAAGCCATCGCTCTTTTATGATCGTTATTATTGTATTCTCATCAACATTAAAAGTATGATGTTCTCCTAAAGGCACATCTTCAGGAGCTTGTTTTATCACTCCAGAAACTCTTAGCACGTTAGTGTATTTACTGAACTCTACCTTTTCAACTGCTATTGAAATAAAAACAGGTCTTTTTGTAGCTGCTTTTGACTTTTCCTCAGAGCTTTGAGTTTTTATCTTCCTTAGTGTCTTGCCTTGCACTTTGTCTCCTGGATCGATTATATTGCTCAAATACCACATGTCATCAAGCGTCTGTACAAGAACTTTTATCTCGCCTTGTTTAAGGTTTGAGTGAAGTAATTTCATATATCAAAATAAAATCAAAACCTTTAAATATGTTTATGTTAATTTCTTTACAACAGTGTAGTTAAAGTCAATAAGATGTATCAGTGCTAAAAAAGGTGTTATGATGAAAAAAAGGGCCCAAGGTGGCTTAAATGCAGCTATTTTAGTTGCTATTATCGCAGGCTTGATAATCCTTTATATGATATTTTTGCCAACTTCTGAAAGAGAGAAGCTTTTAGACAATAAAACCAAAGAGATAAGCACCGAGCTGGCATCAAATGTCCTATTGCAGGTATTTCCTGGCACTTTGAGTGTATCGCGTGGGCTAGAAAACGAAAAAACAATCCCAGACATATTCTTAGTAGAAACAACTAATGCTGTAGAGCTGAAAAGAGTAAACCCCTTTATTGTAAGAAACGGATGGTTTGATAAGAAAATTTTCAAAGTGGATTTTGAGCTTGATGATGTGGATAACACAGACAATGTTATTCTTTCTTTTACAGCCAAGAAAAAACAAGGGGTCTTAAGTATCAAATTAAATGATGTAGTGGTATTTGAAAATGAGATGGAAAGTAGCATTACAGAACCCATAAAGCTAGACAAAAGTCTGCTAAAGAAATCAAACAACCTTGAGTTTAGCTTAGCTTCAGTGGGATTGAAATTTTGGACAACTAATGAATATAGCCTTGAAAATGTCAAGATAATAGGTGACATAACAGACATAAGCAAGCAGGAAAGCACGAATATATTTACTTTGTCTGAAGCAGAATTCCAGAATATGGACAAGGCAACATTAAGGTTTATACCATATTGCAGCAACGTAAACGAACTTGGTGCACTTGATATCTTTATTAACAACAGAAAGCTATTTTCTACTGTACCAGTCTGCGAAAACTCCTATAAGCAAAGTGTCCCTAAGAGTGTGTTAAATGAAGGGGAAAATAACGTTGTATTTAAAACAAATAAAGGCAGCTATAGCATTGAGCAAACCAAGATTTCGTTGGAATTTAAGGAGCCAAAGGTCAAAACTTACTATTTTGAAATTGCTTCAGAATTATTTAAAGAAATAAAGAATCAAGCTCAAGATGTTTTGATGACAATTAAATTTGCTGATGATGATAAACAAAAAAGGGCTAAGTTGGACATTAATGGCCATATAGAAACCTTGGAAACTAACAAAATGCTGTTTTCCAAGAATATAAACAACAAAGTTTCCGAAGGAAACAATTTCATAAGGCTTGAACCATTTGAGGATCTGGAAATAGTTGAAATTAAAATAGAATTAATTTGAATTATTTTATCATTGTAACTATTGTATATAAATCAAAAATAAGAGGTGGCTTGGGAAGAATTCTTTTTATATTTATAAAACCAAAAAAACAAAATGGTGAATTTACTTGGCTGATGAAGAAGATGTGGATAAAGAATTAAAAAGACTAGCATTAGAAGACGCTAGGGAAAGAAAGGCAGAGAGGGAAAGAAAACAAAGGCTGGAAGTAGAACGTGCTCACGATCAAGCCAATGCGATGAGGGCTAGAGAAAAAAATAAAGAGGAGCAAGAGGATAACAAAGAAGAAAGTCCTAAACAAACTAAAGAAGAAGACAAAGAACAAGCAAGAGGCAGAGGCGGAAGCCTTATTAACGTAGGCTTTATTGAAAGGCACACACACTCGCATTTTTGGTTATGGGTCATAATCCTATTTGCTTTAGTTTGGTTTTTGCGGCGCTTTGATATATTAAGAATAACGCTTTACTGGGTGATGGTCGGGTTATTTTTCTTTTTTATACTTTGGGGATTCTATTTAGGATTTAAGGAATTTAAAACAGATAGAACTAAATTTTTTATTGCCATGGCCCTATTTGTTTGGCTTTTGGATATGTGGCCCGAGAATTTTTGGTTTATAGGCAATATCTTAGGTCCACCCTACGCTGGTTTTGAGCTTCCATTAGGAATTTGGGCAATAAATTGGCCCTCAATTTTCTTCTCTAGTCTTGTTTTTGCACTCTTGTACGTAAATATGGTACTTGATATAATTAAGAAACAAGCATTAAGTTTTGGACTCGCTTTTGCACTGATAGTCATAGGCAATAATTTTGCAGCCAGATTAACACCATATTTCCCCGGTTTCCTTAATTTAAATCTGTACATTCCTTTAGGTGCTATAATATTCTTTATCGTTTTAGTTGGACTTGGAGTATGGGCAGTATATCGTGATTATAAATACCGTGGTGAAATTGCAGGATTTTTTACATATTTATACATGATTTTTGCTTTTTCATTTTTCTGGGTCAATAATGGATGGATCGGAAACATAAGGGCTGTAATACATGCAGCTTACGTAATTTTTTTTGGATTTTTTTATATTAAGCCAAGAGAAAGCCCACCTATTTGGCATGTTGCAATTCCAACTTTTTTAATATTTGATTTTTTTGGTTACGGGTTCTTGTGGGGGACAGATTACCTTTGGCTTAAATTTATTCCTGTACTTGTTTTAGCTGTTATTTTTTACTGTTACGCTAGAACAGAAGACTGGTTTGCGATTCTAACATTCATTGTGCTAGTTACAGTACTTCTTATTTTAAGTTTGCAGACTTATGGCTATGAAGCAACAGGTACAATAAATTTTAAACAAAGAAGCGGTACTGATTTTACAGATTTCTTTGGCAGTCTGGCTGGAAAAACCAAAGAATTAATTGAAGGCAGAATTGACATTGCTACAGGAGGCCTTTACAGAGGAAATGTAGAAAAAAACAGGTACGAAAGCTTGGGTGTTTATTTCAACAATATAAGGGCTGCAGATCCCAGATATTATACAGATGAGCCCATAACAGTATGGGGCACTATAAGAAGCAAGACTTATCAAGATGCCGTTATAGTAAATTTCTCGTGCTATAGATGGAAGGGCGACAAGAAAATTCCAGCGGATAAAACTGTGCCAGATTTTGAGTTTCCAATTTTTACTCTGGAGGAATTAGACACCCAATGCACATTCTTGCCGCATTTTGGAGATGAAGAAAAGGAAATTAAGCCAGGCCAAAATACAATAACGTTTTCAGCAGAATATAATTTTGGCACAGACGCTTACATCAAAGCGTATTTTATAGATAGAGATAGATTTAGAGCAAGTGCCAGAGAAAATATAGACCCATTAACCCAATATGGAATCAAGGAAAAAAATCCAGTCCCTGTTTTTACCAATGGTCCTGTGGAGATTGGTATAGAGCAACTGCCTTTGATTACGGTGAGCGAACAATACAATATCAAGCCATCAATAGGGATAACCTTAACCAATAGAAAAGAAATAACAGACAAGGACAAGAATCTAATAACAAGATGGGATGGCAAAATAAAAAACATAACAGAGCTTGTGTTGCTTGTCCCACCTGGTGTTGAAATATCAAATTTTGAATTATGCAAATCTAAGGATCCCGCGGAAAAGCTTGAATGTCCATGCACAATGCCATTTGAAGAATATACAGAAACTCATTGCAAAAATACTTGCAGCAAAGATTTGTTTGATCCATGCAGAAAAGCATGCATAGAAGCTTTTGGTGATATAAAACAAAACTCATGCAGTAACAATAAAGATTGCGAAAGTTGCCTAGGAGAATGCCAAACAACAAAAGAAAGATGCGAGAAAGAATGTGATTTTTTGTTTTCAACAACTGGAGAAGAAAACCTAAAAGGCAAATATAAGGGATATGCTCTTGATGTTGGTTCAATCGAATTTAAAGATTTGAATAAGGATATAGACAAGCATAGAAGCTTCAGGTGCCGCTTTGACGCTAGTCAAAAAGTGCTAGACCAAAATCCGGTCACAACTAGATATTTTAGGGTTAGAGCTAGGTATAACTACTTACTTGAAAATTCAGTTAGCGTGAGTGTTGAGTCGCCTCGTGCTGGTACTCTACCAGCTCAAGAAACATTATATAAGGCTGCAACAGATTCAATAAGATTTGTGGAAACTCCTTTTTTTACAGGATTTGACCCAGATTTAATTATCGCATTGGCAACTGTTGAGAGCAGAGCTAAGCACTGCTGTCAAGAGGGCTACAAAGGTGCAGGCTCAACATGTTATCGAAGCGATTTAAAGAAATGTCCTCCAGAAAGGACTATTACAAGTGGCACAAGCTATGGAATAATGCAAATTAGGTATGACAAGCAAACTGTTCGAGATGAAGTAGACAAGAGAGTTAAAAGATTGTGCCCCGACCAAACAATATTTGATATTGAATGCAATGTAAAAGTTGGAATTGATATTTTGAATGAAAAAAGAATGGAATTTGAGAATGGTTGCAAGGAATCAAACACATATAAAACAGGAGATAGGAAAAAATATGTAACTTTCTTTAACGCATGTGATAACTGCAAGTCAACTGATGGTACGCCTTATTATGAGTATAAAGGAATGAGAGCTGCATTAAGAGGTTATAATGGATGGGGGTGTGACAGCAGATTTGACAGAGGCTATGTTGAAAAGGTGGAAAAAGTACTAAAGCAAGTTAAAGAAGGCATAGTAGATGATGCAACGCTCATAAGCGTACTGCCAAGGCAAGGAAAGGGAATGATTTATGATGAAACTTTAGATGGCCAGCAAGACATTCCGTTGCAAAGTTAAATAATATAATAACAAAAAAATGTGCAAAAAATTAATTTTAATAACAATAATACTACTGATCTTGATTTCGGGATGTGGTCCAACAAATAATACTTCTAACGAGCAAGATTTTCACAAAGGGATAAGCGGCTTAACAATAGAATTTCTTAAAAATACTCCACCGCCAAGAATATTTGAAGGAGATAATTTCCCAGTTATTATCACGGTCAAGAATAATGGAGCATACAGCTTAAAGGAGGAAGAAAAGGCAATATTATCGCTTGGAGTAGAAAAAGACTACACGAAAAGCGTAAACCTATTGCAAGGAGGCAGAGTGCAACTAGTGCAGACTTCTACAGCACAAGGCATAACATTGGAGCAAGCTGCAGCTTTCAGCTTGAATGGGAGAAGCCAGACAAATTCAAATGGAGATGAAGAAATAATCAGCTATAATATCGGCGCAGCGCAGGTTGATCCACAAAGCGAGTACCATCAATCATCAGTAATTGTTACTTTGTGTTATCCTTATGAAACAGTGCTTGCAAAGACTATCTGCATAGATACTGATGTCAATAACCTAAGGCCTTCAAAAAAAGTCTGTAATGCACAAGATCTAATTCTTAACGATGGTCAGGGAGCACCAGTTGCTATAACCAAGATTGAGGTCAGCATGTTGCCAGCCCAAGTTTCAGATCAAAAAAGCTTATCAGAAAAGATAAGGCCGCAATTCTTGATTTATGTTGAAAATAAAGGTCCTGGCCTTGTAATAAAGACCGAGGCAGTAAAAGATTTTTGTACAAAAAGTGACACTGTCCATGAAAACTTTAATATTGTTTATGTAGATGCAGAGCTCTCAGGCAGAAAGCTTAAATGTCAACTGGAGAAGAAAGAAGATAATGATGAATTAGGTCATATAAAGCTTAAAGACAAAAAAGACATTATAAGATGCAGTACCTCAGCTGATGACAGCGCTTACTTGGCAGATATAGACAGAAATATTGATTCATATTTATCTCCTTTAAAAATAACATTAAAATATGGATACACCCAAACCATATCGGCAAATTATCTTATCGAAAAATTAGTAAGCTAACATATCAATAACAAGTTTTATATAGAAAAAGCCTAATTTTTCAGTAAAATGGCGCTTACAAAAAAATTTCTAATTTTTATGATATTCTTCGTTTTGCTAACGTTAATTTCTAGCTGCAGAGGCAAAAATGTTGAAAAGTCGATAGAAGAACTCAGAACAGGTACACAAGGAATTATTTTAAATTTTCTTCCTAATAATCCACCTGCAATGATCCATGTTGATAAGAGCCATGACAAGAATAATTTTGAGGTTATTTTGGAATTAAAGAATTTAGGAGCATTTCCTCAACCTGAAACCAGAATTGGCGGTCCAAAAGGAAAGGTCTATCTTAGCGGTTACGATCCAGCTATTATAACTGATGTTAAGGCAAAAGATAACTCAGATGACCTTGAGAGAAGAGCGCTTGAAGGGAAAAGCATGATAAACCTCAACGGAGGCTCGGATCTAGCATTTTTCACTGGACGTATTGACTATGAAAAGTTAAATGTCGAAAGGTACGATTTGACTTTGCAAGCTACAGCTTGCTATGAATATGAGACTATTGCTGGGCCTACAATCTGCATTGAGCCAAATCCTTATTCAACCATTCAGGAAAAAAAGATTTGTGAAGTAAGCGATACGCAGTTATCAGGACAAGGCGCTCCAGTTGCTGTTACAAAAATAGAAGAGGAAGCTTTTGAAAGAAAAACTCAATTTAAGATAACAATTAAAAACGTTGGCAATGGAGATGTGCTGAAGGCAGATGCATTTGAGAAATGTGATCCTTATGGAACTAAAAAGCTCGAAAGAGATGATATTGACAAAGTATATCTGCAAGAAGTGAAGATAGCAGACAACCAGTTGCAATGTAGGCCTTTTGCCACAGATCCAGTAACAAGCACTAGCGGCTATATCAGATTGATAAACGGTGAAGGATCCATAATATGCGAGTTGTCAAAAGATATCTATCCGAATTATGAAAGAAGCAAGACAGCATTTACTACGCCATTAACAATCCGTTTAAATTATTTTTATAAGAATACTGCTCAAAGAAATCTCCAAATAAAGAAAGAAGCAGAAGATTTTAGCTGATGTTGTTCCTAACTTAATCAGCGAGTTAAACAGAAAACTTTATATATCAACATTAAAATAATTAGGCTTGGCATTCAAAAGAGGAAAAATGAATAAAAAATACTATGCTATAGCATTGCTTATATGCTTGATTCTGTTAGTTTCTGCTTGTAAAAGAAGCGGAGTAGCCAATAGAGGAGCTCCAATAACCCCATTCATAGGTGGAACATCTGGAATTACTATAAATTTCGAAAAAGACAGCCCACCTCCAGAAGTCACTGACGATGAATCATTTGCTTTCAACGCAATCGTTAGGTTGCAGAACGATGGCGAGTTTGATGTTGAAAAGCAGAACGTAAAAATCATTCTTCTGGGCTTTGATCCGGCTGATTTTGGCAGCGATTTTGAGGAGCTAAGAGATGTTGAGCCTGACGATGATTTAAAATCAAGGAAAAGAGATGCAGAAGGCAACATAATAGAGGGCGTAACAACCTATGCGCAGTTCCCAAAAAGCGGAAATGATTTTCTTCCTGCAAGATTCCCAGGCAACACAGAATTCACTTTCAGAGCAGACGTATGCTATAATTACCAAACACAAGCCCTTACTCAATTATGCATCTTAAGGGATATGATTAATATAAGAGATGACAGCATTTGTTTTCCTAGTGGAGTAGGAACTAGTGGAAGAACCATATACAGCTCTTCAGCTCCTGTGCAAGTGACTAATTTTAGGCAAAACGTTGCTGGAAAAGACAAGATTCAATTCACTTTTGACATAGTTTTAAGCGGAAATGTAGACATATTCTGGGACAGATTGCAGGATATTGTACCAACTAGTTTTGATGATGGATGTCCAAGGGCAGCTAGAACAAGGAGGGAACGCGAAAGTAATGTAGGTGTTGAAATAACTGAAATACCAACTGATCCAATATTTACTAGCGTAAAGTGCGGTGGTTTGGATGGCGGTCATGTTGGTGTTGTAAGACTCATCAATGGAAGAAGAACTGTAGTTTGCACAGCTGATTTAATTCAGGACAGGCGTGATTTGGAAAAAACAGTTGGCATAAAATTAAAATATAATGTTCTTGATACTAAAGAAACAAGAGTCTTGGTCAAGCACCTGGCAGAAGATAGTACCTAATTTCCAACCAATGCAAATTGGCTAAGTAGAGCTTCTAACTGAACAAACTCGTCAGAGCCCTCTGTCATCCTGAATTCAATCTCGCCGCATTTTTCAATAAGAATCATTTTGGATTTATTGTCTATATTTAAATCTAATATCTCTTTTTGTATTTGCTTTATCACATCTATTCCTGCCAAGCCGTAAAGCAGCATTAAATCCAATAATTTGTTTCTGGATTCGATAAACTTGTTTTTTAATGCTAATTCCAGCACTTCCCGTATCTCTTTTGGTTTTGCCACAGAAGCAAGCGAATGCACTAAATCTTCTGTTATATGGTTTGTCATTGCAGCTGAGCTTTGCAAAATATTTTCTAATCTTCTGCAATCTCCTTCTGAAATTTCATACAAAGCTTCTTTTGCTTTCTCGTCAATTTTTAATCTTTCATTTTTTGTAATGTTCTCTACTATATCCAGTACATCCCTCTTCTCTAAAGGCTTGAACCTGAAAACAACGCACCTGCTTTGTATAGGGTCAATTATTTTTGAGCTATAATTACAGCTTAAAATAAATCTGCATGTTTGGGCAAAATTCTCCATAGTTCTCCTCATTGCCTGCTGTGCTTCTCTGGTAAGAGCATCTGCCTCGTCCAAAAAAATTATTTTAAACGGAACATTTCCAATTGATTTTGTTCTTGCAAAATCTTTAACATTAGTTCTTATAGTTTCTATTCCTCTTGTATCACTGGCATTTAACTCGAGAAAATTCTGGCGCCATTGCTGCCCAAACATTTTTTTTGCTATCACAATCGCTAGAGTAGATTTGCCAACACCTGCAGGTCCAGCAAAAAGCAAATGAGGCAGATTTTGCTGCTCGACAAACGCTTTAACCCTTTTGACTATCTCTTTCTGGCCCTTTATGTCAGAAAAATCACTAGGCCTGTATTTCTCGGTCCACAGAGCATTTTCTAGGTTCATTTAACCCCCAGCCTGAGAATACTAAGCGATTTAAAAAGGTATTTGAAATTTAGTATTGTTAAATTTTAATTATTTTATTGATTTAAGCTTATCCAAAGAAGGAGCTAACAAATCGTAGTAGCTTCCTTTGCATGATGATTTCTCAACCAATTTTAACAATGTAAATCCAGTAAATATTTCATCATCAAAAGCATTTGTATCTGGAACTACACATTCCATCGTCAATTTTTCTCCTTGAACAATCTTTCCGTCTTTAAAGCTAGGGTTATCACCTTCAAAATAAACTTGACAAGATTTAGTAGTGCCACCTTTTACCTCCGTTGCCCCTCCCCCTAGTTTTGAAGGTGTACAAGTTTTAAAATTCTTCATGAAACATGCTCCATCAGTTCCGCAGTCAACAGCTTTTTTAGTGCATCCAGAAATAATAAAAATTCCTAAAATTAGAATTGAGAATAATAAAGTTCTATTCATGTTTAATATTAAAACGGGTTCGTATATATATATCGGTTTATAAAAATTAAAATTCTAAATTATATCCTCCTCAGCAACAACCATAAAGTCGCCAACTGCAATGACTGCGCTAAAAGGTATCAGAATATGCCCTTCCTTGTCTTTCTCAAGCTCTAGCTTTTCTGTGTAAGAAGTAGGATTATGCAATACCATATGTATAAGCTCTCCTGACCTTGTCTCAAATATTATGTCGCCAACTTCGCCAAATCTTTTGCCAGTTTTGCTTACAACTGTCTTGCCTATCAATTGTTTTGAGAATTTCTTATCTTCCTCAGGCATTTTCAATCACTCTTTTGGTTTTCCTTATTGAGTAGTTAATACAAAATATTGATGAGCAGGTTGTATATAAATCTTTTGGAATTTAATGATGAAATTTGATAATTTACCTAATTTTAAGTCTAAACATACTCCCAAACATCAACGTCCCTTTCAGAATCTGGCTTTATTTTGCCTTTTGCTACATTAATAATAACCTTAGCCACTTCTTCGGGAGGAGTTCCTTTAAATCCAGTCATTCTAGTTGCAGTCATACCAGGGTTTATAGCAAATACTCTTATTTTAGGCAATTCCTCAGCTAATGATTGCGTAAAGCCTCTTACTCCAAATTTTGTGGCACAATAAGTGCTTAAATCAGCATATGCTGATTTGCCTGCGCCGCTAGCTACGTTTATTACTGCTTCGCCTATATAAGGCAAGCATTCTTTTGTCACTTTTATCAAACCTTCAAGGTTTGTCCTTATTTGTTCTTCAATTTCTTCAAATGTTTGCTCTTTTAGAAGCTTCCATGAAATGACTCCAGAATTGTTGATTAAAATGTCTATTTTTCCAAACTTCTTGACGATATTCTCGACACAATCCTTAATGTTTTTATTATCCATCAGATTTAACCCCAAAACTAAAACATCAGAAGCTCCAAGTTCCATGCATTTCTTTGCAACATCAAAAGCATATTTCTTGTCTTTGTAATAAGTAACAATTATTTTGCTGCCTTCTTCCGCGAACTTGAAAGCAGTCTCTCTCCCAATGCCCAAGCTCGAGCCTGTTATGAAAACAACTTTGCCTTTCATTTCATCCAATGCTTATTTTCAACAAATTACTAACTTCCTCTTCATTGTAGCAAGTATCCTTTAGTCCACATTTCAGGCACTTATTTTCATTGTTGCAGAAATCAGGCACATCCTTGCTTTCCATCAAGGCAATTACATCCTCAACCAACTGTCGTATCTCTTCCTTCATATACGGGTTTATGGCAATATGCCTTTTCTCTTTTGTATCAAGGTAATAAACAAACCCTTCCTTCACCTCTTTCTGGAATTTTTCCTGCAACAGCAAGGAATAAGCTGCTATTTGAATTCTATGGGAAGGCCAAACTCCATCTTTGGGCATTCTCCCGGTTTTCAGCTCAAAAGGCACGTAATCATTTTCGTAGATATGGACTTGATCTATAATCCCTTTTAATCGCAGTTCCTCTGACTCAACCCTCAGCTCTGAAATTATTTTTGGCGTTAATTTTTTCCATAATTCCTGGCCATAAACCTTGTTTTTGATTATGAAGTCAAAAACACTGCTAG
>Ga0114945_10001254_pt1 | contig 15911 bp, 15 predicted proteins | sample OV2TP3_FD_87194 | JGI IMG/M metagenome (GOLD analysis project Ga0114945, IMG submission 87194) | Hot spring microbial communities from Beatty, Nevada to study Microbial Dark Matter (Phase II) - OV2 TP3 | ecosystem: Environmental > Aquatic > Thermal springs > Hot (42-90C) | place: USA: Beatty... | reverse complement strand
GCGCGGCTCAACACCCCGGACTGGCTGTGGAAATCGTGGTCGAGGGCCTACGGCGAAACGACTTGCCGCGCCATCGCCGCGGCGCATCTCGAGGCGGCGCCGCTGGATATCTCGGTCAAGGGCGAGGCGGCGGAATGGGCCGAGCGGCTGGCGGCGACGGTGCTGCCGACCGGCAGCCTGCGGCGGGCGGCGGGCGGCAACGTCGCCATGCTTCCCGGGTTCGCCGAGGGAGCCTGGTGGGTGCAGGACGCCGCCGCGGCATTGCCGGCCGGATTCCTGGGCGACGTTACCGGCCGCCGGGTGATCGACCTCGGCGCGGCGCCGGGCGGCAAGACCGCGCAGCTGGCGGCGCGCGGCGCCCGCGTCACCGCCGTCGACCGCTCGGCCCCGCGGCTGGAGCGGGTTCGCGACAACCTGCGCCGCCTCGGGCTGGCCGCGGAGCTCGTCGCCGCCGACGCGGTCGACTGGCGGCCAAGCCAACCGGCCGACGCGGTGCTGCTGGATGCGCCGTGCTCGGCCACCGGCACCATCCGCCGTCACCCCGACGTGGCGCGCCTGAAGACACCGGAAGACGTGGCGACTCTGACCGACATCCAACACCGGCTGCTCGTCGCGGCGCTCGAGATGGCGGCGCCCGGGGGCATCGTCGTCTATTGCGCCTGCTCGCTCGAGCCGGAAGAGGGCACGGAGCGCATCGCGCGCCTGTTCGCCGGCGGCGCGCCGGCGCAGCCGTTGCCGATCGGCGCCGGCGAGGTCGGTGGACTCGGCGAACTGTTGACGGCGGACGGCGCCCTGCGCAGCCTGCCCTGCCACCTCAAGGAGCTCGGCGGGATCGACGGTTTTTATGCCGTCCGGCTGAGGCGGACCTAGCAACCCGGCGGTATAGGCGTCGCGCCCGGCGAGGGTATCCCCGGTCGGCCTTTACTTTCCGCCCCGAGCAAGGGTAAACAGCCGGACGAGGTGAGGGCCCGGGACCATGGTATCGCCATCGTTTCACGAGGATTTCGAACGCCGCCAGGCGGTCGCGGCCGGCAGCGAGCGCGGCTTCGGCGTCGTCTTCGCCGTGGTTTTCGCCGCCGTCGGGCTGTGGCCGCTGATCGACGGCGACGTGGTTCGGATATGGGCGCTGGCCGTCGCGGCGCTGTTCACGGCGGCGGCGGCGGTCGCGCCGGCGACGTTGCGGCCGTTCAACCGCCTGTGGTTCCTGATCGGACTGGCGCTGCACAGGGTGGTGAACCCGCTGGTGATGGCGATCCTGTTCTATTTGACGGTGACGCCGGTGGCGCTGCTGATGCGGCTCGCCGGCAAGGGCCCGCTGAGGCTCAAGTTCGACCGCCGGGCCAAGAGCTACTGGATCGAGCGGCGCCCCGCCGGGCCGGCACCGGAATCGATGCGTCATCAGTTCTAAGAGGCGGTCATGGATTTCATCGCCGAATTCTGGGCATTCCTGAGAGTCCGCAAGAAGTACTGGCTGCTGCCGGTGATCGTCATGATGGCGGTGTTCGGCGGCCTCGTCGTCCTCAGCCAGGGCTCGGCGGTGGCGCCGTTCATCTACACGATCTTCTGAGCCGGTCGAGCCGTTGCGCATCCTCGGAATTTCCGCCTTCTACCACGACAGCGCGGCGGCGCTGATCGACGACGGCCGCATCGCCGCCGCCGCCCAGGAAGAGCGGTTCAGCCGCAAGAAGCACGACGCTCGCTTCCCGGTTCACGCCATCGGCTACTGCCTCGAGCACTTGCGCGGCCGCCTCAACGACGTCGACTACGTCGCCTTCTACGACAAGCCGTTCCTGAAGTTCGAGCGCCTGCTCGAGACGTATCTCGCGTTCGCGCCGAAGGGGTTCCGGTCGTTCCGCATGGCGATGCCGGTGTGGCTGAAGGAGAAGCTGTTCCAGAAGGACCTGTTGCGCCGGCAGTTCCAGGAATTCGACAGCGCGTTCGATTGGAAGAATAAGCTGCTGTTCGCGGAACACCACCAGAGCCACGCGGCGTCCGCGTTCTTCCCCTCGCCGTTCGAGCGGGCGGTGGTCCTGACCATGGACGGGGTCGGCGAATGGGCGACCACGTCAGTGGCACAGGGCGCCGGCAACAGCCTCGAGATGACCAAGGAGTTGCACTTCCCGCACTCGCTCGGGCTGTTGTATTCGGCGTTCACCTATTACACCGGCTTCAAGGTCAACTCCGGCGAATACAAGGTGATGGGCCTGGCTCCCTACGGCGAGCCGAGGTTCAAGGACCGGATCCTGGACAACCTGATGGATCTCAAGGACGACGGCACCTTCCGGCTCGATCAGTCGTATTTCGACTATTGCACCGGGCTCAGGATGACCAACGACCGATTCGATGCGCTGTTCGGCGGCCCGGCCAGGCGCCCGGACGAACTCCTCACCCAGCGCCACATGGACCTCGCCGCCTCGATGCAGGCGGTTTGCGAGGAGGTGGTGCTGCGGCTGACCCGGGACTTGAGCGCCGACACCGGCGAGAAGAATCTGTGCCTGGCCGGCGGCGTGGCGTTGAACTGCGTCGCCAACGGCCGCGTTCTGAGGGACGGCAGGTTCGACAACGTCTGGGTGCAGCCGGCGGCCGGCGACGCCGGCGGCGCGCTCGGCGCGGCGCTCGCCGCCTATCACCTATATAAGGGGCAGCCGCGGCGGGTCGACAACCGCATGGACGCCATGCAGGGCTCGTATTTGGGCCCCGAGTACGCCGCGGCCGACATCGAGAAGCGCCTCGCCGCCGCCGGCGCGAAGTTCACGGTGCTCGACGACGACGACGTGATCACCACCGCCGCCGAGGCGCTGGAGGGCGGCAAGGCGGTCGGCTGGTTCCAGGGCCGCATGGAATTCGGGCCGCGGGCGCTCGGCGGCCGCTCGATCCTCGGCGACGCCCGCTCGCCGACCATGCAGAAGACCCTCAACCTTCGGGTCAAGTACCGCGAATCGTTCCGCCCGTTCGCGCCGGCGGTGCTGCGCGAGGACGTCTCCGATTGGTTCGAGATCGACGCCGACAGCCCCTACATGCTGATGGTGGCGGGCGTGCAGCCCCGGCGGCGGCGCCAGATGACGGCGGCCGAGAAGGCGCTGTTCGGCATCGACAAGCTGAACGTGCCGCGCTCCGATATCCCGGCGGTCACCCACGTCGACTATTCGGCCCGCATACAGACCGTGCACCGGGAGACCAACGCGCGCTTCCACGCGCTGTTGACCCGGTTCAAGGAAGCCACCGGCTGCCCGGTCATCGTCAACACCAGCTTCAACGTCCGCGGCGAGCCGATCGTGTGCACGCCCGAGGATGCGTTCCGCTGCTTCATGGGCACCGATGTCGAGCTGCTGGTGATCGGCAACTGCCTCTTGCGGAAAGAGGACCAGGACCCGGCGCTGAAGTTGGACTACAAGGACGCCTTCGAACTGGATTGACGGCCATGTTCCCCGATCTGTGGGGCTGGATCTTCTCGCAATCGGCCTACCGCCTGACGCTCCGGCGCCGGACGCCGGAGTCATTGCGCAATCCGCCGCGCGAGCTTTGGCCCGGTGATCCGGCCCGCGGCCGCAAAATCCTCGACCAAGGCTTGACGGTCGCCATCGACGGCGACGCCGCGGCGACGCCGGCGCACGACTTCGCCTGGCTCGCCGACGTCAAAGCGGCGGGCCGCCCGGGCGCCGCCGAGCGGGCGCGGCAACTGGCCGCCGATTGGATCGCCGCTAATCAGCAATGGCGAGCCGGGTCGTGGCGCGCCGACGTGATCGGCCAGCGGCTGGCCAACTGGTTCCTCGCCGGCGACTTTCTGCTCGCCGGCGCCGACGACGGATTCCGCGCCCGTTTCCTCGCCGCGCTCGCCATCCAGGCGACCCACCTTGCCCGGATCGCCGGCCGGAGTCCCGGGCTCTCGGGCCGCGGGCGTGGCCGCTTCCTCGCCTTGAAGGGCCTGATCGCCGCCGCCCTGGCGCTGCCCGGTTTCGAGGAGACCATGGAACGGGCGCTGCGCCTGCTCGAGAACGAGATCGTGGCCCAGGTGCTGGCCGACGGCGGCCACGCGTCGCGCAGCCCCGCCGGCCAGCTCGCCGTGCTCGCGGACCTTCTGGAGATCCGCGGCGCGCTCGTGGGCGCCCGCTGGGAGGTGCCGACGGCGCTGCAGGGCGCCATCGACCGCATGACGCCGCTGCTGCGCACGTTCCGCCACGGCGACGGCAGGCTGGCGCTGTTCAACGGCTCGGTCGAGGACGAGAACGAACGCGTCGAACGGGTGCTGGCCGAGGCCGGCGGCCGCGGGCGCCCCGTTTCCAACGCCCCGCACACCGGCTTCCAGCGGCTCGGCGCCGGACGCACGGTGGTCATCGCCGACACCGGCGCGCCGCGCTTCGGCGGCGACTATCCTGCGCACGCCGGCACGCTCGCCATCGAGATGAGTCACGCGAAGAAGCGGCTGATCGTCAACTGCGGCTCGCGCCCCGAAAGCGACCCGGTGTGGCGCGAGATGCTGCGCGCAACCGCCGCCCATTCGACGCTGACCGTCGACGACGTGCATTCGTCGGAGCTGATCCCCGGCGGCGGTTTCGGCAGGCGGCGAGCGGTCAACGTGCGCGCCGGCCGCCGCGAGGACGCCGGCCATGTGCTCGTCGAGGCCAGCCACGACGGCTATCGCGACTTCAACGGGATCATCCATCACCGCCGTCTCTATCTCGCCGCCGACGGCGACGACCTGCGCGGCGAGGATCGGCTAACCGGCCCCGGCGGTCATGCCTTCGCGGCGCGTTTCCACCTGCACCCGGACGTGCAGGTGTCGTTGATCCGCGACGGCGAGGCGGCGCTGCTGCGACCCGCCGGCGGCAAGGGCTGGCGGTTCCGCGCCTCGGGCGGCGCGCTCGGCATCGAGGAAAGCGTCTATTTCGGCGGCGGCTCGCGGCGGCGCAGCCAGCAAGTGGTGATCGCCGGCGCTCATCAGGGCGGCGACACCGTCGTCAAGTGGCGTCTGCAGCTGGAAACGTGACTGTCGGCGATTGTCGGGCGATCGGTTCGCGAACATGCTAAAATCCGCCGGTCACGCCCGACGTCGGCCCCATGGGTTGCAACGAGCCATGATCAAAAGTCGCGAAAAATTCCTGATCATCGCGCAGATCACTGACTTGCATTTGCGGGTCGATGGCACGCTCTTCAACGGCAACCGGGATACCGAGGCCGAGCTGGCAACCTGCGTCGATCATCTCAATCGGATGCAGCCGCGACCCGATGTGGTTCTCGCCACCGGCGACTTGGCCGACATGGGTGGACCGGACGTCTATCGGGCGTTGCGCCGCTTGCTGGACCGGATCGAGATGCCGGTCTACGTCATCCCCGGCAATCACGACGACCGCGACATGCTGCGGACGGCATTTGTCGATCGCGGATATCTTCCGGCCGACGGGCCGTTCCTCCATTACACCGTGGAGGATTATCCGCTGCGGTTGATTGGGCTGGATACCGTCGAGACCGGCGGAGACGGCGGTGAGATGTGCAAGCAACGCCTGCAATGGCTCGATGCGCGCCTCGGCGAACAACCTGCCCGGCCGACCTTGATCTTCATGCATCATCAACCGAAGTTGACGCGGATGGGCTACCGCGATCATCACGCGTTCCACGGCGCCAAGGAAATGGAGGCGATCGTGCGCCGGCATCCGCAGATCGAGTGGATCGTTTGCGGCCATCTGCACCGGCCGATCCAGATGCGGTGGGGCGGCACCACGGTTTCGGTGGCGCCGAGCAGCGCCTTCCAGAGGACGTTGACGCTCGACAACGCCATGCCGAAGGCCTACGTCGACGAGCCGACCGGCCTCAACGTTTACCTTTGGCAGCCGGAAGCCGGCGTCATCTGTCACACCAGCCTGATCGGCGACTTCGAAACGCCTTATCCGCTGCTCGATGCCTGAGCGATCGCGACGGCATCGCTCCTGGGTGGTTCCCGATCGCGCCTAGATCTCGAAGCGCTTGACGTCGGCGCCGAGATGGGCGTGGCGCCACATGCCTTTGAGATCGACGATCATGCCGCCCGGCTTCACCAACGATGTGAGCGTATTGCCGCTGAACGCGATGTACACCGCGTGCGGTACCGCGCCGACCAGGCAGTCGTAGGCGCGGTTCTTCTCCAGGCGCGTCAGCAGCGTGATGCCGTAGAAGTGCTCCGCCTCCTCCGGATCGGCCATGGCGTCGTGGACGTCGACGTGATGGCCGTGCGCCTGCAGCGCCTTGATCATGTCCGCCGCCTTGGTGTTGCAGGAGACCGATTACCGGGTGATGCCCAACTTCGCAAGCCTGATCAAGGCCGGCAGGCCGCTTCACGTCTACGGCTCGGGCAGCCAGACGCGCACTTTCTGTTACGTCACCGACGCCATGAACGGTTTTCTGCGCGTGATTAGCGACGGCGTTCCCGGCGAGGTTTACAACATCGGCAACCCGACGCCGGAAATCTCGATGCTGGATCTGGTCAAGACCATGGAGAAGGCGCTGGGCCGCAAGCTCGACTACCGGCTGGCGGACTATCCCGACAGCTACCCGGCCGACGAGCCGCAACGGCGCTGCCCCGATATCACCAAAGCGCGCCGCCAGATCGGATTCGCGCCGCAGGTGTCGCTGGAGGAAGGCCTGCGGCGCTTCCTCGGCTGGACGGACAAGGTCTACACCGGCTCGGCGTGAGCCCCGGCGCGGGCGTCCCGACCGCTCTGTCGGTATTACCGGGTTCCGCAGATCTATGAGTACGCCGACGGCCGCCCGGGCGGCCGTCGAAAAGGCGCCCTCCGCAAGGGGAAGCGCCTTTTTTTATTGGGTTTTTTTTGGTGGCGGAGTGGGTTCGCGATACACTCCCCCGCCATGGATTGGATCCTTTCGGCAGCCGTCGCGGCCCTCGTCCTCGTCGCCTCGTTCGCGGGCACCGGATTGATCCTGCGATTCCTCCGCGATCGCGCCATCCTAGACCATCCCAACGAGCGATCGAGCCACGCCCGACCAACGCCAAAGGGCGCTGGTCTGGTCGTCGTGCCGATCGTCGCCGTCGCCTGGCTGTGGACGGGATGGGCGACGGCGTCGCACGTTGTTCCCGTCGTCGGCTGCGCGCTGGCCCTGGCGGCGCTGTCGTGGGCCGACGACCTCCGGAGCCTCAATCCACTGCTGCGGCTCGCCGGCCAAGCGATCGCCGTCGCCACGGTGCTGGTCGCGGCGCCGCCGCCGGGGCTGGTGTTCGCCGGCCTGCTGCCCGGCTGGCTCGATCTCGCAGCGACCGGCTTGCTGTGGCTATGGTTCACCAACCTGTTCAATTTCATGGACGGCATCGATGGCATCGCCGGCGTCGAAACGGCGGCGCTCGGGCTGGGCTCGGCTCTGGTGGCGGTCATGGCCGGCTTGCCGCCGTCGTTTCTCCTCTATGGCATCGCGCTGGCGTGCGCGGCGCTCGGCTTCCTCAAATGGAACTGGCAGCCGGCGAAGGTCTTTCTCGGCGACGTCGGCAGCGTGCCGCTTGGGTTTCTGCTCGGCTGGCTGTTGATCGGCCTTGCCGCCACCGGGCAGTGGGCCGCGGCGTTGATCCTGCCGCTTTACTATCTGGCCGACGCCACGGTGACGCTGTTGCGCCGGGGCCTGCGCGGCGAGCGGGTCTGGCAGGCGCACCACGAGCATTTCTATCAACTCGCCGTCGCGCGTGGCCTTGGCCACGCCCAGGTTGTCGGCCACGTGCTGTGGGTCAACGTCGTGCTGGTGGTGCTGGCGGTGATGGCGGCGGGCGGTCTGCCTGAGGTAGCGCTCTCCGGCGCGCTGGTGGTCGTAGCGTGGTTGTTGTTCTTCCTCGGCGCCGGCACCAAGACCGGGACCTGACGGCGGCCGACAATGCGCATCCTGTTCCTGACCGAGAACTTTCCGCCGGAGACCAACGCCGCCGCCACCCGCGTCTACGAGCGTGCCTGTTATTGGGTGAAATGGGGTCATGCGGTGACGGTGATAACCCAGGCCCCCAATTTCCCCGAGGGTCGCCTTTTCCCGGGCTACGCCAACCGTTGGAGGCACCCCGAGGAGATGTCGGGCATCCGCGTCGTTCGGGTGAAGACCTTCATCGCTCCCAACAAGGGCGTCGTCCGTCGCTCGCTCGACTTCCTGAGCTTCATGGTCACCGGCGTTGCGGCCGGGTTGCGCGAGCCGGCGCCTGACGTGATCGCTGCCACGTCGCCGCAGTTCTTCGCCGCCGTCGGCGGCTGGGCACTGGCGGCGATGCGCGGCCGCCCGTTCGTGTTCGAGCTCGGCGATCTGTGGCCGGCCTCCATTGCCGCAGTGGGCGCCATGCGACAGGGTCAATTGCTCCGCTTGGTCGAGAAGCTGGAGCTGTTTCTGTACCGACGTTCCGAGGCGGTGGTGGCGCTGACGCAGACATTCAAGGACAATCTTGCTGCCCGTGGCATCGGGTCCGGGAAGATCGCCGTCGTACCCAACGGCGTCGATCTTTGGCGCTATGGGCCGCGCGACCGAGATGCCGAACTCGCCCGCGACTGGGATCTCGCCAACAAGTTCGTCGTCGGCTACGTCGGTACCCACGGCATGGCGCACGGGCTCTCCAACGTGCTCGATGCCGCGGAACGGCTGAAGGATCGCGACGACCTGCGTTTCCTGCTGGTGGGCGCCGGCGCCGAGCGTGGCGCGTTGATCGCCGAAGCCAGGCGGCGCAACCTCGGCAACATCCTGTTGATGCCGCCGCAGCCCAAGGAATCGATGCCGCGGGTGTGGAGCGTTTGCGACGTGGCGCTGGTGCACCTGAAGGCCGATCCGCTGTTCGCCGGCGTTATTCCGTCGAAGATGTTCGAGGCGATGGCGTGCGGCCTGCCGTTGCTGTTGGCGGCGCCCGAAGGCGAAGCCAGCCGCATCGTCGCGGCGACCGGCGCCGGCCTGAACATTCCCCCCGGCGACGCGGCGGCGCTCGCCGAGGCGGTACGGCGCCTCGCCGACGACGGGACGACGCGCAAGCGGCTTGCCGCCAACGGCTTGGCGGCGGCGCCGCGATTCAGCCGCGAGCGCCAGGCCCGCCACATGCTCGGCGTGCTCGAGCTTTCCGCCCGGCGCCACGGCAACGAGGCGGCGGCCGCGACAGCCCCGGAGATCGCGACGCCGTGACCCGGGTGCTGGTCACCGGCGCTTCGGGGATGGTCGGTCGCGCGCTTCTACCGGCGTTGACCGCTGCCGGCCATCAGGTCGCCGTTTCCGTCCGCCGGGCCGATCATCCCGGCCTGCCGCCGAGACTATTCGCCAACGCCCGCGTCCATGTCGTCGGCGACATTGGGCCGGACACCGAATGGGGCGCGGCGCTCGACGGTGTCGACGCGGTGGCGCATCTCGCCGCCCGCGTCCATGTGATGAAGGAAGGCGCGGGCGACCCATTGACGCTGTATTGCCGGGTCAACGCCGAGGGCACGGCGAGGCTGGCAACGGCGGCGGCGGCGGCCGGCGTGAAGCGGTTCGTGCTCGTCAGTACCGTCAAGGTGATGGGCGACAGCGACCGCGGCCGGCCGCTCAAGGAGGACGAAACGCCGGCGCCCGCCGATGCCTACGGGCTTTCCAAGTGGGCCGGCGAGAAGGCGCTGCTCGACGTTTGCCGACACGGCCGCATGAACCCGGTGATCCTGCGCCCGCCGCTGGTCTACGGACCCGGAGTCAAGGGCAACATGCTGAGCCTGCTGAAGCTGCTAAAGTGGGCGCCGCCGCTGCCGCTGGCCGCAATCGACAACCGCCGCAGCCTGATCTCGGTCGCCAATTTAGCGGACGCCATCGTCTGCTGCCTCAGCCACCCGAAAGCCGGCGGCGTCTATTTCGTTCGCGACGCCGAGGACGTATCGACGCCGGAACTGGTCCGCCGCCTCGGCCTAGCCATCGGCCGGCGCGCCCGGTTGTTTCCGCTGCCCGATGGGCTGCTCAGGCTGGCCGCATCGTTGAGTGGGCAATCTGCGGCCGCCGCGCGGCTCCTCGATTCGCTCAGGGTCGATGACGCGAAGATCCGCCGCGATCTGGGCTGGACGCCGCCCTACGACATGGTACAAGGTCTGGGTGAAATGGCGTCCTGGTTCGCTTCGCCGAGCGCTTCCTAGACGGGGTGTCGCCCGCCGATGAACTACTTTCGCAGGATATCGGGCCGTGGGCTGATCGCCTATGGGCACGACATCGTCATGGCGGGAGCGTCGTTCTGGCTGTCACTCTACCTGAGGCTCGGCGACGACATAGTCCACTTCACCGGCGAGCGCGTCGTGCAGGCCGGCATCGTGTTCATCGCCATTTGCGCCGTGGTGTTCTGGATGTCGGGGCTTTACCGGGGCGTCTGGCGGTACGCCTCGCTCAGCGACTTGTGGGCGATTACCCGCGCCGTGACGCTCGCGGTGCTGATATTCCTTCTTGTGATGTTCCTGTGGACGCGTTTCGCCAGCATCCCGCGCTCGCTGATTCCGATCAATTGGTTCGTGCTGATGGCGCTGCTGGGAGGACCCAGGTTCTCCTACCGGATGTTCAAGGACCGGCGCCTCGACCTTTCCGCCGGCAATGGCCAGGGCCAGCGCGTCGCGGTGCTGTTGGTTGGCGCCGGCGACGGGGCGGAGCTGTTCATCCGCGCGCTTCGGCAGACAGCAGATGCCAACTACCGTGTGGTCGGCATCGTCTCCGAGCGCGCCGACCAAGTCGGCCGGCAGATTCACGGCGTCGACGTCATCGGCACCGCCGACGACGTGGCCGGTGCTGTCGGGAAGCTCAAGGCGACAGGCGTGCTGCCGCAGCGGATGGTGCTGACCAAGGACGACATGGACGGAGCCCGGGTGCGTGCGCTGCTCGACCAGGCGAACGCGCTCGGCATGACGCTGGCTAGGCTGCCGCGCCTCACCGATTTCAAAAGCGGCGTCTCCGACAAATTGGAGGTTCGCCCGGTCGCTGTCGAGGACCTGCTCGGCCGGCCGCAAACGGCGTTGGACCGCGTCGCCATGTCGCGCCTGATCGAGGCCCGCCGCGTTCTGGTGACCGGCGCCGGCGGCAGCATCGGCGGCGAGCTGGTGCGACAGGTGTCGGAACTGAGGCCCGCCGAGATCGGGCTGCTCGATCACGCCGAGCACGCTCTCTATACCGTCGACTTTGAGACCGCCGAGCGGCACCCGGAACTCAAGCGCCGGGCCATCATCGCCGACGTCCGCGACCGCGACCGCCTGACGCAGATCTTCAAGGAGCTCCGTCCCGAGTTGGTGTTCCACGCCGCCGCGCTCAAGCACGTGCCGCTGGTCGAGGACAACGTCATCGAGGCCGCCACGACCAACGTGATCGGCACCGTCAACGTCGCCGACTTGGCGCACGCCACCGGCGTCAAGGCAATGGTGCTGATCTCCACCGACAAGGCGGTCAATCCGACCAGCGTCATGGGCGCCACCAAGCGCATCGCCGAGAGCTACTGCCAAGCCCTCGATCTCCGGCGCGGCGGCGCCCGCTTCGTCACCGTGCGCTTCGGCAACGTGCTCGGCTCGACGGGTTCGGTGGTGCCGCTGTTCCAGAAACAGCTCGCCGACGGCGGCCCGCTGACGGTAACCCATCCCGACATGACCCGTTATTTCATGACCGTGCGTGAAGCCGTCGAGCTGGTGCTCCAGGCTTCCGCGCTCGGCATCGGGACCGCCGCCGGAGAGAGCGTGCGCGGCGGCAAGATTTTCGTCCTCGATATGGGCGAGCCAATCCGCATCATGGACCTGGCCGAGCAGATGATCCGGCTGGCGGGTTTGAAGCCGGGCCTCGACGTCAAGATCGAGGTCATCGGCCCGAGGCCCGGGGAGAAGCTGTTCGAGGAAGTGTTCCACGGTTCGGAGGCGCCGGTGCCGACCGAATGCCCCGGCGTGCTGTTGGCGGCGCCCCGGGCCGGCGATCCGGCGGACCTCGCCGCTGCCGTGGCTGAGCTTCGCGAGGCGTGCCGCTACGGCGACCGCAACCGGGTGCTGGCGATGATCCGCCGCCTGGTCCCGGAATACCATCAGGAACGGACCGCCGCCCAACGCGCGGCGTCCGTCTGAGATCGGAAACCGCTCGCTTGACCGTCATCCGCCGCGCCCTGATTTCGGTATCCGACAAGACCGACCTCGACGCGCTCGGAAAATACCTGGTCGAGGCCGGCGTCGAGGTGCTGTCGACCGGCGGCACCGCCAAGGCGCTCGGGAAGGCCGGCGTCGCGGTGAAGGAAGTCTCCGACGAGACCGGATTCCCCGAGATCATGGGCGGCCGGGTGAAGACCCTGCACCCGATTATCCACGGCGGGCTGCTGGCGCGCCGCGACGTCGACGTCGATGCCAAGGCGATGAAGGACCACGGCATCCGGCCGATCGACCTGCTGGTGGTCAACCTGTATCCGTTCGAGGCGACGGTGGCGAGGGGCGCCGGCAACGACGAGACCATCGAGAACATCGACATCGGCGGCCCCGCCATGATCCGCGCCGCAGCCAAGAACCACGACTTCGTCACCGTCGTCGTCGATCCTGCCGACTACGACGCGCTGATCGCGGAGATGAAGGCCGGCAAGGGCGCCACCGGCCCGGCATTCCGGCGCCGCATGGCGGCCCGCGCCTATGCCCACACCGCCGCCTACGACGCCGCCGTCGCCGCCTGGATGAGTGGCCGCGCCGCCGATCCGTTTCCGCCGCGCCTCGCCATCGGCGGCGCGTTGAAGGAAAAGCTGCGCTACGGCGAGAACCCGCACCAGCAGGCGGCGTTCTATGTCGGCGGCGCGCCCAGGCTCGGCGTCGCCACGGCGACGCAACTGCAGGGCAAGGAGCTGTCGTTCAACAATCTCAACGACACCGACGCGGCGTTCGAGCTGGTGGCCGAGTTCGCCGACCAACCGGCCTGCGTCATCGTCAAGCACGCCAACCCGTGCGGCGTGGCGCTGGGTCGGTCGCTGGTCGAGGCCTACAAGCGCGCGCTGGCCTGCGACACCGAAAGCGCCTTCGGCGGCATCGTCGCCGTCAACCGGGCGCTCGACGGCGGGACGGCCGAGGAGATCGGCAAGCTGTTCGCCGAGGTGGTCATCGCGCCCAAGATCGACGACGCGGCGCTGAAAGTGCTGGCGAAGAAGAAGGACTTGCGGGTGCTGGCAACCGGATCGCTTCCCGACGCCGGCGCGCCCGGCATGACCGTGCGCGCGCTGGCCGGCGGCTACCTGCTGCAGACCCGCGACGACAAGCTCTACGACGACGTTAAGGTGGTGACCAAGCGCAAGCCCACCACCCTTGAGATGGCGGACCTGCGGTTCGCCTTCACGGTGGCGAAGCACGTCAAGTCCAACGCCATCGTCTATGCCCGGGAGCTGATGACCGTCGGCGTCGGCGCCGGGCAAATGAGCCGGGTGAACGCCGCTCGCATCGCCGCCTGGAAGGCGGAGGATGCGGCGCGGGTCGCCGGCGACAAGGAGTCGTGGGCGAACGGCTCGGTGGTGGCCTCCGACGCGTTCTTCCCGTTCGCCGACGGGTTGTTGACGGTCGCCGCCGCCGGCGCCACGGCGGTGATCCAGCCCGGCGGCAGCATCCGCGACGACGAGGTGATCAAGGCCGCCGACAAGCACGGGCTCGCCATGGTGTTTACCGGCACACGGCATTTCCGGCACTGAGCCCGGGGGGGGCGGTCGTCCGCCGGTCGTCCCGCGGTCGTCCGTCGGTCGTCCCGAAGTCGTCCGCCGGTCGTCCGGTTCGGCGGCCGGATTCGCGCCAAACGCTTGCACCGCCGCGGGTCCTCCGGGGAATTTTTTTCAAAGGTCGTCATCGGTCGTCAAAAGTCGTCAAAGGTCGTCGAGAGGCGCCGGCTTGGCCGCCCGGCGGCCGCCCATGGGCAGGCCGACGAGGCGCGCTTGCAGCTCGACGATGCGGGCGGCGGCGTTGAGATAGCCGTCGTCGACGGCGCGCCGATAGATCGCTTCCAGCTTGCCGAGCAGCACCTCGCCGTCCGGGTTGAACTCGCCGGCGAGGTCGCGGTGGATTTCGGCGATTCGGGCCTTGACCTCGGGCCGCTTGAGCAGGCGGTAGCCCTGATTCTTGCACGCCGGCGCCGCGTAGCCGGCCTCCTCGGCGGCGCGGGCGGCGCTGCCGTAGAGCACGAAGTATTGGCAGAACAGTTCGTGGCGGCGGCGCAGCGGCTTCGGCGGGACCGCGGCGGCCGCCTGGACCGCGGCGGCTTGCCGCGCCTGCTCGGCGGCGGCGATGCGCCGTTGCGCGCGCAAGCCGTCGACATAGCCGCGGCAGCGGTCGAGCCACGCCGCCAGCGATTCGCCGGCCTGCCGGCCGGGCATGCCGGCCCACTCCTCGTCGGTCATCCACGGCTCCCGTTGGGGAGGGGTGGACGGCCGGTAGAGGCCGTAGTAGGCGGCGTCGCTGTCGCGGGCGCGCCGGCGCCACTGCTTGTCGTCGTCGCGGCGATAAGTGTCTGGTTTCATGGCGATAATTCCTATCTTTATATTGAGAAAGGAATTATATCGCACAAAACCCCCACCAAGTCAAGAACAAAATTAGAACTCTGTTTTTGCCGCCGGCATGCGGCAAGCGCCGCGACCCGGTGGGCTCCATGGCCAAAGGACGCGGCCATCGGGGCGCGCCCAGGCGGATCAGGCCGGTCGGTCGCCGCCGGCCGTCAGCGTGGCGATCGGCGGGCGGGGCGCCCGTCAGTGCTGGGCTTTTCGCGGCGCCGCGTCGAGGCGCACGGCAATGCCGTCGAGCTTTCTCGACACCGCCGGATAATACTTCAACACCAGCGGATCATGGCCGGGCACCACGTGGTCCGGGGAATCGGCGAGCTCCTTGAGCCGGTCGTAGCCGGCCAGCACCTTGTCGAGCTCGAAAATCACCGGGAAAGGGTTCCTCGTCTCCATGTTGGCGTAGAGGTGCGCCGCGTCGGACGCCACCATCACGAAGCCGCGCCGCGTCATCACCCGCACCGACTGCATACCGGCGGTGTGGCCGCCGATGTGGTGCAGCGACAGTCCGGGCGCCAGCTCGACGTCGCCGTCGTGGAACCGCACCCTATGCCCGTAGACGTGGCGCACCATGCCGACCACGTCGTCGACATTCATAGACGAGCCATGTTTCGGGTTCAGCATGTGGCGACCGGTGGCGAACGCCATTTCCTTGTCCTGCAGGTGAAAGGTGGCGGCCGGGAACAGGTCGAAATTTCCGATGTGATCGTAATGAAAGTGAGTGACGATCACGTCCTTGACCGTCTCGGCGTCGACGCCGACGAGCGCCAGCGCCTCCGTCGGGCAGCGCAGCCAGGTGCGTCCCCGCTTCCTCGCCGTCTCGGCCTTGAACCCGGTGTCGATGACGAAGGTGCGTGCCGGAGATACCGCCGCCCACACGAAGTAATCGATCGGCCACGCCTCGTGCGGGTCGACCGGGTTGACGAAATTGGCGGCCGCCTTGCGCTGATGGGTGGCGTATTTGACGGCGTAGAGGTCGTAGACGTCGGGCGACGCCATGCCCTACAACCTATAGCCATAGCGGACGCCGGCGTTGTCGATGCCCTCGTTCTCCTGGCTGCACAGGGAGCCGTGCGAGTGGTGCTCCCACATCAGCGAGACGCTGTGGCGTTCCCGGAACCGGTACCCGAATTCCAGCGCTTCGCGGAACAGCGCGCGGCAGCCGAACTCGCGCCGGTCGCGGCGGTCCTTGCCGGTGATCTTGCTGTTGTCGAGCATGCCATCGTGGACCGAAATTCCAAGCCCGACTTCGACGAACAGCGCGTCCCAGAACATCCACCCCCAGGTCAGCCCGCCGTACAGAAAATCCGTGGCGCGCTTGCTGCCGTTGGCGACGACGCCGAGATGCGGTCGCGGCGACCACGCCCACCCCAGCCAGTCCGGCGAATGGAACAGCGCCTCGACGTTGCCGTCCATGGCATGCTCCTTGGCGCGGTGG
>Ga0114945_10001253_pt1 | contig 15912 bp, 11 predicted proteins | sample OV2TP3_FD_87194 | JGI IMG/M metagenome (GOLD analysis project Ga0114945, IMG submission 87194) | Hot spring microbial communities from Beatty, Nevada to study Microbial Dark Matter (Phase II) - OV2 TP3 | ecosystem: Environmental > Aquatic > Thermal springs > Hot (42-90C) | place: USA: Beatty... | reverse complement strand
TCGGTGCAACGGACGGTGGGCTCGGTGGAGCGGACCACCGCCGTGCTGCCTCAAATCACCGCGGAGTTGCCGTCGGTGGTAGCCGCGGTGCAGCGGACGGTCGGGTCAGTCGAGCGGACGGCCGCAGCGCTTCCTCAGATTACCGGCACTGTGGAGCGCACCATCGCATCGGTGGAGAAGACGGCTCAGGCCTTGCCTGAGATCACCAGCTCCGTGAAGAACACCGTGAAAGTCGCCGAGGGCGTCGCGAAGACCACGGCAGCCGCCTCTGCGGCGCTGCCGGGGATCGTCGAGACGACCAAGGAGGCGGCCAACAACATTCGCGTCACCACCGACGCCATGCAGGACTTAGGGCGGGAGATGCCGGGGCTCGTGAGGACCGTGACCATGACCTTCAAGGATCTGAACACGATCATCCGCGGCGCGAAGAGGACGTTTCCGGTGAGCACGTTCGTGAAGAACGCCGGTCTCGAGCCGGAGCCCATGCCGGAGGGTGGGCCGCGAAGCTTGCGCGGGGACCAGTTGAGTGAAAAGTAAAAAGGGAAAAGTAAAAAGTGAGGAGTGAGGAGTGGGAGTGAGGGCTGAGGCGTGAAGCGTAAGGAGACTAGACAGCTGGCAGGCGGACTGATGGCCATTGTGCTGATGTTGGGGGCGGGCTGTGCCGACAGCCCGCCGATCGAACCATCGCTCCCGCCGCTTGCCGCCCGGGTGCGGGACCTGCACGTCCAGGGGCAGGAATTGCTGGATCATGGCGATCTCGACCGGGCGCGCGCTGTCTTCGACGAAGCCCGCCAGCTGGCCGAGAGCACGGATGACCGCCGGGGTTTGGTGGTCGCGCTCAACGATGTGGGCATGGTCCTGGCCCTGAAGGGCGAGGCTGCGAAGGCCGGCGAGCTGCACCGCCGGGCGCACGGCATTGCCCGCGCACTCGATCGTCCGGACCTGGCTGCGGAATCTCTGTCCTATCTTGGGGCGGCCGTGCAGCAGGCCGGCCAGCCGGATCAGGCCCGGGCGCTCTATGAAGAGGCGCTCGAAATGGCCAGGCGAATCGGGGATAGACGAAATGAGGCGGTCCTGTTGAACAATCTCGGGTTGGCCCAGAAGCAGGCCGGCGACCTATCGAAGGCCCAGGCGTACTTCCAGGCCGCGCTCGCACTCAATCAGGAGCTGGATAACCGCCGCGCCCAAGCGGCCAATATTGCCAATCTGGGCCTGATCGCCGAGCAGGCCGGGCGCCTGGACGAGGCGTGGGGCCGGTTTTTCACCGCGCTGCAGCTCGACAAGATCATCGAAGATCGGAGCGCCATCGCCGCGGACCTGGCGAACCTCGCGCGCGTCGCCGAGCGGCAGAACCGGAAAGACGTCGCCATGGAATATGCGCAACGGGCCTATTCGAGCTATCGAGCCCTCGGAAATGCGGCCCGGGCGCTCGTGGAGCTGCAGCGCGCCGTCGCCCTGTCGCGCCAGCAGGGGCGCGAGGCTGAGGCTCTCAAGCTGGAGATGGAGGCCAGCACGTTCAAGGCGTCGGTGATCAGCACCGAGCCGGCAAAGCCCTAGCCCGGAGCCTCCAGCACCGTCCTTTCCGGTTTCTCCCGGTGAATTGACTTTCCTCGACGTTCTCACTATCCTTCTTGCGTAGGTCCCTGACCCAATTTCCCCTTAATCCGAAGAGGTTATGTGACTCTTTGGGTCCTTAAAACCAAAGCCGAACTCTCTACGTAAAACGTGATATGAGCCGCCTCCTGCTCCTCGTCGCCATACTCTGGGCCTTGCCGTCGCCGGCATGGGGCCAAGCCGACCCCTTCGAGGAGATCAATAAGCGCTTTCAGCAGCGCCAGCAACAGGCCGATGAGGCCTTGTCGAGCGTGCAGGAGCAGTATCGCGCGAAGCGCGAGGCCATGGAGGGGGCGTGGAAAAAGCGGGAGCAGGAGATCGAAGAGCAGTGGCAGAAGGCCAAGCGCGAGATCGAAAAGAAATGGGACAAGGCGCTCCAGTCCACGCGGAAGGAATGGGTCGCCTATTCGCCCAAGTACGACGCGCGGAGCATCGTCAATTTCGAAGACGGGACGATCGAAGTGACCGCCTTGGTGCCGCTGCCGAAGGGCGAGAAGCGGGTGCCGCCGGGGGAGGTGCTGCCGGCCGCCCAGGATGAGATCGCCCGGCAGTTCGAGCAGATCCTTGCCGAGCGATCCGGCGCCACCAAGCGGGTGCTGGCCGATCAGGTGGTGAACCGGGCCGGGAAGCCGGTGGATCCCCAGACCGCCAAGCCGTTCGTTCAGCAGGAGGTCCTGCCCAATCTGGTCGTGGACGCCAAGCCGGTGGAATCACGGGACGGGGTGACGCGGGCCAAGGTGACCGCCAAGGTCAAGCTGGCGCCGGACCACATCCAAAAGCGGGCGCAGCAGTATCTGGACGTCGTCAAGACCTCTGCGCAACGGTTCGACGTGGACCCGCAGTTGGTGCTGGCGGTCATTCAGACCGAGTCGTATTTCAACCCGCGGGCGCAGTCGCACATTCCGGCTTACGGCTTGATGCAGCTCGTCCCGCGGGCTGCGGCGCGCGACGCCTACAACTACGTCTACAAGGACGACAAGGTGCTGGACGATTTCTATCTGTTCGATCCGGCCAACAACGTGGAGTTGGGCGCCGCGTACCTGCACATCCTGAAGGATCAGATCTTCAGGGACCTGGCCGAGGGCGACAAGAAAAACTATGTGGTGATCTGCGCCTACAACTGGGGCCCGGGGAACATCAGAGGTAAGATTCTGAAACGGTTCCCGGTCGAGCAGCTGCCGGAGGCCCAGGTGTTTGCGCTGCTCACCGAGAAGACTCCGGAGGAAACACGCAACTATCTCAAGCGGGTCACGGAGCGGATGCCGCAGTATGAAGCAATGGTTCGCCGCTGACCCGGTTGTGATCGACAGAGCACAGGCAAGTGATACAGACAAAGGAGGGTGCGTGATGGAACGATGGCTGACGCGAATAATCGGAGTCCTCATGGTTCTTGGATTGGGGCTGGGCCTGGGACCCGTCCAGGCTCAGACGATGATCCATGTCCTGGAGCAGGTCGGGCAGAACGGCAACGTGGACTGGACGGCCGGCGTGATTATGGCGGTCGGCCAGGGCGCCGCTCCGCCCAATGCCGCCAATGCGGCGCAGGCTCGGGCCATGGCCGAGCGGGCCGCGACCGTCGTGGCCTACCGGAATCTCCTTGAGGTGGTCCAGGGCGTACGGGTGGATTCGGCCACGCTGGTTGAGAACATGGTCCTCAGCAGTGATGTCATCAAGTCCCAGGTCAGCGGAATGGTCAAGGGCGCGCAGATCGTGAAAAAGGAGACCGCTCCGGACGGGCTCGTGGAGGTCACCGTGGCCATGAAGCTGACCGGCGATTTCTCCAATCTGCTGTTGCCCAAAGTGAAACCGGCCCCCCCGATCCCGGCGCAAGCGCCGGTCGGCGGGCGCGCCTTCACCGCCCAGCCGCGGAGCCCGGCCCCGGTGGCGCCAGGCGCGCCTGCGGCAGGCACGGTGTACACTGGCCTGATCGTGGATGCCCGCGGCGTCGGCGTGCGGCCCGCTATGGCCCCCAAGATCCGGAACGAGGAGGGGCGCGAAGTGTACGGCTCCGCCTTCGTCGGTCGGGAGTATGCGGTGGAGCAAGGCATGATGGGGTACATCAAGGACCTGCCGGCGGCCCAATCGAATTCCCGCGTGACGGACCGCCCGTTCCTGGTGAAGGCCCTCAAAGCCGATGGGCCGAACAGGACCGATCTGGTCATCGGCAACGGCGATGCCCAGACCCTGCATGGCATGAAGGAAAACCTGAACTTTCTCGAGAAGGCCCGCGTGATGGTGGTCCTCGACTGATGAGAGCGCTCAGCAGTCAGCCAAGGGGGAGGGTCACGGGGAGAGGGCTGCAAGCTGCAAGAGAAAGGAGATTAGCCATGAATGCGTTCTACAAGAGCGGGCGTATGCTGGCGGCGATGCTGGCGACCGTAGCGTTCCTCGGGCTCGCGGCTTGTGCCGAGGAGCCGATCAAGCCGGAGTCCGCCATGGACACCCCCGGTCATCAATACTCGATCGGGGTGAGACTGTTTGAGAAGGGCGACCTGGATGGCGCGATGACGGCGTTCCAGCGCTCCGCGGCCCTCGATCCCAAGTTCGCCCCTGGGCATGCGGGCGTGGGGCTGGTCTATGGCGCCAAGGGCGATTTCAAGAGCGCCTATCAGCACATTGATGAAGCGAAGGACTACCAGAAGGACGGCGAAGTGGTGGCCCAGATCGCGAAGATCCGCGTCCTGACCATGGAGCGCGGCGACGGATGGCTGGAGGATGCGGAGAAGGAGTACAAGAAGGGTCTCAAGCGCGACTCACTGAGCGCGCAGCTGTGCTTCTATATGGGCAGGGCCTACAGGACAGGGTATGCCTTCGACAAAGCGGGGGAGCGGTTCAAAGCGGTCGTGGAGCTGAACAAGGACCTGGTGGGAGAGGCCGACAACGAATGGAAGCTGGTCCAGAAGATCCAGCGCGCCGCGCCGGGCACGAAGGTCGGCAAAGAGATCGCCTTGCTGGAGAAGATCAACCGGGCCGACGTGGCGGCGTTGTTCATCGAAGAGCTGAACCTGGACCGGCTGTTCGAGAAGCGGGGCAGCAAGACCTTCGATACCTCGTTCAAGGCGCCGGGCAAGGCTTTCGAAGCCGAGAAGGTCGTAGCCATGGAACCGGCTACCGACGTGGCGACCCACTCCCTGAAGGCGGACATTGACGCCGTGGTGAAGCTGGGGGTGAGGGGACTCGAACCCTCGCCAGAGCACAAGTTCGAGCCGAACAAGCCGATTACCAAGGCCGAGTACGCCGTCATGCTGGAAGACATCATGATGAAGGTCACCGGCGACGAGAAGCTGGCCACGCAGTTTATCGGCCAGAAGTCCCTGTTCCCCGACGTCCGGTCGGACGTGTACTACTTCAACGCCGCCATGGTGCTGACCAGCCGCGGCATTCTCGAAGCGGACAAGATGACCGGGGAGTTCGGCGCGAGCCAGGCGGTTTCCGGCGCGGACGCGCTGCTGGCGATCCGGATGTTCAAAGAAGCCTTGAAGATCTAGTGACGGATGCGTGGAGGGAGACGTGAAGAGACGCTGGTGTGTGGTCAAGAGGGTTGCTGTGGTGCTCGCCGGGTTGTCGCTGCTCTATGGAGCGCAGGCCCAGGCTCAGATTGTGGCGCCCGGGGAGGCAATCGAGCGAGCCGGCTCCGGCAAAATCAACTGGACCGGGGGATGGATCGAGACGACAGGCCTGGGCGCGCCGCCGGCGAAAACCCCCGCTGGGCAGGCCAGGGCGATGGCGCAGCGGGCCGCACATGTCGTGGCGCTGAGAAATCTCCTGGAGATCGTGAAGGGGGTCCGCGTGGATTCAGCGACCCTCGTCGAGAACTATATGGTGACGAGCGATGTGATCAAGACCCAGGTCAGCGGATTCGTCAAGGGCGCGCAGATCACCAAGACCGACTTCCAGACCGATGGCGGCGTCGAAGTGACGGTGAGGATGCCGCTCTGGGGAACGGACTCCTTGATCACCGCGTTCATGAACGAAAAATCAGTCAAGCCTCAGGACATTCCGGCCGGGCCGATGAGTGAGGAGGGCTTCACGGGCCTGGTGATCGATGCGCGAGGGGTCGGCGTCAAGCCGGCGTTCTTTCCGGTGATCCTGGATCAGACCGGGATGGTGCTGTATGGCCCGGATATGGTGGACCGGTCGATCGCCGAGAAGGAGGGGCTGGCCGGATACCAGACGTTGCCCAAGAACGCCGAGCTCTCGGCGGTGTTCGGCGAAGGCGCGCGCGTGATTCGCCCGGTGGCCGTCGCCGCAGGAGTACGCGAGGGCCGGCGACCGCTCAAGATCAAGGGAGCGGACAAGGCCGGGACCCTCAATGCCAACATCATGATCAGCAGTGAGGATGCCAAGAAAATCAAGGGCGATGTGCAGATGAGGGTGGCCTTGAAGCGGTCGAAGGTCGTCATCGTCACCGATCCGCTGATCGGAGGGATGGAAGGCCGCACGCCATCCGGTGAGAGCCTGATAGCGGCCCGTGCGCCCTGACCTCCTCAGAATCGGCGTCGAAGAGCCACAATGATGAGCGGACAAAGACGGCTCAGTCCGGCCGTGCTGGCCTGTGCCCTCGGCTTGGTCGCGGGACTTTTCTGTCAGGCCAGCGCCCTGCAGACTGAAGACGCCATCGAGCCGATCGGTCCGGGAGTCGTCAACTGGACCACTCGCATGGTCACGGCGACGGGCGTCGGCGCTCCTCCGGTCAACGCCGCCAATTCCGCTCAGGCCCGCGCCATGGCGGAACGCGCCGCGACGGTGGTCGCTCAGCGCAATCTTCTCGAAGTGGTCCAAGGCGTCCGCGTTGATGCGGCCACGCTGGTCGAGAACCATCTCGTCCAGAACGACGTGGTCCGGACGCGCGTGATGGGGATCATTAAAAACGTCCGGCCGATCAGGATGCAGCATCTGCCGGACGGCAGCGTGGAAGTGACGGTGGGCCTGCCGCTGAGCGGGGAGCTGGCCGATGCCTTGCTGCCTAAGGAATTCGGACGGCGGCCGGCCGCCGGCGGGGCGCCGTCCGCGGCGAAGCCGCCGCCGCCCCCGCAGGTCACGCCACCTCCGACCGCTGCCCCTGAGAGCCCACGGCCACCGGAAACTCCGCCGGCTCCGCCGAAGGAGCCGTTGCCGGGTGTTGCTGCGAAACCCTCCGAGCCGAAGCTATCCGCCAGTCCTGCTCCGCCGACTGCTCCATCCTCCGGAGCCTACACCGGCTTGATCGTGGATGCCCGGGGCCTCGGGTTGAAGCCGGCGCTCGTTCCGCGCCTGTTCGATGAGCAAGGCCAGGAAATTTATGTGGGGGGCGTGTTGTCGCGCGATCAGGCCGTGCAGAACGGCGTCGCCGGCTACTCCAAGGACCTGGTCGCGGCGAGCCGCCAGCCGCGGGTGACCGACAATCCGCTCATCGTGAAAGGCGTGAAGGCCGCCGGCACCAAGGGCACCGATGTGGTTCTCAGCCCGGAGGGCGCGCAGAAGATCAAGCAGACCGAATCCCAGTCGCAGTACCTCAGACAAGCCCGGGTCGTGTTGGTGTATGACTGACGATTACCGTGAGGCGTCAGGGGGCACCCATTGCATTCTTGGAGCAATGGGTCCCCGGCGTGAGGCGTTCGGACTTCGAACCTCTCGCCTTACGCTTCACGCCTTACGCCTGACGACGGCCGCTTTATTTCTGGCGGCCGGATGCGCCGGCTACGCGGACAAAGAGACGGCCATCGTGCATGGCGTCCAACAGCCGTCCGGCGCGACATACAAGGTCAGCAGCCGGCTCAAGGAGAATCCGCCGCGCCTGGTCGCCATCCTCCCGTTTGAGAACCTGACCGGAAAGACCGCGGCCGAAGAGGAAAAAGCGGCCGATCGGGTCATCCGGACCGCCTTCACCAATCACTTCACCTCGCGCCGGTACGAGACCCAGCGCACGGTCGTCACCGATCGCCTCTTGCAGGAAAAAGGCCTGATCAAGCCGGAGGAGATTGCCAAACAGTCCGCCCAACAACTCGGCGCGCTCACCAGGGCCGATGCAATCGTCTATGGGCAGGTGACCCATTTTGATCGGCTGTACCTGGGACTCTACGCCCAGGTGGCGGTGGGCGCCAAGCTCCGCATGGTTGATGCCCAGAGCGGCGAGACGCTGTGGGAAGCGGCGGATGTGTCGCGGAAGCATTCGGGCGGGTTTTCGACGGAGCCCATCGGGTTGGCCATCACGCTGGCCTCCAACGCCTTTGCGCTGCGCCACATCGAGGTGCTGCGAGCCTCCGACGACCTGTTCCGCGAGATGGTGAAGACGATCCCGCTGGTGCGGGTGGGTGAGGCGGTGAAGCCGCCCACGATCACGCTGCTGGTCAATGACTCTTCCACCTTGACCAGAAAGGCCGGCGACCAGGTCAAGGTGGGCATCCAGGGCGACCCAAATCTATTGGCCACGTTCGATCTGGGGGCGTATCGAACCGGGCTGAGCATGATCGAGGGTCAGTCGGGGATCTATACCGGCGCCTATACGGTCAAGCCGGGCGACAACGCGGACAACCTGATCGTCGTCGGCCATCTATCGGACCGCAAGGGCCTCACCACCGACTGGGAGGATGTGCTCGGGCCGGTCCGCCTGGACACGCAGCCGCCGGGGGCACCGGCCGGCTTGCGGGCGGTGGGACGGGACAAGCTGATCAGTCTCGGATGGAAGCCGAACTCGGAGGCCGATCTGGCCGGCTACAAGATCTATCGCAGCACGACGGCGCTGACCGGTTTCACCCTGCTGCGCCAAGCCGAGACCCCCGCGCTCCAGGATCAGGGCCTGCAGAACCGGCAGACCTATTACTACAAGATCTCGGCGTTCGACACGGCGGGGAACGAGAGCGCGACCTCGGACGTGATCGCCGGCACCCCCGTGGCGCCTGGTCCGACGCCGGTCAGCGGCACGATCGCGCTGGATACCACTTGGTTTGCCGGGGCCAGCCCGTATGTGCTGGAGGGTGATGTCATCGTCGCACAGGGGGCGGTGCTCAGGATCGAGCCCGGAACGGTCGTGAAATCCAAAGGCGGAGGGATCATCGTCCGGGGACGGGTCCTGGCCGAGGCCTCGGCCGAGCAGATCATCGTCTTTACGGCCGAGCGCGAGAGCCCGGAGAGTCGCTGGCGGGGGATCCAGTTCGACCAGACCGGTGATCAGCCCAGCGTGCTCGAGCGCGTCCGCGTCGCCTGGGCGACCGTCGGCGTGACCTGCACGGCGTCGTCTCCGAAGATCCTGGCCAGCGAGCTGACTGAGAACCAGACCGGCCTGCTCGTCCGCCAGGCGTCCTCCCGCCCGGTCGTGGAGCGGAACCAGATCGTTCTCAATCGCGAAGATGGCGTGTCGGTGCAGGATGCGGCTGCCCCGGTCCTAACCGGCAACCGCATCACCCAGAATGGCCGATACGGCATAGCGGTGATCAAGGCTTCAGGCTTGTCAATTCGCGGAAACGACTTGATGGACAATGCCGGCATGCAACTGCGGAATGCCGCCACGGCCGAAACGGTCGATGCCAGCGGTAACTGGTGGGGCACAGCCGACGGCGTGGCCGTCCTGTCGAAGGTGGATGGCCCGGTGCTGATCAACGACTATCTGGATGCCCCGGTTCCGGGCGGGAAGCCCCAGAGTCTCCGCACCCTCGAATCCGAGTTGGGCGGGACCGTGACCGCCTCCTCGTTTCTCGTGCTGGCCAAGAGTCCGTATCTGGTCACGCGGCCGGTCATCATTGACGGCGGAGCGGTGCTGACCATTCAGGCCGGCGTCGTGGTGCGATTCAAGCCCGGCGACACCGGGCTGATCGTCCGGCAGGGCGCCATCCAGGCCTTGGGGGCCCGCGAGCATCCCATTCTGCTCACCTCAGCCAATAGCGCTCCGCGTCCCGGCGACTACACCGTCGCGATCCGCTTCGAAGGCGCCGGGCAACAGCCCAGTGTTCTTCGATACGTCCGGATCGAATACGCGGCCACGGCCGTGCAGGTGAAAGAAGGCAATCCCGAGATCTCCCATGCCTTCATCGCCCGCAACCTGCAAAGCGCGGTGGAGTGCGGCGGGAAATCCTCGCCGAAGATCTCGTACTCCACCCTTACGGAGCATCCCACGAACGCCGCCGTGATTTGCGGCGAGCGGGCCCAACCCATCCTGTACCGGAACAATATCGTGAAAAACGGCTGGGGCGTCATCAATCACTCGACACTGCCGCTCGAGGCTCGTGAGAATTGGTGGGGCTCCGCGCAGCCGGATGACGCGCTGTTCCTCGGGGCGGTGGAATTCAAGCCGGCGCTGAAGCAGCCGGAACCCGAGGCGGAAAAGTAAAAAGTGAAAAGTAAAGGCGTGGAGGGGTTCGCCTCAAATATTCCGCTCAAGGTACGGGCGGTGGTGAAATGGGTGCGGAAGCAGTTTCAGCGCGATCCGGTGATCCGCGTGGCGCTGGGCGGCGGCGTCACCGTCTTGACCATCGTCATGTTCCTCGTCGGCAGCTTCGAGTATCTGGAGATGCGCTCCTACGACCTCCGCTACGGCGCCCTGCCCAGCCGTCCTGTCCGGACCCCCATCCTGCTTCTCCGGATTGATGAGGAGAGCGAGGCCAAGCTGGATGTCCGGGCAACCGATATCAGCCGCGGTATGTACGCCGCCGCGGTCCGCAATCTGGCTGAGGCCGGCGCGGCGATCATCGCCTTTGACGTCATCTTCTCGCGCCTGAGGGATCCGGACAAGGACAGTGAGTTTGCCCAGGCCATCGGCGAAGCCGGCAACGTGATCCTGGCGCGCTACATCGGGGAGAAGGGCCACAAGACTCCGCACCCCCTGTTTCGCGAGAAGGAGATGGGGGAGGCGCTTATCAACGTCACCCTGGACAGCGACGGGGTCCTCCGCCACATGCCGCTGGTCGGCTTCGACTACTCCGGAGACGTCTCCGAGCCGGAACCGGTGCTGACCTTGAGCGTGGAGGTGGCGCGGCTCTATCTCGACCCCACCGGAGAGCAGGAACTGGATCTCAGCCAGCCGACCGAACTCAGCATCGGCCCGCTGCGCATCCCGTATCAGGACGGCCGCATGCGGATCAACTTTTACGGGCCGCCGGCCACCTTTCCGCGCATTCCGTTCTGGAAGGCGGTGAAGGGCGAGCTGTCCCCCGAAGAGATTCGAGGAAGGATCGTGCTCATCGGCGCGTCGGCCCCCTCCCTGCACGATTACTACCAGACCCCGTACACCGAGAAGGTCGTGATGGCCCTGACCGGCCAGACCGAGAAGATGCGGGGCGTGCGGATGGACGGTTTCGAGATCCACGCCAATGCCGTCCAGACGATCCTGGATCGGAGCTTCGTCGATCGGAGCAAGGACCAGCCGGGCTTGGTTCCCGGCCTGCTGGCCGGCTTGGGGGTGCTCGGCACCGTGCTGCTGATCCAGAGCCGCCGCAGCTCCATCGTGGTGGCCGTGCTGCGCGTCGTCCTGCTGGTGGGCATCGGCGCGGTGGGGTTCGGCCTGTTCTGGTGGTCGCGGTACTGGCTCGACATCATTCCGATGTACTCGCTCGTGGCGATCCAGTACTCAGCCGCCATTTCGTACCAGCGCTATACCGAACGGCAGAAGCGGCGGCAAGTGCAGGCCATGTTCGGCCGGTACGTCTCGCCGCGGGTGGTGGACCAGTTGGTCAAGAACCCGGCCCTGGCGAACCCCAGCGGACGAAAGGAGCGGCTCACGGTCTTCTTCTCCGACATCAGAGGCTTCACCAGCATGTCCGAAAAGATGGAGCCGCAGGAGGTGCAGCGGCTCCTCGGGGAGTATTTCACCGAGATGACGCGTATCCTGTTCAAGTACGGCGGCACGCTGGACAAGTTCATGGGCGATGCAGTCATGGCGTTCTTCGGCAATCCCGAGCCCCAACCCGATCATGCCGCCCGGGCGGTGCGGATGGCCCTGGAGATGCGGGAGGCGGTCAAGCGGCTGAACCAGAAATGGGCCTCCGAAGGGCGCCCGGCCATCGGCGTGGGGATGGGGATCAACACGGGGGATGTGACGGTCGGGAACCTCGGCTCGCCGGAGTTTCTGGACTACACCGTGATCGGCGATACCGTGAATCTGGCCTGCCGTTTGGAGCAGAACGCCAAGGCGGGGGACATCCTGATCACTCAAGCCACCTGTGACGAGATCAAGGACACGGTGGAGGTGGAGCGCATGGAGCCCATCCGCGTGAAGGGTAAGAGCGAGCCGGTCGCGGTCTATCGCGTCGTGGGAAGGCGGCAGCCATCCGGTTCGGCCTGAAAATCTGCACGGAAATTGGAGGGACTATGAACCAGATGGTCATGACGGCCATAACGGCGCCGCTCCTGCTCGCCGTTCTCCTGTTCAGCCCGGCCTTGGCCTCGGCCGACACCCAGACCGTGACGGTGGACGGTATGGCCGGCATCCTCCAGGGAGATCAGGGACTGGCGCGCGACAATGCAGTACGCGACGCTCTGCGCCGCGCGGTGGAGCAGGCGGTCGGGCAGATGGTCTCGGCGGAGACCCTGGCCGAGAATTTCCAGGTGGTCCGGGACAACATCTACACGAAGGCTCAGGGCTACGTCAAGGACTACAAGATCGTCAAGGAGGGGCCGCAGAAGGACCTCTACGTCGTGACGATTACCGCGACGGTCGGGGCGGACCAGATCAAGAACGACTTGAGTGCGCTCGGCCTGCTGATGGCCCGGGTAGGCAAGCCGCGTGTGCTGTTCATGATCGCCGAGCAGAACATCGGTCAAGAGATCTACATCTACTGGTGGAGTTGGTGGGGCAAAGGCGGCGCCGAATTCAGGGGGCAAACGGTGGACATGGCGGTGTCCGAGACCGCGCTCAAGGAGGAGTTCCTGAATAAGGGCTTCAACGTGGTGGACATCTCGTCCGCTACCGGGAAATTCGAGATCTCCAATGCCTACCGGATTGCGGATCTGACCAATGACGGTGCCCGCGAATTCGGCAGGAAGCTCAACGCCGAAGTGGTCATTAAAGGGAAATCGCTCGCCAAGGAAGGACCGCGGACACCCGGCAGCAGTGTGGGGTCGTATCTGGCGGACATCACCGTCAGCGCCGTCCGGGTGGACAACGGGCAGGTGCTGGCCTCGGCGCGCGGCCAGGGGGTGGCGCGACACGTCGCCCAGCACACCGGCGGCAACGAGGCGCTGGAGCGGGCGGGCCGTGAGGTCGCTGCAAAGCTGGTGGATCAGATCGTCGCCAAATGGACTGGTGAGACCTCCGGCTCGCAATTGGTCCAGCTCACGATCAAGGGTATCCGCATGAAGGACCTGGTGAAGATCAAAGAGTTCCTGCAGTCTCAGATCCGGGGCGTGCAGGGCATCATTCAACGGAGTTTTGAAGGAGGCGTCGCGGTCCTCGAAGTGGATGCCAAGGTGACCGCGCAGCAGATCGGAGATGAGCTGGCCAAGAAGGAGTTCGAGGGATTTGATCTGGACGTGACCGGCGCGACGGCGAACACCCTGGAGGTCGCTGCTTCGACCAAAGGCGCAACCGCGCCGGCCAGACGATAAGGAGCCCCTTCCCCGCGGAGCACCACCGACCGACCCGTCGGTGCACGCGGCGCACTCGTACAGGAGGAAACCATGACAGTGACGGCATCCCGGCGTGCTCGCCGGCGCGTCTGGTGGGTGGCAGCCTGTCTCGCGCTCACTGGCTGCGTCCCGATCCAACCCATTCCGCCGAACCCCGCCAACCCCATCCGCACCGTGGCGGTGCTCCCGCTGGTCAACGGTACGAACGACGTCGAAGCGCCGGCCTATGTGCGACAGCAGTTCACGACCGAGCTGGAGAGACATCAGTATGTCATCAAACCGCTCGCCGAAGTGGACCAGGTTCTAAAGGACCAGATGGGGATCACGTTGGGGTCCCAGCTCGATCTGACCAACCCGAAGCAACTCGGCGAGACCCTCGGCGTGGACGGCGTCTTCTACGGCTCGCTGGACGAGTTCAACCACAAGATCACGGGCGTGTACAATGTCAAGCGCGTTCGCATTCGGACCAAACTCGTCAATTGTAAGACCGGCGAGACTTTTTGGAAGAACGGCATCGGGGTCAAGAGCGTGTTGAGCGCCGGCACAGTCGGCGCGGGAGCGTCGGTGATCGGGTCCATCCAGGACATCAAGGAGACCGGCGAGGAGCTCACGCCGTTGTTCGGCGACACGATCCTGGCGCCGTGGTTCGAGCTACCCCAGCAGCACTATCAACAGTCAAGCGAGGCCAGCGCCGCCGGCGCCGCCTTTGCGGCCGCCCTCGGCGAGAAGGTACTCGCGAAAGCCTTCAAGATTCCGTTGGCCGTTGAGACTCAGGCCGCGATCGGCATCCTGCTCAACGGCTCTTATCATCCCGGCGGGCTGCTTGTGCCGCCAGTCGCAGTCGGGCCAGGCGGAGTGCCTGCCGGTCCGGGGGGGATACAACAACGATGAACGATTCTGCATTCATCATTCAGCGTTAGAAAAGGAGGGGATTATGAGGCAGCATGTACGCTCGGCAGTGATCGCGTTCCTGCTGGTCAACGTGGCTGCGTGCGCGCCGACGATGACCGGCGCGGTCCGGGAGGACGTCAGCGTGACGGGTCAGACGCAGCGGATGGAAGCGGCAGGGGCGAGGTATTCCGGTCCTCAGTACACGGTCGCGATCATCAAGTTTGCCAACAAGACGCCGTCGAGGGTCACGGGATTGGGAGAGGCTGCCACGGACATCTTGCGAACGCTGGTCAAGAACGCCGGCCTGGAGCCGATTGATGTGAGCCAGGAGGCGATGCAGCAGCAGGAGGAGCTGATCAAGCTCCAGCAGACCGGGGCGGTGAAGGCGGGAAAGAAGAGCGCGGCCGAAGGGTTCGAGTCCGTGGATTACCGGATCCAAGGCGCTATCACCGCCTACTCTGAGGTAGAAGAGGGGTCAGACTTGGTGGTGGTTCAGAAGAAGATCCAGGTGGCCAGGGTCCAGGTGGACTACTCGCTCGTGGACGTGGCGTCAGGCAAGAGTCTCTTGGCTGAATCAGGGATGGGCGAATACCGCAAGGAGACCGGCGGCATGCTGGGGTTCGGTTCAAAGTCCACCGCGGATGTGGGCCTGCGGGATGGGGCGTTGCGGGATGCGTTCTCCAAGGTGATGGAGAAGATGATCAATAAGCTGAGCGCCCAGCCCTTCCAGGGACGAATTTTAATGATGGAGGGCCAGACCGCGATCATCCGGGCCGGCGAGAAATCCAAGCTGCCGTCAGGAGCCAAGCTCGGGGTCTATCGTCCGGGCCAGGACCTGATCGATCCGGAGACCGGCCGGTCGCTCGGCAAGCGGGAGAAGCAGATCGGCGAGCTGATGCTCACCAGCCATCAGAACGATCGGGTGTCCGAGGCCAAGATCTCGTCCGGCACGGGCTTCCAGGCCGGCGACATCGTGCGCGCCATTAAGTAAGCGAAGGGAGATAAGGGCGGGCTCTTGGGCTCGCCTTAGGGCTTGAATCCATGGGAACGTACGTGTATCGCCCGCTTTCTGTCACATTTCTGATCATCGCCTTGGTATTTACTATGGCGGCCTGTGCTTCGATCGCTGCCATGCCTCAGCCGAGCTCAAGGAGTGTAAAGCCATTCCCCTTTTCCATACGTGTAGAACTCCGGGAGGTGAACCTTCGAATGCCTCCCGGTTGGAGTTGGGACCAAGGCTCGCTGAAACAGTCCATTGTCGCCTATATGCAAAAGCGAGGTTCCTTTCGAGAAGTCGTCGAGGGCCCGTCCGAATTGGTTCTTGCGCTCAATGTGAGATTTGGCATAAGTACCGGAGGGGGAGGGACACTCATGCAGGGGGCATTAGGGGCGCTATCCGAAGGGTATGACTTTACGTTAGATGGCCAATTGGTGGCCGGAGAACGAGTGGGTGCTGATTCGCCAATGCTCGGGTCATACGCAGCTTCTGGTGGGGCCGACCCCGGACTCGGCTTTGGCTCTCCAGATGCCACGATAAGCAGGGCGATGAGCCAGGCACTGGATACATTCTTTCAGCGGATTGAACAAGATCGAGAAATGCTTTTGGCGAAATTAGGCAAGGCGCCCGCTCCGAGCGCAGTGTCTCGGGCACAGGACTCCCCTGCTTTGCCCACAAGTGATGTGGATAGTGTCCCAACCGTCAAGGCCGCATTGAAGACGAATGCCCATGCCGTGGTGATCGGGATCGAACAGTACCGCGAGAAGCTGCCGAAGGCGGACTATGCCGCGCGTGATGCCAAGACCGTGAGCGAATATCTGACGAAGGTCATGGGCTATCCGGAGAAGAACGTGGCGGTCTTGGTCAATGAG
>Ga0114945_10001252_pt1 | contig 15912 bp, 17 predicted proteins | sample OV2TP3_FD_87194 | JGI IMG/M metagenome (GOLD analysis project Ga0114945, IMG submission 87194) | Hot spring microbial communities from Beatty, Nevada to study Microbial Dark Matter (Phase II) - OV2 TP3 | ecosystem: Environmental > Aquatic > Thermal springs > Hot (42-90C) | place: USA: Beatty... | reverse complement strand
CGAAGTGGTTTCTGAAAACTTTCGCAATCCCGACGCCACCGGACGGACGACCACTCCTCGCGGCCGGGGCCGAGGTCGTACTTCTCGATGCGAGCAACCCGCTCGACCTTCCATTTTCTGTGGACGTCGTGGTCGAGATCATCGACCACCGGCAGGCACACCGCGCCGATGCGTTTCCGAACGCCAAGGATGTCCAGATCGAGCTCGTTGGGTCTTGTGCGACGCTCGTGACGGAACGCATGCGCGCTGCGAATGTCACTCCGACGCGCGATAGCGCGCGCCTTCTTTCCGGTGCGATCGCGAGCAACACGGTGAACTTCAAAGCGCCGGTGACGACGGATCGCGATCGCGCGGCGTTTGTATGGCTCGCGCCGATCGCCGTGCTCCCGGAGACGTTCATTCGAGACATGTTCACCGCGAAATCCGACCTCAGCGGCGACCGGCTCCGGGAGGCGCTGCTCGGTGACTACACCATGAAGGAGTTCGGTGGGCATCGCATCATCTGGTTCCAGCTCGAAGCGAGCGGCATCGCAGCGCTCTACCGGACCCGGCGAGCGGAGATCGAAGCAATCATGCGCGAGGCATGCACGAACGAGCGGTGCGAGTACGCACCGTGCGGCGGCATTGATCTCGTGGAGGAGAAGACGTACGTGCTCGTCATTGATCCGAATACGGAGCAGCTGTTTGAACGCGCACTCGGTGTCACGTTCCACGACGGGATCGCGACGCTCGACGGCCTCATCGGACGCAAGATGATGACACCGAAGGTGAAGACAGCGCTTGAGTGGCTCGGTTGATTGATCGCCTACGTTATGGAGACCATCGAATGTGAAAACGTGCATGGAGAACGAGTGACGGTGCCGCGGAGTACGCTCACATTCCGTCCGACCGCGTACGCGATCATTGTCCGTGATGGCTCAGTGCTCGCGGTCCGGGATCCCAAGATGCCACGCTTCGCGTTTCCCGGTGGGGGAGTGGATTGCGGCGAGCGGCTCGCAGAGGGGCTGCGGCGTGAGGTACGTGAGGAGGTCGGCCTCGACGTTGTCGTTGGCGATCTGTTGCACCTCCGTGAGAACTTCTTCTACTGCGATCCAATCCACGCTGCGTGGCACGCGATCGTGTTCTACTACCGATGCGTACCGAACCCCACGAATACTCAGCCGATCGTCGGTGACATTGTAGAGATGCGTTGGACGCCGATCCACGAACTTCGAGAAGCGGATTTCCAATCCGTGCATTCGGACATGATTCGGATGCTCCGCGATCGTTTCGATGCGTGATTGACCACATGCGTATTCTCTTAATCCACAATCGGTATGGTGCGACGACGCGTGGCGGTGCCGAGCGCGTCGTCGAGCGTCTCGCGAGAGATCTGACAGACCGCGGACACACGGTGACCGTAGCCGTTCCGTGTCCGGCGAGGATATACAATACTTTCCCAGCGGCCGCTGGGAAAGTATTGTACTTTAAAAAATTATTCGCGCCCAACATCGTGCCGTTCGATCGGCTCGGAAGGATTCCCGCGCCAATCCGAGCAATCTGGCACCTTATTGACCTCTGCAACCTGGTCGCGGCGGTCCGTCTCCGCACGCTGCTTCGGCGGACGAAACCCGACGTCGTGCACACGCATAACCTCATCGGGTGTGGTGGCCTCACGCCGTGGGTGATCCGGCGGAGCGGGATTCCATGGGTCCACACATTGCACGACGTGCAACTCATCACGCCATCAGGATTGCTCAGAGAAAGCGTAGGGGCGCCCTTTCATGGGCACCCGCGGGCGGGGATGGAACCCCGCCCCTACGTTCCGGTACATACGATCGAACGTTCTTTTTTTGGTCGTTCCTTCCGCGCGCTCCGTCGGTTTCTCTTCGGGAGCCCCACCGTTGTCACCTCACCCTCACGCTGGCTCCTCGAGCTCCATCGCAGTGAGCGATTCTTTCCGAGGAGTCGGGACGCGGTGACCGGGAATCCTGTTGATGTATCACGGATAATGCGGATGAATCGCGCCGATGATGCGGATATGCGGATACCGCAAGGAAACATCGCGCGTATTCGATCAGCATATCCGCATCATCGGCATAACAGATCCGCATCATCCGTATTACCAATCCGTACCTTCCTCTTCCTCGGTCAGGTTGAGGGTGTGAAGGGCATCCTCGTGCTCGTCGAGGCGTTCCGGCAGCTCCGTAGCCTCTACGACGACGTGAGCCTCCACGTGGTGGGTGATGGGACACTCCTCCCAACGCTCAAGCGGATGAGCCGTGACATGCGGGGACTGGTCCTCCGTGGGCGGCTGGACGCTGATGGTGTGCGGACGGCGCTCGCGGAGTCCGACGTCCTCGTCGTGCCATCGTTGTGTGCGGAGAATCAACCGAGCGCGATCTTGGAGGCGTACGCCGCCGGTGTACCGGTCATCGCATCGCATGTCGGCGGGATTCCGGAGATCATCCGCGAGGGGGAGACCGGATTCCTCGTAGATCCTGGAAGTGTGGAAGATCTCCTCCGCGCGCTCCGTGCGTGCGTTGAGGATCCGAAACGCATCCGGGCGATGGCGACGGCGTGCCACGCGGTCGCCGCGGAGCACGCAGTGGATCACATCGTGGGGCAGTTCGAGGGAGTCTACCGGGATGTCCAACATTCGATGTTGGACAGGAGCGTATGAGCTCGCCGCCGTGGGATCAGTTGGCGAGTACGGACGCCATGCGTTCGATCTCCACGGCGTTTGGCGTCCGCGAGGATGAGTTCTGGAAATCCGGCGAGCGGACCGCTACGTTCATCTGGGATCACGTCGCACCGTACGTTGCCCACCGCGGTATCGCGGTGGATTTCGGTTGTGGCATCGGTCGTGTCGCGTTCCCGACGGCGAAACGATTCGATCGCCTCCAAGCCGTGGACTGTTCTACGGCGATGTTGGATCAACTCCGCACGCACGTTGAGCAACGCGGCGTGTCGAACATCGCGACGTTTCGGGATACGGAGTGTTGGGATACGGAATCTGTCGATCTCGTCTACTCCATCCTCACGTTCCAGCACATCGAGGATGTTTCCGAGATCGAGGCGTACGTGCGGCGTATCGGCCGATGCCTCCGCGGCGTCGCGTTCCTCCAGTTCGACACGCGGCCGCGTACGCTCGTCGCGCGAGCGAAGGAGCGGCTGCCGGACTGGTCGGTGCCGTGGACGTGGAAGCGAGGGATGCGTCGGTACCGTCGTGATCCCGACGGACTCCGTGCGATATTCAGGCGTTGCGACCTGCACATCGTCCGTGAGCTCGACCCCAACACCGCCCTCCACGCGTTCATCGTTGTGTCCGACCCACGCAGCGTCATCGGCTTGCCTCACTCGTGACCGTGCGGTATACTCCGGCCGCATGGAGTCCCCCTTCGCCCCGAGAGAGAACCCTTGGGACAAGCTCAAGCAGGTGGATGAACCGCCGGTCTTCTACGTCGCGACGCGCTATCGCTGGCGGTGGCGCGAGGAGGACGCGTTCTGGCGGGCGGCGGAGTCGGCAGTTCGATCGTTCCGCGAGCGTGTGCAGCGCCTCGAACACCACCGTCTTGCGGTCGGTATCGGCAGCGGCGTCGGTCGGCTCACCGTTCCGCTCGGGCGGAAGTTCCTCCGCGTGAAAGTCGTCGATCCCTCGTCGGTCACGAGCCAGCGGCTCCGCGATACGTGCCAGCGGTTCGGGGTGTGCAACGTCGAGGTGCTCCGTGACGTCGAGCGGTGGGAGGACGAGCCCGCGGACGCCGTGTGCTCGACGCTGTTCTTCACGCACATCGGGGAGCTTACGATTATCGAGGGATACGTGGAACGAATCGCGCGATGCCTCACCGGCATCGCGTTCCTGCATTTCGACACAACCCCGAAGACGCGGATAGAGAAGTTCGCGGAGCGACTGCCAGCACGGCACCCCGTCGGCTTGCAACCGCGACCAGAGAAACGATGCCAGTACGACGCCGCGACGCTCCGCGCAATGTTCACGGGGCACAGCCTCCACGTCGAAGACGAGGCGAACCCGCACTCCTCGCACCACGTATTCGTGCTCTCGAAGCCGTGAGGCATGAGCATCCTCTCTTTTTTCTCTCCCCCTCCCGTTTGGAGGGGGAGTAGGAGGGGGTGGTCGAAGACGAGGACATGTTGAAGCCCCCCGATGGTCCATCGGGGGGCTCGTCATTGGAGTTACGCGCACTGCTCGGCGGGCGGGAGCTCGGTGAACGTGATCGTCCCCTTCCGCGTCTGTGAGGAGAACGATGCGCGGAACCGGTGGAGATCTCCCAGGCCCATGCCCCTGCCCGCACAGAGGGGGGCGTAGTTGGACATCGCGACGCGGCCCTTGACGATCCAGGCATCTCCCGGGCGGTAGGACCGTTCCACCGTCCAGACCACCACCTCGACCCAGTACGTGATGCCTTCTGGCATCTGCTTGTGGCCCGGCGGGCTCTCGTGCGGCACCTGGAAGGAGAAGCGGACCTTCCGCCACTCATCGTCGTCGAACAGGCCGACCATGAGGTCGAACCTTCCCGGTCCGTTCGAGATCTTGTACTGCAGTGGTTCCGATGCCATCCGGCACCTCCTGTAAAGAGCGCCCCGTTGCGCGGGGCAACGCGTTCCCGTCAGAATGGCCGCTAGGGACTTTCGTTGGGCACCCACCCATACGGGCAGGGATTGACCGCAGTGTAGCAGCTCAGCGTTGATGTGTCAAGCGGAACACCCGGAGGTGCGTGAACGAGCCGATTTCGGTGTCTGCCAGTGTTGCGGTTGCGGCCGCGAGGCGTTCGTAGTTGCGCCAGTAGGAGTGGAGGACGACGTAGGCACGATCCGCGTTGACGAGATCCATGGCGGCGTCGATGGGAGCGCGGGTTGGTGTTTCAGATGTGACGTATTCCCAATACTTCCGCGCGATGGGACCACCGGCGGGGAGGGGGAAGGCGAGGATTTCGAGTGACGAGTTACGAGTGATGAGTGATGAGTTAGCGACGGTGTGTGCGGGGCGGAATCCAAATTCGCGGATCGCGGCGGCGCCGAGCATTTGGTTGGCGAGAACGACGTATCGCGCATCGCCGGCATCTTCTGCGATCGCGTGGACCGCAGCGATGTCATCGGCGCTTACGCTCCAGAGGCCAGAACGCGCCTGTGCATCGTCGCGTGGGTAGGCGAGGAGGAGCGTGAATGTTGCCGCTGCGCCGATGGCGACGGCAGCGGCGAGTTGCGGCAGCCGCCCACGCACACGATCGAGCACGGTGCCGAGCCCAATACTCACGAGCGGCGTTGCGAGGAGCACAGCGAGCTGGACAAGGCGGAGCGGGAACTGTGACTGCTCTTCTCCGAGCTGCGTCGGCACCATCACCGTCGCCGCGACGAGTGCAGCAGCCACAAGTGCGATGAGCGGTGGGGCAATGAGCAAAAATGAATTACCATACTTTCCCAGCGGCCGCGGCTTTCGAATGGCCACTTGATTTTTTGGTGTGGATTGATGTGCGAGCGCTCGTGCTCCACCGACTGCGAGTCCGAACCAGAGGAGGGGGAGGATGATTCGGGCGATTGTGAGCGCGTCGGCGGTGGAGAAGTCGACCGCGGTGATACGCACGACGTCTGCGAGCGCGGTGCCAAGTCGCTGCATGGCTGGGAGCGGGTTGAATGTAACGAGGAGGTCGAGGTTCGGAATGATCCGACCGGCGATGGCGAACGCGAGGGGGATGCCGATCGCGCCGAGGATCGCGACTGCGGCGCTGAGTATTCGCCAACCGCGCTGCCATGCGAACGTCATGGCGACGACGGCGATCGCGATGATGCCGGTCATGGGCTGGGAGAGGAATGCGGCGAGCGCGGTGAGTAGCGGTACGGCTCCCAGCTGAGGTCGGGCGCCCACCTCGCCATCAGGCATCGTCATACGCTTAACGGCATCGCGGCTCGTATCGTCGTACGGTATCGTCCGACGTTGAACGATGCCGTTGAACGATACTGGCGGCGACGCCGTACCACGTACGACGATACCGGTGATGCTGAGCAGGAGGAGCACCGTGGCGAGGGCGAAGATGTTCGCCGTCGCCTGCGGCGTGCTGACCGCGAGGGGGAGGAATGGTACGATGAGGAGCGAGCTCGTCCCGAGGAGCGCTTCTCGCTCCGGCAGTACGGTACTGAGCGATCGGTACGCGAGCGGGACGAGGAGCGCAATCGTGAGGATTGGTGCGAGCAAACGATCGGCGAGCGCGACATCCACCCATGGGAGGAGGTCGGCGAGGAGGATCGTCAGTCCGTAGTGGCCGCTGTAGAAGAGCGGTGGCGGCGAGAGGGCGCCGGTCGTCGCGATGATGCGTTCTGCGGCGGCGTGAATGAAGTGGTCGAAACCGAAGCCAAGCGGGTAGACGAGGATCGCGACCGATGAAGAAGTAAGAAGTAAGAAGTAAGAGGTACGAGGTGTTGAACGAACGACTGCTACGACCGCCATGAGCGCATAGAGGAAGAAGAATGGGGCGGGGACGATGGACCACGGCGAGCGGATGGGGTCGGTGGTGCCGCTCGACCAAAGGATCATGATGGCAGCGAGGAGCGCAGCGGCAGCGCCCACCCCTTTCGTCATTTCGAACCCTTCGACTCGGCTCAGGATAAACTCCGTGAGAAATCTCACACCATGGCCACGCGGTACATCGGTGTGAGATCCCTCCCACTTCGTCCGTCGGACTTCGCGGGACACGTCGGCGTCTCCTCGGGATGACGAGGAGGAGGCGCGAATGTACGAGTGAACAGTGGCAATCCCAATGCTGATGAGCAGCACGATCCGTACGGGCAGCGTGAACCAGCCGAGGAGCACGAGGACACCACTGGTGATTGCCGTGATCGCGAGAATCGGCACAGTGTTTTTACGCCTCTACACCTTTACGCCTTTATACCTCGTTACGCCTCGATCGTAGCATGAACGATCAACCGACGATCATTGACCGTGTCCTCGCCTGGACGATTCTCCCGGCGTTCCCGCGTCGCGTCACCCCAAACCAGGTGACGATGTTTCGGTTCATCGCGACGCCGATCGTCCTCTACCTGCTCGTCGTCGGGCACTACGGGTGGGGACTCGCCGCGTTCCTTGTCGCTGCATTCTCCGATGCGATTGACGGCGCGCTCGCGCGCACGAGAAATCAGGTGACCGACTGGGGCAAACTCTACGATCCGCTCGCGGACAAACTCCTCATCGGGAGCGTGGTGTTCGGCGTCGTGGTGCGTGAGCTCGATCTCGTCATTGGGCTGAGCGTCATCACCGTGGAAGCCGCGATCATCGGGCTCGCGTGGTACGGGCGATCGCACGGCCGCATGGTCCAGGCGAACAAGTGGGGGAAGCTGAAAATGTTCCTCGAGGTCGTCGGCGTGTCGTTGCTGTTGCTCGCGCTCGCGTTCGGGATCCCGGAATTCATCCCGATCTCGAAGGCGTCGTTCGTCCTCGCGATTCTGTTCGCGCTGGTGAGTCTCGTCACGTATGGGATTTGAAGCGCGGGCAAACCTTCCGGTTTTCCCGCGGGCCCTTTCCCTCCGCCGAGGACGCTTGCTCGCTCGTCGTTGAGGGTCGGGCGGAGCCCTTCTTCCCGTCTCCTCCTCGCTCGCTGCGCTCTGAGATCGATATGACATTCTCCGTGGGCCAGCGCGTATTCCTTACCGCGATCGCTGCACTGTTTGCAATCGGCACCTCCCTCCTCTCCTACGACAACGCACGCACGCGGGATCTCGCCCCGCGTTTCCACTGGCCGGATGAGACGACGTATCATTTTTTTGCAACACGCGTTGCGCGCGGAGAGTCACTCGCAGTGTCGGAGCCCCGAAATGTCGCCGCCGGAAATCTTATCCACCCGCGCACCGCGAACGTCCGCGCCGACGGTGCAATCGTGCCGGGCGCGTACCTTGGGCTGCCGCTGTGGTACGGCTTGATCGGCCGCGTGTTCGGAGAGCGCGCGATGCTGTTCGTCACACCGATCCTCGCAGCGCTCGGACTCCTCGCATTCGCGTCGATCATCCGTCGGCTCGCGGGCGCGTCGGTCGCACTCATCGCGACCGTTCTCCTCGCCCTGCATCCTTCGCTCTGGCTGTTCACTGCAACCGCGTTCCTCCCGAACGCGCCGTTTGTGGCGCTGGTTTTGTTGGGATTCGCGGTGCTCTTGAGAGAACATTCGAATGCTCCGAATACCGGATCCGAATGCTCCGAAAACTATTCGCGTATTCGAGGCATTCGGATGAGATTCGCAGCATTCGGATGTCCTTCGGGAGCTTTGCATTGGTTTTTGGCTGGATTGCTCATCGGCCTCGCGCTCACCATCCGCACCCACGAGCTCGTGTGGGTGCTCGCGGTGACTCTGTGGGCGTTTCTGCGTTGTAGCGGCGGCCTTCAGGCCGCCACGTGGCGAGCTGAAGCTCGCCGCTACACCGGCTCGATAGCGGTGCTGATCATCGGCCTCGCGCTGCCGTTCCTCCCGATCCTGGTCTTGAACGCGCAGCTTTACGGAAGTCCGTTCACAACCGGGTATGCATTGCTCCAAGACGGCGGGGCAGCGCCGACAGAGTTTGCGTCGTCATTGTTCTCGGGCTGGTTCACGGCCTTGGTTGCCCCGTTCGGGTGGTATCCGATTGAGGCGTTCGCGCGGTTCTGGCAGTACCTGGTGGTGCCGTATCCATGGGCTGCTGCACTTGCGGTCACGGGATTTCTCTCCACGATCCTTTCGCATTTTCGCACGAAAATGCGAAAGGAGATTTTGAGCCAAGGGTGGGTTGCGATGGGGACGATCGCGTTCACGGTTTGGTTGATCTTGTACTATGGCTCGTGGACGATCGCGGATCCGCTCGTGCGGGAGACGAATGTACTCACGATTTCGTACGTGCGGTACTGGCTTCCCATCACGATCGTCCTCGCGTTTTGGGCTGCGGTGGGGCTGCAATGGGTGCTCGATCGGTGCGCTACACGATGGCGCCCGCATATCGCAATGCTCGTCCTCCTGGGCATTGCGCTCGTCTCGTTCCGTACCGTGGTTGCCGATCCCATTGAAGGGTTGCTTCGACAGCGTCAAGCGCTCGCCGAGCACCGCACACGTGCGCGCGCCGTCATCGCAGCGACCGAGCCGAGCGCGGTGATCATCTCGCATCGCATGGACAAGGTATTCTATCCAGAGCGCGCGGTCGTGCACGCATCGGAGGATACATCCGGCGATCCCAATTTTCTTTCCCGAATTCGTGCGCTCGTGGGCAGTGCGCCGGCGTACTGGTACGCCAGTAGCTCCATCGCGATACCTGGGATCGAGTCTGCGTCGATCGGGACGATGCCGTTCGGGGAACGGCTGTTGCGTGTTGATCCATCGTCGTGATCAAACGAATATGAATGACGACCCGCGGTGCGGGTCGTCGTGGCCTCGTGAATCCGTCACACCCTCATTACCCGTTGGGTTGGAGTTCGAGGATGCGCGTGTAGATGTCGAGGAAGCAAAGATCGGTGGGGTTGCCGCTCATGCCGCTCACCTGGCCGCGGATCTCGGGGTGCTGGAACTTGAGGTGGCTTTCCCAGTGCGCGTCGAGCGCATCGAGCACTGCGGGGACTCGACCCTTGTCCGTTGCGTGGAGCAGTGCGTTCGTGACGGCGAGGGAGAGCGCGGGGCCGAACGAACGGAAGATCGTGAGCGCGCGCTCGAGGTGCTCGCCGAGCCGCGGGCCGAGAAGCTCGGTGAACTGCGACTCTTGCATTGGTTCGGGCATCGGAACCTCCTGGGGTGGAATGTGCTACCGTTCGTTGTAGCATACAGGCGTTCGTCGTCAAATGGGGTATGATTCAACGCGTTGTTCGCATTGGGATCTGGAGTATCGTCGCGGTCTTCCTCGTCGCCCTCGCGCTGCGTGACCTCCAGCTTGACCGACGACTCGATGTGGTCGCGCGGCTGGATCGGGCGACGCCGTATGTGTCGACGCTGGGGCCGCCGGTGCGCGTGGCGTTGTCGGCCGATCGCGCGAACATTATCGGTGAGCCGGTGTACGTGAATCTTCGGATTCCTCGGTGGTTCCGGCGGGCAACCGTGGAACTTCGGTACGAGAATCCTGGCAATCTCCCACTCAGGTTTGGCGTGCGGACGCATCCGACGCAGTGGGCGTTTCAGTTTCCCACCCCCTCCCCCGACGCTCGGGCCGGGGCAGGCCGCTCCCTTCCAGGCCCGAGGCCCCAGGCCGGAGGCTCCCCTGAGAGAGGGGGAGGGCCGCTCGTACTCCGCGTTCCGTTCGATCTCCAACGCGCGTGGCAGGTGGAGCGGAATGTGTACCGGTTTGTGCTTTCCGCGCCGGGTGTGAGTGCGGAACAGCCGATCATTGTGCATGGGCTGCGCGTGACTGCGGAGCGTGATCCGGTGTGTGTTGGAAGGTTCTGTCTATAAAGGTGTCAAGTGTCAAACAATGTCAAACTTGACCTGCGACGTCTCGTCGTGTATACTCGATCATTGATCGTGCCTGAACGTACCTTGTTCGATTGCGCGCAAGCGCACCACCCAGCGTCTCGGCTCTTCGGAGTCACTACAGGCGCCACAACCAGAGGAGGTCGTCCAATGGGCAACGAGAACGTTGTCACCGGCGACGAGGAGCTGCTGCTCCGTCGGCAATGGGAGCGCGAAGTGCTCCCGAAGGTGCTCAGCGCACGCGCGTTGTTCGAGCGCATGCGTTCCGTGTTCCAGGAGGTGAGCGAAGGAACCGTGCTTGGCGCGGTCGCCGGCACCAGGAAGCGCGATCTCGCCGAACAGTGCCGCGGTTGGTTCGAGAACTGGTATCGCAGCCTCGGGTTCGCGATCACGGTCCCGAAGCCGAACGTGACGAATCGCGAATTCGCACGGCGCGCCAAGCGGCATCAGAAGATCACATACGAGCCCGCGGCCGCGGACGTTCCGTACGAGGCGTTCATGCGTGCGGTCGGCCAGGGCGACCACTGGACTGTGACGAATGAAGACGAGCGTGCGAAGATCGGCTGGGAACCCACCGTGGTGGGGTTCTGGCACTGGGTCGACGCCCAGGATGCGTGTCCGCGCCTCGGGACCTCCTGGAACGATCTCACCGCGACGCTTCACCTCCTCTCCCTCGAGGAGCACGTCAAGTTCTGGCACGCGGTGAAGGCGGAGACCAGTCGCATGCTCGACCGCTCCACCTGGTCCTGGTTGCGTACACGCTTCGGCCAGGGCGCCCTCAGCGCCCTCGGGTACGATGGTCAGGTCTACGTGTACGGGCTTTCGGCGGACGCTCTGTCGGTCCCGTGCGGCTTCGAGGGCGGCCGTGCCGCGGACGTGGTGACATGAGTTCTGGGTTCTGAGTTTCTGTCTCCCACCCTCTCGATAAGAGGGTGGGAGATTCATGTTTATTTGGATTTTGGGACACCGTTTCTGGTAAACTGAATATGATGGAGGTGCGTACACCGAGATCTCGGTCTCGGATACCAACATCCGTGATCTGTACACCGGAATTCGATGCGATCCAGTATCGGAGTGTGTTCGCAGATCAGCGCAACCATATTCACCACGTCGTGTCGTTCCTCGGGTGGCGAGCCACCAACGACCCCTCCGCAACGGACGGAGTACAGGGCGCGGCTCCGGCATATCCGGCGCTGTACCCGGTGATTCGGATGGGAACGACACCGCGCGCTTCGGCCAGAGCGCCCTCAACGCCAACGAGTACGATGGTCAGGTCAACGTGAACAGGAATTCGGCGGACGATCTGTCGGTCCCGTACGACAACGAGGGCGGCCGTGCCGCGGTCGCGGTGCGCATGGAGTGAGCGGTCCGATGGTCCCGCCAGAGGCGGACAGGCATCGGACCGCTCGCGTGTTACGGATCAAGGCCGATGCGTTTCCGTGTTGTCCTTCGCCATCCGCCGAGCATGTTGCCGATGTCCTGGAGTTTTCGTTGGCGGTACACGTACCCATCGAGGTGGTAGACACCGAGATCGTACGCGAGTCGGATGAGTATTTTGGTGAGATCGAGCGTGCGCTGCAGGCGATCGAGGAGGAGCAGGCGTTCGGGGAGCGCAAGCGTGTTCGCTTCCCAGGAGCCCTCGATGAGTGTGAGTACCTGCGTCTTCAGGGTTTCGCCGAGCGTGTACCGTTCTGTTTTCGGGTACTTGCCGACGTCAGTATGCAGGAGCTTGTACCACTCATACAGCGCGTGGACCAGCGTCAGCTCATCGTTGGCAGTGCCAGTGAGCCAGCGATCAAATGGTGTCGGGGGGGGCGTTCGTTGTCATACAATGTTTGAGCAGGTGATCTCCGTAGAAAATCTTATTCGCGCGTGGGAGCGATTTCGGCGGGGAAAATTCACGAAACGTGCAGTTGCACAATTCTCAATGCACGCAGAGGATCACCTCTTTGCGCTGCATGCGGAGCTCCGGAGCAGCACGTACGTTCATGGACCGTATGAGCAATTCATTGTCCATGATCCGAAACGTCGTTGGATCAGCAAGGCGAGCGTACGCGACCGGATCGTCCACCAAGCCATTGTACAGGGCATCGAGCCGGTTTTCGAGCGGACGTTCATTTTCGATTCCTATTCCTCACGCGTCGGAAAAGGAACGCATGCGTGTCGTGAGCGGATGGCGAAATTCTTACGACAGGCCAGCGCGAACAATCGTCGGAACGTATGGGTGCTCCAGTGTGATATTCGGAGATTCTTCGACAGCATACAACACGATGTGTTGCTCGCGCTGCTCGCCGAGCGCATTCAGGACCCACAATGTTTGGCGCTCCTCGACATGGTGGTGCGGAGTTTTGCGTCCGCCGTTGGATCGGGGCGCGGATTGCCGCTCGGGAATGTGACGAGCCAGCTGTTTGGAAACGCGTACCTCAATGGCCTCGATCATCTCATGAAGGATCGTCTCCGGATGCGGTGGTACGTCCGCTTCTGCGATGACTTCGTTATTATCCATCGAGACCACGCCGTACTTGAAGACGCGCTCCCGAGGATCCGTACGTTTCTTGTCGACGAGCGATCACTCGAACTGCATCCGAGGAAGGTGACCATCCGAAAGTACTCCTACGGCATTGATTGCGTCGGTCAGGTGCTGCGGCCGCGGGTGCGGACGTTACGATATGCGACCGTTCGGCGGGCATTTCGTATCATTCGCCTACGAACGGAGGCCTACCGTGCGGGGTGGCTCCCCGACATACAGTATCGCAGCACCCTGCAATCGCTCTTTGGGCTCTGCGTACATGGATCGAACGATCGGGTGCGACAACGCATGCGCGAGATGGTGTGGAGGATGTTGTGTGCTTGGAAATAGCAACCATGCTGTTCGACGAAGGGAAAGTGCGCGATGCTGGGGTTATCCGTATGAAGGTGTCGAGTATCAAGTGTCAAGCGTCAGGTGTCGCGCGCGAAGCGCTTCCCACCCTCCTCGTCCTCTACCCGATCCTACTCCTGCTCGATGATCTCGAGCCGGGGTTTGTGCGGAGCGTGGTGAATCCGCATTGGTTTTTGGTGGCGTTGGTTGTTGTGGGTATCATTGTGGGACGCGGTGCACCCTCCCCCTCCCCACTTCGCCCCAACTCCGCTGAAGCTCCGAGTGGCAGGCAAGGCTCCGCGGGGCACGCCCGCTCACCCTCCGATGGCCATCGGAGAGGGGAGAAATTGAGAGCGGTACTCGCGATTGCCGTTGCGGTCGTTGTCGGTTTCTGGGTGTGGTGGCGAGTCGGTGGAGGGACGCTCGGGGTCGTTGTCGGCATCCTCACGGCGGTTGCGATTGCGGCGGTAGCAGTCGTCGGAAATCCGAGATCCGAATATCGAAATCCGAAACAATGACCAAAATCAAAATGCTCGAAATTTGGTCATTTGAACATTGGAATTTGTTTCGGATTTCGTGTTTCGTGCTTCGAGTTTTCTGAGTTATGCGACTCTTGGTCTGCGGTGGTGCGGGGTTCATTGGTTCGAACTTCATCCGGTACGTCCTCATGGCGCATCCGGACGTCAGCGTCGTGAACTACGACGCGTTGACGTACGCGGCGAATCCGGAGAACCTCGCGGATGTCGAGACCCGGTTCGGGCCGCGGTACACGTTTATCCACGGCGACATCACCGATGAGCCATCGCTCCTCGCCGCCGTCCAGCAGCACCGGATTGACGCGATCATCAACTTTGCGGCGGAGACGCACGTCGACCGGTCCATCCACCTCGGCGCGCGCGCGTTCGTGCTCACGAACACGCTCGGCGTGTGCACGATCCTCGATGTCGTGCGGAAGGCCAGCGTGAGTCGGTTCGTGAACGTCTCAACGGACGAGGTGTACGGGGCGCTCGAGCTCGACGAGGCGCGGCGATTCACGGAGGAGACTGCGTTTCAGCCAAACATGCCGTATGCGGCGGCGAAGGCGGGCGGCGACCTCCTGTGCCGGTCGTACTTCGCGACGCACAAGGTGCCGGTCATCGTCACGCATTGCTCGAACAACTACGGGCCGTACCAGTTTCCGGAGAAGCTCATCCCGTTCGCGATCTTCCGCGCGCTCGCGGACCAACCGGTGCCGATCTACGGCGACGGCCGCTACGTCCGCGATTGGATCTTCGTCGAGGACCACTGCGCCGCGCTCGACGCGATCATGCAGCGCGGGGAACTCGGCGCGGTGTACAACATCGGCGCGGATAACGAGCGGGAGAACATTGAAGTCGTACGTGGGATCCTCGATATCATCGGGAAACCACATACGCTCATGGCCCGCGTCGAGGATCGTCCAGGGCACGACCGCCGGTACGCGATTGATGCACGCCGCGTGTGCGACGGGCTCGGGTGGTGTCCGACGTACGATCGCGAACAATTCTCGCAGGGACTCGAGCGGACCGTGACGTGGTACCTCGACCACCGTCCATGGGTGGAGCGGCTCCGCGCGCGATCAGCGGAGATCAACACACACATCCGCACCGAAGGAGTAAGGGTGTAAAAGGTGTAGAGGTGTAGAGGAGTGAAGGAGTAAAGGTGTAAAGGCGTAGAGGGATATATGCGCGCGACGTCGAGAGTTATCGCCGATGCTCGAGTGGAAGTTACCCCCATCGAGGGCCTCGAGCTCCACCATACGAAGGTGACCGGGGATCCGCGCGGGTTGCTCGCGGAGCTCATCCAGGGAGGCTCGTCGAATCCAACGCTCGATGTAGGGTTTGGGAATCTCTACGCCTCGATCGCGATCGGGAAGCATACTGGCCGCGCCGCGCACGTTCACCTCAAGCTCCACGAGCGATTCTTCACACTCACGGGCACCGCGCTCTGGTTCTTCCACGATCTCCGCGAGACATCACCGACATTCGGGACGTCGTACGCAGTCGTGCTTGGATTCGATCGGCCGACTGCCACCGTGTCTGACCCAACGTACGTCCTCGCGGATAACGACATGGTCCGTGCGATCGTCCCGCCCGGCATCTACCATGCGTACTGGCCGCTCACGGAGGCACCGGTTTTCGTCGTGTGCGTCGCCTCGTTACCGTACGATGCAGCGGACTACGATCGCCGCCTGCCGAGCGCAGTCCCCGGCTGCCGCGAGCTGCTCGCGCGGTACGGGATCACAGTGAACTGAGCCCTGGTTGACGGCGCTCTGGGCCTTGGTAGCGTGAAAGCTCGCACCTTTCCCAACAACCTCTGTGCTCGGCTTGAGGCCGAGGGGAGGCAGTCATGCACGCACAACCGACCGCGGAGAGTCCGCGACTCCGCGTGCTCGCGGAGGTGAATGAGATCCTTGCCACTGAGGGCTTGCCGACCTGGACCGATCTCCGGCGGATCGGCAAGCACCGAGAGGACGAGTTCGAGATCACCGGCGTCATCCGGGTCATCCGCGAACTCCGACAGTACTACGTCGTCATCGTGTTCGCGGTCATTCGACCCGACGGCACAACCGGGGAGTACGCGGTCCGTTTCTCGCGGCCGGCGGCGATCGTCGTTCCGATCGTGGGCGGG
>Ga0114945_10001251_pt1 | contig 15915 bp, 13 predicted proteins | sample OV2TP3_FD_87194 | JGI IMG/M metagenome (GOLD analysis project Ga0114945, IMG submission 87194) | Hot spring microbial communities from Beatty, Nevada to study Microbial Dark Matter (Phase II) - OV2 TP3 | ecosystem: Environmental > Aquatic > Thermal springs > Hot (42-90C) | place: USA: Beatty... | reverse complement strand
TCCGTGTTAAAGCAGCTTGCTCCGCTCCTCTCTGCTCCTGTCCCGGTGGTCAGCGGGACGAAAGGAATCGAGGAAGAGACGCTCAAGCTGATGTCCGAGGTGCTCTGCGAGACCTTGCCGGTCCAGATGCACAGGGCGATTGCCGTGCTCTCCGGTCCGAGTTTCGCGGTCGAGGTCTGCCGAGAGCGGCCTACCGCGGTGTCCTTGGCCGGCCAGGATGCCAAGCTGGTTCATCAGCTCCAAGCCCTCTTCATGACGCCGTACTTCCGGGTGTATGCGGGGACCGATCTCATCGGTGTGCAGTTGGGCGGGGCGCTGAAGAACGTCATGGCGCTGGCCAGCGGTATCGTAGACGGGCTGGAGCTGGGGCACAACGCCCGCGCTGCGCTGATCACCAGAGGACTCGCCGAGATGATCCGGCTGGGCCGCGCGATGGGAGCGGACCCGTGGACGTTTTATGGGCTATCCGGATTGGGCGATCTCGTCTTGACCTGCACCGGCCCGCTCAGCCGAAACTATACGGTGGGCGTGCGGCTCGGCAAAGGCGAGAAACTCGAAGACATCCTCCGAGGCTTCCATGCGGTCGTCGAAGGCGTTCGAACGTCGCGCGCGGCAGCCGGGCTTGCCGACCGGCTTGGCGTAGACATGCCGATCGTGCGCCAGGTCTGCGCGGTGCTGTTCGATGGAAAATCGCCCCGACAGGCCGCGAGCGAGCTGATGGAACGGGCACCGCGAGACGAGATGGATCCCCATGGACCAACAGCGGCTTAAGAATCTCCTGACCAACCTGAAACAGGGCAAGGCCAGCGTCGCGGACGCCATGCGCCGTTTACGGGCGCTGCCGTATGAGGACCTGGGGTTTGCGGCGGTGGACCATCACCGATCTCTGCGGCAAGGCTTTCCGGAGGTGATTTTCTGCGAAGGAAAAACCCAGGCCCAGGTGCTGGGCATTGCCAGAAAACTGCTGAAGAAGGGCGGCCCGCTGCTGGCGACCCGAGCGGACCCGCCGATGGCGCGGGCCCTTGCGCGGCTGGACCGGCGCGCGGTGTACCACGAATCGGCGCGGGCCGTCGTCATCCGCAGCCGCAGGTCTCGCGCCCTCGGGGATGTGCTGGTGGTCACCGCCGGGACTGCGGACATCCCGGTCGCGGAGGAGGCCCGCGTGACGGCGGAGACGATGGGCAGTCGCGTCGAGACCGTGTTCGATGTCGGCGTGGCCGGCATCCATCGGGTGCTGGACCGCCACGAGCGCTTGCGGCGGGCCCGGGTCATCGTGGTCGTGGCCGGCATGGACGGTGTCCTGCCGAGTGTGGTCGGCGGGCTGGTGGAGTGCCCCGTCGTGGCGGTCCCCACGAGTCGGGGCTATGGCGCGAGCTTCGGGGGTCTTGCGGCGCTGCTGACGATGCTCAATTCCTGCGCTGCTGGTGTCGCGGTCGTGAACATTGACAACGGCTTCGGGGCCGGATGTCTGGCGCACCGGATCAATATTCTCGGCGAGGCGCCGAGAGGCACGAGGCGATAGGCCCGAGGCACTGGGCGGGGATGCGAAAATGTTTATGGTCTCGCGCCCCGTGCCCCGAGCCTCGTGCCCCTTGCCTATTTATTCCACTTCCAGGATGCCGCGCTTCGTCCAGGACACCATGTGCGTTCGGGGACCGTTCTCTCCCATCACCAGGAGCTTGGCCCTCACCTCGTAGCTGTATTTCCCGCTGCTGACCTGCTGCTTGGTCTGGTCGGTCCCGTCCCAGGTGAGCCGCATGAGCGTGGTCGGGCGGCTGCCTCTGTCCGCTGCGGGCTCTTCTTCCGCCCCCGTCGGCTGGACGGGTTGCCGCGCGGAAAGGAACCGCATCGAGCGCTTCGAGGGGGAGCTGATGAGGGAGGACACTTCGAGGAGGGTTGCGCCGTCAAGATCCTTGGGGAGCTCGACCTCGATCGAGAAGTCGAGGGAGCCCTTGGATGGTGAATAGGGCAAGGGGGTCAGCGTGACGGTGACGATGCGCAATGGAGGAGGGAGCGAAGGAGGATTGCGTTTGCGCTTGGCGTCGCTTGTTGCCGGATGGACAAGAGCCACCGAGAGCAAGACCGTGAGTACGAGCGCACCCCGCCTCTGCGCTCGCTTCTGTGAAACTGCGACAGCACCCATAGAAATGGCGTCAGTGGATAGCACACGCTCTTCCAACGTGTCAATTGTCATTCGTCAGTAGTCAATCGTCGGTGGCTCTGGAAAAGAGCTTATGGCTGATGGCGTATGGCTTCTTGTCACGAATGACGAGTGACAAATGACGAATGACGATTCTGCGGCGGTTTGGTAAGATGAGCCGCTTTATTTTTGGAAAGGCCGCATGAAGCATCTCCATTTCGACTGTTTCTCCGGCATCAGCGGGGACATGATCTTGGGGGCGTTGGTGGACGCCGGGTTACCGCTGCGTGACCTCAGTCAGGCGCTCCGATCCGTCCCGGTGCGTGGCTACTCGCTTCAGGCGAAAACCGTGGCGCGTGGAGCGCTCCGCGCGACACAGGTGACCGTCTCGATCGCAAAGGGCTTCCAGTCTCCGCTGTCCCTCGCTCGAATCGAGCGGATCCTGTCCTCCAGCAGGATCCCCACGGCCGTGAAGGATCAGGGGCGCGCAGTCTTCGAGCGTCTCGCGCGGGCCGAGTCTGTGGCGCACCGGATCCAGCTTGCCAAGGTACGATTCCACGAGATTGGCGTGATCGATTCGCTCGTTGACGTGGTCGGCGGGCTTCTCGCCTGTCAGCTATTGGGGGTCGCTCGCGTGACGGCGTCCCCGGTCAATCTGGGCGCCGGCACGATGGACTCTGCCCACGGCACGCTGCCGGTGCCCGGACCGGCCGTCGCCGAACTGGCCAAGCATGTCCCGGTCTATGCGGCAGGTCCGCAACGCGAGCTGACCACGCCGACTGGCCTGGCGCTCTTGACCGTGCTGACGCAGGAGTTCGGCGGCCTTCCGCCGCTGCGACCGACGGCGGTCGGCTACGGGGCAGGAAGGGCCAATCCCAAGGCCTGGCCCAATGTCCTGCGGGTGTTCCTGGGTGAGTCGGCGGAGCATTCCCTCAGCGAAGGGAGGGTGGTCCAGGTCGAGACGAATCTGGATGATCTCAATCCCCAGGTGTACGAGACGGTGATGGACCGTCTCTTCGCGGCCGGCGCGCTCGATGTCACGCTCACCCCGGTGATCATGAAAAAAGGGAGGCCAGGGATTGTCCTCACGGCCCTCTCCACGCCGGAGCAGGCCCAGGTCGTGGCCGAGGTGGTGCTCCGTGAAACCACCAGTCTGGGCGTACGGATGCAGGAGATGAGCCGACTGGCGTTGGCCCGGCAAGTCGAAGCGGTGCGAACGAAGCACGGAACCGTGCGTATCAAGCTTGCCGACATGGGAGGGACCTGGAAGGCAGCTCCCGAGTATCAGGACTGCAAGCGGATTGCCGAGGAGACCGGCCGGCCGGTCCGGGAGATCCTGGACGAGGCTCTGCTCGCGTTTGCGAGCAAGCGAATGCAAAATGCAAAAGTAAAAAGGAAAAATTAATGGACGAAAGAGGGAATCCAACTTTGTGACGCTTTTGCTCTATCTCCTGTTGCTCCTGGCCTCCGTCGTCATTACTCTTGGCGGCTGCACGCTGTTCACCAACGCCATCGAATGGCTGGGCAAACGCCTGAAGGTGTCGGAAGGAGCCGTGGGCAGTGTCTTTGCCGCCGTGGGGACCACGCTGCCTGAGACCTCCATCCCGGTCGTCGCGATCTTCTTCGGAGAGGGGCGGGAGCGGACCGATGTGGGGCTGGGCGCGATTCTCGGGGCGCCCTTCATGCTCAGCACGCTGGTGTTGCCGATTCTTGCCGGCCTGCTCCTGTTGTATGCGCGCTTAGGGGGCCGCCCGCCCGCGTTCGCGCTGGACTACCGCGACGTGCGATTCGATCTCCGGTTTTTTCTGATTGCCTATGGCCTGGCCGTCACTTTGGCCTTCGTCCCGTCTCGCCCGGCCCACTCCGGCGCGGCATTGTTGCTGATCGCCCTGTACGGGTACTATGTCTATTGCAAGCTCGCCGGCCAACCAGGGGCGGGCGCGGAGATCGAGCCATTGATTTTTTCCCGCAAGGCCGTTCGTCCGTCCTACGGCGTCATCGCAGTCCAGGCTGTCACCGGCTTGGCCGGGCTGGTCACCGGCGCGCATCTATTCGTGACCGCCGCCATGGCGCTGGCCTCGGCATTGGGCGTCTCTCCGCTCGTGCTGGCGCTGCTGATCGCGCCGCTGGCGACCGAATTACCGGAAATGTCGAACAGCTTTTTGTGGCTGTACAAGCGGAAGGATACGCTGGCGGTCGGGAATGTCACGGGCGCCATGGTGTTCCAGGGGACGTTTCCGGTGTCCGTCGGTCTCATCGGGACCGATTGGCAGCTCGCGCCGGCGGCCCTGGCGACGATGGGGTTGGCGCTGCTCGCGGTGGGCTTCAGTCTCGGCCAACTGTTGTGGGGCGGCCATTGGCGGCCCTGGCTCGTGGGAGGGCATGCTGTGCTGTACCTGGGCTACGGCGTCTATCTGTATGCGTTCTGAGCGGCGTCCAATCCTGGGTCTGACGATGGGGGATCCGGCGGGCATCGGCCCCGAGGTGATCGCCAAGGCCTTGAGCCGCCGGGAAGTCCGCAGAGTGTGCCGGCCGCTGGTCATCGGCTCGCTCCCCGTTATGGAACGCACCGTCCAGTCGCTCAAGCTTCCGATGCGACTTGTGCCCGTGCTGGGCCATGAACAACCCCTGGGCCGAGCAGGAGAGATTCCGGTCCTCGATCCCCTGGAACGCTCCCTGGGGTACGTGCATATGGGGCGTCCCTCCAAACGGATGGGGGCGGCGTCGGTGGAGTACATCAAGACCGCGGTCCGGCTGGCCCAACATCGGTGTATTGATGCCATCGTGACCGCGCCGATCAGCAAGGAGGCGATGCATCTCGCCGGCTATGCGTATCCCGGGCATACCGAGTTGCTGGCGGATTTGACACGCAGCCGCGATGTCGGGATGATGATCGTCGGCGGGCCATTCAAGATCCAGTTCGTCACCACCCATGTCGCGATGCGGGATCTCCCCTCGGCGCTCAATCCGGACCGGGTCGAGCGGGCAATCCGGCTGGCCGCCAAGGCGCTGCGGGACTACTTTGCGATCGCTGCCCCGCGCATCGGGGTGGCGGCCCTCAATCCGCATGCTGGAGAAGCCGGACTGTTCGGCGATGAGGAACGGAAAGCCATTCTCCCTGCCGTGCATCGCGCCCGGAGCATGGGAATCGAGGCGACCGGGCCCCTTCCGGCCGATACCGTCTTCGGGAAAGCGGTCCGAGGCGAGTATGACGGTGTGGTCGCGATGTATCACGACCAGGGCTTGATCCCGCTCAAGGTGATGGCCTTCGGCCGGTGTGTCAACCTCACCGTCGGGCTGCCGATCATCCGCACCTCGGTGGATCATGGGACGGCGTACGACATCGCCGGCAAGGGCGTGGCGGATCCCGGCAGCCTGCTCGAAGCCGTCAAGATGGCGGCCAGGCTGGCGCGCGATACGCTTCACGAGAGACGAGCGACGAGGGACGAGCGATGACAGATCGAGTCCAAGCCGCGCTGGAGATGATTGAGGGGCAAATCAAGGAACTCGACGGGCTCGTGGAGCGGGCCGCCGGGGACACCAATGCCGTCGCCGCGGGAGAGCGGTTGGGAAAATGGAAAGAACGCACCACCCGGTTGATCGCCGCCCACCTCGGGGCGAACGAAGCCAAGCGTTTTTCCGAGAAGAAGCTCGCGCGCGAGTTTTTCTACGGCGATCTTGCCGATGAGGTGGCCGAGGAGACGGATCTGTACCGCGGCTGTCTCGTGTCGCTGACCTCCCAGATCAAAACGCAGGGCGACGCCATCTTTGAGCGGCAAGCGTAATGGGGTCACGCCCGCGAAAGCGCCTGGGCCAACATTTCCTCATCGATCCCAACATCGTCCGGAAGATCATGACGGTGGCCGCCGTGCGCCAGGACGAAACGGTGCTGGAGATCGGGCCTGGCCGAGGGATCCTGACGCGGGCGCTGTGCGCGGCCGCCCGGTCGGTGATTGCGATCGAGCTGGATGCCAAGCTCGCCGCCGATCTGAAAACGCGGCTCGCGGGGGTGGAAAATCTGGACCTTCGACAGGGCGACGCGATGGCGTTTCCTTATGACACCCTCCCAGCCGGAACGGTTGTGGTCGCCAACCTCCCCTATTACGTTTCGACGCCCATCCTGTTCCGGCTTCTGGAGGCTTGGCGGCGGATTGATCGGATGGTCCTCATGCTGCAGGCTGAAGTGGCGCGCCGGCTGGTGGCGAAAGTGGGGAGCCGTGACTATGGGATCCTGTCTGTGCTCGCGGGATATTGGACCGAGCCGTCGCTGGCGTTTTCGGTCTCGAGCCGGTGCTTTCGCCCCATCCCGGAAGTGGATTCTGCGGTGGTGAAGCTGATCGTCCGGAACACTCGCCTGTTGCCGGAAGCCGACGAGCCCTCGTTCGTCGGGACGGTCCGGGCTGCATTCGCGCACCGCCGGAAGACGCTGTTCAACTCGCTTCGGGACGAGGGTCGGACTGCCGAGCGGATCACCCTGGCTCTGGCTCACGCCGGTATTGAACCGTCCCGCCGCGCAGAGACCTTGACCCTTGGAGAATTCGCAGCCCTCGCCCGCGCCCTTGACGAGCGAGAGAAAGAGGGTTAGCATCCGCTCTATGGGTGTATCGAAGCGCGGTGACGCCCGCGGTGCATCCCCGACTTCGCCACATCTTCCCCATGAAGTGATCGGCATCCTGCTGATCACGGCCAGCCTCCTGATTCTCCTCAGCCTCCTGTCCTTTGTCCCCACGGACGTTCCGCTGTTCAGCTCCGTGTTCGATCGGGCCGCGAGCGGCTCGGCATCGGCCGAACCGACTCAGAACGTGATCGGGAAAGTCGGCGCGACCATCGCGACCGCTCTGTTTTGGGCGGTCGGCGGCGGCGCGTACCTGCTGCCGTTCCTCCTGATCGTGATCGGCGTGCGGGCCTTCCGGGGCAGCAGCGTGACGGTCACGGTCCAGACCATCAGCGGCTCGCTGGCGGCCCTGCTGTTTCTGAGTACGCTGTTGGACCTGGACGTCCCCGGCGTGCCGACCGTTTCCAGCGGCCTGGTCTTTCGCGGCATGGCCGGAGGGATGAGCGGCCATCTGCTGGCTCGCGGGTTGCACGCGTATTTTGCGAGCCTGGGCAGCCATATCATTGTCCTGTCCGGCCTCCTCGTCTCGCTGTTGCTCACGGTGCCCGTGTCCCTGATGAATCTCGGTCAGCGCGTGCCGGAGTGGTGGGCCTTGCTGAAGGAAACGGTGGCGGCCATGCTCCCGGAACCCGGGCCGCGCACCGAGAAGCCAAAGAGGAGCAAGCCGAAACCGGTGAAGATCAACCGCAGCACCCCGGTGGAGACGGTTCCGGAGGCGCCGGTCGAAGCGGATGAGGTCCCGAGAGAAGCGGTTGTGGCGCCCCTTCTTGCGGACGCGACCTCGGCCGCTGCGGAAGAGCCAGAAGACGAGGAACCGGTCGTGGTGCCTCGGCCTGTCTCAGCGGGCTACGTGCTTCCGGATCCCCGGGAGCTGCTGAGTGATCCGTCCGGTCCGCTGGAGCGGCTGACCGATGAGATGCTCAAGGCGCAATCCGAGGTTCTGACGCGGGCGCTCCTGAATTTCGACATCGAAGGCAAGGTGACCGAGGTGCATCCGGGGCCGGTGGTCACCATGTACGAATTCGAGCCCGCTCCGGGCGTGAAAGTCGCTCGGATCGTGAACCTCGCGGATGATCTGGCGCTGGCTCTCAAGGCCACGAGCCTTCGGATCGTCGCGCCCCTACCCGGCAAATCGGTCGTCGGGATTGAAGTGCCGAACCCGTACCGCGAGACGGTATCTCTCAAGGAAGTGCTGACCAGCGAAGCCTTTACGCGCTCCCGCTCGAAACTGACCCTCGCCCTCGGCAAGGACATCTTTGGAGCCCCGGTCACGGCCGACCTGAAAGCCATGCCGCATCTCCTCGTGGCGGGCGCCACCGGGGCCGGCAAGAGCGTCGGGCTAAACACCATGTTGATGAGCATCCTGTTCTCGGCCAGACCGGATGAGGTCAAGCTGCTGCTGATTGATCCCAAGATGCTGGAGCTGCAGGCGTATGACGGCATCCCGCACCTCCTGCGCCCTGTCATCACGGATCCGAAGTCGGCGGCCCGTGGGCTGGGATGGGTCGTCCAGGAGATGGAGCAGCGCTACAAGCTTCTGGCCGAGGCGGGTGTTCGGAACATCGAAGCGTATAACCGACGCGTTGCCGAAAAGCAGGGTCTCTTGCCCGGATCATCGCAGAAGACTCCTGCCGAGCAGGCGGAGCTGCCGATCGAATTTCTCTCCGAAGAAGAGCGGCTGTCGGCTGGCGAGACCACCCTTGCCGGAGATGTTTCTCCGGCCGATGGGGAAACGCCGCCGTCCCACCTGCCCTACATCGTGGTGATGATCGACGAGCTGGCGGATCTCATGATGGTGGCCCCCAAGGAAGTGGAGGACAAGATTGCTCGCCTCGCGCAGATGGCCCGAGCGGCTGGCATTCATGTGGTGCTGGCCACGCAACGGCCCTCCGTCGATGTGTTGACCGGCCTCATCAAAGCAAATTTCCCGGCGCGCATTTCCTTTCAGGTGTCTTCCAAAACGGATTCCCGGACGATTCTGGACGCCAATGGCGCGGAGGCCCTGGTCGGCAAGGGGGATATGCTCTACCTGGCCTCCGGAACCGGCCGCCTGGTGCGCTTGCATGGGTCGTTCGTTCCTGATGAAGACGTGCGCCGCGTCGTGGAGTTCATCAGGAAGCAAGCGGCCCCTGCGTATGCCGAGGAACTCCAATCACTGCGACAGGAAGAGGCCACGGAAGAGCAGGAACGGGACGAGATTTATGAGCAGGCCAAGGACCTCGTGATCAGCACCGGCCAGGCCTCGGCCTCGTTGATTCAGCGGCGCCTGCGCGTCGGATATCCGCGGGCCGCCCGCATGATCGAGCGCATGGAGGAAGAAGGGCTGGTCAGTGCGCCGGCGCGAGACGGGCGGCGGGAAGTGGTGGCGCGCAAGGGGCCGGTCGGCGAGGACTACTCATGAAGGGCAGCAGGGCCCGAGCTGCCCTGCTGAGTGTTGTGGCGGCCGCCGCAGGACTCGCGCCGGCGCTGGCGGCGGCGGAAGACGTCAAGGAAGTGGTGAAGAAGGTGCAGGCCCGGTACGAGGAGACCCGGGATCTCCAGGCCGATTTCAAGCAGACCACCAAGATCGAGGGATTCAAGACCCCCATCTCGTCATCGGGTCGGGTCTACATCAAGAAGCCGGGTCGGCTGCGCTGGGACTACCGCGAACCCAACGTGGAGGAGATCTACGTCAAGGGGAACGAGGTGATGATGTACGTTCCCGAACACAAACAGGTCCTGGTGGGGAAGCTCACACAGATGGCCGCCTCCCAGGCTCCCCTGCAGTTGCTGCAGGGCATCGCCAAGCTGGAAGAACATTTCGACGTGGAGACGACGCCCGGAGGAGATCGCAGGGAGGGCGGCGTCCCGCTGCTCACGCTACTCCCGAAGCCGACCGAGCCGGAATCGCTACGGACTCTGGCGCGGATCGTCTTGGAGTTGCAGCCGAAAACCTATTTCATCAAAACGGTGTCCCTGCACGAGATCAGCGGGAACGTCTCCACGTTTCATTTCACGAATCTGAGGGCTAATACCGGGCTGAAAACTGCATTGTTCGACTTCCAGATCCCGCCCGGCGTCGAAGTCGTGAAGGCGCCGACGTTGAGTCCTCCCTAGCGCCGGTCACACGGCGATTCACCGTAACCTCAACCTGAACCTGCATCCTCAGTGGGCGAACCCGGGCTCGCAGACCACGTGTCCATCCACGGCGCGGCGGACGACTGCCAGCAGGTCCTCCTTCGAGACGGGCTTCACCAGATAGTCCACCACACCGTCCTTCATCAGGGATACCGCCAACTCCACGTCCGGGTGCCCGGTCATGACCACGATGGGGACAGACGGGTGGTAGGTCCTGAAGTAGGCGATTGCTTCGGCGCCGTTGATCTTCGGCATCCGGATGTCGCAGAGGATGGTGTCCACCATCAGGGAATTGTCGTCCGATTTGATGGCCTTGATAGCTTGCTCGCCATCCTCCGCCTCCACGACCTCATACCCGACCTTCGTCAGACACAGGGCGAGCGGTTTTCGTACCGCTGCCTCGTCATCGACGATCAGGATCCGGCCCTGCCTTCCTTTCACCGCGTAGTGCGTGTGCAGTGGCATGTCCTTCCTCCTCTGTTAAGGTTTTGGATCCGGAAATTGCAGTCTGAACGTGGCCCCCTTGCCTTGATCGCTCTCGACCCGGATCGCGCCGCCGTACTTCGTCACGATCTTGTGGACGATGCTCAGTCCCAGGCCGGTGCCTTTGCCGGAGACTTTCGTCGTGAAGAACGGCTCAAAGATCTTTGGGAGCAGGGCTTTCGGAATCCCGCAGCCTGTGTCGCTGATGGAGACGGTCCTCTGCCCGTCTTCGAGGCGTGTCGCCAGGGTCAGCCGGCCCTGGCCGTCCATCGCCTGAACCGCATTGCTGATCAGGTTGACGAACACCTGGTCGATTTCCGACCTGCGGGCCCGCAGTTGTGGGAGAGATTCGAACGAGGTGACCACTTCGACACACCCGAACTGCGGGGAGCGCCGCACCATCTTGACGGCCTCGGTCAGACGTTCATTGAGATCGATCTCGACCTCCTCATCCTTGGAAGCCGACCGGGCGTAGCAGGCGAAGTCCCTGACCACGGTAGCCACGTGATGCGAGTAGGCCACGATGTCTCTGGCGTACTCCTGAATGTGCTCAGGATTCTGTTCCTCCAAGATCAGCTCGGCCATGCCGAGGATACCGTGCATGGGGTTGTTGATCTCGTGCGCCATGCCGGAGACCATCGTCCCCAGGCTGGCCAGTTTCTCGGCCTGGATGAGCTGATCCTGCAGTTCTTTCTGCTCGGTGATGTCCCAGATCAAGAGCCCGATCTGAGCCTCTTCATGGACTGAAACCGGGAAGAGGCAATACCGGTAGACCCTGCTCCGCAACTCGAACTCGCGATCTCTTCGCTGGTTCTCTCGGTCACTTCCGAGGGCCAGAAGATCCTCCTCGAATCGATTCCAATCAGGCGCCTTCAAGGGGAGCAGCTCAGCAATGAGCTGCCCGATCAGCGGGGCGGTTTCCGACCCGAAATGCTGGCTGGCCCAGGAGTTGGCGAACACGACGCGTTGAGCCTTGTCCATGATGAGGATCGAGCAGGGCAAGCTGGACATGATGGCGTCGATCGCGTTGTAGGCGTTCCGCAGCGCCTCTTGAGCCTGCTTCCGCTCGGTGATGTCTGCGGCCACCCCGGCAATGCGATAGACCAGTCCCAGGTCGTTCCGGATCGGGAAGGCCCGGTCCCGGACCCACCGAATGACGCCGTCGAGCCGCACGATCCGATATTCCTCGTCATATTCACCGGCGATCTGTTTGGTCATGGCGGCTTCGAGGACCCGTGGGCGATCGTCGGGGTGGATCGCATCGAGCCACGATCGCGGCGCCGCGTACAGGCTCTCGCAGGTGCGCCCCCAGATCTCCTCGTATCCCGGGCTGATGTAGATCATCTGGTTCTTCTGGACATCGGTCATCCAGAAGACTTCCCGGATGCTCTCGGCCAACTGGCGGAAACGGTCCTGGCTTTCCCGAAGCGCCGCCTCCGCGCGCTTGCGATCGATAAACTGCCCGATCTGACTGCCGATCGCCGTCAGCATCCGGAGCAGGTCTTCGTCTGGCTGCCGGATCTCCCGAATAAAAAACTCGAACACTCCCAGGACCTGTGAATTCCGCTTGATGGGGAAGGCGAAGGCTGCGTGCAGGCGGTCTTGCGCCGCGACGGAGGCTCTCGGGAAGTTGGGATCGTCCACCACGTCCGGAATCCACGTGGCCTCACCGGTAGCCCAGACGCGGCCGGGCAAGCCGAGGCCCCGGCCAAACGTGCTCTCCTTGGTCAGTGACTGGAATGCCGGGATCGCGATATCCGGCGAGTGCCACAGTTCGACGCACCGCAGGACGTCCGCATGCTCGTCCACGGTCCAGATGGCGCCGACGTCCCAGCCGAGGCTCTCGCAGATGGCCTGCAGGATCTTGGGCGTCGCCTCGGCCAGCGTCGAGCACTCGGCTAAGATTCGAGTCACGGTGTACTGCGCCGCATGGCGTCGTTCGGCGGTCTTTCGTACGGTGATGTCCCGGATGATCCCGCTGAAAAACATGCCGTCCTGGGTCTTCCAGGTCCCAAGCGAGAGCTCCAGAGGAAATTCCGTGCCGTCTTTCCGCAGGCCGTGAAGTTCGACCGTTTTTCCGATGACCCGGCATTCTCCGGTCGAGCCGACCCGATGGATCTCGTTTCGATGCGCTTCGTGGTAGCGAGCCGGCATCAACAGTGAAAGCGGTTGACCGAGCACCTCTTCCTCTGTGTAGCCGAACAGCCGTTCCGCTGCCTGATTCCACGAAATGATCGTCCCATTGCGATCGGCCAGGATGATCGCATCGGTCGCTGACTCCACCACCGACCGAAAGCGCTCCTCGCTGGCCGTGAGGGCGTGTTCCACCCGTTCGGCCTTTACCGCAAGGGCCTTGACCTCCACCGCCCGCTGCAATGTGGCCTTGATTTCATCCAGGTTGTAGGGTTTGGTGAGGCAGGCAAACGCGCCTTTGCTGAAGGATCCGATCCGGTTCTCCTCGGTGCCGTACGCCGTCAGCACAATCACCGGGAGGTTCCGATCGAGTTTGGTCAAGATCTTGAGGACCCACAGCCCGTCGAGATCGGGCAGCTTGAGATCGAGCAGGACCGCCGCGTAGTGTGCGGACTTCACCCTTTCAATGGCCTCCGCCCCCGCTCCGGCAGTCCTGACCTGGTAGCCCTCATGCTCGAGGGCGTGGCTCAGGGCCTGACAGATGTCCGGGTCATCATCCACGATCAGGATCGGCGGCCGCGCCTTGTCCGGAACGGAAGACGGGCGTGGTTCAAATGGGAGAGCGTGTAACTCGTTCATACTGATCCCCGTGCCGGTTCGCCGGCTCAACGGTGGAAAAAGAGTGAAAACATGGCATTGACTCTGGCAACACGCGTGCCAACAGCAAGATGGCCGGCCGCCAGGATCAGAACGCTCGAAGCTCTTGAATCAACGAAGAAAAGATTTTCTTTCCGAGGAGGAGAACCTCAGCAGGGAGCACCGTTCTCTGGCGCTCTGTATCAAGGAGAATACTTCGCTTATCGGATGCGATACGCGAGGTTGTCTTGGTACTTTCTCAGAAGTTCATGCGGATGCTGAAGGTCCCCAGATGGTAGGTGGAATGATATTTCCCATTCACGACGTCCGGATCAGCGAGAGGATGCTTATTTCCTGCGACGGTGCGCTGCTCAAAGAGCCACAATTGATAAGCCAGGTCCAGACCGATCGCCTTGAAGCCGAACTTGTTGTCTTCCGTTTGTCCGCACTTCACCAGTCCGGCGAAGAGACCCTTGCCTTTGCAGAGGAGACCGAGCCCGACAGTGATGGAGTGATTATCTGCGTCAGGCAATGCTGGGTTAAAATTTCTATCGGGAACGGGTGTCGGGGAATTCCAATAGCCGCCACGAAGCGCGATCTCCCAATCCGGCAGCCGCTCGAGCTTCAGCCATTTGTATTCGGTGCCCACCATCGCCGTGTACATGCTGCGCCAATCTTGGGGGGTGGCGACCGTGACCCCACTGGAGAGGTGCACGTCCAGGTTCCGAATGGATTTCCAGCCGGTGTAGTCCACGTCCAGCTCGAGCTTCCACTCGCGGTCGTTGTCGCGGACCGGCCAGAGAGCAATGCCTCCGGTAATGATTTGAGGCAAGACGAGAGTGGTTGCGGCGTCGGCTTGAAGCGCTCCATTCGACAGGAATTCTCCTTGGAGATGCATAGTGGCCTGACTTCGGTACTGAAATCCGACATTGACCAGTGGTTTGTCATTGACGGGGCTTCGAATGGCAGTCCACAGAAAACTGACGTTGAAGCCGGCGGTTGTGTCTTTGCCGTTGACTTCCAGCCGTTGTCCTCTTGGAGTAAGAGCCCCGGTGGAAATCGCTTGCTGCTCGTATTGGCCGTTGCCGACAAAGCTGAAGAAGGTATAGATGTCCGCTCCCAGGCCGATCGAAAGATCTTTCGTGAGCTTGTACGCAAGAGTCGGCTTGACATCCACGATCTCCAGCCAGGCGCGCGTGACGGCCGTGGCAAACGGGCCGTTCTCCGGCCACCGGTAGAGGGTCCCGAAGGGAGAGAGAATCGCGATACCTGCCGTGAGATTCTCCAGCCCGAGGCGCTTCATGTTGGCCGTCAGATAGATCTGGCTCGGCGGCGGCCAGGCGATGCTCGATCCGAAGTCCCCGCGGGCCGTGCCGCTCGGCCCCGCAAACGAGGTGCTGCCGCCCAAAAGATTCATGCCGAGATAGACCTGCGTTCCCTTTAGTTGCGTCATCCCGGCGGGGTTGTAGTAGATCGCCGAAGGATCATCCGCCTGCGCGATGAAGGCTCCGCTCTGGCCCGTCGCGGCGGCACCCTGCTGCAGGATGCGGAACCCTGTTCCGTACGCAGGGATGGACCAGCACAGGACCAGGAACACCATGCCGGCAAACGAAATGAGCGGCGTCAGGCAGGGGGGAGATAGGACACTGACCTCGGTGGTGTTGTCCCTGGCGGGCATAGTCGCCTCCTTTCTGATGTGCAGTTCTATCCATACCTTTTTGTCCACAGCTCGAGAGGTCAGAGCTTGGTATGGTGTGATGAGGACGAAGGGATTAAGGAATTTTGTAGAAACTACTTAAAAGAAATAGCTTGGCGTGTCAACATGGTTCTTAGCTGCTTAGCTGTTTGGTCCAGGGAGGCGTGTCAATCTCTCTCCCGCAGGAGAGGCAAAACCAGCGACCTGTTGCGGCACCGAGTTCCGTTTCTTCCTCGACCTTGGGATGATCACACGGGTCCTCACCCCATGCTCGTCTCAGCACGCGCCTCAAGGCCTCGGCCATTCTCCTCTCCAACGTCGCCTCCTGGGTCTAGTCGGAATTGTCCGCTCGCCTGACGCTCCCGCTACGGCGGCGTTGGGGACCGGCGGGGGGCTCCGAACCTTCCGCGTCGAGCGCTTGCTGGGTAATCGCGTATCCGCACCTGATGCACAACCAGAAAGCGCCGGTCTGCCCCAGGCTTCGATCGTGGCAACGCGGGCAGTCACGAATGGTCATGTTCTGACGTCTATGGGGTACGGGTTCTTGTCTCATGCCTGGCCGCCAGGGAGGCCGAACCAGCGCTCCACGATACGCTTGAGCTGCGCCGCATCGAACGGCTTGAGCACATACGCCTGCGCGCCGGCCTCCACCGCCTGCGCTGCCGCTTCACGGGCTATGGCCGTCATCATCACGACCGGCAAGGAAGGAAAGCGTTGCCGGACCTCCCGCAGGACTTCCAACCCATCCATGTCGGGCATCAGAATGTCGAGCAACATGCCGTCGTACGTCCGTTGTTCCAGCTTCTGCAGAGCCTCCCTGCCGCTTGCGGCGGTTTCGACGACGTACCCGTACGAGCCCAGACTGTCCTGAAGGATCTCGCGAATGTCCTCATCGTCGTCGGCTACAAGAATGCGTTTGGCCGCCATTAGGCCTCCATGAAATGGAATCTCCCGGTATCGCCGCACAGGCTCGATAGAGTGGACGGATAGCATCGCGTGGCTCTCTGCCGCTGAACCGCCTGACAGCGGTTCGCGAATGAATAACGGATAATCCCTCTTCAGACGAGTGATGGGCCCGAAGTTGGCAAGTGGCAT
>Ga0114945_10001250_pt1 | contig 15915 bp, 11 predicted proteins | sample OV2TP3_FD_87194 | JGI IMG/M metagenome (GOLD analysis project Ga0114945, IMG submission 87194) | Hot spring microbial communities from Beatty, Nevada to study Microbial Dark Matter (Phase II) - OV2 TP3 | ecosystem: Environmental > Aquatic > Thermal springs > Hot (42-90C) | place: USA: Beatty... | reverse complement strand
TTCTATTATTTCTGTGCTTATCTCCTGTATAAAATCCCGGTCAAGCTCTTTTTCTCCAACTGCAATAAATTGCCAATTTCCAGGTATACCCTTTTTGGCATAAGGTAAAACATTCTCCCTTAAATGCACGCTCATAGTAGTTTCATCAAAATAATCTTCAAGTTTTAAATGCTTGTGTAACTGCTCAACCTTAAAGAAAATAAAATCCATGCCCTTTACCTCAGCAATCTTCGCCTGTATCTTATCAGCTGTGAATAGTAAGGCACCTTCCTCGTATGCCAGATCTCTTATAAGCGAACCTATCTCTCCTAATCTTGCATACTTTATCTCAGTTGCACTTGGTTTTCTGCCCTTGAACTCAATCTTAATATCATGCTTGTCAGCTAAATCATGAATCTTTTTTATCTCTTCTAATCCAAGATAGCCAATAGCTTTGTTGAGGTTTGCCTGGTGCTCCAGCTCAGAAAGTACAGCTTCATGAATAATAACTATCTCAGGCAAAAATTCATTTTCAATGATCTTCTGCGAAACTAGTCCCTCTATAATTACAGAAGTATCTGGTACTAATTTCTCTATCTTCTTTAAAGTTCTCTTCATTTTATTAGAATATTATCCTTAATTATATATCTTATACTCTTTTTTCCTCAGAAAGTTCTTAACTGTTTATATAATTTACGTAAATGTTATACTATGTTCCTAAGTAGTATACTTTCAATTTTGACTATTTTCCCAGCCATAAGCTTTAATATAATCTCTTAATCCTTGAGTTGATTTAGACAAAGGTGGTAGCCATACTCCAAGATAAGTTCTCTCCCAAACTAAATCTTCTTTGTTTCCAAGGGTGGCAAACTTATACTGGTAATATTGTACTCTTATGTACTTAGGCGGTTTGTCAAGGAAAGGATTATTTGCAAGCAAGCTTAAAGTATCTTTATCTTTTTCAAGCAATTTCCAAATAAGATGTATTAGCCATGGATTTTGCTCTGGAGTTTGAAATGCAGCAAACCAGATCTGCCAATCTATTCTAGGCTGATACGGAGCAATTATTGGCAACTTTCTGTAAGGATCTCCTGGCTTTGCCTTAAACTCATAAGCCTTCCATTGTGTCTGTGCTGTTATAACCTCTTCATCAGTTCCCTCAATAATCAACTCGCCTCTTACCTTTCCAACAGAACCAAAAGCACCATAAGTATTTACTAACTCCCATCTATTAAAGGAAGTGTTCATTGCTTGACTAGAAGAAAGTAAGTTCGCAATAACTGGGGCACTAAGCAGAGCTATAATTACTACTAATGTCCATGATACAGCATATTGAAGCTTAGTCTCTACCTTATTTTTAGCTGCACTTTCTGCTTTATTAGTTAGCCATTTTGGTAAAATTTTTCTAAGAAAGCTATCATCAAAGCATGCAATTACAGGAATTATTGTTAGCCAGTTAAGAAATGATAAGTTACCACTTAAAATTAAGAATATCTGAAATGATATCATAAGAATCCCTGCAATATATCTTAAAATTCTAGGAGAAAAAACAAAAAAAGGAGCTATTACCTCAACAAAATGATTCCACAGTACTCCAAACTTATGAAACCATTTTGGCAGGAAATGGAAATAGGGGCTTAGAGGATTTGGAATTGGCTGAGTTTCGTAATGATAATAAAGGCAAGTTAAATCTCTCCAGCATGAATCACCTCTAATCTTAATTAAACCTGCACCTAAATGAATTCTAAAAGCTAGCCATCTAAAAAGCCATATTACTGGGGTGGGTGGAGCACTTTTGGGAAATGGCCTTGGATCTAATAATGGGCACAAAAATATTGCAAGAAAGCCAGTTTCCAGTAACTGAATCTCCCATCCATAGCTATACCATAATTGTCCTATGTGAACAAATGAAAGGTAAAGAAACCAGAGAATAAATAGCAAAGGAATATTAGCAAAGCCTATAACAACAATTAATGATAGTATTACTCCCAACCAAGCTAAAGCAACAAGCAAAGTGTCTGATGTATTAAACCAAAATAAAGTGGGCCAAGCAATGAATGCATCAGTCTTTGTATCAAACCTATGTCCAAAAGCAGTTAAGAAATCATTAGCAGGCAAAAGCCCATTTTCTCCTATTAATGGAATAACTTGAGTTGCTAGTGAGAGAAATGCAAAAAAGTAAACAAACCCGAGCAGCCTTAATAATACAAACCTAGTTAGCCAATATTCAGATTTCTCCTTGGATTTTAGCCATCTAAATCTTGCCATTATAAAGGTGGTGCAATAAAGTTAGGATATAAAGGTATCGTGAAAATGGATTATGCTGAAAATAATAGTTATATTCAATTTTTTCTGGAACTTTTACGAGAATGGAGCACACTCTCTCATGGTGCTATACACTTTATCTTTAATTTCATAGAATCGGAGGCTTCAATCGTTATCTTTAAATAGAATCCAGTGAATTATTATTTATATGGAAAAGCACTACCCCCTAGTTTTTGATGATGTAATGATTAAACATCTTAAGAAAGCTGGCAAAAATCAACATATTAAAGAAATCCTTACTAAAATGCTTGATAAATTAGAGTTGACTGGTCCTGATGCTGGTGAACTTCTCGATTCACAACTTTTTATTTACGAGGTTAAAATTAAACATCCACCTATAAGATTGTACTTTAAGCATAATAAACAAACAGATGAAATTTATGTATTTGAATTTGAGATGAAAACAAGTCTCGAAAGGCAACAAGCCACAATAGAAAAAGTAAAACAAAAAGCCAGAAGCTTAAAATCCTAAATCTATTCTGCCAAATCTTTTTCCCTCAGCAATATTTTTTTCAAATTCCAAAAGTCTTTTGTATAAGCTTGAATTTCTCAGTGTTTCTATTTCACGCTGTAGCTGTTCAAGTTCTGCTTTTGGTAAGGTTACAGTTTCCATAAGTGATGAATACCGTGCTTTTCCTATATATACTTTTCTCTTACACTTTTCATTTCTTGGTTTTAGCATGTCAATTAAATTAGAGACAGCAAAATGCAAACCCATGGCAAAACTAGGAAGTGGTGTAGTTTTCCACGGAGCAGTGAAAATGTATTGAAATTAGAACATTTTATAAATATCCATAAATCCCCAATCCTTATGCGTGAAGTTGTAGATCCAATGTTAATAGGGGATGGCTCATTTGAAGGAAAGGGTTTTGTAAAAAAAGAATCTGGAATAGAAGAGGGATCAATAGCTATAGATCCTACACAGGAAGAAGTAATAGATATATTAAGAGGAGGTAGCGCATTTCTTAAAAGAGAAGCTTTCGAAGCAAGAGAATTTATTCCAGATTTCCAATCGATCACAAAAGAAAGTTTACTCGAAAAAACAGCTTTACTTTTGAATGACATGGACAGATTAGGCCTTCATTCCAGTAGATTTATGGTGTATAATCAAGGAAGTTTAGTTCATATAAGAGTTCCTCGCGTTAGAATCTATTTGGATCGGAATATGATTAGGAATATGATTTATAATGAGGAGTTAAGATGTTCTCCTTATACACACATTGTAAATGCAAAATTGCATTTGAGAGATATGCCAATTGACATGTTAATTGGCTTAGAAAGATACTCTGGACCGCCAAATACTCTTACACTTATTATGAAAGATAATATTAATCTAGAAGATGTTTTACTAGTTAGCCAATTACCAAATGCTCCATATGCTATAGGTTTTGTTTATGATTTTAGGAGAACTCCTTTAGCAAGAGAAAAGCTTTCTTCTATTGCAGGCATAGAAATTCCAGCAAAGCATTTTTCTGATTTGGCTAGCAGGAGGAGTAGTGTTATAGGTCAGAGTGCTAGATATGGAATAAAGGCTTCTATTCGTGTGCATCTCCAAGATGAAAGTCCGCAATTCCTAGACTGTTATGAAGTTGAAATTTTTGAGACTGCTGGTAGTAAATTTCGACAAGACACTCCAAAAATAGTAGAGAAAGCAAAATATCAAGATTGGCAAAATCATTTTTGTATTGTACCTAACCATAATGGTAGCTTTCCATTACTGCCAGTGAATGTTAGCGGAAAAAGTAAGGATGAAAGCTGGTCAGACTATCAAAGAAGAAAAGTAGCAAAACTTTTATTTGCAGCAGATTATAAAGGCAATTCCCTAGATACATTTGCAGAGTTTGTAGAAGGTCTTCCTCTTTCTATAGATGGTAGAAATCAGTGGTTTGCTAAATGGCGAATAAGAGAAGGTAGCTTAGATGTGATTTTTAATCCTGAATGGCAAAATCATAACACTGTTTTGGTATACCATAAGAGAAGCTCACAAGAATTCTCACCTGAGCATGTTTATAATGTAGTCCAAGAAATGGATAGCATAAGACATGAATTATCACGCACATCTAGTGTGGCTAGGTTTGTATAGAGTTTCTTATATCCTGAGCCAGAGTATTTCTCCAGAGAAAAACCTTAGCATGATAGAGCTTATTATTAGTAGAAGATGTAAAATTATCTATAATCACATAAAGAAATTAATAAAAGAAAATATAGATTTAACCACTAGCTTTGTCTATCTTTCTCAACACTTTATTAATAAACAACAATACCTTCTGTACAATATTAACATCCGCAAGTTCTATTGTAAATTCTTTGCTAGCAAAATATTTCCTATTATTCCCATCATAATATGTAATGCTTACAGTAAAATCATTCTCACCTTCACTTAAATCCTTTCCATTTAATTTTATTTTATAGATAGTATCTTCTTCTATCTTAGTAATATTAAATTCTTTAGCTATGTTTTTATTTCCAACTGTTATTTTTATGTTTTTTGCAGCAGAGTGAGATCTCTTCTCAATCTTAAACAGTATCTCAAACTCTTGTGAGTATTTAACTTTATCACTATACTCAAGCTCACTGATGTCTAAATCTGGGGTGTCCAAAACTTTAACTTTAACAATAGCGGCCTTATTAGTCTCAAACCCTGAAGCTGTAACAGGCAAATGTTTCTCTCCAGAAGAATTAAAACTAATATTGAAGAGTATATCTTCTTGCTGATTTATTCCCAAATCAATTGTTTTACAGTAATTTTGCAAGCAGACTCTTAAGCCCTTAAGCAATGATGTTCCAATGTTCTTGATATTGCAATTTAGCTCAGTTGTCTCATAAGTATAAAATTCCTCTTTTTTTGGTTTGCACTTAATATCAATCTTTCTGAAATAAACCTTGTGCTCTTGTAAGTTAGCTTTAATAATCTCTTCCATTTCTTCTCTTGAATTATATTGACCATTAGAAGAGGCTTGGAAAGAGCTTCTTGAAGTTTCATTTTTTATTGTATAAATCTCTAGAGGGAATGTATAGATAAATTTATCCTCAAGATTAGGAACCTGAACAAGCCAAAAAATAGTTCTTTTTTCTTTAGGTTTTAGCATTACTTGCATTCTATCATTGCCTATAAGTTCTACATCTTTAGGTCTTGCTAAGTAAAGTTCAGTTGAGATGTAATAATCTTGCAGATTCTGGATATTTGCCTGTATAAGATTGTAAGAGCTAAACTTGACATGGTCTGATATGGCTAGGAGTTTTAAGGACAGTTCTTCTGGAGATCTTATACTAGAAAGCGGATTAACATTAAATGATAATTTATCTGTTTGCACATCTACATTATAACTTCTCCATTCATATTTTGACGAACTCATTGAAGCATCTTCACTTTCTTTTAATGTAATATGAGAACCGTCAATAAAACCAAATTCTCCGTAGGTAACATCATACGGGACCCATCCATAGCCAGGAAAATAAACCTCAGCCCACGCATGAGGACCCCAGTCATTAATATCATTATAGTTTGTATATGCTAATCCAGTAACAAATTTTGCAGGTATGCCTAAAGATCTTGACATAGCTATAAAAAGTGCTGTCAACTCGTCACATACACCCTCTCTATTATTTAATACCCAGGAAGCTTTTTGACTTACATTTTCTGTTAAAGTGTCTAAGCTATATTCTACATTTGATTTCGTCCAAGACGCTAATTTGTGCATAACACTAAACAGATCATCATCACCCTCAGCTAATTCAGAGGCTTTTGCTATTATTGCTTTATTATCCGAATCTATAATCTTAGAAGGTTTAATATAAGCTTTGATCTCCTCTGGAATATCCTCCTCTTTAATTGGAAATTCTATTTTAGACTTAACCTTAATAGGTATATTATTTATCTTAACTTTAGCTTCAGATAAAAATTCTAGAGGGCTCTTTGTAGGATTATTCCATAAATAAAATATGGAATCTTTGCTAACCTCAGCATTAGGGAAATTGTATCTGCTAATTATTGTCTGTCTTTCTGTTTCTTTTGGAAAGTAGGATAAGTTGGCTTTTACATAATCAATCTCTGCATTAGAAGAAGTGCTAATTAAATGTATATTAGAACTGACTTTAGCATAGTAAGTAATTTCCTCACTCCTGTAGAAGAAGTTATCATCTGCATATATTAATGTAGCTAGAAGTAAAAACAATATAGCTGAGATAAAAGCAAATCTCATAATTAACATATTAAAAGGATATTATTTAAGGCTTTCTTATTATTATAAATTGCAACTTGTAACTTTTCACATATATGCCAGCTAATGAGGAAATTGACATTAGTGCACTTTTTAACGGTTTGTTTATCTGTCCGCTAGTGCACATTACATAGCTGATTAGCGGACCTTTGGCACAGGCACGCAGTTCGTGCCTCGTAGTGCAAATTTATATCTTAATTTATTCATGGATTGGCGGACTAATCGCACAGCCTCGCAGGTATTTACAGAACCGCAGTTCTGTACTTGCTAACTAGGCTCGTATGCAAGTTATATTATCGTTAGTATTATTATACACAAAGTGGTGTCGTAACGCAAATTATTTAATTTAAAGTTTTTGATTGCCGGACATGGTAGACACCAAGTCACTCGTATGCAAAGTATTACACTTAAAATCTATTTTGGCTTAATTCAAATTATTTTAGTGTTAAAAACCAACAGTCAGAATAATGGCAAATTCAGAAGTTTAAACAAGTTTACATTAAGAATCTGTATACTTTTTCCAATAATCTTTATAAACAGAGTATAATTACAAGCCCATATGCCGAGGTGGCACAACCTGGTACTGCGCAGACTTAATTATTGAATTCAAGGCGTATGATTGCTATCAGGTGAATATCCTGTTCCTTCGGGAATTGTGGGTTCAAAGGCTAGAAGATTCAATCCTTCAGACTGAAAGTCCCACCCTCGGCGTTTCTATTTTTTGTCCTTCTCAGTATTCCTCTGATTAAAAATTAAAATCATAACATTTATCTAGCACTTGTTTTTCGGATTCTTTGAAGGCTATGGTTAAGCGCGAAATTGTAATTGAAGTGTCTGGGTTAACAAAGAAGTATGGATCGTTTACGGCAGTTGATAATCTAAGCTTTAAAGTGTATAAAGGAGAAGTATTTGGATTTTTAGGTCCAAATGGGGCTGGAAAGACTTCTACTATCAGAATGCTAAATGGTCTATCAAAACCTACAGCAGGTAGAGCTACTATTCTTGGCTATGATCTTGCCACAGAAATCACTATAGCAAAGAAAAGAATTGGTGTAATTCCAGACATTTCAAACCTCTATGATGATTTATCTGCTATGGATAATTTAATTTTCATGGCACAATTATATGGTGTGCCTAGAGCTGAAAGAAGGCAGAGGGCTGAGGCACTGCTTAAACAATTTGGATTGTACAAACGTAAGAACTTGTTATTTGGCAAATTTTCCAAAGGTATGAAGCGAGCCTTAACCATAGCATCAGCTTTAATCCATAAGCCAGAGATTATCTTTCTCGATGAACCCACTGTAGGTCTTGATGTAGTAGCTGCTAGGTCATTACGCGCTATGCTTGCAAACCTGAAAAAGCAGGGCATTACTATTTTCTTAACAACTCACTATCTAGAAGAAGCTGATATTCTTTGTGATAGAATAGCACTTATTGTTAAAGGCAGGATTATAAAGACAGATAGTCCTAAAGGATTAAAGGCTTCAGTACAGACAGATTCAGTGATTGAGTTTTCTTTTGGTAAAGATATTTTAGGACATGTTGCAGCATTAATAAAGAAGCTTTCTTATGCAAGGATTGAAGTAGTGAACCAGCATAAGATTCGCATACATAACGGAGATTCAGATGCAGTATACAAAGCTGTTGTAAATTACTCAGCTGAAAAACATCTTGTAATAAAATCAACCCATCCAGTAATACCTACACTTGAGGATGCATTCATCAAACTAACTGGATTAAGTTCCAATGAATTAGAGGGTGAAGAGTATGAAGCATAGCTTACTAAAAGATAACCTAAGAGGTATTTATTATATCATTTTGAAAGACATGAGAAGCTACTATTTTAAGCCACCAGCAATAAGTTGGGGGATGGTATTTCCCATTGCATGGATTTCTGCGTTTTATCTAAGGAATCCTAGTAGTTTTACTGAATTAGTACCAGGGCTAATAGCTATGAGTATCCTTTTCAGTACATCAGCAGCTGAAGCTACTGTGATAAATTTTGAAATACGTTATGGCTCTTTTGAGAGGTTGCTGTTAGCCCCAGTAAGTGTACCAGCAATTCTTTTTGGGAAGATACTTGGCGGAGCATTTTTTGGGCTAATGATGACCACTATTATAACAATTAGCTCAGTTCTATTGTTTGATTTGCAGCCTAGCATACTATATCTTATCCTGATGATTATTCCTTCGCTGTTGGTATTTGCTACATTAAGCGCTCTACTGTGCGTTGCTGTTAAAGAAGTGATGGATGCACAGATTCTGATGAATTTGCCAAGGTTTGTTATGGTTTTTCTCAGTGGTGTAATTTATCCTGTGGCTAATATGCCAGATGTGCTGCAGTATATAGCATACCTATTACCATTGACCTACACTATTAATGGGCTTCAAGAAGCTTTTTCAGTTTCACAGAATTCACATATGCTCATAAATTTTTTTATTTTAACTTTATTCTTGATAATCTTTCTCATTCCTGCAGTGAAACTATTGCGAAGAAAGTTTGAGTGAGCAGCCTTATTAATGTAAACTATGTTATATATACTCTAATATACTCTATGTTATTATACTGGTGCAACTAGCCACCAAACAATGCCAAAAACCCTTTTGCCTTTTTCTCTTTAGTTTCTATTAACTCTAAGATCTCTTGCTTCTGTGTTTTAAGACTTTCAACCTGTTCTTTTATTATAGCTTTAGCAATGTCACTTGGCACTTCCTCAGCAACCTTTGATAAGGCATTAATAGATTTATCAAGCTTTTCTACATTAGTGTTTAACTGTTCAACTTCCTGTTGCTCCACTTTCTTAGCTAATCCTAGGAATAATCTTATCTTATAACCAATACCCCTTTCCTCTTCCTTTTTTTCAAGCTCTTCTAAGTCATCTGAGACATCAACAATATCACTAGCCTTGTCCTCAATTATGTACAAATACTCTTTCGGAACGTTAGAGTCTCTTAGAGACACAAGATGGCTTGCAGCTTCTTCTGCTTTGTCTCCAGCAACTATCTTAGCCTTAACTTCTTTTGATCTTTCTGCACTTGTAATTGTGGTAATCTTTGCATTGACAACAAATGGTAATAATTTGACATCGACAAATCTACTAGGGTTAATCTCGCCTTTGTAAACAGTTGTATCCTGTAGCTTTAGCTCTTCTTTGAGATCGTCAACAAAGAGTTCTAGTTTCTCTATGTCTGCCTTAGTTGCAGTGTTTAACACAGCTAATATTATTTCAACTTCCTCAGCTCCTCTTATATCATCCTCATCTTTAATTATATCGCTAAATTTACATCTTTTCTTAGCCTCTTCAATGATAAACTTTCTAAGGTTTTCTTCGGTCAAGACCTCTATGCATTTATCTGCAAGCCCTTTCATCTGGTCGCATCTCTTTGTGCTTTCTTCAAAGCAGCGCTGTCTTTCCTTATCAATTCTAGAGCATCTATCCTCAACAGCTCTTATCTCTGAATCTATGTTGAGTTTGCAATTTAGCTCTATTCCTGATGCATAGTCTTCATAACTCCTCTCTGATTGTTGTTTGCATTTCTCAATTAATGTATCTTTATCGCAAGATTCAAGATTTGAAGTGCATGCCTTTTCTTGCTCTCTCCAAGAATTTTCGCACTGCCTTAGTATATCATCGTAAGTGTTTAAAACTGCATGTCCTGTAATTGACGCTTCAGTTGATGTTATGGTTGCTGTTTTTACAGTGACACATTCGTAGCCAACAATACAGCCTTTCTCATCGTGCTTTGTTGTTAATGATTGGCTTTCTCCACAAGTTGGCTTTTGTGGCGCTGATGGGCATGTTACAGTTGTCTGCAGCTTTATACATTGATAACTTGTAATACAACCTGCATGGTCGTAATAGGTTTGTAATGTTTCATCTGCTGCGCAAGTTGGTTTTTGAACAGTTGGGCATTCTGCAGCTGCACAATAGTAATAGACACATCCTTTTTCATCAGTTCTTTTTTGGAGTGTTTGTCTTGATTCACAAGTTGGCGCTATCGGTTCAGGACATTTCATAATTGGGCATGGCTCAAAATTACAGCTTGGAGGCACTTTTTTGACATAAGTGCCATCTGGGCATTGTTGGACATCTGCAGGGCATTCCACATTCACAGTTTCACAGTAATAATAAACACACCCTTTATCGTCAGCTTTCTTTTGTAAAGTTTGCCTTTCTGTGCATTTTGGCTCTACATGAGTTGGACATTGTGATATTATCTGACAACCACATCCACACTCATCATCGAAGTACTTTTCATTAGAATTGCAGGCATATTTAACAACTGCGCAATCCCCTACAGATTTTGCTACATAGCGTTTTGATGAGTCATCATAATTACATCTTTCAAAATCCTCTCTCTCAATCCCGCCTATACACCTCTCAATATATTTTTCCTTCTCACAAACCTGCTGATCCTTAAATCTCTCACACTCTCTAAGCAATCTTTCTCCCTCATACTCAAACATTTTTTCGCATGACTCTGTTGAGTGCTTTATGTTTTGCTCAATATTTGATTTGCTCCTTAATACACATGCCTTTAGTATAGCATCCTTATTAACAGGGCAAGAATAAGCAATTGACTGAAGTTTTTCATCTTCAGTTGCACCCTCTCTAACATAAGGCATAGCAATTTGAGAGCAGCCCTTTTTTGCAAATTCATCGCATTTTGATTCCTGCTCTTCAGTTGATTTGCATAGGGTTTGTACATCTCCAATCTTATCCTTCAGTTTGTTGATTACGATCTCTGCAACTTTTTCTGGTTCATTGCAGTACTGCTTTATTTCCCTAGGATCAATTTCATCTCCTATGTGCATGAAAACCATGCCAAATAACATCTGCTCTTTAGAATATCCTTCGTATGAAGGTCCAATATAGTAGCTTCGCTCATATTGACCATAGCCTTTATGCTCGTAAGAAAAGGTATTTTTTCTGCTAGCCATTCTCTTAAATTCCTTCATTCCCTTTTCAAACTCTTCCTCTGAGAACTGGTTACCCATTCTCTCTATTGCCATTTTCCTGAGCTCCTCCTCGCTCAATTCGGCACTCATGAAGCGCTCTCTCATTGCCTGCTCTTTATCGTAATTCGTCTTTGATGGATATACAATTATATCCCCATCCAGGTAATAGTCTATACCTTCGCGAGAGGGGTCTATTGCTCTACCTTCATAGGAAGCAGCCTCATCATAATTCCCAGGCCCTCTGTCACGAGTGCCTTCCCTATAGAATTCTTGATTATATTTGGTTACTTCCTCATCATAATTGGAGCGCTCATCAGAGCTGCCAGAGTTACTGCCTTTATCGGCAAATGAGACCGTAGCGAAGAGAAGAATAAATACTATAAGTAGGGACACACTCTTTTTCATCTTAGCAGTTTTATTATTATGAACCTATTTAAATTTTACTCTATTTTATATATAGGTGGAAAATATAGGCAGTAATGTTTATAAAGAATCTCTAGTTCTTTAAAATCTATAGCGGGGTAGGGCTTTTGCGGCCTTAACTGACTGCAAACCTAAAAGCCAGGAGTGCCCGATGATTCCGTCCAGTAACCTGCTGGCGGGAGCGGAAGGCTCATAAGCATTCTGAGGCACCCATAGGTCATCAGTTCAAATCTGATCCCCGCTATTAAGGGCTGGGAGCTAAACCCTCTCAGCCTACTTTTATTATTCTTCTTAGATTTAAATCGCTAAAACAAGTTCAACTATCAAATTCTGCTTATGCACTGGTCACTGGACACCTGTGCCGCCGCCAACTATATAAAGAACTGATTCTTCAAAATTGAAAAAGAGAAAGCAAAACTACCAAATTAAGTCTTTTGCTGAAGCAAAATTCTTTTACGCTGTTTAGCTCAAAAATGTCTCTTTTCCTTTGTCCAAAGCTTTGCAAAAAATAAAAACTTTGGAGGATTTAGTATGGAATATCAATCAATTAATCGAGAAAACCTGGAAAAGCATTTTATAGTTACACCCATCGATAAAAATCAATATCTACTCAGGATTCCTAAAGGAACAAATACAATCCAGATACAGATTCCTTTTATTTTTAATGATGATGTAGCAGTCCTAGCAGGTCTGATGCCGGATGGTAGCTTAATTAAAGATTTGAGGAGAATTTATTTTACACAAAAGAAAGATGTGTCAAAACTATACTTATTCAGGGACATATTGTATAAGATATTTTCCCCCTCCAATAAGATTTTTATAAGAAAAGGCAAGGGTGCCTTCGAGACCTATACTAATTCAAAAACATTAGCTTATTTCTTCTATCATATTTTAGATATTAAAAGTTCAAATGAAGAGACAAGAATCCCGAAGTGGATATTTCAGTCTCCATTGTCTGTAAAGCATGCTTATATTAGAGCAGCCTTTGACATGGAAGCTTATATGTCCAATAGACTTAACGAGATTAGATTCATTACGATAGATAAAAATTATGCAGAAGATCTAAAAGTCCTACTTAAAAGCGTACAAATTGAATCAACTGTTAAAACGAGGATAGGTGGTACTCACAGAACCATTCAATACAGGATTTCTATATATGGAAAAGAGAATTTTAGACAATTTGCTAAAGCTGGGTTCTCCATGCAGATGCATAAAGAAAGGCTCGAAAGAGCCCTCTTAAATTATCATCCAAAATAAAGCAAACCATAAATACCCTTTATTCTAATTTACACCCAATGATTATCTTCAGACCTTTAAAGGACAAGGATATACATGAAATCCAACGATTAGCTTCACGAGCCTGGTTATTCACTTACAAAAATGTCAAATCAAAGAAAAAATGAAACCAGATATTGGTCAGAACTTGGTGTACAAGCAAATATAATTCAAAAGAAGTGGGATGAAGAAAGCAGAGAAATACAGAGTTTATTCTCATATTAAAAATAAAATAGCAAATAAGTTGTATTGTAAAGTTGGTTTTAAAAGAAGCAAATCAAAAGACAGAGGAACAACTTCCATCTGTTTTGAGAAGCAGCTTTAAATAATTTATTTCAAAATGTTTTTAAAAGCCAGAACATAACCTGCTCTTATGACACTAGTATGCGGGATTGATGAGGCAGGTAGAGAGTTTTAATGAACTCGCCTTAAGGTCCTCTCATCGGTCCTTTAGTAATGTGCGGAGTGTTGATTGAAGATAGGGACAACTTTAAACTAAAAAAGCTAGGCGTAAAAGATTCAAAGCTACTTACTGCTAAAAAACGAGAGGAGCTTTATCCAAAGATTATCAAACTTGCAAAGGATTATAAGATTATTGTTATCGATAATAAGGAAATTGATGCAGCACTAAAATCTGATTCTTTAAACTTAAATTGGCTGGAAGCAGACAAAACTGCAGAAATAATTAATCACTTAAAGCCAGATAAAGCTATAGTAGACCTTCCTAGTACTAATGAGTCTAGCTATAGAAAATACTTAATGAGAAAAGTTGATAATAAAGATATAGAGCTTATATTGGAGCATAAGGCAGATGTGTATCATGCAGTTGTGAGCGCAGCTTCTATTTTAGCAAAAGTAACAAGAGACGCAGAAATAGAGAAAATTAAGAATGAAATAGGAATTAATTTTGGCTCTGGCTATTCCCATGACCCTCTAACTATTGGTTTTGTTAACAAACACTTCAAAGAACATAGTAATCTCTTTAGAAAGACATGGATGACTTATAAGACAGTTGTTGAAAAAGCAGGTCAAAAAACATTAGCAGACTTTGAGTTGCAAGAGAACAAATATCTTACAAAGAAAGAATTAGAAAAATTAGAGCAGCAAGGCTACAGGGCAGTTGAAGTTAAGAATAAATATGAAATCCTAAGGCTCAAAGGAGAATGCACTATTGTTCTCTACACAACAGGCAAGCTTCTAATCCAAGGTCATCCAGATTGCAAGAAGAAAGTGGAAGCATTGCTGGGGATTAAATCAAAATGAAAAAATCAATTAAAAATAATATGGATAATGGCAAGCCAGGTGTTGGCATAGGCGTTATAGTAGTTAAGGATGGTAAAATATTAGTTGGAAAGCGAGTAAGTTCTCATGGTGCTGAAACATGGTGTTTTCCAGGAGGTAAATTACATTTTGGAGAAAGTTTTGAAGCATGTGCAAAACGGGAAGTGTTTGAAGAAGCTGGTATTTTTATTAACAATGTGAAATTCATAACTGTAACAAATGATATTTTTGAGAAAGAAGGTCAGCATTGGATAACAATCTTTTTGCAAGCAGATTATGCAAGTGGCACAGTTAAGGAAAAAGAACCTAATAAGATGAGGAAATGGCAGTGGGTTTCCTGGGATAGGATTCCTAAGCCTTTGTTTGTTCCCTTAGCCAACTTAAAGAAAACTGGATATAGGCAATGAAAGAAGAAATAGAATCCATTAAAGAAATAAAAGAGTAGGGGCAGTTTTGCACAAACATAAGATGTAATATAGTCAACAAACAAAGTAATTAGGATTTATGCATTGTTTATTTTTATGATATTATTATACTTTGCAACGATTTACGTTATCTTGTCTACCTGTCCGCTAGTGAAGTTTACAGCACTGATTAGCGGACTAATGGTAAAAGCCTCAGGTACTTAAAGAACCGCAGTTCTGTACTTGCTAACTAGGCTCATTTGCAAGTTGTTTTATTATATGTATTTCTATGGAAGGCGGACATGGGAGACACAAAGTGACTCGTATGCGAAATATGTTATTATTTTCTTCTTATTATTAAAATTATTTTTGTGGCTTCCTATATTTTATGTAAAGGATTTTACTTAGACATCTGATTACGCATTTTAACTTTCTGGATGGCGTTGTTCCAGGAACTCTTTAAACAAACCCTTCTTTCTTGCCAATTCATTGAACTTACCCTCCTGTACTATCTTACCTTTGTCAAATACTAATATTCTATCAGAGTTCTTTAAGGTAGTTAATCGGTGTGCAATTGCAATCATCGTTTTATCTGAGAATAACTTCTCAAGATTCTTCTGTATAATTATCTCATTCTTATTATCTAGAGCTGATGTAGCTTCATCAAATATCAATACGTCAGGGGATTTTAAAATCAACCTTACTAAAGCAAGTCGCTGTTTCTGCCCTCCACTCAAATTGTTACCATTCTCCGAAACTTCTCCATTAAACCCGCCCAACTTATTCTTAATTTCTTCATAAATATTGGCTTTTTTAGCAGCTTCAATTATTTCTTCATCCTTAACTTCTCTAGAGCAGCCATAAGTGATATTCTCTTTAATTGTTCCTGTAAAAATATATGTTTTTTGAGGAACATAAGCAATTCGCTGAGCAATTTCTTCTCTTTTTAAATTTTTTAAGTCTTTACCCAATAATAAAATTTTTCCTTCATAATTATGAACTAAACGCAACAAGATTTTTATGAATGTTGATTTTCCACAGCCTGAAG
>Ga0114945_10001249_pt1 | contig 15919 bp, 19 predicted proteins | sample OV2TP3_FD_87194 | JGI IMG/M metagenome (GOLD analysis project Ga0114945, IMG submission 87194) | Hot spring microbial communities from Beatty, Nevada to study Microbial Dark Matter (Phase II) - OV2 TP3 | ecosystem: Environmental > Aquatic > Thermal springs > Hot (42-90C) | place: USA: Beatty... | reverse complement strand
CCTGTGCCTGTGCGAGGCCGCGCATGTGCCCGTCATCTGGGCGACCCAGGTGTTGGAGACCCTGGCGAAGAGCGGCCTGCCGGCCCGCGCCGAGATCACCGACGCGGCCATGGGCCAGCGCGCTGAGTGCGTGATGCTCAACAAGGGCGAGCACGTCCTTGAGGCGGTGAAGACGCTGGCCGGCCTGTTGAGCTCCCAGGAGCGGCACCGGATCAAGAAGCGGCAGGTGTTCCGGGACATCACCGCGCAACAGGGCGTGTTCAAGAGCCTGCCCCCTGGCCAGGCCCCTGAGCGACGGCCATAAAGACGGGGAGGAACGGATTTGGAAAACGTCGCGGCATCTCTGCGGGGCAGGCCCATGGAACGGCAGGTGGAAGTGAAAGCCGGTACCGCTGTGCTCCAGGGGATCTTCGGCCTGCCGGAGTCCCGCGGCGTGGTGGTGTTCGCGCACAGGAGCGGCAACGGACGGCTGAACCCGCGCAATGCGATGATGGCGCGTCTGTTGCGGGAAGGAGGGCTGGCCACGTTCATGGTGGACCTGCTGAAGCCCGACGAGGCGCAGGTGCTGCACAACATCTTCGATATCAAATTGCTGGCGGACCGGATGCTGGCGGCCACGGAGTGGGTCGCGCAGCAGCCGGAGACCAAGGGGCTGCGCATCGGCTGTATGAGCACGAGCAACGCCTCGGCCGCAGCCTTGCAGGCGGCGGCCCGGTCCCGGGATGTGGTGGCGGCGGTGGTCTCGCGCGGCGGGCGCCCGGACCTGGCGCGAACGTTTCTGCCGAAGGTGAAGGCCCCCACGCTGTTGATCGTGGGCGAGAACGACCCGGCGGCGATCGAGCAGAACCAGAAGGCCTATGAGCAGCTCGTCTGCCCCAAGGAGTTGATTGTCGTGCCGGGGGCCTCGCACCTGTTCGAAGAGCCCGGGACCTTCGATCAAGTCGTCTCACAGGCGCGGGCGTGGTTTTTACGCTACTTGGTGCAAGAGCCCGCGTAACGCGGGCAAGTGGTGCCTGGCTCGCTCTGGTGCCCGGCACCGTTCTTCCACTCCCAAGGTGGCACGGGGACTGTCACCCTTTCGTTTCATCAAAGGTGACTGTCCCCCTTCTTGTGCCGTAGCTGTATCTTTTTGGATTCACGCGCCGGCCGCCTTCTTGAAGAACAGGCGGGCGTGGGGGAAAAGAAACCGGCTCCGCAATATCGCGATCTGGATGCCCTTGCAGGATCGTGGACGAAAGCGGAGGCGGTTGCCTTATTCCCACCAACGACATATGGATTGCTGCGAGCGCGATGCAGCATGGACTGTCGATTCTCACCACGGATGCTCATTATCAGCAGGTTCCCCAGGTGCTGGTTCGCTATATGGCGCCAGGCTGAGCCTCAAGCCCGCCCGGCGACCACCTCATCGTCGGCCAGAAACAGTAAGTCTTTCCCGCATCTTCCTCATCCGATTCCCTGAACTGCTTCGGTGTATCCAATCAGATAAAGCGGCTCCTTTCGATAATCCACGTACGCTTGACAAGGTAATCGCTTTGGAGTAGGTCTGCGCCTAAAAAGTAAACCCTTCCCTTGATTGTGGAGGCGAATATGAGACACAGACTTCTCATAACGGCTTTGGGTGTGGTTTTCGCCCTCTCCGCCTTTGGCTGTTCAGCATACAAGGCCATGAATCAGCCTGACGAGAAAAACCTTTCGGTCATTCTTGCTCCTGGGAGCGACAGAGATCTGGTCAGAGCAGAACTTGGTCAACCGCTTTCCTATGGCAAGGACAGCGAAGGAAATGAGTACGAAGTGTATTCTTTCGTGGATGGGTACAACACAGCGACCAAATCGTCCCGAGCATTTTTTCATTTTGCGGCTGATGTGGTTACTCTTGGCCTTTGGGAAATAATAGGCAATCCCATTGAAGGCGCATATAAGGGAGACAAAATGACTTATCGTGTCATCTACAAGAGTGGCAAGATTAGTAAAGTTGAGAACTTGACCCCTCCATCTTCGAATACTACTTCTACGCAAGAGACGACTCCTCAATCGGATACAGGAAAGTAAAGTCTCGGACTCAGCATGAGACCCAGTGTAACCCGTGTGGTCTGGGCTGCCTTGATTCTGTTCACGCTCTCCGGCTGTAGTGACTACCATGTTGCCAAGTCTGACGTGGCCTTTCCTCCCGCCGCTGCAAGCGGCAGCGATCCCGTGCTGTTAGTGGTCGGCGTCAAGGTCGTTGGACAGTCACTGTCCGGTGGATTTGTCGACATGGGACCCGCCTTTGCCTCACGTCTCTCCATTGCGCGTCTGTTCAAATCCGTTCTCTATCCGGTAAAGCCTGAAGATAAGCCTGATCTGGTGATTGAGGCTAACTTTTCGGGAAAGCATGTGGGGGACAGTTCTTCGTTCGCTAAAGGTTTTTTCACCGTCATCTTGCTGTTCTTCCCTGCGATGGCCGTTGAATATGAAGATCATTACATCTCAACCGCCGCTGTCACCATCACGAAAAGTGGACAGCAACTCAAATCATACTCGGCAGGTTCGGATGTGCTAGTCGAGTCGAAGCTCTTTGCTTCGGATGCTGATATTCAGAGGGCAGGCATCGCTGCGGCTACGAATGGCGTAATGGATCGAATTCTTGCACAGCTATATAATGACAGAGCGTTCTTCGCCGGCCTGCGCGAAGGATCGCAATAGCGATCTGAATTAGATTTCTGGTGAATGAAATAGATCAGGGCAAGGCGTTATTTTCTGAGAAGAGGAGTACTTATGATGTGCAAGAGGAGAATGGCAGTGGCGTTCGTTCTGCTTTTGGGGGTACAAGCTTTGGCCGGTTGTGCCTCTACCCCGACCATGCCCTCAGTTGAAGGCGTGATCTTTCAAACCCCCGTTGACGTAGTACAAAAAGCTGGAGTTGACGCACTGGTGGTTACTGGTTTTGATGTTCAGAGAGTCGAGCCGCTCTATATCGAAGGGTTCAGACCCCGGAAAATTGGTTTGCTTGTTGGTTCGGGTGGAGAAACGGTTGGAATATGGCTGGAAAACCTCGGGCCATCTCAAACCCGGGTGCGTGTCGATACAGCTAAGTCTTTTGTCGGCATTGTAGGTCAGTAAAACTGGAATACGGAAATTCTTTCGGAAATGATCAAAACGCTGAGAAAGTGAGAATGGTCTCCAGGAAGATTTGAGAGGGCCGATGATCATGGATCGGGCAAGGTATGCGCTAGGTGTTTTGTTTGTCTGCATGCTTGCTTCTTCCTGCGCGACCACTCAGAGCCGGTATGTCATGTTGGGTCAGACTTATCCGCCTCGTTCAATTGATTGTGATGTCGAGGTGTTCAAAACGAGTGTGCCGAGCAAGGGGTTTATCAAGATTGCGCGTATAGACGCGCATCTGGAAAAGAGCCACTTCATCAAGTCCGACTTTGAAGACGCTCTTCCGGAGCTAAAAAAACAGGCATGCCTGTCGGGAGCAGATGCGATTATTGAAATACAAGAACGGTCTTCATCTGTTCTTGAAACGAAAATTTATCATGTCACTGCTACAGGTATTAAGTACAAGGACGAGTCGGGCAAGTAACTTCGAAGGGTTAGCGGAACTTAACTCAGAACCGGTCCGAGCAGTTCTTTCAAGCGAGTTGTGATTTCTGAAGGGGCGAGTTTGGTGACGGTGCCGGCGGGGAGCATTGGGTGCGGTTTCTTGAGTCTTCGAGCCTGGGACTGATAAGATCGCACCGAGTAAGGAGGGGCCATTGAAACGGCTATACGATCTGGGCGCGGAGGAGCGCTTGCGGGTCAAGGATCAGGTGGCGGCCATTTTGGCCGCCGAACCCCTTGTCGCGTTTGCCTATCTCTACGGCTCTTTTGCAGAATCACAGCCTTTCCACGACATTGACGTCGGGGTCTATCTCAGCGGTCCCGACCCTGACCAAGACATGCCATTCTCCGTCGTCCTAGCCCAGCGCCTGAGCGAGCGTCTGAAATTGCCGGTGGATGTACGAATCCTGAATGAAGCGCCGGTTTCCTTTCTTCATCACGCCTTGAGCGGCAAACTCCTTGTGAGTCACGATGATGATCTCCTTTCCGACATTATGGAAGACACCATCCGACGCTATCTGGACATGGCCCCCCTCCTGCGACGGAGCGCGAAAGAGGCCTTCGCGGAATGAGTCTGAACGCCGATCTCGTCCGGGCAAGATGCGACGAGATCGAAGAGTCCGTGAAGCGGCTGGAGCAGTTTCAATCCCTCACCCGCGAGGAGTTCCTCTCGAATCGAGACACGATTGATATCGCCTGCCATCGCCTGCTCATTGCTTGCGAGGCCGCGTTGGCGTTGTGTTATCACGTCTCAGCCAAACAATTGCGGAAGGTGCCTGAAGAACACGCCGAGTGTTTTGGCCTTCTCCGGGAAGCCGATCTCATATCAGCGGATCTGGCCGGTCGCCTTCAGCAGATGGCGCGGTTTCGCAACCTTCTGGTCCATGTGTATTGGAAGGTGGATTACGGGCAGGTGTACGAAGTGATCCAGAAACACCTGAAAGATCTGCGTGATTTCCGCGCCGCAATGGCTAGGCTGCTGTAAGCGTAGGTCCGAGTAGTTCTTGCAGGCGGTTGGCGATCTCAGCAGGCGGGAGTTTCGTGACGGTGCCGGTGCAGCGCTCCTGCAGGATCTGCTATTGACGATCTTCTCATAAATCCGATATCATATCCTACCATATATCCTACTCGTAGGAGGATCGGCTATGAAAGAGAAGTTGTCCGTGACGGTGGAACGGCCGCTGGTGCGATTTCTGGATTCGCTGCCCGGCGACTCGCGCTCTCAGAAGCTGGAACAGGTCCTGCGTCGCTTCAAGGAAGCGTCCGAAGACATGGAACTTCGCCGCGCGTTGGCCGCACACAAGGATTCGAAGGAGGAGCAACGTGCGCACGCTGCCTTGCGCGAGCTGATGGAGGAGGCAATGTGGAGGGAAGAATAAGGCGTGGCGAGATCTGGACTGTCGTGCCGCCAAGGCACCCCAAACCACGTCCTGTTCTGATCATCAGCATCAATGCGCTGAATGAATCTTTCTGGCCGGAAGTGCTGATCATTCCGCTCACCTCTGTGCCTGGCCCGCTCCGCGTGCGCCTTCCGGAAGAGCCGGTGCAGACCGGGCTGCGAACTACCAGCTTTGCTAAGTGCGAATCTCTTGGCCCGATTCCTAAATCCAGCCTGAAACAACGCATCGGCGCCCTGCCGTCTCAAAGCTGGGAAGCCGTGGAACACGGCATGCAGCGCGTCCTGGGCATCAAAGGAACGCCGGCATTCAGCAAAGAGTAGAAGAGCAGAGGAGAAGAGTTGTTCAGCGCAGCACAGTCCCGAGCAGTTCCTTCAGGCGGGCGGCGGCGTCGGCGGGCGCGAGTTTGGTGACGGCGCCGGTGCGGCGCTCCTTCAGCTCGATCTGGCCTTCCTTCAGGCCCTTGTCGCCGATCACCACCTGGTAGGGGCAGCCGATCAGGTCGGCGTCGTTGAACTTCACGCCGGGGCGCTCGTCCCGGTCGTCCAGCAGCACCTCCATCCCGGCCTTCTCCAGTTCCGTTTCCAGCGCGTGGGCAGCGTCCAAGACCGGACCCGGTTTACCGGTAAGCGGTAGGATGTGGACGTGGAAGGGCGCGATCGGAGCCGGCCAAATGATGCCCTTCGCGTCGTGGTTCTGCTCGATGGAGGCGGCGGCCGTCCGTCCCACGCCGATCCCGTAGCAGCCCATCACGATAAGCTGATCCTGCCCCTGCTTATCGAGGTACGTGGCTTTCATTTTCTCGCTGTACTTGGTCCCCAGCATGAAGACGTGGCCGACCTCGATGCCGCGGACGATCCGGAGCGGCTTCGCGCAACGGGGGCAGGCGTCGCCGGCCATGGCGCTGCGCAGGTCGGCGTAGCGCTCCGGCGTGAAGTCGCGGCCCGGTGACGCATCCACCCAGTGCGTATCGGCGGCATTGCCGCCCACGACGACGTTGGCGAGGTTCTTGACGGCGAGGTCGGCGATCAACGTGGCGCCGGTCAACCCGACGGGGCCGGCGAAGCCCACCGGCGCGCCGGTAAGTTTTTCCACCGTCGCCGGATCGGCCATTGCCAACTCCGTGGCGCCCAGCGCCTTCTTCAGCTTGACCTCGTTGACGTCGTGGTCGCCGCGGACCAGGACGGCGACCGTCTTGCCGTCGGCGCGGTATAACAACGTTTTCACCAGTTGCGTGGCCGGCACCTTGAGGAAGGCCGTGACGTCTTCCACGGTCTTTTTCCCCGGCGTCGGCACACGCCGCTTTTCCCGCAGGGTCTCCGGAGGAGCCTTGTGGGCGTGCTCCTGCAGTTCCGCGCGCTCGACGTTGGCGGCGTACTCGCAGGCGTCGCACACGGCGATGCCTTCCTCGCCGGTGTCGGCCAGCACCATGAACTCGTGCGAGGACGTGCCGCCGATCAGGCCCGTGTCGGCCTCCACCGGCCGGAAGGTGAGCCCGCAGCGCGTGAAGACGGCCTTGTAGGCCTCGTACATCTTCCGGTAGCTCTCCTTCGCGCCCGCCTCGTCGGCGTCGAATGAGTAGGCGTCCTTCATGATGAACTCGCGCCCCCGCATCAGCCCGAAGCGCGGCCGGATCTCGTCCCGGAACTTGGTCTGGATCTGGTAGAAGTTCGCCGGGAGCTGGCGGTAGGAGCGGACCTCGCGCCGCACCAGGTCGGTGATGATTTCCTCATGCGTCGGGCCGAGGCAGAAGTCCCGCTCGTGGCGGTCCTTGAGCCGGAAGAGCTCTTTGCCGTAGAAGTCCCAGCGGCCGGTCTCCTGCCAGAGCTCCGCCGGCGCGGCGATGGGCATGAGGACTTCCTGCGCCCCCGCCCTGTTCAATTCCCCGCGGATGATGCGCTCGACCTTGCGGATCACGCGCAGGCCCAGCGGCAGGTAGGTGTAGATGCCCGCGGCGACCTTGCGGATCAGGCCGGCACGCAGCATGAGCCGGTGGCTGACGATCTCCGCTTCCCCCGGATCGTCCCGGAGGGTGGGAATCAAGAGCCCCGACTGGCGCATTACATTACTTGGGCCAGAGGTTGACGATGTCGTTGCGGAAGGCGAAGAGCATCAGGCAGATCAGCAGGAAGAGCCCGACCTGCTGGGCCAGCTCGCGGCTGCGGATGCTCAGGGGCCGGCGCTTGATCGCTTCGATCGCGAAGAACGCCAGGTGGCCGCCGTCGAGGATCGGGATCGGCAGCAGGTTCAGCACGCCGAGGTTGATGCTGAGGATGGCGATGAGGAAGAGGTAATTCGAAAAGCCCTGCGCCGCGGCGTCGCCGGAAATCTTGGCGATCGTCAGCGGGCCGCCGATGTTGTCGGCCGAGATCTCGCGGGTGATCATCTTGGCGATGCCCACCACGGTCAGCTCGATCCATCCCCAGGTGGCTTTCAGCCCGTCGATCGGAGCCGTGAAAATGTTGTCGCTCTTGATGATGGCCTTGTTCGCCTTGGTGATGCCCATCTGCCCGACTTCGATCTCGGTCCCGTCGGCCAGCTTCTCCTTGCGCGGGGCCGGCGTGACCGTCAGGGTCCGGGTCCGCCCGTCGCGCTCAACGACGATCTGCAGCGGCTCGCCGGGGCTGCGCTTGACGATGTCCGTCATCTCGTTCCAGGTGCCGATTCGCTTGTCGCCGATCTGGACGATCTTGTCGCCGTTGCGCACGCCTCCGGCTTCGGCGGGAGAGCCCGGGACGACCGTTTCCACGCTCGACGTGAGGTCGGCGAAGGAGGGGACGAAGAGCGGCGCGCCGGTGGCCAGCCAGGCGGTGAAGATGACGTAGGCCAGCAAGAGATTAAAGACAGGACCGGCCGCCACGATCAGGGTGCGCTTGAGGAGCGGCGCGTGGGCGAACGAGCGCTTCTTGTCTTCCTCGCTCACCTCGGGATCGCTGAGGTCCTCGCCGAGCATCTTGACGTAGCCGCCCAGAGGGATCGCCGAGATGACGTATTCGGTCTCGCCCGACTGCCGGCCCGCCAGCTTCGGCCCGAAGCCGATGGAGAACTTCAGGACCTTGACTCCGGAGCGCCGGGCGACCCAGAAGTGGCCGAACTCATGGAAGGCCACGAGCGCGCCGAGCGCGATCACGAACGCGAGCGTATAGAATCCGTAATGTTGGATGGCTTGCATACGGCCCCTAGTGTACCACAGACGGGGACGTCGAAAGGGAGTCCACGATCTCGCCGGCTTTCGACCGCGCCCACGCGTCCGTGCCGAGCGCGTCCTCGATCGTCGACACCTCCGCCGGCTTGTGCGCGTCCATCGTCCGGCGGATCGTGTCGGCAATGCCGAGAAAGCCGATCCTGCGGTCGAGGAAGGCCTGCACGGCCACTTCGTTGGCGGCGTTCAGCACGGCGGGCATGGTGCCGCCGGTCTTGAGGGCTTCGTAGCCGAACCCGAGGCAGGGGAACCGGTCGTGGTCGGGATTGAAGAACGTCAGCGCGCCGATCTGCGCCAGGTTGAGCGAGGGCAGGTCCAGCGAGACGCGCTCCGGGTAGTTCATGGCGTAGGCGATCGGCGTCCGCATGTCGGGAAGGCCAAGCTGGGCGATCACCGAGCGGTCCTGGTACTCGACGAGCGAGTGGATGATGCTCTCGCGGTGCACCACCACCTCGATCTTCGAGGCGGGGATGTCGAAGAGCCACCGGGCCTCCACGACCTCCAGGCCCTTGTTCATCAGCGTGGCCGAATCGATCGTGATCTTGTCGCCCATCTTCCAGTTCGGATGCTTGAGGGCCTGCTCGACCGTCACGTGGCGCAGTTGCTCCTTCGTCAGATTCCAGAGGGGGCCGCCGGATGCGGTCAGGATCAGGCGGAGGATGTCCTCGGCCCGGTGCCCTTCCATGGATTGGAAGAGCGCGCTGTGCTCGCTGTCCACCGGGAAGATCCGGACGCCGCGCGCCCGGGCCTCGGCCTGCATGAGCCGCCCGGCCATCACCATCGGCTCCTTGTTGGCGAGGGCGATGAACTTGCCCGCCTTGATCGCGGCGAGCGTAGGCACGAGGCCGGCGCCGCCGACGATGGCCGAGATGACGAGGTCGGCGCCCGACATGGTCGCGACCTGCCGGAGTCCGTCCGCGCCGCTCAGGATGGTCGTCGTGAGCCCCTTGCAGCGCGCGCGCAGGCGGTCCGCGGCGGCTTCGTCGGACATGGCGGCGGCGGCCGGCGAGAAGGCGCGGATCTGTTCTTCGAGTTTCTCGACGTTCGTGCCCGCCGTGAGCCCGACCGCCCGGAACTTGTCCGGGAACTTGGCGATGATGTCGAGCGTGTTGGTGCCGATGGAGCCGGTGGAGCCCAGGATGGCGATCGTTTTCATATGGTCAGGGAGTCCGCACAGCAAGAAGGTAATAGTAGAGCACCGGCGTCGTGAAGATCAAGCTGTCCACGCGGTCGAGCACGCCGCCGTGGCCCGGGATGATCCCGCCGGAGTCCTTGACGCCGGCGCTGCGCTTCAGCACGGACTCGCAGAGATCGCCGAGCGGAGCCGCGACGCCCGCCAGCAGGCCGAGCGCGGCGGCGTCCGCCGCGCTCAGCGAGTCCAGGAACCAGGCCCGGCAGGCGAACGCGGCGGCGACCGATCCGACCAGCCCGCCCACCGCGCCTTCCCAGGTCTTCTTGGGGCTGAGGCGCGGGGCCATCTGGTGCCGCCCCAGGAAGGTGCCGACGTAGTACGCCGCGGTGTCGTTGGCCCAGGTCACCAGGAACAGGAAGAAGATCAGGAAGGCGCCGTCGGCCAGTTGCCGGACGCGGATCAGGTGGCCGAGCAGCCAGGCCACATAGAAGACGCCGAACGCGAGGACGGCCGTATCCAACAGCCCGGACTTGAGCTCCCGTCCCGCCAGGACGTGGCTCAACAGCACCGCCATGACGATGAAGGTGATGGTCGCGGGTTCGGCCAGGAGGCCGGGCACGGCGAAGCCCGTCGTGACCAGCAGCCCCAGCGCGAGCCCGAGGCCCATGGGCGGGGAATAGGGGCCGGGGAAGTGCAAGCGGTAGTACTCGTACTGAGCCAGGAGAATGCCGATCGCAACGAAGATGGAAAACGCCGCCGCCGGCAGATGGCGCACCAGGACGTAGAACAGCGGAAAGAAGACGAGGGCCGAGTAGACCCGACGGCGATCCACTAAGCGGACCTTTTGCCGACCTTCTCGTCCGAATGGTCGCCGAGCTGATCGCGGGTCCGGCCGAACCGCCGCTCCCGCCGCTGATAGTCGTGCAGGGCCAGCAGGGCCTCGCGGCGGCGGAAGTCCGGCCAGAGCGTGGGCGTGAAGTACATCTCCGTGTAGGCGAGCTGCCAGAGCAGGAAGTTGCTGATGCGCGTCTCGCCGCTCGTCCGGATGAGGAGATCCGGATCGGGCAGCCCGTGGGTGGAGAGGTAGCCTTCCAGCAGGTCTTCGTCGATCTGATCGGGTTTGACCACATCCTTTTTTACGTCCTCGGCAAGCCGGCGGACGGCGTCCACGATCTCCGAGCGCCCGCCGTAGCTCAACGCGACGGTCAGGTTCAGCTTGTCGAGGTGCGCGGTCTCCCGCTCCACCTTCCGGACCCAGGCCAGCGCCGACTCCGGCAGGGTGTTGACCCGCCCGATGGCGCGGAAGCGGGTGTCTTTTTCGATGAGGGCCTCCAACTCCATCTGCAGGTAGCTCTCCAGCAGCAGCATGAGGGCGTTGATTTCGGCCGCCGGCCGCTTCCAGTTCTCCTGCGAGAAGGCGTAGATCGTCAGCGCCTTGATGTTGAGTTCCCGGCAGAGGTTGATCATGTCCCGGACGGTCTTGATCCCTTCGGTGTGGCCCGCCATCCGGGGGAGTCCCCGTTGGGCGGCCCACCGGCCGTTGCCGTCCATGATGATGGCGATGTGCCGGGGGAGCAATTCTGGAACGAGGAGGGACAGAAGCTCGCTGTTCGACAGGTGGTCGAGCTCGGCGGCAGTGTCGTTCGTCATGGCAGGAGTCTACCGAGGCGTCCCGGCATTGTCAAACCGACGGGAATGCCGGGATTCCTGTCGGCAGGCTGCTTGCCCCTCTTCGTGATTGCGGCTATACTCCATCGGTTTTTCATTGAAGAGCAACCGGGAGGGCGATCGTTTCAGCCGTGGCGGCGGACCTGTTCAAAGACATGCAGCGCGGCGGGCACGAGCAGGTGGCGTTCTGCCGGGACGCCGACTCGGGCCTGCGCGCGATCATCGCCGTGCACAACACGCTTCTCGGTCCCGCCCTGGGCGGCGTCCGCATGTGGCCTTACGCCTCCACCGAGGAGGCCTTACGGGATGTCCTGCGGCTCGCCGAGGCCATGACGTACAAGGCCGCGGTGTCGGGGCTCCCCCTGGGCGGCGGCAAGGCCGTCATCATCGGAGACCCCCGGCGGGTGAAGACCGCGAGCCTGCTGCGGGCGTTCGGGCGCGCGGTCGAGAGCCTGGGCGGACGCTATCTCACGGCCGAGGATGTGGGCATGACCGTCGCCGACATGGAGATCGTCCGCAAGGAGACCAGGCATGTCACGGGCACCTCGGAGAAGGCGGGCGGCAGCGGGGACCCGTCCTATCTGACTGCGAAGGGAATCTTTTATGCCATCGAGACCTGCATGAAGGAAGTGTACGGCGATCCCTCGGTGCGGAACCGGACGGTGGCAATCCAGGGTGTGGGGAAGGTGGGCTATCAGTTGGCCGAGCTGCTGGCGACGGCCGACGCCCGGCTCATCATTGCCGACACGGACGCGCAGCGAGCCATGCTCGCCCGCCGCGAGTTCGAGGCCTGGCGGGTGGAGCCCGACGAGATCCTGCAATCGGAGTGCGATGTCCTCGCGCCCTGCGCCCTCGGCGGCGTGTTCAACCGCAAGACGATTGCCAAGCTGCGATGCCGGGCGATCGCGGGCGCCGCCAACAATCAATTGGAGGAGCCGGCCGATGCCGAGAGGCTTGCCGAGCGCCGCATCCTCTACGCGCCGGATTATGTGGTCAGCGCCGGCGGGATCATCAACATCCTGGTGGGCCTGCAGGGCGGCCGCAAGGGCTATGACCGGGCCAAGGCCGAGCGTCTGGCCAAGCGCATCCCGCTCACGCTCCAGGAGATCTTCCGCAAGGCGCGCGCGCAGGGCATTACCACGGCGCAGGCCGCCGACGAGCTGGCCGAGGCCCGGCTGGAAGAGGCCCGATCCAAGAAAATAGATGTAGAGGCGCACGGCCGTGCGCCCTTGCGGAAACGAACCACACGAGCGCGAGTCCGTCGGTGAGACCGTATAATGGGTAAAGCCCTTTTCGCCGCAGGTTTGAGTCTGGTCCTGGCCGGGCTCGGTCACGTGTTTCTGGGATTGTGGCGGGGCATGTGGTTTGCGATCCCGAGCATGATCCTCCTGTACATTTATTGGGCCGGTTTCTGGGACCAGGACATGGCCATGGCGGTGTTTCTCTCTCTCGGCATCTTCGCCGCCTTTGACGCGTTTTCCTTCGCCCGGCGCGGGCATGGCATCGTCTGACGAAAAGCAGAGCGGTCTGCTCGTTGCCTACGACATCATGGCCGTGCCCGGGCGCCCGGCCAATCTTGTCGCGGATCTCCTGAAAGAAGGCTTGCTCGCTCCTTCCCCGCTGGGGGGCGAGGTGTTGTTCTTCGAGCATGGGGGCCGTCTGCTGGGACGGACGCTGACCGGCGGCGACGGTCGTGCCATGGTGCCGTTCACGCCGCAGGCCCTGGGGAGGATGACCGTGACCGTGCGCGTGGGAGAGAGCCGGAGGGTCACGGCGCGGGAGACGACGGCCGGGGTCTTCGTCTGGGACCGAAAACATCCGAGCGTGATCATCTCGATGAAGGCGCTGGTCTCCGTGTCCAGCCGGCCCGATCTGGGGTTACCGCTGCCGCGCTCAGGCGCCAAGCTCCAGAATCCCGACGGCAGCGCAGTGGAAGCGCTGACGGTATTGGCGAAACGGGTCCATGTGATGTACGTTACCGCGAGCGACCGGCTGGAGCTTTCCGAGGTGCGGCAGTGGGCGGACCGGAATCGCCTGCCTGCGGGGCCCGTCTTTCCTCTCAAGCCCGGCCCGATGAGTCTGTCACGCGAGCTCGAACGCTGGCGGCAGGAGGGGTGGACCAATATCAAAGGAGGGCTCGCCGGAACAGGGGATGAGGCCAGGGCGTTGGTGGACAGGAAACTGAAGGCGATCATTCCCCCGACTGCACCGGCCAAAGAGAAATGGCCAGACAAGGCGGTCGCAACAAAAGATTGGCAAGAAGTTACAAGGCAATTCAGGTGATTGGAGATGGTTTATTAATGAAAAAAATGAGATTTTTATTGTGCCTGATGATCGGCATGGTCTTTCTGCTCGGTGCAGCCGGATTCGCTCAGCAACCAGAATCAGCGCATGAGCCGGTTTCACACCAGCACGGCGCTCCGGCTGTCGCCGGCCAGTGGGACGGGTCGCCGGAGGGCAAGGCCTTTTCCGAGTTCAACCACCATCTGGCTGGGGTGTTTGTGCTGCTGATCGGGCTCAGCGAACTGCGGGGCGCGCTGGGCGTCTCGATGCTGGCCTGGTCCCGCTTCCTTCTGCCGCTCGCGATGCTGGGCGCCGGAGGTTTTCTGATGATCTGGAGCGATCACGACGCCTGGCCGATCGGGTCGCAGAGTTTCGCCCAGACCTTCTTGAGCGACGACTATGAGACCGTGCAGCACAAACTGTACGCGATTCTGCTTCTGGGCGTGGGCACCATCGAGTTCCTGAGGCGGATGGACAAGGTCACGCGCATAGCCTGGGGCATGCCGCTTCCGGTGTTTGCCCTGATCGGGGGCGCGATGTTGTTTCTGCACAGCCACGGCACGCACCCCTCGGCACAGATGATTGCGTTCCATCATTCGGTGATGGGGACGATGGCCGTCCTGGCCGGCCTGTGCAAGATCACCGCAGGAACAAAACCGCAAGTCGGACGTTCCCCCTGGGGCCTCGCCTGGTCCGCCCTCGTCCTCCTGATCGGCGTCGAGTTACTCGTCTACACGGAATGATCGCCTTGTGCTTGACTTTTGAAGTAGGAATTCATACCATTTAAGTATGAAAACCGTCGTTTCCGAAAAAGGACAAGTGACCATTCCCAAACCGCTCCGCGATCGGCTCGGCATTCGGCCCGGCCAGATCCTGGATTTCCATGATGTGCGCGGGCAGTTGGTGGCGAAGAAGACAACCCAGCAGGACACGGTCGAGAGCGTGTACGGGCTCCTCAAGCTGGGACGGCCAACCGACGAGGTGATCAGGTCTTTGCGCGGTTCGGTTAGCGCGAAGTGATCACGGCGGTTGATACCAGCGTCCTGCTGGATATCTTTGGAGCCGACCCCACCTTCGGTCCTCGATCAAAAACATCTCTTCGCTCCTGTATCGCAGAAGGGAGCCTTGTTGCCTGTGAAGTGGTGTGGGCGGAAGTGGCGAGCGTCTTTACTTCACCGGAGGCGGCCAAAGACGCCATGAGCCGTTTAGGCGTGGAATTCAGCCCGATTGAACTCGAAACGGCCCTTGCGGCCAGCGCGTCTTGGAAAAAGTATCGGAGCCGGGGTAGGCGGCGTGATCGAGTGGCGGCGGATTTCTTGATTGGCGCGCATGCCTTGTTGCAAGCCAACAGGTTATTGACACGAGATCGCGGATTCTACCGGGCCTATTTCTCCTCGCTGAAAGTGATCGACTCCTCCAAGGCCTAGGTCCGATGCAGTCGGCGGCAAGACGGGGTCAGGCACATTTTCTCGGAAGAAAATGAGCCAGACCCCATCGCACGAGGCCCCCTTTTCGCCCGTTTCTCCGATTGACCTTTTGAGGGGGCTCCTTTATGATGGAAACACGCTTGGGAACCTCCTGGTGACACGGTCCAAGACCTCCTTTCGCTGCCAGCAATGCGGGTATCAGTTCCCGCGTCAGTTGGGGCGCTGTCCTGAATGCAAAAACTGGAACAGCATGCAGGAAGAACGGGCCCCCGAGGTCGGGAAGGGGCGCCCCCGCGGCGTGACGGCCGCGACCGGCCCGCTCCCGCTGGCGGACATCGAGTCCGGCAATGAAGCGCGGTTCCTGACGGGAATCGGCGAGTTTGACCGGATCCTGGGCGGGGGCGTCGTGACGGGGTCGGTGATCCTGATCGGCGGCGATCCCGGCATCGGCAAGACGACCCTGCTGCTGCAAGTCCTGCCCCATCTCGCGAAGTCCTCCGAGCGGGTCCTGTACGTCTCCGGCGAGGAGTCCCCGCGCCAGATCAAGATGCGCTGCGAGCGGCTCGGGATCGACTCCGAGACGCTGCTGATCTTCCCGGAGACGAACCTCGAAGAGATCCTGAAGACCACGCGGGCGGTGGCGCCGGCGGCGCTGGTCGTGGATTCGATCCAGACGACGTTCACGGGCCTGCTCACATCGGCCCCCGGCAGCATCAGCCAGGTGCAGGAGGTGGCCGCGCAGCTGATGTTCTACGCGAAGCGCAGCGGGACGCCGGTCTTTCTCATCGGGCATGTGACTAAGGACGGGGCGATCGCCGGCCCGCGGACGCTGGAGCACATCGTGGACACGGTGCTGTACTTCGAAGGGGAGAAGAGTCACGCATACCGGATCCTCCGGGCGGTCAAGAACCGGTTCGGCTCCACCAACGAGATCGGGGTGTTCGAGATGACGGATGCCGGCCTCAAGGAGGTTGCCAATCCATCGGCGTGGTTTTTGTCGGAGCGCCCGCAGAAGGCGACCGGCTCGGTGGTGGTCGCCAGCCTGGAAGGCACGAGGCCGATTCTCATCGAACTGCAGGCGCTAGTGTCGCCCACCAGCTTCGCTATGCCCCGCCGGATGGCGAACGGCGTGGACGGCAACCGGATCGCGCTGCTGGTGGCGGTGATGGAGAAGCGGACGGGCCTCAATTTGTCGGGCCAGGACATTTACGTGAACGTGGTGGGCGGG
>Ga0114945_10001247_pt1 | contig 15940 bp, 16 predicted proteins | sample OV2TP3_FD_87194 | JGI IMG/M metagenome (GOLD analysis project Ga0114945, IMG submission 87194) | Hot spring microbial communities from Beatty, Nevada to study Microbial Dark Matter (Phase II) - OV2 TP3 | ecosystem: Environmental > Aquatic > Thermal springs > Hot (42-90C) | place: USA: Beatty... | reverse complement strand
CGGTCATCATCCTCACCTCCCGCGATCGGATGAAGGACCTCTTCGAGCTCGAGGGCATCGCGGACTACATCATCAAGCCCTTCGACCACGAGGATTTGCTCGCGCGCATCGAGCGGGTGGTGGGAAAAGACAAGGAGAAGAACAAGTAGCTGACCGCTCCGCGCGCTCTCGTGTGATCCGCCTGCGCGTCTTGACGTCGAGAAACACCCCCCGTACAATACCATTGCCATGCCCTCGATCCCACTCCAAGACAGCGTCGTCTACGGTCCGATTCGTTCCAGGCGCCTTGGGCACTCCTTGGGCATCAACGTGCTGCCCGTCAGCCGCAAGGTGTGCTCCTCGAATTGCGTCTACTGCCAGTATGGATGGACGCTTCCGAGCGCGTCATCCGAGCCGCTCAAGCGCGCCGGCGAGCTGCTGGAGGCTGTCGACGCCGCCTTCCAGCGTCATGCGCGTCTCGGCACGCCGGTCGATTCCATCACGCTGGCGGGCAACGGCGAGCCGACCCTGCATCCGGATCTCGAGGCTCTCGTCATCGGGATCAAGCGGCTGCGCGATCGCCATTTTCCCAACGCCCCGGTGAGCATCCTCAGCGACGCGACGCAACTGCCGCGCCCCCGCGTGCGGCGCGCCCTGACGCTGCTCGATACCCGCTATCTGAAATTTGACGCGGCCGATGAAGCCACGTGGCGCCGCATCAACGATCCGCTCGGCCGCACCGACTTCAACGCCATGTTGGACGCCCTCAAGCATCTGCCGGACATCGTCCTGCAGAGCATGTTCATCCAGGGGACCTTCGAGAATACCGACGAGCCGCATCTGCGGACATGGATCGACGCGGTGGGGTCGATCCGCCCGCGCTCGGTGCAGGTCTACACGATCGATCGTCCCACCGCCGCCGATGGCATCGCCAAAGTGCCTGCGGATCAACTCCGGCGAATCGCCGATCGCCTGACGGCAGCGACGAGCATCCCCGCCGACGTCTTCGATTGAAAGGGGAGTGGGTGACGATGAAATATCGCAGGATCGGCTCGACGGATGTGACGGTCTCCGAGGTGGGCTTCGGGGTGTGGACCGTCGCCACGACGTGGTGGGGCATCACCGACGAAGCCTATGGCATCCGGCTGCTGCGGCAGGCGCATGATCTGGGGATCACATTCTTCGACACGGCCGATGCGTACGGCAATGGGCTGGGCGAGACGATCCTCGCGAAGGCGTTAGGCGATCAGCGCCAGTCTCTCACCATCGGCACGAAATTCGGTTACGATTTTTACCACGCGACGGCGCGCCGCGGCCACGAGGAATTGCCCCACGATTGGCGGCCGGAGTACGCGCGCTTCGCGCTGGAGGAAAGCCTCAAGCGCCTGCAGACGGACCGCATCGATCTCTATCAGCTCCACAACCCGCGGCTGGATGCGATGCAGCGCGATGATCTGTTCGCCGCGCTCGAGGAGCTCAAGCGCGAGGGCAAGATCCGCGCGTATGGGCCGGCACTCGGACCGGCGATCGCGCCGCGGCAAGTCGACGAGGGCGCGCACGCCATCGCCCACCGGCGCGTCGATCTCGTCTACATCATTTACAATGCGCTGGAGCAGATGTTGGGGCAGCGCTTGTTTCCTCTCGGGCGGCAGCAGGGGACGAGTTTCCTCGTGCGCGTGCCGCACGCGTCAGGGTTGCTCGACGGCACGGTGACGCCGCAGACGGTGTTTGCGCAGGACGATCATCGCAGCCATCGCGTCTCCACTCCCGAGCGCAAACAGGCGTGGCAAATCGACGGGTTGAAGAAAGTGCAGCAGCTTGGCTTTCTCTGGGAAGGCACCGATCGCACCCTCGCCCAGGCGGCGATCAAATATATTTTGGCGGAGCCGACGGTGGCCTCCGTCCTCCCAAACATCTACAATGAGCAATTGCTGAACGAGTTTGCTCGCGCCCCCGAGACGTCCGATGCCACGCCGGCCGATCTCTCGCGCGTGAGCGAGCTCTACGCGGAGAATTTCGGCCTGCAGCCGGTGACACCATGAGCGCGGCGGCCTCCACGTTTGACGACGTGGACAAGGCCCTCCTCACGGAAGTCCAGAAACAATTTCCCGTCACGCATCGCCCGTTTCAATTCCTCGGCGAGAAGCTCGGCATCTCCGAGCAGGAGTGCCTTCATCGCGTCGGTCGCCTGAAGTCCATCCAGGTGATTCGCCAGCTCTCGGCGATTTTCGATACGCGCACCTTGGGCTATCACAGCACCTTGGCGGCGATGAAGGTGGCTCCCGAGCGGGTCGATGAGGCGGCGGAGGTGGTCAACCAGCATCCGGGGGTGTCGCACAACTACAAGCGCAACGACCCGTTCAACATCTGGTTTACCGTCGCGGTTCCACCGAGCGATTCGCTGGAGCAGGTCGTGCAGATTCTTCACGCGTTGGCCAAGGCCGAGGAGACCATCATGCTCCCCACGCTGCGGCTCTATAAAATCGGCGTGAAATTGGATCTGACCGGCCAGGAGGCGGCTTTGGAGAGCCAAGAAGATATCTATAACGAGCAGCGGCGGATGGCGACGAAGCCGCCGCTCACCGACGAGGATATCCGGGGGATTCGCATCGTGCAGGAAGATCTCCCGCTGCTGGAGATGCCGTACGCGGTGTGGGCTGAGCAGGCGCAGACGAGCGAAGAGGCGCTCTTCGACTGGCTGCGGCGCATGGAGCACCTCGGCTACATGCGGCGCTTCGCCGCGATCTTGTATCACCGCAACGCCGGGTTTCTCGCCAACGCGATGGTGGTCTGGCAGGTGCCGCAAGAACAGGTCGATGCCGTCGGGGAGCAGATGGCGCTGTTTCGGGAAGTGAGCCACTGCTACCGGCGGCCGGTCTACCCCCATTGGCCGTATCCGCTCTTTACCATGATCCACGCCGCGACCCATTCCGCCTGCATGGATGTCGTGGCCCGCATCGAAGCGCGCGTGGGCCCGTTCCCTCACAAAAACCTCTTTAGCACGAAGGAGTATAAGAAGACGCGCGTGAAATACTTCACGCCGGAGTTGGATGCGTGGTGGAGCCGTGTCGGGCTGCCGGCGACCCATGCGCTGGGGAGCGCGAGATCGTAATTTTCCTATCAATACACTAATATAGAACAGACATGGCGAATTCCGCGGAAGCGATCAAAGCGCGCTACGGCAACCCCTTCGACGTGCTGAAGGCGGTGGAGCGGGCCGCCTCCCAAGGCTATGAGAGCCTGTCGGAGGACGATCTCTTCATGTGCAAATGGCTGGGGCTCTATACTCATCGGCACGAGAAGGGATATTTCATGCTGCGCACCAAGCAGCCCAACGGGTTCGTTACCCCGGAGCAATTGGAGGCGATCGCCGACATTGCCGAGCGGCAGCAAAAAGGCTACGCGGACATCACGACGCGGCAGGATTTCCAATTGCATTGGGTGCATCACGCGCACGCGGTTGATCTCGTGCGCCGGCTGCAGGCGCTGGGGATTTCCACGCTCGGGGCCTGTGGCGATGTGACCCGCAACGTCGTGGGGTGTCCGGTCGCCGGGGTCGATCACTCCGAGCTCGTGGACGCCAGCCCCCTCGTCCGGCAGGTCAGCGACTTTTTCCTCGGCAATCCCGCATACGCCAACCTGCCGCGCAAATACAAGATCAGCATCTCCGGATGCCAGACGTGGTGCGTCCATCCGGAGATTCAATGCGTCGCCCTGGTCGCGGCCACGCGTCGCGCCGAGGGCCGCACCGAGGTGGGATTTGATCTGCGGGTCGGCGGAGGGCTCTCCACGCAGCCGTTTATCAGCCGGCGGCTGAACGTGTTCCTCAAGCCGACCGAGGTCGTGGACGTCATTCAACACATCACCGAGATGTGGCGGGATGCGCCGGAGTATCGAGAGAAGCGGCACCACGCCCGCATCAAGTTCTTGGTGCATGACTGGGGGGTGGAGAAATGTCGCCAGGTGCTTGAGGAGCGTGTGGGGCGGACGCTGGAGCAGACCCCCGCCGACTTTCGCGAGCCGCCCGATGCGTATCGGGACCATATCGGCGTGCACGCCCAGAAGCAGCCGGGCCTCTATTACGTGGGGGCGCCGGTGCTCGTCGGCCGGATCACGAGTCCCCAGATGCACAAGGTGGCGGATCTATGCAAGCGCTACGGAGACGGCCAGACCATTCGGCTGACCAATCGTCAGAATATCCTGTTGCTGAATATTCCCGAGGCGAACGTGGAAAAAGTGCTGGCGGGGTTGTCCGAGGCGGGCTTATCGGTGAACGCGCACCCCATCCGCCGCAGCGTCGTGACGTGCACGGGCATTGAATTCTGCAAGCTCGCCATCACCGAGACCAAGGCGCGCTCGCGCCAGATCGTCGAGTATCTCGAGAAGCGCGTGCCGCTCGATGAGCCCCTGCGCCTGCACATCACCGGATGCCCCAACGCTTGCGCCCAATATCAGATCGGCAACATCGGGATGATGGGGTCCAAGACGAAGGTTGATGGCCAGCTCGTGGATGCCTACGATATCTTCGTGGGCGGCCAGATGGGCGAAGGCGCTGTGTTCAATCACGCCGTGCTGCGCAAGGTGCCGGCGATGGAATGCGCCAAGCGGCTTGAGTGGCTGCTGCGGGGCTTCAAGAAGCAGCGCAAGGACCGCGAGTCGTTCAACGACTGGTGCAAGCGGGTTGGGGATCAGGAGGTCGTCAAGCTGTTGACGGATGGCCACGCCAACCCGCTGGCCGCGGTCGAAGACGTGCCCGTTCCCAAAGTGCCCGAATCGGATGGCCCGGTCTACTGAGCATGAAGTCGTTGGCGGTGATCGTGTCGGGAGGCAGCACCAACAATTTGATCCAGGTGCTGACGCTGTTGATGGCCGCGGTGCATTCGGATATCAAAACGCGCGTCTTGTTTCGCGATGAATCGCTCTTCCGTCTCACTCCATCGGCCATCAATCAGATGGAGTGTTCGGCCGGTTCTGGGGATGCCGGGGCCTTGCGCCAACGTTTGAAGAAGCTCGATCTGCTCGACGTGCACAAGCTCTGCCGCGACATCAAAGCCTCCGGGGACGTGAAATACTACGCATGCAGCTCCTCGCTGGCGATCTGCGGGCTGCGGCGGGAAGACCTCATTCCTGAGATCGACGACGTCCGGGGCTTGCCGGCGTTTTTATTGGAGGACATGGCGACGGCCGATACCGTCTTGACGTTCTGATGGCCAACCTCACCAGAGATCAAATCCTGCGATACAGCCGCCACCTCATCATGCCCGAGGTCGGCGTGGAGGGCCAGCAGAAGCTGAACGATGCCAGCATCCTGCTGATCGGAGCGGGCGGCCTGGGGTCGCCGCTGGGACTGTACCTTGCGGCGGCCGGCGTGGGGCGGTTGGGGATCGTGGACTTCGACGCGGTCGATTTCACGAACCTGCAGCGCCAGATCATCCACCGAACGGAAGATGTCGGACGGTTGAAGGTGGAATCCGCCAAGGAACGCATCCACGCGATCAATCCCGAGGTCCAGGTGACGACGTTCAATGCGAAGCTCTCACGCGAGAATATCATGGGGTTGATCACGGACTACCACGTGGTCATCGACGGGACGGATAATTTTCCCACGCGGTACCTCGTCAACGATGCCTGCATCTTTCAGAAGAAGCCGAATATCTACGGCTCGATCTTTCGCTTCGATGGGCAGGCGACCGTGTTCGCGCCGTTTCAGGGCCCATGTTATCGCTGCCTGTATCCGGAGCCGCCGCCGCCCGGCATGGTGCCCAGCTGCGCCGAAGGGGGGGTGCTCGGCGTCTTGCCGGGCATCATCGGGGTCATCCAGGCGACGGAAGCGATCAAGCTGATCATCGGCCGGGGCGAGCCGCTCATCGGGCGGCTGCTGCTCTACAACGCGCTCAAGATGGAATTCCGCGAGGTGAAGCTCAAGCGCGACCCGCGCTGCCCGGTGTGCGGCGATCGGCCCGCCATCACGGAGCTCGTGGATTACGAGGACTTCTGCGGCGTGGGCCGCGCAGGGGCGCAGGCGGATGGGGGGCACAGCGAATACGATCTCGGTCCCAATGAAGTGAAGCGGCTCCTCGAGCAGGATCCGCGGGCCGTGTTGCTGGATGTGCGGGAGTCGCACGAGCACGAGATCGTGCACATCGATCGCTCGAGGCTGATCCCGCTCTCCGAGCTGCACCTGCGCACGAACGAGCTTGATACCGCGGATACCATCGTGACGTATTGCCACCACGGCCAGCGGTCGCTGCAGGCGATCAAGACGCTGCAGCATTTCGGCTTCAAGAAGCTCAAGCATCTGCGCGGCGGCATCGATGCGTGGGCGTGCGAAGTGGATCCGCAGATGCCGAGATACTGAGGACGAGGTGCGCATGAAGGATCAGGGGAAAGCGTTGGGAGCGGAACTTCTTGGGACATTCGCGTTGTGTTTTATCGGCGCCGGGGTCGTGTGCACGAATCAGTGGACCAACGGAGCGGTCGGGCTGGTCGGGATCGCCCTGGCGCACGGGACGGTGTTGGCCGTCATGATTTCGGCCCTCGGCCATCTCTCCGGCGGGCACTTCAATCCCGCGGTGACGATTGGCCTCCTCGTGGCGGGACGGATCAGTCGCAAGCGGGCGCTTGGCTATATCCTGGCGCAGTTGGCCGGCTCCGTCGTGGCAGGGTATCTCTTGCTGCTTATTTTTCCCGAAGCCGTCTGGCGGCCTGTGCATCTTGGCACGCCGACGCTCAGCGTCCAGACCACGGCGATGGAAGGCATGATCCTGGAGATCATCCTCACGTTTTTCCTCGTGCTGACGGTGTTTGGCACGGCGGTCGATCCCAAAGGCAGTTGGAATGCGATCGCGGGGTTCGGCATCGGCGCGGTGTTGGTGTTCGATATCCTCGTCGGGGGACCGCTGACCGGCGCCGCCATGAATCCGGCTCGCACCTTCGGGCCGGCCCTCGCCTCCGGCTACTGGAGCGATCATCTCGTCTATTGGATCGGTCCGGTGGTGGGCGGCATCTTGGCCGCATTACTCTATGCGCGGGTGTTCCTCGGCGGGAAGCAACGCTGATTCGGTTGCGAGTTACGTGATGAGGCTGGAGGTGAGCTGGTGTTCGGCGTAGCGGCGATAGAGCCCGCGGGGGAGTTTGAGCAGCTCCTCGTGCCGGCCCTGCTCGACGACGCGGCCTTCATCGAGGACGACGACCACGTCCGCATGCTCAATCGTCGAGAGCCGATGGGCGATGATGAGCGCGGTGCGCCCCTCGAGCAATCGGGTGAGGGCTTGCTTGACGAGCTCCTCCGATTCCGCGTCCAGCGCCGAGGTCGGCTCATCGAGCAGCACGATCGGCGCGTCCTTCAAAAAGGCGCGCGCAATCGCCAGCCGCTGTTTTTGCCCGCCTGAGAGCCGCACGCCCCGCTCGCCAATCTTCGTGTCATAGCCGTCGGGAAGCTGCTCGATGAAGGTGTCCGCGAAGGCCGCGCGCGCCGCCGCGCGCCATTCATCCGGCGTCGCCGCGGGCTTACCGTAGCGCAGATTCTCCGCGATGGTGCCGCTAAAGAGGATCGGCTCCTGCGAGACGATGGCGATCTGCGCGCGCAACGAGCGCAGGCCCACCTCGCGCAGATCGATGCCGTCAATCGTGATGCGCCCGCTCGTCACGTCGTAATAGCGCGGCAGCAATTTCACCAACGTGGATTTCCCGGCTCCGCTCGGGCCGACGAGCGCCGCCGTCGTCCCGGCCGGAATCCTCAGATTCAATTGATCGAGGACCGATTCGCGACTTTCATAGCGGAAGGCCACCCGCTCAAACGCAAGTTCTCCGCGCACCCGCGGCAACGCCTGCGCCTGGGGCCGTTCCCGAACTTCGGAGCAGGTATCGAACACTTCGAAGATCCGATCCATCGCGGCCAAGCTATTCGCGAGAATGAGATTGAGTTCCGTGAGCCGCTGAATCGGCTGGTACAACATGCCCAGATAGCCGTAGAACGCCATGAGCGTTCCGATGGTCAGCTCGCCGGCCCACACCTGAGCCGCCCCATACCACAAGACCAGGATCGGACCCAGCGCGGTGAGAAACCCCGTGGCCCCAAGCGCGATCGATTGCAGCTTCACGTTCCCCATGACGGTGTCAAAATAGCGCTCGCTGTGCGCTCGGAATTCTTGCGCCTGCGCTTCTTCCTGCGTGAAGGCTTGGATCGTCGAGATGCCGGCGAACTGCTCATGCAGATCCCCCGAGATTTCCTGCAACTGATGATGAATCGCGCGGCTTTTTTCCCGGATGCCGCGCTGCAGGTAGAACGTGAGGATCGCATAGAAGGGCAGGACGGAGAGCGAGACGAGGGCCAAGAGGGGATTCGTGAAGAGCAACAAGACGACGATGACGGCCACGCACGAGAGATCCATCGCGGTGTTGACGAAGGCGGCGCCGACGAAGTTTTGCGCGGAGGCGATGTCCGTCGTCATGCGCGAGACGATGGCGCCCACGCGGTGCCGGTCGAAGAAGCTCAAGCTCATCCGCTGCACGTGCAAATAGAGATCTTGTCGTAGGTCGAAGATGATCCGATGCCCGGCCAGCCCCGCCAAATAGGAGCGGATGTAGCTGGCGACCGCATAGATGGCATACAGGACGCACAGCCCCGCCATCAGCAGATGGAGTTCCAGGTGGGGACGAATTCCGTGCGGCGGAAAGAATTCGTCGACGAGCACTTTGACCGTCCAGGGCAGGGCGAGGGGCACTAAATAGCGAATGATGCCAAAAACGATCGTGGCCGCTAAAATAGGGCGGTACGGGCGGACGTAGGCGAGGAAGCGCGGGAGGCTGCGCTGAGATGAGGGCGCGGGCAGCGGCTGCATCGGCGCAGCAGATGGAGGCGTCGCGTGTCCGTTCGTCGTGGGATGTGTCATGACGAGGTAGTAGTATACCACAACCTTCCAGATGGCCATTCGACTGAAGCAGCTTGAACTTCCCGAGATCGTGCAGTCGCCGATGGCGAACTGCTCGGATTTACCCTTCCGGCTCATCGCCCGGGCGCATGGGATGCGGTTCGCGTTTCTGGAGATGGTCTCCGCCGAGGCGCTCATGCGCGATGTCCCGCAGACGCTCTCATTCATGCAGACGCTGCCGGAGGATCGGCCCGTGGGCGCTCAGCTCGTCGGCTGCGATCCGGGGGTCATGGGGGAGGCGGCGGCGAAGGTCGAGGCGATGGGCTTCGATCTCGTCGATTTGAACCTCGGATGTCCCGTGCCGAAGGTGGTGAGCAAAGGGGGCGGGTCGATGCTGCTGCGCGAGCCGCACACGGCGCAGCACATTTTCACGCGCGTCGTGCGCGCGGTAAAGCGCATCCCGGTGACCGTGAAGATGCGCCTCGGCTTTAGCGATCCAAGCGGGCGGGAGGCGATGCGGATTGCGCGCCTCGCGCAGGAGTGCGGTGTCGATGCCATCGCGGTCCATGGGCGCACGCGCGTGCAAGGCTACTCCGGCAGCGCGGATTACGAGGCGATTCGTCGCGTGAAGGAGGCGGTGACGATTCCGGTGATCGGCAACGGGGATGTGGTCGACGGGGCGAGTGCCACCCGCCTGCGGCGCGTCTCGGGATGCGATGGCGTCATGGTCGCCCGGGGTGCTCTGGGCCATCCGTGGATCTATCGAACGATCGAGGCGGCCCTTGCGGGATGCCCGGCGCCTGCCGCTCCCACCTTGGCCGAGCGCAAGCAGGTCGTCCTTCGTCACATCGAGTTGCAGACGCGGTATGAGCTGCGGCCCCTGGGACATTTGCGCCGGATCATCTGTTGGTATTTCACGAATCTGCCGGGGGTGGCGGAATTCCGCGATCGCATTCATCGCGCGCAGAGCATCGAGGAGATGCGCTCGCTGGTTGACTCCTTTCAGCCTTGCGCGCATGCGATGACGCCGGTCTCGGCGTAACGCGGGCGATGCTGTACCTTGCGTCGCAGTCGCCGCGCCGCCGAGCGCTGCTGCGCCGGCTCGGTCGCAGGTTCCGCGTCGTGCGCTGCGCGCATCGCGAGTCCATTCGTCGCGGAGTCCCGCCGTCCGCGAATGTCATGCGCAACGCGCTGCGCAAAGCCCAAACCGCCCGGCTGCCTCGAAGAGCCACCGGGCTGGTGATCGGCGCGGATACGATGCTCTACGCCCGAGGGCGTCTGATCGGCAAGCCCACGACGATGCGGCAGGCCGCTCGGCTGCTGCTCGCCTTGGGAGGCCGCAGCCATTGGGTCTACACGGGGTTGTGCGTGCGCGCGATCGCCACCGGCCGCACGCGCCTCAGTGTTGAGAAGACGAAGGTGACGTTCAAGCCGCTGACTCCCGCCGTCGTGGCGCGCCTCATCGCCCGCATGTCCCCGCTGGATAAAGCCGGCGGCTACGCGCTTCAGGACGATCGCGGAGAGCTCATCGCGCGCATCGACGGTTCAAGGAGCAATGTGATCGGCTTGCCGCTTGAGCGGCTCCGTCAAGAGCTCGCCGCATTCGGGAGCGGATCCCCGTAGCCGCAGGCAGAGATTATTGTTGAGAGTGGGACAGGTCTTGCTATACTATCCGCAATCATATGACTGCAAGAGGAGGAGTGCATGCCGCAGGTTTGTGAGGCGCCCGCCGCCGAATCCAGCATCGCCAAACGCAGGATTGCGCCCTTTGGTTTTCAGTTGCTGCTTGATCTCTACGAATGCAAGGTCGGCGCATGCGATGACCTTGGATTATGCTACGGATTTCTCGAAGAGATCGTGCGAGTGTTGAAGGTTGAGCCGCAATCGCCGCCGTACATCTTTCGCACGGATGGGAAGCGGTACCCCGATAAAGCCGGCTTGAGCGGATGGATTCCCCTCGTCGAAAGCGGCATCCAGCTCCACACGTTGACCCCGAAAGATTTCATCTCCATCGATATTTATAGCTGTCGCCAATTCGATCTGGAGCCGATCCGAGCGTTCGTGCGCGGCATCTTCGCCCCCAAGCGCATGGACGAGCAATTCCTCGAGCGCGGCCTCGACTACAACAAGTAGCTGCTTTTTCCCTGGGGTGGATGGACAGCGCCTACGCACAGGTGTTATACTGAACCTGCGCTTTTTTAAACCCCCACATTGTGAAAAAAATCACAAACTTTTGACTTCCAAAGATGATGATCGAGTACGGCAGCATCCTCCTCTTCGCCGCCTTGGCCGCCGGCGTGGGGCTCTTCATGCTCTTCGCCAATGCCTGGTTCGGCCCGAAAAAGCCCACCCCAGTCAAAGCGCAGCCGTTTGAGTGCGGCGTCGATCCGGTGGCGCTGCCCGCCGGCCGTCTCCCGATTCATTTCTATATCGCGGCCATGCTGTTTGTCGTCTTCGATGTCGAGCTCGTGTTTCTCTTTCCCTGGGCGGTGCTCGCCAGATCCCTGGGATGGTTTGGGATCGTTGAAATGGGATTGTTTTTGGCCGTCGTGCTGGCGGGTTTTCTCTATGCCTGGAAACAGGGCGCGTTGGAGTTTAAGTAATGGCGGCGGCGGATGTGTCTCAACTGAGCTGGATGACGACGCGCGTGGACGCCGCGCTGGGGTGGGCGCGGAAATATTCCATCTTTCAATATCCGTTTGTGACCGCCTGCTGCGGGATGGAGTACATGGCCACGGCGGCGTCGCACTATGACATGGATCGCTTCGGCGCGGGATTTCCCCGCTTCTCGCCGCGCCAGGCTGATGTGCTGTTCGTCGTCGGCACGATCAGCCATAAAATGGCCCCGGTGCTCAAGCGAGTCTACGATCAAATGACGGAGCCGAAGTGGGTCGTCGCCTTCGGGGTGTGCACCTGCACCGGCGGCTTCTATGACAACTACGCCACCGTCATGGGGATCGACACGATCATCCCGGTCGATGTCTACATCCCCGGCTGCCCGCCTCGTCCGGAGAACGTGCTGGATGGATTGATGAAGCTGCAAGACAAGATCGCCCTCGGTTCCTCCGCCGCCCAACCCGCCGGCCCTGCCGCCCGTCCTTCCGAGTTGCAGGCGCCGCATCGTCCCGAAGCGCACTTGTAAGTGCGGATCCGTCCATGCCCACTGAATCAACGTTGATCGCAGGACTCCAGCGCCGATTTCCGCACGCGGTGCTCGCCTCACATCAGCATCGAGGTCAGGAAACGGTTGTGCTCCAACGCGACGCGCTGCTGGAAGTGGCCCGCACCTTGAAAGATGACCCGGCGTTTGCATTCGACCTGTTAATGGACCTGTGCGGAGTGGATTACTTGACGTTTGAACGCATGCGCACCAGCTCCCCGACGCTGGCGACCCCGTCTCCGTTGCCGTACTACATGAAGCCGAAGCCGGTGAGGGAGGCGTGGGAGCGCTTGCCTGCCGCGCCTGGCGCGGCGCAGGCAGGGGGAGTGTCGCATGAAACGCATCGGTTTGACGTGGTCTATCATTTGTATTCGACGGGGCAGAACCGGCGGCTGCGCGTCAAGGTGCCTGTGCCGGCGGCTGATCCCATCGTCGATTCCGTGACCGGTTTGTGGCGGTGCGCGGATTGGTTCGAGCGCGAGGTGTGGGACATGTTCGGCATCCGGTTCGCCGGGCACCCGCACCTGCGGCGCATCCTACTCTACGAGGAATTTCAGGGTCACCCGTTGCGCAAGGACTACCCGGTCAACAAGCGCCAGCCGCTCGTCGGACCCGTCAATTGATGGAGACGGCAGCCGTTCCCCCTCAGGCCGCGACAACTCAGACGCGGCACATGTTCCTGAACATGGGCCCATCGCATCCGGCGATGCACGGGATCATCCAGCTCGTCGTGGAGCTGGACGGGGAACGGGTCGTCAACGCGGATGAGGAAATCGGCTATCTCCACCGCGCGTTCGAGAAGGATTGCGAGGAGGGTCCGTACAACAACGCGATTCCGTACGTCGATCGGCTCAACTACGTCTCCCCGCTCATCAATAACTTCGGCTACTGCTTGGCCGTGGAGCGGCTGCTGGATATCCAAGCGACGGAGCGCTGCCAGTATATCCGCGTCATCATGAGCGAGCTCTCGCGCATCACGGACCATCTGACCTGCATCGGCGCCTCCGCGATGGAGCTGGGTGCCTTCACCGTCTTCCTCTATATGATCAAGGCGCGCGAATGGCTGTGGGAGCTGGTGGAATCCGTCACCGGGGCGCGCCTGACGATTTCCTACGGACGGGTCGGCGGCGCGAAGGCGGATCTGCCGAGCGGTTTTGCCGAGCGGACGCGCAAGGTGCTCGAGGAGGTGCGTGGCGTGCTGCTGGAATGCGATACGCTGCTGACGCGCAATCGCATTTTCATGGATCGCATGCAAGGGACCGGCGTCATCTCGAAGGAGCGGGCGCTGAGCTATGGGATCACCGGGCCGTTTCTGCGCGGCAGCGGGGTGGCCCTCGATGTCCGCAAGGCGACGCCGTACTTCGTCTACGACCGCCTGCAGTTTGATGTGCCTACCGGCGAGCACGGCGATAACTATGACCGCTACCTCGTGCGCATGGAGGAGATGGAGCAGAGCATGCGCATTGTCGAGCAGGCCCTCAACCAGATGCCCCCAGGGCCGCTGAATGTCGATCAGGAAGGGAAGGTCCTGCCAGCCGATGTCATGGTGGACGAAGCGAAGATGGGCCGCGTCGCGGGCTTCAAGCAAGTGCTCGTCAGGCTTGATCCCACGCTGGAAGGCTCGACGCGAGGCTTTCACGCGGCGGTGAACGCGCGCGAGAAACGCGCGGTGCTGCCTCCGAAGGAAGACACCTACGGCAACATCGAAGGACTGATGCATCATTTTAAACTCATCATGCACGGCCACGGCATCCGGCCGGCGCGCGGCGAATACTACAGCGCCGTCGAGGGAGCGAATGGCGAGCTGGGCTTCTACGTCATCAGCAACGGCGCGGAGCGGCCGTATCGCGTCCGCGTGCGCCCGCCATGTTTTACGATCATGGCAGCACTCCCTGAGCTGATTCGCGGGGGGTTGGTCGCCGATATCGTCCCGACGTTCGGCTCCATCAACATGATCGGCGGAGAGTTGGATCGATGACGCCGGCCGCCGGAGCCCAGAACGCCGCGCCGAGCCTGGAAGCCCTGCGCCAAGAGGCGGAGGCGATCATCGCGAGGTATGATCGCGCGCAGGCCGCGATGCTGCCGATCTTGCGCCTCATCCAGGCGCGATGTGGATGCATCAGCGCCCAGGCCCAAGAATGGGTGGCCGGCCTGCTCCACGTGCGCGTCTCGCTCGTCCACGAAGTCGTCACGTTCTACACGCTCTTTCGCGAGCAGCCCGTCGGGACCTATCACATTCAAGTGTGCGCCAATATCGCCTGCGCGCTTGCGGGCGCGCAAGATTGCGTCGCCTCCCTCGCGCAGCAGCTGGGGATCAAACCGGGTGAGACGACCCCGGATGGCAAATTTACCTTATCGACGGTCGAGTGCCTGTGCGCCTGCGAGGCCGCACCGGTCATGCAAGTGAACGATCGCTACGTCGGTCCGGTGACGCCGCAGACGATTGACTCCCTGTTGCGAGCGCCTGAATCTTTACCGCCGCTGCCGCTCATGTATCGTAAGGCGGTGGGGGTCGAGCCGGTGCTGTCGAAGCGGTTTGAAACTCTCTCCTCGGAGACCATCGAAACGTATCTCCGCGATGACGGCTACCAAGCGGCCCGCAAGGCGCTGGAGACCATGACGCCGGAGCAGGTGATCGCGGAGGTGACCACGTCGAACCTGCGCGGCCTCGGCGGCGCCGGATTTCCGACCGGCAAGAAATGGAGCTTCATCCCGAAGGAGTCGGCCAAGCCGAAATTCCTCGTCGTCAACGCGGATGAAGGCGAGCCCGGCACGATCAAAGATCGCTACATCCTTACCAAGGATCCGCATCGGCTCATCGAGGGGATCATCATCGCCGCCTATGCGACCGGCTGCCGCAAGGCGTACATCTATCTTCGAGGCGAGTACGCGCAGCCCGCCCGCATCCTGCAGCAGGCCATCGCGGATGCTCAGCGCTACGGATTCCTCGGCCAGCGGATGTTCAATAGCCCGTTCAACCTCGAGGTCGTCGTGCACCGAGGCGCTGGGGCATACATCTGCGGCGAGGAGACCGCGCTGTTGGAGTCGCTCGAAGGCAAAAAGGGATTCCCGCGGCTGAAGCCGCCGTTTCCGGCGATCTCAGGATTGTTCGCCTCTCCGACGGTGATCAACAATGTCGAGACGCTCGCGTGCGTGCCGTCGGTCATTGCGCGCGGCGGGGAATGGTTTGCGAAGCTTGGCGTCGGCAAAAGCGGCGGCACGCGGCTGTTTTCAATCAGCGGGCATGTGGAGCAGCCGGGGCTCTACGAGGCGTCGCATGGCGTGACCTTGCGCCAGCTCATCGAGGCGGCGGGCGGCGTGCCGGGGGGCCGGCGGCTGAAAGCCGTCATTCCCGGCGGCATCTCCGCGAAGATCCTGCGAGCCGATGAGATCGATGTCCGCATGGATTTCGATTCGCTGCTCGCGGCAGGCACGATGGCCGGATCGGCGGGGATCGTCGTGATGGATGAGGCGACGTGCATGCTCGAGGCGCTGTGGTACGCGGCGAAGTTCTTCGCGCATGAGTCGTGCGGCCAGTGCTCGCCGTGCCGCGAGGGCACCGGCTGGATCTTCAAGGTGGTCGATCGCATCCGGCAGGGCCGCGGCCGGCCGGAGGATTTGGATACGTTGCTTGGCATCGCCTCCGGCATGGAAGGCCGCACGATCTGCGTCTTCGCCGACGCCGCCGCCTGGCCCGTCCAGAGCTACATCACCAAATTCCGCGACGAGTTCGAGCACCACATCCGCGAAGGCGCGTGCGATATTCATTCGCACGAAAGGCAGACATCAGCAGTCAGCCAATGAGAAAAGAGCGCACTCCAGCGGTATTTAAACGATTGCGGCTCAACCAACTATTAGTGGAGCGGGAACGCCGCGCCGCCGGTCAATCGGAAAAAAGTTGGGTCCATGCCGTTCAGCTTGGTTGGTT
>Ga0114945_10001246_pt1 | contig 15946 bp, 17 predicted proteins | sample OV2TP3_FD_87194 | JGI IMG/M metagenome (GOLD analysis project Ga0114945, IMG submission 87194) | Hot spring microbial communities from Beatty, Nevada to study Microbial Dark Matter (Phase II) - OV2 TP3 | ecosystem: Environmental > Aquatic > Thermal springs > Hot (42-90C) | place: USA: Beatty... | reverse complement strand
ACGAAGGGCGAAGCGGGCTCGGGGCTCGGACTCTCCATGGCCTACTCGATCGTGCGGCGCCACAACGGCGAGATCCGCGTCGAGAGCGAGCCCGGCCGCGGCGCCACCTTTTCCCTCACGTTTCCCTCGGCCCGCGAGCCCGTCCACACGGAGATCCCCGTCCGGGGGACGACCGAGCGCCGCGCGGCCCGGCACAGTGCGCTGCGCGCGGGCGCGTCCGCGCCGCCCGAGGTGAAGGAAACGCTGGCGCGCATGCGCGCGCTCGCCGCGCGCATGCGCGGCGCGGCGAAGCGCGTCGTCAACATCGGCATCGGCGGCTCGGACCTGGGCCCGCGGCTGGTGGCGGACGCGCTCGGCGACGGCGCGCTCGAAGTGCGCTTCGCGGCGACCCCGGACCCGCTCGAGCTCGGCCGCGCGCTCGAGGGCGCGGACCCGGCCTCGACGGTCTTGGTGGTGGTCTCGAAGACCTTCGGCACGCAGGAGACGCTGGCGAACGCGCGCGCCGCGAAACGCTGGTGCCCGGATCCCGCGCGCTTGGTCGCCGTCACCGCGAACCCGGCCGCGGCGCGCGAGTTCGGCGCCGGCGAGGTGCTGCCGATGTGGGACTGGGTGGGCGGGCGCTACTCGATCTGGTCGGCGGCCGGCTTCGGCGCGATGCTCGCCATCGGCCCGCTGCAGTTCGACGCCATGCTGGAGGGCGCGCGCGACATCGACCGCCACTTCGCCGAGGCGCCCCCGGCGCGCAACGTGCCCGCGCTCATGGCGCTGCTCGGGGTGTGGAACGTGAACTTCCTCGGCTGCGCCACCCACGCCGTGGTGCCCTACGCGCACCGCCTGCGGCTGCTCCCGGCCTACCTGCAGCAGCTCGAGATGGAGTCCAACGGCAAGCGTGTCGACCACGAGGGGCGGGCGCTCGGCTACGCCACCTGCCCCGTGGTCTGGGGCGCCGAGGGCCCCTTGAGCCAGCACTCCTTCCACCAGCTGCTGCACCAGGGCACGCAGGTGGTGCCGGTGGACTTCGTCGTCGCGGGCGTCGATCCGCTGCTCGACGCCAACGCCGAGGCACAGGCGCGCGCGCTGGCGCTGGGCACGCGCGACGCGGCGCTCCCCGCCCACCAGCGCTACCCCGGCGACCGTCCCTCCAGTACCATCCGGCTCGAGGCGCTCGACGCGAAAGGGCTCGGGCGGCTGATCGCGCTCTACGAGCACAAGGTGTTCACCCAGGGCGTGATCTGGAACGTCTGCAGCTTCGACCAGTGGGGCGTGGAGCTGGGCAAGCAGCTCGCCAACGAGATCCTCGGGAAGGGGAAATAGGCATGGACCAGGAAACGTTCAACCTGAGCATCCGCAAGTTCCTCAAGCTCGTCGGGGTGAGCTCGCAGCGCGAGATCGAGCAGGCGGTGCAGAAGGCGCTCGAGCAGAAGCGCCTTTCGGGGACCGAGACCCTCGCGGCCAAGGTGACGCTGGAGCTGCCCTCGCTCGGCGTGAAGGTGCCGTTCGACGGCGAGATCAGGCTAAAATGACCGCATGAACAAGCCGCGCGAGTTCGACGCCTCGGCGCTGGAGGAGCTGCGCGCGCTGCTCGGCGATCGCGTCAGCACCTCGGCCGCGGTGCGCGAGCACCACGGCAAGGACGAGTCCTACTTCCCCTACGCGCCGCCCGACGCGGTGGTGTTCCCGGAGTCGACCGGCGAGGTGTGCGAGGTGGTGCGCATCTGCGCGCGCCACCGCGTGCCGATGATCCCGTTCGGCGTCGGCACGTCGCTGGAGGGGCACATCCTCGCGGTGCGCGGCGGCGTCTCGATCGACCTGTCGCGCATGAACCGCGTGCTCGAGGTGCACGAGGCGGACCTCGACGCCACGGTCGAGGCGGGCGTGACGCGCAAGCAATTGAACGAGTTCATCAAGCACACGGGCCTGTTCTTCCCCGTCGACCCCGGCGCGGACGCGACCCTCGGCGGCATGGCGGCGACGCGCGCCTCCGGGACCAACGCGGTGCGCTACGGCACGATGCGCGAGAACGTGCTCTCGCTGAAGGTCGTGCTCGCCGACGGCCGCGTGGTGCTGACCTCGCGCCGGGCGAAGAAGTCCGCCGCCGGCTACGACCTGACGCGCCTGTTCGTGGGCTCGGAGGGGACCCTGGGCATCATCACCGAGGTGACGGTGCGCCTGTACCCGGTGCAGGAGGCGATGTCGGCCGCGGTCTGCGCCTTCGAGTCGGTGGACGGCTGCACCAACACCGTGATCCAGACCATCCAGGCGGGCGTGCCGGTGGCGCGCTGCGACATCGTCTGCGAGAAGACGATCGGCGCGATCAACAAGTACAAGAAGACGGCCTACCGCGTCGCGCCCACGGTGTTCTTCGAGTTCCACGGCTCCGCGGCGAGCGTCGTGGAGCAGGCCGAGACAGTGCAGGCGATCGCGAAAGAGAACGGCGGCATGGACTTCCAGTGGGCCACCAGGCCCGAGGAGCGCAGCCAGCTCTGGGATGCGCGGCACAACGCCTATTTCGCCTGCCTGCAGCTCAAGCCCGGCGCGCGCGCGGTGTCGACCGACGTCTGCGTGCCGATCTCGCGGCTCGCCGAGTGCGTGCACGAGACCATGGAGGACGTGAAGGGCTACATCGCGCCGGTGCCGCTACTGGGACACATCGGCGACGGCAACTTCCACCTCATGTTCCTGGTGGACCCGGCCAGGCCCGCCGAGACCGAGCTCGCCAAGCAGTTCAACCAGCGGCTGGTGGAGCGCGCCCTGCGCATGGAAGGCACCTGCACCGGCGAGCACGGCGTGGGCATGGGCAAGATGGACTCGATGCGCATGGAGCTGGGCGAGGACGCGGTGGGCCTGATGCGCGACATCAAGAAGACCCTCGACCCGGAGAACCTCATGAACCCCGGCAAGGTGGTGGTGCTGCCGTGAGCGCGGAGAAGCGGCTGAAGGCGCAGGGCATCGTGCTCCCGGCGCTCACCCCGCCGGTGGCGAACTACGTCAACGCGGTGCGCACCGGCAACCTGCTGTTCCTCGCCGGCAAGGGCCCGGCGAGCGTCGAGGGCATGAAGCCCGAGGGCAAGCTCGGGCGCGAGTTCACCCTCGAGCAGGGCTACAAGTTCGCGCGCTCGGTGGGCCTGGCGCTGCTCGCGGTGATGCAGAACGAGCTGGGAAGCCTCGATCGCGTCAAGCGCGTGGTCAAGGTCCTCGGCATGGTGAACGCGGTGCCCGAGTTCACCGACCACCCGAAGGTGATCAACGGCTGCTCGGACCTGTTCGTCGAGGTGCTGGGCGAGGCCGGCAGGCACGCGCGCTCGGCCGTCGGCATGGGGTCGCTTCCCATGGCGATCCCGGTCGAGATCGAGTGCATCGTGGAAGTCGGAAATCGGGGTCAGACCACGATTTCCAGGAAGCCGAAGCGGGCGAAAAAGAAGCGCTAGCGTCGCGAAAACGGGGTCTGACCCTGTTTTCTCCTGCGCGTCCTCCTAGGCCGACTTGGCGAGCAGCGTGTAGTGCTCGACCGCCGGCGGCGCGGCGAAGAACGGCCCCACGATCGCGCGCCAGTCCTGGAACGCGGGCGAGCCGCGGAAGTCCACGGTGTGGTTCTCCAGCGTGTCCCAGAAGATCATCAGGAGGTAGCGCTCGGGGGACTCGATCCCCTTGTTGACCTTGTAGCCGCGAAACCCCTTCGCTCTTGCGAGCACCGTGTCGACGCCCTTCACGATGGCGGCGTCGAACTCGGCCTGCCGGCCAGGGTGGATGCGGATGTCCGCCAGTTCGAGGACCATGCCGTGCTCCCTAGGATAAACGTGGTCTGACCCGGTTTCTCGGGGTCAGATGGTCATGACCGTGCCGCGGTAGTACTTCAGCTCCTCGATCGACTCGAGGATGTCGGCGAGCGCCTCGTGCCGGCCCTGCTTGAGCTTCATCAGCTCCTTCATCGTCTCGGGCTTCCAGCGGCGCACCAGCTCCTTGACCGTGGAGACGTCCAGGTTGCGGTAGTGGAAGTAGGCCTCCAGCCGCGGCATCCAGCGCGCGAGGAACCTGCGGTCCTGGCAGATCGAGTTGCCGCACATGGGCGAGGCCCCGGCCGGGACGTGCCGGGCGAGGAACTCCAGGGCCCTCGCCTCCGCCGCCGCCTCGTCGAGGCGCGATTCCCTGACCTTCTCGATCAGCCCCGACTTGGCGTGCACGCTGCGGTTCCAGCCGTCCATCGCCTCGAGCACTTCGGCAGGCTGGCGCACCACCAGCACCGGCCCGGTGGCCAGCAAGTTCAGCTGCGCGTCGGTCACCAGCAGCGCGATCTCGAGGATCCGATCGGACTCCGGCACCAGGCCCGTCATCTCCATGTCGAGCCAGACGAGGTTGTTTTGGTCGGCGGGCATGGCTTATTCTCTCACGCATGGTGCAGGCCCTGACCTGGACGTTCCTCGCGGCGCTCGCCGCCGCCACCGCCACGCGCCTGTGGCTCGCGGTGCGCCAGGTGCGGTACGTCGCGGCACACCGCGACGCGGTGCCGGAGGCGTTCGCCGCGGCGATCCCGCTCGCCGAGCACCGCAAGGCCGCCGACTACACGGCGGCCAAGACGCGGCTCGGGATGCTCCATGTCGTGGCGGCCGCAGCCGGGGTACTCGTCCTCACCCTGGGCGGGCTGCTGCAGTGGCTCGGCGGGCAGTGGGCGCGCCTGCTCGAGCACGGGGGCCTCGCGCACGGCACCGCGCTCGTCGCCACGGTGGTCCTCCTCGCCGGCGCGCTCGAGCTGCCGTTCGGCGTGTACCGCACCTTCGTGATCGAGGAGCGCTTCGGGTTCAACCGCATGACGCCGCGGCTGTTCGTCTCCGACCTCCTCAAGCACGCGCTCCTCGAGGCGGCGATCGGCCTGCCGCTCGCCGCGGTGGTGCTCTGGCTCATGGCGGCGATGGGACCGGCGTGGTGGCTCTACGCGTGGGCGTTCTGGCTCGTGTATTCGCTCGCCTACACGCTCGCCTACCCGCGCTGGATCATGCCGCTTTTCAACCGGTTCTCGCCGGTCGCCGATCCGCAGCTCGCCGGAAGGGTCGAGGCGCTGCTCGCACGCTGCGGCTTCCGCTCGAGCGGCCTCTACGTCATGGACGGCTCGAAGCGCTCCTCGCACGGCAACGCCTTCTTCATCGGCCTGGGCGCCACCAAGCGCATCGTGCTGTTCGACACGCTCGTCGATCGCCTGGCCCCCGGCGAGGTGGAGGCAGTCCTCGCCCACGAGCTCGGCCATTTCAGGCTGCGCCACATCCTGAAGTCGCTCGCGATCGGCGGTGCGCTCGCGCTCGGCCTGCTCTGGGGCCTGGGGCAGCTGATGCAGGAGCGCTGGTTCTTCGAGGGGCTCGGCCTCGCGACCCCGAGCACCGCCGGCGCGCTGGTGCTGTTCGGCGTCGCGCTGCCGCCGTTCCTGTTCTTCGCCAGCCCGCTGGCGAGCCGGTACTCGCGGCGCAACGAGTTCCAGGCCGACGCCTACGCCGCGGCGCACGCGAGCGCCGCGGATCTCGTCGCAGCGCTGGTGAAGCTGTACAAGGACAACGCGGCGACGCTCACCCCGGACCCGCTGCACTCGGCGTTCTACGATTCCCATCCCCCGGCGGCGAGCCGGATCGCGCGGTTGAGGGCCAGCTGAGCGAGCTGACGAAGAAGAGGTGCAAGCCCTGCGAGGGCGGCGTCGCGCCCTATACCGAGGCGCAGGCGCGCGAGATGCTGCGCGAGCTCAGGGGCTGGATCCTGGAGAACGGACGCCTGGTCAAGCTCTACCCGTTCCGCAACTACTTCGAGACCATGGCCTTCGTCAACGCGCTCGCCTGGATCTCGCACCGCGAGGACCACCACCCGGACCTCGCGGTCGGCTACCGCAAGTGCCGCGTCGAGTACCTGACGCACGCCATCGGCGGGCTCTCCGAGAACGACTTCATCTGCGCCGCCAAGTGCGACGCCCTGTTCGAGCTTTGAAGCGCGTCTTCAGCTCCCACGACCGCCTCGCGGTGCATCACGCGCGCAACCTCTGCGCCGCGGAGGGCATCGCCTGCGAGGTGCGCAACGATCTGCTCGCCTCCGCCATGGGCGAGCTGCCGCCGGCCGAGTGCCTCGCCGAGCTCTGGGTGCTCGACGCGAGGGACGCCGAGCGGGCGCTGCGCGTGCTCCGGGGGAGCCGCCCCGCGGGCCCGGACTGGACCTGCGCGCGCTGCGGCGAGGTGCTCGGTGCGCAGTTCGCGCAGTGCTGGAAGTGCGGCGCCGACCGCGGCGGCTAGAAGGCGCGCGCGAGCGCGAGCAGCCCGAGCACCAGCACCCACAGCACCAGCGCGCGCCACAGCAGCCCCACCGCGCCGTCGAGGAACGGCGTGTCGGCGGCCTCCCCGGTGCCGAGCTCGGGCCGGCCCTGCAGTCCCTCGATCTCGCCGAGCGGCATGCCCAGGCGCACGCCGAGCGCCCCGGCGCCCGCCGCGAGCACGATGCCGAGGTTCGGATCGGGCCAGGACGCGGCCTGCGTGCGCCAGCAGTACACCGCGTCCTCGAAATCGCCCACGACGGCGAAGGACGCGCCCGTGAGGCGCGCTGCCGGCCACTCGAGCCACTCGAGCGCGCGCGCGGCGAAGCCGCCGAAGGCCCCGGTCGCGCGCCAGCGGTGCGCGAGGAACGCCGCCAGCCGGTAGAGGATCGCGCCGCTCGGGCCGGGGAGCAGCACGAACCAGAACAGCACCGCGAAGACGTGGCGATGGGAGGCCGCGAGCGCCTCCTCGATCGCCAGCCGCATCACCTCCTCGCGGCTGCGGTGCAGCGCCGGCTCCCCGCGCCAGGCGCCGATGCGCTCGCGGGCGCGGTCGACGTCGCCGTCCTTCAGCGAGCGCTGGATGTCGGTGAACCAGTGGCTGAACTGGCGGAAGCCCAGCGTCAGGTAGAGCGCCGCGACGTCGGCGGCGAGCGCGAGCAGCGGGCCCGCCCAGGCCAGAGCCGCGTAGACCGCGAGCGCCGCGCCGACCGGGGCGAGCGCCGCGATCGCCCAGGCGAGCGCGCCGTGGCGCGCCTCGCCCGCGTTGAAGGAGCGCTCCAGCCAGTCGGCCCAGGCCGCGAGCAGGGCGAAGTACGCCTTGCGCTCGCCGAGCGGCCGCCACTGCTCGAGCAGCAGCGCGGCGACGATCGCGAGCACGGACATCGGGCCATTCTATACAATGGCCCGGCGTGAAAATCCGCGCGCCCCACGGCTACGACGAGATCGTGCCGCTCGCGAGGCACCACAAGGTGCTGCTGCCGGCCGGCGGCACGCCCGCGTTCTGCAGGACGCTGAACGCGCTGGCGCTCTCGTTCACCGAGTTCACGGTCGCGGCGCGCGACTACCCGATCGTGTTCGCCGCCACCGACGGCGGCGCGGCCTACGCGCCCGTGGTGGTGCTCGGGCTCGCCGAGCGCTCCAACCTGTTCGTGCAGGCGAGCGGCGAGTGGGACCCGGCGGCCTACGTGCCGGCCGCGGTGCGTCGCTACCCGTTCTGCGTCTCCAAGCTCTACGTCGACGGCCGCCCCGAGGGCCGGCGCATCGTGTGCGTGGCACAGGCCTACCTCGACCAGGGCGGCGTGGCGCTGTTCGATGCGCGCGGCGAGGCGACGCCGCGCTGGCAGGCGATCGACCGGCTGCTCTCGGAGTACGAGGCGGACCTCGATCGCACGGCGGAGTTCTGCGCCGCGCTCGCCCGGCTCGGCGTGCTCGCCCCCTTCCGCATGGAAGTCAAGGAGGGCGGCCGCAGCGCCACGCGCCTCGCCGGCATGCATCGCGTCGAGGAGGCGAAGCTCGCCGCCCTCAAGCCCGCGGCGCACAAGGCGCTGGTGGCGAAGGGCTTCATGGGGCGCATCTACGCGCACCTGCATTCGCTGGAGAACTTCCCGCGCCTGTACGCGCGCGAGCAGGCGGCTAGCCGCGCGCCTGCGCGAGGTAGCGGTAGAGGTTGACCAGCATCCCGGCGGTGGCGCCCCAGATGGTCCGGTCCCGGTATTGAATCGCGAAGAACCAGCGCGTCTCGCCCTGCCATCGGCGCGAGCGGCGCAGGTGGTTCGCCGGGTCGAGCAGGAACGAGAGCGGCACCTCGAAGACGCTGTCCACCTCGCGTGGATCCGGGCGCAGCTCGAAGGGCGGGCTCAGCACGCCGACCACCGGCGTGACGCGAAAGCCGGTGCGGGTGCGGTATTCCGAGAGCCGCCCGAGCAGCTCGACGTGGCGTGGCGCGAGCCCGATCTCCTCGCGCGTCTCGCGCAAGGCGGTGGCCTCGGGCGTCGGGTCCGCCGGCTCGGCGCGCCCGCCCGGGAAGCTCACCTGGCCCGAGTGCTCCTTGAGGTGCGCGGTGCGCTGGGTGAAGAGCACGGTGAGCTCGGCCTCGCGCGCCACGATCGGCACCAGCACCGAGGCTGCGGTGAGGCACTCCGGCGCGGGGCGCGCGCCCTCGTCGCCGTACACGGCCTGCGGCGGCGGGTCGGCGGCGGCGAAATGGCGCCGCAGCCATGCCAGGTCGAACTCGAGGGGGGTCCCGCCAGCGAGCATCGCACGCACCTGGAATATCCTCCGCTACCCGGCTGTTCGCCCCAAGACCGGCATGCTAGCGCCGGCCCGGAAGATTCCAAACCAGTTGAGGAGGAAACATGAAACGCACTGCCCTGTTCGCCGCCCTGGCGCTCTCCAGCGGCGTCGCCCTCGCCGCGAGCTGCCCGAAGGAAATGAAGGCCATCGACGCGGCGCTGCCCGGCGCCACGCTTTCCGCGGACAAGATGTCGGAGGTGAAAAAGCTGCGCGCCGACGGCGAGGCGCTGCACAAGGCCGGCAAGCACAAGGAGTCGGTGGAGACGCTCGGCAAGGCGAAGGCCATCCTGGGCATCAAGTAGCCGCTGCCGGCGAAACGAAAACGCCGCCCGCGGGCGGCGTTTTCGTCTGCGCCGCCCGGCTTCACGGCACCAGGATCACGGAGCCGGTGGTCTTGCGGCCCTCCAGGTCGCGGTGGCACTGCGCGGCATCGGCGAGCTGGTAGCGGCCGGTGGTCTCGATCTTGACTTTGCCGGACTTCACCACCTCGAAGAGCGAGTCGCAGCGCTCCACCAGGTCGGCGCGGCTCGCGATGTGGGTGGCGAGCGTAGGCCGGGTGACGTAGAGCGAGCCCTTCGCCGACAGGATGCCGAGGTTCATCGGCGGCACTGCCCCCGAGGCGTTGCCGAAGGACACCAGCAGCCCGCGCGGGCGCAGGCAGTCGAGCGAGCCTTCCCAGGTCGATTTGCCGACGCCGTCGTAGACCACCGGGACGCCCTTGCCGCCGGTGATCTCCTTCACCCGCTCTACGAAGCTCTCCTTGCTGTAGTTGATGACGTGGTCGGCGCCGTGCGCCCTGGCGAGCGCCGCCTTGTCCTCCGAGCCCACGGTGCCGATGGTGGTGACGCCGAGCGACTTGAGCCACTGGCAGGCGATCAGCCCGACGCCGCCCGCGGCGGCGTGCCACAGCACCGTGTCGCCCTGCTTCACCGGGTAGGTGCTGAAGATGAGGTAGTGCACCGTGAGGCCCTTGAGCAGCATCGAGGCGGCCTGCTCGTCGCTGATGCCCTGCGGGAGCTTGACCGTGCGGTCGGCGGGCACGAGGCGCTGCTCGCAGTACGAGCCGGGGAGCCCCGTGTAGGTGACGCGGTCGCCCGCCTTCAGGTCGCCCACCCCCGGGCCGACCGCCTCGACCACGCCCGCCGCCTCGTTGCCCGCCACCTGCGGCAGCTGCATCGGGTAGAGCCCCGAGCGCTGGTAGGTGTCGACGAAATTGACCCCGATCGCGGTATGCCGCACGCGCACCTGCCCGGCGCCCGGCTCGCCGACCTGGACGTCTTCGACCTGCAGCACCTCGGGCCCGCCTGTCTTGTGATAGCGCACTGCCTTCGCCATGTCCGCGTCTCCTTCAGTGAAAAAGCGTGAGCACGCCCGTGAAGCCGTAGAGCCGGTCGTGCGAGATCTCTCCGTTGCAGAAGAATCCTACCAGCGGCAGCTCGCCCAGCCCCTCGCGCACCAGCGCGAGCTCGGCGCCGCGCTCGCCGAACATGTGCTCGCCGCGGCCCAGGCAGGAGAAGTACAGCGCCCCGCGCGGCCGGCCCGGGCGCTCGGCGCGCAGCTCGCCCAGGATGCGCCGCAGGTCCTCGCGCGCGCTCTGGGGATCGCGCTTGCAGAAAATCAGCTCCGCGCCCGGCTCGAGCAGCTCGCCGATCGCGATCAGCCCGTTCCTCGGGTCGATCCCCACCAGGTTGCGCACCAGGTAGTCGCCGCGGTCCGATCCCGGCACGGGCAGCCCGGCGTGGATGAACTGCGCCGCCCGGCGCAGGTCGCGCGCCAGCACCTCGCCGATCGCCTGCTTCATGACCTCGAGCGCCGGACGCCCGTCGAGCGTGGCGATGACGTTCGCCTCGCACTCGGTGACGCGATAGCGCCCGGGGAGCGGCGCGCAGCCCTGCGTCAGCCGTGTGCTGACCTCGACCGCGGCCCCGAACACCGCGCCCGAGAGCCCGCCCGAGACGATTTCGTTCGCCACCTGCAGCGTGCCTGCACGCGAGCTGGAGACGCCGCCGACGAGGTAGCCGCTTGCGACCTTGGTCGCCATGTCGGCGATCAGCCCGGCCACGTCCGGGGTGCCCGGGTCGGCGTGCACCACGCCGAAATGCGCGCTCGCCCCGGCGGGCAGGCGCGAGCGCCCCGAGAAGATCCGGTAGGCGCCCGCCGGCAGATCCGCGACCATCACGGCGAGCGCCGGCTCGTCGAGGTACTCCGCGCCGGTGGCGAGCACGCCGATGCCCACCGTGCCCACCCAGTCGGCGACCCCGGTGCGGTTGCGCAGCTCCCCCACGATGCTCTCGGCGTAGGGCGCGAGCGTGTCGGTGAAGTAGACGAACCCGAGCCCGCCGCCGGGGTGCCCGAGGCGCCCGGCGCACGCCTCCACGCATTCGCGCCAGGTGTCGCCGCGCGCGTGCGCGCAGGCAAACGCGCTCACGGCTCCTTCTTTTCGCCGCTCTGCATCGCCTGCTGCATCGCGACGAGGGTCGTGCGCTGCATCTCCAGCCCCTGGATCGCCATGCGCAGCATGTTGAGGTTCATGGCGAGCCATCCCTCGACCGCCTTGAGCTCGGCGATGCGCCGCTCGATCTCCTTGGGATCGAGCGTGGGCATCGCCATGCCGGGCACCGGCACCCCGAGCGGCCCCCACAGCCGTCGGAACACCTCGAACGGGTCCTGCGGAGGGCCGCCCTCGGCCATGGCTAGCCCTGGGCCTCCTGGAAGAACTCGCGCACCTCGCGCTCGCGGCTCGCGGTGTCCTGGTAGCCGAGGTCGATGAGGGCGCGGCAGAACGGCTCCTCGAAGAGGAGATAGCTCGCGAGATTCGACCCGGAGCGGTTGAGCGCGCCGGTGGGCCGCAGGATGAAGCGCACCGTGCGCGGCAGCTCGTGCACGAAGCGCGCCGCGATGCGCTCGATGGGCTGCGAGGGCGAGATGAACAGCACCTTGATCGGCCGCAGGGGCAGGCGCGCCTCGGCGAGCTTCTCCGACGGGATCAGGCTCACGGTGCGGTTGATGCGCTCCAGGCGCTCGATGTCCACCGAGAGGCCGTCGAGGAAGATCGAGTTGAGGGCGTGGCCCGCGATCTGCGCGAGCGACGGATAGATGTTGGAGCGCGCGCGCGCCTGCTCGGGGCTCTGGCGCCCGGTGCCCACGACCAGGACCCGGTCCGCGCCCAGGTGCAGCGCCGGGCTGATCGGCGCGAGCTGGCGCACCGAGCCGTCGCCGAAGTACTCGCGGTGCACCTTGACCGCGGGAAAGATGAACGGCAGCGCCGAGGACGCGAGCAGGTAGTCGAGCTTGAGCGACACCGCGGCGCCGATGCGCTGGTTGCGCTCCCAGCCCTCCAGCCCCGAGCCGCCCTGGAAGAACGACACGCTCTGGCCGCTGGTGTAGCCCGAGGCGGTGACGCTCACGGCGTACAGCGCGCCCGAGTCGATGTGCGCCTGGATGCGGGCGAAGTCGAGGGTTTTCTCGAGCATCTCGCGCAGCGGCGCGTTGTCCAGCAGCGACACCGGGTTGTGCCGCGAGATCAGCATCATCGCGGCCAGCCAGCGCGCCCCCGAGCGCATGATGTGCGCGACGTCCGTCCGGTAGATGTGGTGGCAGTGCATGTGTTCCCACACCTCCAGGAGGTTGCCCACCGCGCGCGAAAAATCGTCGGCTTGCACCGCCAGCGTGGTGCTGTTGATGGCCCCCGCCGAGGTGCCGCACAGGATCGGGAACGGGTTCCTCACGGGATTGCCGAGGATGTCGCGCACCGCCTTCACCACGCCGACCTGGTAGGCGGCGCGCGCCCCGCCCCCGGTCAGCACCAGCGCCGCGCGCGGCCGCATTCCGCTCACCGGAAACGGGGCGACGCTCGCTGCGGCGGGCTCTCCGCTCATGGCATCTTCAGAGGAGCATCTGCTCCTGGCCGCGCGGCGCGTTCGCGTCCATTACGGTGAGCGCGGTCATGTTGACGATGCGCCGCACGGTGGCCGAGGGCGTGAGGATATGCACGGGGCGCGCCGCGCCGAGCAGGATCGGGCCGATGGTGACGTTATCGGCCGAGGCGATCTTCAGCAGATTGAAGGAGATGTTGGCCGCGTCCAGCGTCGGCATCACCAGCAGGTTCGCCTCGCCCGAGAGGCGCGAGCGGGGGAAGACCTTGCGCCGGATCTCCGCGCTGAGCGCGGCGTCGCCGTGCATCTCGCCCTCGACCTCGAGCTCCGGGGCGCGCTCGGCGAGCAGCGCGAGCGCGGCCTGCATCTTGCGCGCCGAGGGCAGGTCGACCGAGCCGAAGTTGGAGGCCGAGAGCAGCGCCGCCTTGGGCGCGACGCCGAAGCGGCGCACCGCCTCGGCGGCGAGCAGCGTCATCTCGGCGATGTGCTCGGCGTCCGGGTCCGGCGTCACGTAGGTGTCGCACAGGAACACGGTGCGGTTGGGCAGGATGAGCGCGTTCATCGCCGCATAGTGCCGTATGCCGGGACGCAGGCCGATGACCTGGTCGACGTAGTGCAGGTGCAGGTCGTGGGTGCCGAAGGTGCCGCACAGCATGCCCTCGGCCTCCCCCTTGTGCATCAGCATGGCGCCGATCAGCGTGTTGCGGCGCCGCATCTCGATCTGCGCGTACGCGGGCGACACGCCTTTCCTCTCGGTGAGCCGGTGATAGGTCTCCCAGTAGTCCCGGTAGCGCGGGTCCTGCTGCGGGTCGACGAGCTCGAACTCGCGTCCGGGGCGGATCCGCAGGCCGAGGCGCTCGATGCGCGACTCGACCACCGCCGGCCGGCCGATCAGGATCGGCCGCGCGAGGCCCTCGTCGATCACCACCTGGGTCGCGCGCAGGACGCGCTCGTCCTCGGCTTCCGCGTAGACGATGCGCCGCGGTGCCGCCTTCGCCGCCGAGAACAGCGGCTTCATGATGAGGCCCGAGTGGTAGACGAACTGCGTGAGCGAGGCCCGGTAGGCGTCCAGGTCCGCGAGCGGGCGCGTTGCCACGCCCGAGCCCATCGCGGCGCGCGCCACCGCCGGCGCGATCGAGGAGATGAGCCGGGGATCGAAGGGCCTCGGGATGAGGTACTCGGGGCCGAACTTGAGCGCCTCGATGCCGTAGGCGATCGCGACCTGCTCGGAGGTTTCGGCCTGGGCGAGCTCGGCGATCGCCTGCACCGCGGCGAGCTCCATCTCCGCGGTGATGGCGGTGGCGCCGACGTCGAGCGCGCCGCGGAAGATGAACGGAAAGCAGAGCACGTTGTTGACCTGGTTCGGGTAGTCCGAGCGCCCGGTGGCGATGAGGCAGTCGGGCCGCGCCTGCCGGGCGAGCTCAGGCCGGATCTCGGGCTCGGGGTTGGCGAGCGCCAGGATCAGCGGCCGCTCGGCCATCCTCGCGACCATCGCGGGCTTGAGCACCCCGCCGGCGGAAAGGCCGAGGAACACGTCGGCGCCGCCGATCACCTCCCCGAGCGTGCGTGCCGCGGTCTCGACGGCGAAGCGCGCCTTGTCCGGGTCCATCTCCTCGGCGCGGCCGCGGTAGACCACGCCGTGGATGTCGGTGACGACGACGTTCGCGCGCGGCAGTCCCATCTTCACCAGGAGCTCCAGGCAGGCGAGCGCCGCGGCGCCCGCGCCCGAGCTGACGAGCCGGATTTCCTCCAGGCGCTTGCCGACCACCTTGAGGCCGTTCAGCACCGCCGCGCCGACGATGATCGCGGTGCCGTGCTGGTCGTCGTGGAACACCGGGATGCGCATGCGGCTGCGCAGCTTGCGTTCCACGATGAAGCACTCCGGCGCCTTGACGTCCTCGAGGTTCACGCCGCCGAAGGTCGGCTCGAGGCTGGCGATGATCTCGACCAGCCGGTCCGGATCGCGCTCGTCGATCTCGATGTCGAAGCAGTCGATGCCGGCGAACTTCTTGAACAGCACCGCCTTGCCTTCCATCACCGGCTTGGCGGCGAGCGGCCCGATCGCGCCCAGCCCCAGCACCGCGGTGCCGTTGGTCACCACCGCGATCAGGTTGGCGCGCGCGGTGAGATGCACCGCCTGCGCCGGGTCGCGCACGATCTCCTCGCAGGCCACGGCGACCCCGGGCGAGTAGGCGAGCGCGAGATCGCGCTGGTTGGTGAGCTGCTTGGTGGGGTGGACCGAGATCTTGCCGGGGCGCGGCAGGCGGTGGTACTCGAGCGCGCTCTTCCTCAACTCCTCGTCCAACGTCGGCTCCTTGCCCGAACGCGGCGGGCGGGCTATGGTGCGTCCGGGGGAAAAATTATAGCAACCGCCGCCCGGCGCGCCGCCGAGATTCAGCCCTTCGAAGTGATGGACGTGCTCGCGCGCGCGCACGCGCTCGAGGCCGCGGGCCGGCGTGTCATCCACATGGAGATCGGCGAGCCCGACTTCGGCGCGCCGCCGCAGGTCGCAGCGGCGGCGGTGCGCGCGCTCGCCGAGGGGCGCACCTCGTACACGGCGGCGCTCGGCCTGCCCGAGCTGCGCGAGGCGATCGCCGCCTATCACCGCGAGCGGCTGGGCGAGCCGGTCGAGGCGGCGAGCGTCGCGGTCAGCGCGGGCGCCTCGGGCGGGCTGCTGCTCGCGCTCGCGCTGTACGTCGATCCCGGCGACGAAGTGCTGGTGCCCGATCCCGGCTACCCGGGCTACCGGCACTTCGTGCGCGCCTTCGAGGGCCGCGCGGTGCCGCTCGCGCTGCAGGCGGCCTCCGGCTTCCAGCCCACCCTCGAGATGGTGCGCGCCGCCTGGGGACCGCGCACCCTGGGCCTGGTGCTCGGCTCGCCCTCCAACCCCACCGGCACGCTGATCGCCGCGGCGGAGCTCGCGCGCATCGCGGAATTCGTCGCCGGGCGCGGCGGCGTGCTGGTGCTGGACGAGGTCTATCGCGGCCTCGTGTACGCTCCGCCCGAGCCGGCGCCGCGGCTTCCCGGCGAGGTGGTGCGCATCGGCAGCTTCTCGAAATACTTCTGCATGACGGGCTGGCGCCTGGGCTGGGTGCGGCTGCCCGAGGCGCGCACGCGCGACTTCGAGAAGCTCGCGCAGCACCTGTTCATCAGCCCCTCGGCCCTGGCGCAGCACGCTGCGCTCGCCGCATTCCTGCCGGAGACGCTGGCGGTGCTCGAGGCGCGCCGCGCGGAGTTCCGGCGCCGCCGGGATTTCCTCGTGCCCGCGCTCGAGCGCGCGGGCCTGCGGGTACCGGCCCGGCCCGAGGGGGCGTTCTACGTCTACGCGGATTGCGCGGGGGTGGCCGCGGACGCGAAGCGCTTCGCGCTCGAGCTGCTCGAGCGCGAAGCCGTGGCGGCGACCCCCGGAATCGACTTCGGCATGAACGGCACGCGCCGCTGCGTGCGCTTCGCCTACACGCGCGCCATGGCCGACCTCGAGGAGGCGGCGCGGCGCCTT
>Ga0114945_10001244_pt1 | contig 15958 bp, 13 predicted proteins | sample OV2TP3_FD_87194 | JGI IMG/M metagenome (GOLD analysis project Ga0114945, IMG submission 87194) | Hot spring microbial communities from Beatty, Nevada to study Microbial Dark Matter (Phase II) - OV2 TP3 | ecosystem: Environmental > Aquatic > Thermal springs > Hot (42-90C) | place: USA: Beatty... | reverse complement strand
GCCTGGGAGACCCCGGAAGGGCCGCGATTTGTGATCTCGTCCCATCCCTTCTTCTGAGCCGGCTCTTTCAAAAGTATTCCAGCAAGGCGCCGTTGTCCCCCGCCTTTGCGGGACCGAAGCAGTACACTTTCTCCTATAGACAGTGAGGAGTGAGGAGTGAGGGGAATACTTGGAACCTTTCAGCTCACGAATCGCTAGCTTGTGAACATGGCTGGACTATGGAAAGAACTGGGGCGGATCGAAGAAGCCCGCGAGTGCCTCACTGCCGGCCTTGTTTAAACAATAGGTAGCAGCTATGATGACTTATGGACCCTTCGAGCAGACTGTCGTGTGCGTCATCCGGCGGACGATCAGACGAGGACTCAGATGCAGCGCCCGTGGCTTCGTTGGTACAATCAAGACGTTCCTTCCTCCTTAGTCTATCCTGACTGGACTGTACCGGAGCTGCTGCGCCGCTCCGCGAGAAAGTTCCCCGGTTCTCCCGCCCTTCTCTTCTACGGTGCCCGTCTCTCGTTTCGCGAGCTTGATGAACTGACCACGCGTTTTGCTCACGCGCTCCGGGAACTTGGCGTGGCCGCCGGAGACCGCGTGGCGATCATGTTGCCGAACCTGCCCCAGATGGTGATCGCCTATTTCGGGGCCTTGAAAGCCGGGGCGATCGTCGTGCAGATGAATCCACTCTACGTTTCCAGGGAAATCGAGAACCAGCTTGTGGATTCGGACTGCGAGACGATCGTCGCCTTGGACCTCTTCTATTCACGAATTCAAGAGATCAAGGAGCGCACGTCGTTGAAGCGCATCATTTTGACGAGCATCCGGGACTTCTTACCCCCAATGCGCCGGCTGCTGTATCCCATCAAGGCTAAGAAGGAGGGTAAATGGATTCGTGTAGAGAAGCAGCCGCCGCTCTATGATTTTCTCGCTCTTATTAAGGCTGCCCGGAGGGGTGAAGCAGAAAGCCTTCCTCTGGCACGCGTCGATGATCTCGCGCTGCTCCAATACACGGGCGGGATCACCGGGACGCCCAAGGGAGTGATGCTCACCCATCGTAACGTCGTGGCAAATACCCTCCAGTGTCGTTCTTGGGTGCCTGACTTTCGGGAAGGACAGGAGGTCTTTCTTGGGGTCATTCCTTTTTTCCACGTGTACGGGTTATCCACGTGCTTCCACCTGGCCATGTTGACGGGTTCCGCTGTGATCCTGCTCCCGCGCTTCCAGGTCGAAGAGGTCCTCCAGGCGATTCACCGGTATCGGCCAACGATTTTCTCCGGCATTCCCACGATGTTCCTTGCGATCAGCGAGTATCCCAAGATGAAACGTTATAACATTCAGTCGCTTCGCATTTGCCTCAGTGGAGCCAGTCCCTTGCAGGGGGTAGTACGGGATCGGTTTGAACAGTTGACCGGCCTCACCATCTCTGAAGGATACGGACTCACGGAGGCGAGCCCTGTCACTCATTGCACGCCCCTCTATGGCGGCCGGCCACCTGGTTCAGTCGGGCTTCCGTTTCCGGACACGGACGCCCGAATCGTGGACCTTGAGACCGGCATGCGAGATGTCGGGGTCGGCGAGGTCGGTGAGCTGATCGTCAGGGGCCCCCAAGTCATGCAAGGGTATTGGAGGAAGGCGAGCGAAACGCTGCAGGTCCTGCGCAACGGGTGGCTGTACACCGGCGATATCGCGCGACGAGACGAGGGAGGATTCTTCTTTCTGGTGGACCGAAAGAAGGACATGATCAAGTCCCGTGGTGAGAGTGTCTATCCTCGTGAGGTAGAAGAGGTCCTGTTCCTGCATCCGGCGGTCAAAGACGCTGTGGTTGTTGGTGTTCCGGATGAACATCTGGGGGAAGCCGTGAAAGCCTTTGTGGTCCTCAAGGAAGGACAGCGGGTCAGCGACGAGGAGCTGAAGGGGCACTGCCGTCAGCTCCTTGCGCGGTTCAAGCTGCCCGCCGTCATCGAGTTCCGGCAGGAACTGCCCCGCAGCTTGATCGGGAAAGCCCTGCGCCGCGCTCTTCGCGAAGAAGAGGTGCGCAAGATCGTAGCTCGGGAACCTTCCTGCCAGACAGTGGTGTAACGGAGCGATATCCGGCCGAGGAAGGTGGGTCATGCGCGATGTGGTGATTGTGGCGGGCGTGCGGACGCCGATCGGGAATTTCGGAGGCGCGCTCAAGGATCTCTCGGCGCAGAAGCTGGGTGAGCTGGTGGTGCGCGAGCTGATCGCGCGAGCCGGCCTCGATCCTGCGCTGGTTGACGAAGTCATCTTCGGCTGCGTCGGGCAGCACTCGGATGCCCCGAACATCGCGCGGGTGATCGCGTTGATGTCGGGGCTTCCGGTCCGGACGCCAGCCTACACCGTTCAGCGCAACTGCTCGTCCGGATTGCAGCCCTTCGTGAATGCCTTCCAGAACATCCAATCCGGGGACGCGGATATGCAAGTGGTCGGTGGGGTGGAGAACATGAGTCGCGCGCCCTTTGTGTTACGGGACATGCGTTGGGGCAAACGGCTCCGCCACGCTGAATTGATCGACAGCATCTGGGAAGGATTGACCGACCCGTTCTGCGGACAGATCATGGGCCAAACAGCAGAAAACCTAGCCGAGGAGTTCGGCATCAGACGCGAGGAACAAGATCGTTTTGCGGTCGAGAGTCATCGGCGCGCCTTCAAGGCCGCTCGAGAAGGCCGGTTCAAGGATGAGATCATGCCGGTCACGGTTCCGAAAACCGTGGCCGGTCGGGAGATGGCGCCGGCGGTGCTGTCAGAGGACGAAGGTCCCAATATTGGGTTGACCGAGCCGCACCTTGCGCTCTACCCGCCGCTGTTCAAAGAAGGGGGGACGGTCACGGCCGGGAATAGTTGTCCGCTCAATGACGGGGCTGCCGCGGCGCTTGTCATGTCGGCTGAACGCGCGCTGCAGCTCGGCCTTCGCGCGATCGGCCGCATCCGCTCCTATGCGTTTGTTGGAGTGGAGCCGCACCGTATGGGGATTGGTGCCGCAGAGGCGCTGCCAGTGGCACTGAAGCGTGCCGGCGTGACCCTGGGTGACCTTGAGCTGATCGAGGTCAATGAGGCATTTGCGGCGCAGTACCTGGCTGTCGAACATGTTCTAGGGCTCAACCGGGAGCTCGTGAATGTGAACGGAGGCGCGCTTGCGCTGGGTCACCCGGTCGGAATGACCGGCACGCGCCTTGTCATTACGCTGCTATTTGAAATGCAGCGGCGTGGCGCAACTCTTGGTGGTGTCAGCCTGTGTGTCGGCGGCGGACAGGGGGCTGCCATGGTCCTTGAGCGCCTGTGAGCAAGCGCCAGGCAAGTGCCTATAGCCCATAGCCGTGCCTTGAGCGACAAGAGGAGCGAGCATGTACATCTATCGAGTGGGAGTCGTTGGAGCTGGGACCATGGGAGCGCAAATCGCACAAGCGGTCAGCCTCGCCGGTGTGCCGGTTGTGATGACGGATGTCAGTGAAGCGGTGGCTCAGCGGGGACTCCAGGCTGTTCGCTCGATCTATCAGGGCAGGGTCGCGAAGGGCAAGATGACCGCCGAACAGCTTGAAGAGAAGATGTTGTTGGTGACCGCTTCGGGAGATTTGAGCGCGCTCAAGGATGTTGATCTGGCGATGGAGGTGGTCCCCGAGGATCTGAAACTCAAGCAGCAGGTGTTCCGGGAATTGGACGGCGTCTGCTCGCCCGGAGCCATCCTCGCCAGCAACACCTCCGCGCTCTCGATCTCGGCGCTCGGAGCCGCAACGCGGCGACCCGGTAAGGTGCTCGGGCTGCATTTCTTTAACCCCGCCTACGCGATGCCGCTTGTGGAGGTGATCCCGGGACTCGCGACCGACCCGCAGACGATTGATGACGTGGTGGGCTTTGCTGAAAGCATCCGGAAAGCCCCGGTTGTGGTCAAGGAATGCGCGGGGTTCGTGGTGAACCGCCTGTTGATGCCGTATCTGAACGAAGCGATCCTGAGCCTTCAAGAAGGCGCCGCGTCGGTCAAGGAGATCGATCAGGACCTTGTGGCCTTCGGGATGCCCGTCGGCCCCTTTGCGCTGTTAGACAGGTTGGGACTCGACATCGCGCTCCAGGTGTCGCGCATCCTCCATCAGAGCTACGGGCCGCGGATGACGCCGGCATCCCTGCTCGATTTGCTGGTCAACGCGGGACGGCACGGGGCAAAGACCGGTCGGGGATTCTACGATTATACGGGCCCCGACGATCATGAGCTGCCGGCACTGATTCAGAAGGTCAGGGCCACCGCTGGTGTGCCGGCGACACGCTGGACTCGGTCGAGGCTCTTGTTGGCCATGATTAATGAGGCCATCTTCGCGCTTCAGGAAGGGGTGGCCGCCGCGCAGGAGATCGATCTGGCAATGGTAGCAGGAACCGGCTTTCCAAAGGACACGGAAGGCCCGCTGCACCTCGCTGATCGTCTGGGTCTGGACCGGGTTCTTATCGAGTTGGAGGAGCTCTCCCAGAGCCTTGGTCCACGATTCTGGCCGGCCCCTTTATTGCGCCGGATGGTGGATGCTGGATTTACCGGACAAATTGCCGGGAGAGGATTCTTCAAATACTGAGAGGATGGGGTGAAGGCATGAGAGGAGACCCCCAGTCATCGAAGGCCGAGCCTGCTGACGCGCTGCTTTCGCATCTCGTGGAAGACGGCGTGGCCACCGTGACCCTGAACCACCCTCCTGCGAATGCACTCACCGTCGCGCTGCTGTCGGGACTGGAGTCCGTGTTTGATTCGCTGGCCACGACTGAAGCCGTCAAAACCGTGGTGCTGACAGGGGCAGGCCGGTTCTTCTGCGCCGGGGCGGACATCCGAGCGCTCGCCGACCTGCACTCTTCCCGCGAGGGCGAGGAGATGGCCCTGCGGGGCCAGGCGATCATCAACAAGGTGGAGGCGTTTGAGAAGCCAGTCATTGCGGCGATCAACGGTGCCTGTCTCGGCGGCGGGCTGGAGCTTGCCCTCTGCTGCCATATCCGGCTTGCCGCCGATACCGCTCGCTTCGGCCAGCCCGAGATCACCCTCGGGATTATGCCGGGATTCGGCGGCACACAGCGCCTCGCCCGCGTCATCGGTCGCTCCAAGGCGACCGAGTTGCTCCTGACCGGGGATCTGATTTCGGCCCAGGAAGCCAAGATATTGGGATTGATCTCGCAGGTGGTGCCGTTGGGCGACCTCTTACGCCAGGCGCAGGGGTTGGCTCGCAAGATTGCGGCGAAGGGTCAGGTGGCGGTGCGCTCGATTCTGCGGGCGGTCCACCACGGGCAAGCACTAGGACTCCGCGATGGCTTGGCGTTGGAGGCGCGCCTGTTCGGTGCGCTGTGCGACACGGAGGATAAGAGAGAAGGGACGGTCGCTTTCTTGGAGAAGCGGCAGCCACGATTCCATGATCGGTAATTGACAATCGGGGTCCCATGGCAAGGATTTCTCTCCATCGCGGATCAGGCCGCACGGATCAATCTTGAGGTGCGATTCTCCCAGACCATGCGATTGTTTCGACACGAACATCCGGAGCGGGACTTCATGGTGATCTCACCGGAGCCGACCGACACCCTGTTATTTGAACGCAGCTTCCTCAGCTTCCGTGACCGGCTCCACCTGCTCTGCTGCGGGTACCTCTCGGTTGTCGAGGCGATGAAAAAGCAGTTTGCTCAGCTCCACGCACGCTTTGCCCGCCACGGCCTTTCAATTTCTCTGGCGCGGATCGAGGAGCGGATGCGGAAGCGGAAGGAGCAGCTCGCAGGCGCAGGGGTGGCTTCATCTCTTAAGCTGTTTTCCTGCCAGGGTCGCACGCGCTGGTCATCGGCATTTTAGCGTCCTCTGCACAGGAAGGGTGGGGTATGTCCACGCTATTCAAGGGCCTGGAGCGGATCGAGGAAGCCCGCGAGCGCCTCCTGGGGCTGAGCTTCATGACGGGGCTTTTCGAGGGGAAGCCGGAGTTTGAGCTGCTGCTCCCGCCGGAGGAGCCTAAGGAAGAGCGAGAGGCCGGCGAAGCCTACTGCAAGCGCGTCGAAGCGTTCCTGGTCTCTCAGGTCGATCCGGATGAAATCGAGCGCACGGCAAAAATTCCTGACGCGGCACTCAAAGGCCTGTTCGATCTCGGCGCCTTCGGAATGAAAATCCCCAAAGAGTATGGGGGGCTGGGCTTCTCCTACAAGAATTACGGTCGCGTGCTCACCCTCATGGCCAGTTGGAGCAATATTCTTTCGCTGACCGTGGCGGTTCCCCAATCCATCGGGATCGCCATCCCCATTTTGATGTTCGGGAACGATGAGCAGAAGAAGAAATACCTGCCGCTCGTGGCGCGAGGAGCGATCTCCGCCTTCGCGCTCACCGAACCGCTCACCGGCTCCGATGCCGCCAACATCCAAACCGAAGCGGTGCTGGACCCGACCGGCAGCCAGTTCATCGTGAACGGCGAAAAGCTGTGGTGTACGAACGGGCCCATCGCCCGGTATGTCACGCTCGTCGCGCGTGTCCCGGCAAAGCGCGCCCACCAGAATGGCAAACCAGTCTGGGTGGCCGTGCCGGAAGGGAAAGGGGCTGAGGACCGAGTGCATACCGCCTTCATCCTCGACATGACCACGCCTGGCGTGCAAGTCCGCCAGCGGTGTCAATTTGAGGGCTGCCGCGGGATCGAAAATGCACATATGACTTTCCAGGATGTGCGGATTCCCGTCGAAAACGTCATTGGAGAGATCGGGAAAGGACTCAGATATGCCCTCACCATTTTGAACGTCGGGCGCGCCATCAGCATCCCGGCGATCTGCCTCGGGATGGCCAAGCAAGCCTGGCAGCCGACCCTGGACCAGGCGAATTCTCGACTGACATTTGGGAAGCCCATCGGCGAGCGCCAAACGCAGCGCATGCGGATCGGGCGCATGGCGACCACCCTGTTCGCGATGGAAGCGCTGGCGTGGCTGGCCTGGCATTTGGCGGACCAGAAGAAGTACGACATCCGAATCGAAGCCGCCATCGCCAAAATGTTCTGTTCCGAAAAGACGATCCAATTCCTGAAAGATGCCCAAATTATCTTTGGCGGCATGGGCTATGAGACGGCGGATTCAAAGCGTGTCCGTGGCGAGCCAGCCTTTGGCATTGAGCAACTCGTCCGGGACGCCGAGATGGCCCGCATTGGCGAAGGGGCCACAGATATTTTGCGACCGTTCGTGGCGCGCGAGGGTCTCAGCCCGCATCTCGACCGGGCACGACACTACTTTGATGCGGAAGGGAAAGGAACTTCCAGGATCAGGGAGTTCTTGAAACTCCTCCGGTTCTACATTCCCTGGTACTGGGGGCAATGGAGACGAGCATCACTCTCGTCGCGTCGTGAGATGCAACATACGAAAGTCCGCACGAAACTGTTGTACGCAGAGCGAGCAAGCCGGCGCCTGGCTCGGGCGATCTTCTACGCGATGGCCAGGCATCGGGAGGCGCTGCGGGATGATCAAGGCCGGCAGAACAGAATCGAGGCGGTGGGAGCCGATCTTCTCACCATCGCCGCGACCGCCTTGTATGCTGAGTCGCAGGAACGAACCTACGGGTGCTCTGAAGTGTGGGATCTTGCCGATGAATTCTTCCGGAATGCCAAGGAACGGGTGCACAGGAATATCCGGGAGATCGTTCACAATGACGATAGCCTCTTGACCGCCATCGGCAGGCGCGCGCTTCGCGGTGACTACCCGTCGCTCTTGAGCGGGATCATCCGGCGCGGCCTCAACGATTACCGGCCGAAGGAAGAGCGGCGGTGAAGCGCCCACCCACGAAGGCGTCAGGACGCCAGCACCCGATGCGCGCTGATGACCTTGAGCGCGTTCATGACACGCTCGTACGGCAACTCGGGCGTCTTCTTTCCCTTTGATTCCTGAGCCTGGAGGATCAGGTCATTCATGCAGAGGATCCCGAGGAGCAGTCCGTCGCCGTTCACGACGGGCAGCCGCCGGACCCGGTGTTCCGCCATGGTCTTGAGTGCGTCCCGCACATCGTCGTCCGGCGAGCAGGCGTACACGTGCCCGGCAGTGGTCTCCCACACTGAAAATTCGGCCACATCCCGGTGCCTGGTGGCCGCTGCCATGCAGATGTCGCGGTCCGTGATCATCCCGATCACCTTTCCCTCGGAATCCACCACGGGGAGCACACCACAGTCACTGTCCCACATCTTCATGGCGACTGCGGCAAGGTTGGTATCGGGCCCACAATACTGAACCGGGCTGGTCATAATGTCTTTGACCTTCATGGTCGCCCCCTCCTGGTTTCATGTTCGCGCTTCCAGCTCACCCGGACCAGTTGCTGGCTCTTCGAATATGTGAGCTTGAAGTCGCCTTCGTAGGCGTGGTGGAGCACCTCGCCAATGCGCCGAGCCAGATGCGTATCGGTCGTGGAAATCACGACGGCTGTGTCCCCCTCCTCGATGCGCATGATCCGGGACAGGGGATGTTCCGCTTTTTCCTGTTTCTCCGCGTTGCGGGCCACGCCCAGAATCTCCCGGCGGTGCGTAACCAGGAATGCGCCGCTCAGCGTCACCACGCCAGCCGGATATTTGTCCCGGGTACGGTGGCATGCCGGACAGGTGGCCACATGTGCTTCGGCTGGCCGTTTCCTCCAAGTCCACCGGCCTTTGTGGAACACGGCGCCGCAGTCGGGGCACACGGTCGGGTCGCGCAGCTTGCGCCGCACCTTATAAGTGTCGTGTTCGTAGGGTTGCACCGCCCGGGTCCGCGTGGGTGCATGACTCGACGGAGTCAGTGATCGTGGTGCCGACATTGGATTCACCTCGCAAGGTTGCTAGCCCAGAGCATCTCTCCCGCCCGTTCGAGCGACCGATGGCTATCGCGCCGTTCTTCGCAGGGCCTCGACCCGAATCCTGGCGTCCACGATGCGGCAGCCTTGCCCCGGCGGAAGCGCAAAGACCGGGTTCAGGTCCAGCTCGCTGATCTCCGGAATCTCCTCCACGAGGCGTGAGACCCGCAGCAGCACCTCCTCCACCGCCTGGATATCGGCCGGCGGATGGCCCCGATAGCCTTCGAGCAACCGCACCCCCTTGATTCCCCGGACCATCTCGGCCGCGTCGCGGTCGGTGAGCGGGGTGATCCGGAAGCAGACATCCTTCAGGATTTCGACGTGAATCCCTCCGAGGCCGAAAGCGATGACCGGCCCGAACAGCGGATCTTGCGCGACCCCGACCATCAGCTCCACGCCGCCAGGCAGCATCGGCTGCACCAGCACGCCATCCATGGCATCGAGCGCGCGTTCTTTGGCCAGCCGCTCGCGGATCTCCGTAAAGGCCCGACGGACGGCGTGCTCGCTCCCGAGATTGAGGCGCACGCCCTCGACCTCGGTCTTGTGCACGATCGAGCGAGACGCGAGCTTCACGGCGACCGGAAATCCGATCCGGCGAGCGAGCGCCGCTGCCTCCTCCGGCGTCCCGGCCGTTCCGCCGGGGAGAATCGGCAAACGCATGTCCGTGAGGACGGTTCGTGTTTCCTCTGCCGAGAGCCAGCCGGCTCCTCCTGATTCGAGCACAGCCGTGCAGATCTTTCGGGCGGCGGACAGATCCATGTCGGCGAAATCGGGGATCATGCCCACGGGCTGCCGCCGCCATTCGGCGTAGGCGGCGGCCTTGCTCAGGACTCTGGCGGCGGTTTCGGGAAAGGCATAGGAAGGAATCGTTTCGCCCTCCCCCTCCAGTGTCAGCGGCGCGATCGTCGCCTCTTCCCCCATCCGGCAGACCAGGACCGGCTTGCCGGCTCCGCCTGCCGCACGGCCGGCCTGGATGCCGTCGCGGATCGCCTCGCCGATACCCTGGGGGTCGGACAGGTCGACCGGCACGTACAGGACGAGCAGGGCATCCGTCTCGTCTCCGGCGAGCAGGAGCTCGATCGTGCGACGATACTCGTCCGGGCCGGCCGTGGCGATCAGGTCCACCGGGTTCAGCAGGCTGGCCGTCTCCGGCAGGATCGTCGCGAGGCGGGCCCTGGTCTGCTCAGAGAGCGTCGGGATTACCAGGCCGCCGGCCTCACAGGCATCCGCGCACAGAATCGCCGGGCCGCCGGCGTTCGACACGATGGCCACGCGTCGTCCGGGCGGCAGGGGCTGGCTCTCCAGCGCCGCTGCCAGTGCGAACATTTCCTCCAACGTGTCGGCCCGTATCACTCCGGTCTGGTGAAACAAGGCCTCCACGGCGACGTCACTCGAGGCCAGCGCGGCGGTATGGGAGGTCGCCGCCCGCCGCCCTGCCGGAGTGCGGCCGGCTTTCACCGCGACGATGGGCTTCCGTCGGCTGACGCGCCGCGCGAGGCGCGCGAAGCGCCTCGGGTTCCCGAAGGACTCCAGATAGAGGAGGATCACGCTGGTGCGGGAGTCTTCCTCCCAGTATTGCAACAGGTCGTTGCCCGACACGTCCGCTTTGTTTCCGACGCTGACGAAGCTCGAGATGCCCAGGTGGAACCGGCGGGTAGCGGCCAGGATGGCCAGGCCCAGCGCTCCGCTCTGTGACGACATGGCCACCCCACCGGCTCCGGGCAGCAAGGGCGAGAAGGTGGCGTTCAGCCGGACGTCGGGGTCGGTGTTCAGCAGGCCCATGCAATTCGGCCCGATCATCCGCATGCCGTGCTGCCGGACGGTCTCCACGAGGCGCGCCTGCAGGGCACGACCCTCCTCTCCCACCTCGGCAAAGCCGGCCGTGATGACGATGAGCGCGCGCACCGCTCGCGCCGCGCAGTCCTCGACAGTGTGGAGGACGGCGTCGCGGGGAACGGCAATGATCGCCAGGTCGATCGGTCCCGGCACGTCGCGCAGGGATGCGTAGGCCTGAAGGCCGCCGATGACCCCATCCTTCGGGTTGACCGGATAGATCGGCCCCGGAAACTGGTTGATGCGCAGGGCTTTGAAGAGCCTGTGGCCGATCTTTGTCGAATCCCGAGAGGCCCCGACCACGGCGACGGACCGGGGCTGAAAGAACGGACGCAGCGAAGCCGCCGTGGCGATGCGGTCCCGTATCTCGGCTCGGCTCACGCTCGCCGCTGTCGGCACAACGGACAGCTCCACCGTTCGGTCCCCGTCCCCCTGCGTTTCCTTCAGCTCGAAGCCCGACTCGCGGAGCACTTCCCGCATCGCAACGTTCTCGGGGCGCGTGACGGCCCATAGCCGCACGAACCCGTGGCGAATCGCCAGCAGCGCCAGGCGTTCGAGCAGGATCGCGCCGAGACCTTTGCCGTGGAAGGCCTCATCGACGGCAAGGCCGACCTCGGCCTGGTCGTCCCGAGTTGCCACGTAGGAGCCGGCCGCGATGATACGCAACCGCCCTTCCCGGAGCCTGGTGACGACGAGTGTGAGCCTCGAACGGGGGTCGGAGGGGTCGCACAAGGATCTGATGAATGCTCTGGGAGGGGATGGCTCCGGGAAAAAGCGGTGACGCCTCGCTTCAGGCGGCAGGGAATCCACGAATGCCTGAAGGGCGTCGCTGTCCTCCGGCCGCGCGAGGCGGATCGCGGCAGTCGTTCCGTCCCGCAAAATGATGTAGCCGGACTCGGCCGGCTCCTGCGGCAGCGCCGGCAGGTAGAAGGGTTTGACGGGCATCATTTCATACCATACCGCTTCTCAAGTGCCGCAGCCAGCCCCGGCTTGCCGGTCCCCCTCACTCCAACCCTCTCCCCCATTGGGGGAGAGGAGAAGGTGAGGGGGCGAGGGAACTAGCGCAGCGCGTTCAGCTCGTCGTAGCGGGCGGCGACCGTGTGGAGGAGCGTGTCTCGCAGCTCGCGGCCTTTCAGTTGGCGGTTCGAGAGCTTGCGCAATCGCGCCGCGAGCTCTCCGTCACCGAGGGTACTTTCCGCCCAGCGGACGAAATCCAGGCGAGGGTCGTGGTACTCCAGGCTCTGGAGCGGCAGGGTCGGCAGAAGGCGCAGAAACTCATACAGGCTCGCGGCCTCGGCGCCGACACCGCCATGCGCATCGCGGAACCAGAACCGTTTGCCCGGCGGGAGCGGCGTGTCCAGGTACTTATACAGGTGGCGGATGTGTGGGATCCTCCGGATGGCCGGACGAAGCCGGACGACCTGGTCACCGTACAGCAGCGCGCTGTCGGGGGGAATGTCGCCGGCCACGGTCTCATCGATTGGGCATCGGGCGCAGTGTTCGCGCAGGCTGCGGAGCGCCTCCGGTTCGGTCAAGCGGGTCAGCACGCAGTGATGGAGCGCCTGCAGGACCATCGGATCCAGCCGGTCCGGGCGGTAGGAGACAAGCGCCCAGCCGCCCGCCTCCAGCAACGGCAGCACCGCCGCGGTCATCTCGGTTCCCGGTGTGAGGAACTGCTGCGCCTCGTCCAGTACGATCCAGTGCGGCCGGTACTTCCGCTCCCGCAGCGGCCTGAGCGCGCGAATCAGCGCCGTGAGATAGCCGGCACGGAGCGAGGCCGGGTAGCGGCTCAGGTCCAGCACCACCGAGACGCCGGCGACCTCCAGAAACTCGACGACGGCGGGCGGGGAGGGCAGAGAGGCCTGGTCCCCTTCCAGCGCAAGGAAGCGCGGCAGCGCGCGGAGGCCTCGGAAGTCGCCTTCCGGATCGAGCAGCAGCGCCTGATACTCATTGTGATGCAAGCCCTCCGCCAGGAGCCCGACCATCCAGGATTTCCCGGTGCCCGAGTCGCCGAAGACGCCGAGGTTCCGGCCGGCGAGCCGCGAGGCCGGAATCGAGACATGGCCTTGCGTGTCACTCTGCCCGAGTGTGACCGGCCGCTCGCGCCGTAACGGGACATCGAGGTACTGCCCGGCGAGAGGATACGTTTCCAACACCTCCAGGACGCCCGCCGGTCCGGGTTGTGTGGCAATGACGTCCGCCATCTCGAGCACCGCCGGGATCGCATCGCCGACCGCCACGGCAACCTCCGCCAGCGTCAACATGGAGAGATCGTTCTCGGCATCCCCGAATGCGGCCAGGTTCCGGGCCGAAAAGCCGCAGAGCGTGAGCAGCCGCTCGAGGCCGGTTCCTTTCGCCGCGCCGGGCGGGAGGACCATGACCGCGCCACGGTTGTATTCCACCGCCGCGCCCGCCCCGTACGTTTCCAGCAGGTGCCACACCGCCTGATCGTGCGGCGCCGAGGTCGCCGCGATGGCAAGCCCGCGCTCGAACGGGATGCCGGCCTCCTCCATCGCCTTCAGCAGGCGGTCGGTGACCTGACCGAACGGGAGGTAAATTTCGCCGCTCGGCGTATGGACCAGGACCGCTCCATTTTCCCAGACCACTCCGGTGACGAGCTCACTGAGCCGGCCCAAGTCCACCGTGCCGAACCGGCGGCCCGTGACGAGGAACAAGGCATGGCCGCCGGCCCGGCAGCGTTCCAGGGCTATCAGCAGCTCCTTGGGGACCTGGCCGCCTCGGGCGAGCGTCCCGTCAAAGTCGAAAGCCATCACGCGGCGATACATGGTGGAGACAGGTGCGTGCGGAACCGTGACCTAACGAGATACTTAGCGCACGATCAGGATCGGGCACATGACGCTGTGGGTGACCGCGTGCGAGACGCTTCCGAGGAGAAACCGGTCCAATCCGTGGCGGACTTGGGCGCCGATGACCACCAGGTCACAGCCGGCCGCCTCTCGGGCGATGATGTCGGCGGGATCTCCCCGGAACACCTGACCGGTCGCGGTGTAGTGCGATCCGTTCACCTCCGCGGCGAACCCTTTGACGGTCCCCTGCGCCGCGATCAGCGCCGCTTCCTCCCACAGGTCATACCGCTGGCCGGTTGTGATCTCGCCGATATACAGGAACGGGACGACGCTGATCACCGTCAGCTCCACCGCCTTCTTGAAAGGGTGGGCACGCAGCCAGGCCTTGAGGCGCTCTCCGTCTTCCTTCCCCTCCACGGCCACCAGCACCCGACGAAAGGTATCGCTGGAGCGCTTGACGAGCAGGGTCGCGCACGGCGCGTGGGTGATGACCCGGTGCGACACGCTGCCGAGCACCAGCTCGGCGATGCGTCCCCGCCCGCGAGCCCCGATGGCGACCAGATCCACGGACCGGGCGGCGTCCAGAATCACTCGGGCGGGTGAACCGATGGTGCAGAGCCGATGGACCGAAGCCACATCGGACGGCACGAGGGCGGTGGTCTGATCGAGCAGCTTCTCCCCGGCATCCAGCATGGCCTGCCGGAACTCCTGCGCAGCATCTCGTGACGCGACCGGCGCCAGGACAGGATTATCGAACGGTCTGAGATCCACCGCGTGCGCCAGGGTCAGCTCCTCGGGCGTGTACAGTTGAGTCGCTGTTTGCACGGCGGTGAACGCCTGTTCCGACCAATCCACTGCGACAAGAATGCGCATGGCTGATGCCCTCACGCGGTTGGCACTTCGAGCAAGTACAATTCGCCTTTCATCTTCGGATGCAGGTCGCAGCGGAACGTGTAGTTGCCGGGTCGCTCGGTGACGAAGCGAATCACCAGCGTCTTACCGGGGTCCACATAGAACCCTTCGACGCCCTTCCCGTACGCGGCAATCCCCTCCCCTTCTCCGTGCAGCCCGAGGCCAATCAGTATCGGCGAGGTGAACCCGTGGCGAACGATGTCCTGGTTGCGCAGGATGATCACCGTGGGGAGCGCCATCCTGACCGGCGTCGGCTGGGTCAGGACGAACTCAAAGTTGCGGATGATGATCTCGATCCGCTGCTCCTGCGCCGTTTCCACCGGCAGCACCGGACCGGGTCGAAACGCCAGTACAATCAGCAGCAAGATCAACCCGCCTCCGAACGGTTTCAATAATCCTGAATGTCGTCCCATGCGGTACCTCCCTAGCCGCCTCATTCACGGTTCGCCATCACGCTCGGCCGGTGAGATTTGCCGCTGAAGTCCTGCTGCGGCCTCCCGCCAGTGATAGCCACAGGGTTGTGCAGATCCACGAATGTACCACAGAGTAGGCACCACCAGCCCAATGGGCCAACTCTCCCCATCACGGGATCATGCCGTTTCACCATGATCATGAGTCGTCCACAGTGCCTGCAACGGCCGGGGCTCTGGAGACGTGTGCCGGTCGCTAGCGTCTGTATCTTCGTCTTCATGCGCATCCTCCTCGCTCGGTTAATCAGAGCCAATCGTGAGATTGCTAAAGGGGTGTGCATGGACGATGCCAGCCGGCGCACGGGCGAGGGCCTTGCTAAGGGGTGAAACAACAAGGGGTTAGGCTCACCGGCTATCTTGAGAAGCAATGCACTCGGTCCTGGTGGGGTATTTCAGGTCAGCAAAGGACCGATGATCTGTTGCCAAACGCCCCAGCGTGCAGACGATGGTGATATTATCAGAGCTTACGCTCGGGCTCCACACACCCGATCGTGGGACATTGCTGCCCCTTTGGCAAGGTAGCGGACCACCTCTGTATCCTCGACCTGCCTGAAGTCGATATAGTAATTGCCGACCGCCACGAACAGCTCGGGCCTGCTCAACACGACGAGCTCATCCACTTTGGCGCCGATCAGCCTCAGCGTCTCCGGAGGCCCGACCGGCACGGCAGCGACCAGCCGTTTCACGTCTCGGGCCCGCAAAGCCTCGATCGAAGCAAGGAATGTGGAACCGGTCGCAACACCGTCGTCCACGAGCAGCACCGTCCGGTCGGTCAGCTTCGGAAGGGGACGTCCTTGCCGGTACAGGTCCTGCCGCCTGGCGATCTCCTCCTTTTGCACCCGGATCGCCTCTTCCAGGAACTCCATGGAAGACGAGTATGCGTCCAGCACCGCCTGAGCCTCTGGATTGAGATATACGTACCCGTCCTCCGCGACCGCGCCGATGGCGTATTCCGGGTTGTCGGGCGCTCCGATCTTCCTGGTGATAAAGACGTCCAGTGGAAGCCGGAGCGCCTCGCTGAGGGTATACCCCACCGGCACGCCGCCGCGCGGCAAGGCTAAGATCAATGCGCCCGGATCGTCGCGGTACCGGGTCAGCCGGTTGGCCAGCAACCGGGCGGCGTCTTGTCTGTCGCG
>Ga0114945_10001243_pt1 | contig 15958 bp, 15 predicted proteins | sample OV2TP3_FD_87194 | JGI IMG/M metagenome (GOLD analysis project Ga0114945, IMG submission 87194) | Hot spring microbial communities from Beatty, Nevada to study Microbial Dark Matter (Phase II) - OV2 TP3 | ecosystem: Environmental > Aquatic > Thermal springs > Hot (42-90C) | place: USA: Beatty... | reverse complement strand
TCGCGCATCGGCGCCGAGCTGGTGGACCGCGTGCTGGCCGAAGTCGCGAAAGCCCGCTAGGGCCTTGCCCGGCCTCGCCCTGCTCGACCGCCTGGTCGGCGGCGCGATCATCGCAGCCATGGCCGCGATGGTCGTCGTGGTATCGCTGCAGGTGCTGCTGCGCTACGTGTTCAACACCTCGCTCGACTGGGCCGAGGACGTCGCGCGGCTGCTGTTCGTCTGGTCGATCTTCCTTGCCATCCCGCTTGGCGTGAAGCAGGGCAGCCACATCGCCATCGAGCTGGTTACCCTGCGCCTCGCTCCGGCGGCGCGGGCGCTCCTGCTGCGCGTCATGGCCCTCGGCTGCGCGGCGCTGATGGCAGTGGTCTGCTATCAGTCGACGCTGCTCACGCTGCAGCAGTGGGACGAATTCATGCCCACGCTCAACGTCACGGCGGCGCTGTTCATGGTCCCGGTCGCATTCGGCGCGGCGCACAGCACCCTGTATTTCGCGTGGCTTGCGGGCGCCGGCAGGCTGCCGGGCGGGCCGCGCAAGGCGGCCGAATGAGCGGGTGGATCATCGCCGGCTTCATGGCGCTCGCGCTGTTCGGCATGCCGATCGCATTCGCCCTGGGCTTCGTCGCTCTCGTCGCCGTGCTCGCCAGCGGCATCGACCTCACCATCATTCCGCACCGCATGATGCACTCGGTCAACTCGTTTCCGCTGATGGCGATTCCGTTCTTCATGCTGGCGGGCGAGCTGATGATCAAGGCCGGCATCGTCGAGCGGCTGATCGCGATGGCCAACTCGGTGGTCGGGCGCGTGCGCGGCGGCCTCGCGCACGTGACCATGATCTCCGGCGCCGGGCTCGCCACGGTGTCGGGCACCGCGGTGTCCGATGCGAGCGCGCTGTCGAGCATCCTGGTACCGCCGCTCGCCAAGGCCTACGACCGGCCGTTCGCCGCCGCGATAGTCGCCGCCGCCGCCAACATCGGGCCGATCATCCCGCCGAGCGCGGCGATGATCGTGTACGCGTTCATGGCCGGCTCGAGCGTGTCGGTCGGCGGCATGTTCATGGCCGGCGTCGTGCCCGGCCTGGCCATCACCGCCGGCTTCATGCTGCTGTGCAGCTGGATCGCGCGGCGCCGGGGCTTCGCGCCGACCGGAGAGCCGTTTCGCCTCGCCAGGGTGCTCGGCGAGCTCAGGCATTCGCTCGTCATCCTGATGATGCCGGTGATCGTCATCGGCGGCATCGTCGGCGGCGCCTTCACCGCCACCGAGGGCTCGGCGATCGCGGTGGTCTATGCGCTGGCGATCGGCTTCTTCGTCACGCGCCGGTTGGCGCTTGCCGACCTGCCGGGCGTGCTGCTGCGCGCCGCGATCACCTCGGCGATGGTCGGCGCGCTGATCGCGTTCGCCTCCTCGGTCACCTTCCTTCTCACGGTCGACTTGCTGCCGCAGAAGCTTGCCGCCGGGCTGCAGTCGCTCACCACCAACCCGCTGGTATTCAACCTGCTGGTGACGGCGCTGCTGCTCGTGGTCGGCATGTTCATGGAGTCGAACGCCGCGTACATCATGCTGGTGCCGCTCCTGCACCCGGTCGCGCTCGCGTACGGCATCGACCCGCTGCATTTCGGGTTCCTGTTCGTGCTGAACTTGGTGATCGGCATGCTCACGCCACCGGTCGGCGTGGTGTTGTTCGTGGTGTGCGGCATCACCGGCATCAGGATGAGCGAGATCGTCGGCGCGCTGTGGCCGTTCATCGCCTGGATGTTCGCCGTGCTGTTCGCGAGCATGTTCTACCCGCCGCTCTGCCTCTGGCTGCCCAGGGCGCTGGGCTATTAGCCGGGAGGCTCGACCCAGTGCTGCCAGCGGCGCCGCATCGCCTCGCACTCCGCCACGCGCACGCCGGTGACGAGCTCGAGCGAGGCATGGGTCAGGGCGAGCAGCTTCTCGACCGAGTAGGCGCCGTAGTCGACGCGGCGCATGCCGGCGTGGCGCGCGCCGAGGACCACGCGGCCGATTCTCGCCTCCCTGATCGCCCAGCAGCACATCGGGCACGGTTCCATCGCGGAGTAGAGCGTCGCGCCGGACAGGTCGCCGCTGCCGAGCCTGCGGCTGGCGTCGCGGATCGCCTCGACCTCGGCGTGCGCGGTCGGGTCGCCACCGGTCGCGGCGCGGTTCTGGCCCTCGCCGATGATGCGGCCGTCGCGGACGATGATCGAGGCCACCGGGCAGTCGCCGCGCTCGAGCGCCCGGCCGCAGTGCGAGAGCACGAGGTCCATGTACTGTTCATGGCTGGGCATCGCGGCATCATGGTACATGAGCACGGCTGAATACGATCTCGTGATCCGCGACGCCCGGGTTGCGACCGCGGCGGACACGATGCGCTGCGACATCGGCGTCGCGGCGGGCAGGATCAGCGCGCTCGCCGCGTCGCTCCCCCGGGGCATATCGGAGATCGACGCCGCGGGAAGATGGGTCACGCCCGGCGGTGTCGACGGCCATTGCCATCTCGACCAGCCGATGCCGCCGCCGATGAAGATGGCCGACGATTTCGGCAGCGGCACGCGCGCGGCGGCCTGCGGCGGCACCACCACGGTGATCCCCTTCGCAGCCCAGAGCAAGGGTCACGCGCTGCGCGCGGCGGTCGACGACTACCACCGCCGCGCGCAGGGCAAGGCGCTGGTTGATTACGCATTCCACCTGATCGTCAGCGATCCGACCGAGAAAGTCCTGCGCGAGGAGCTTCCGGCGCTGATCGGCGAGGGCTACACCTCGTTCAAGATCTACATGACCTACGACGATCTCAAGCTCGGCGACGGCCAGATCCTCGACGTTCTCGCCGTCGCCCGCGCGCACGGTGCCATGGCGATGATCCATGCCGAGAACTCCGATTGCATCGAGTGGCTGACGCGCCGCCTCGAGGCGGCGGGCAAGACGGCGCCGCGCTTTCACGCGGACTCGCGCCCGATGCTTGTCGAGCGCGAAGCCACGCACCGCGCGATCGCCCTCTCGGAGCTCGTGGACGTGCCGATCCTGATCGTGCACGTGTCCGGACGCGAGGCCGTCGAGCAGATCCGCTGGGCGCACGCGCACGGGTTGCGCATCCACGCCGAGACCTGCCCGCAGTACCTTTTCCTCACCGCGGAGGCGCTGGGCGTGCACGGCTACGAGGGCGCGAAGTGCGTCTGCAGCCCGCCGCCGCGCGACCGGGCGAACCAGCAGGTGATCTGGGACGCCCTCGCCGACGGCCTGTTCACGGTGTTCTCCTCCGATCACGCGCCGTTCAGCTACGAGGACCCGCAGGGCAAGCGGCTCGGGGGCAAGGAAGTGCCGTTCCGCTACATCCCGAACGGCATCCCGGGCATCGAGACGCGGCTGCCGCTGCTCTTCTCGGAAGGCGTGCTCACGGGCCGAATCAGCGTCAATCGCTTCGTCGAGCTGACTGCGACCAACCCGGCGAAAACCTACGGGCTCTACCCGCGCAAGGGCGCGCTGGCGGTCGGCGCGGACGCCGACCTCGTGATCTGGGACGCGAGCCGCGAGATCACGCTCACCAACCGCATGCTGCATCACGCGGTGGATTACACGCCTTACGAGGGCATGCGCTTGAGGGCCTGGCCGGCGCTGACGCTGTCGCGGGGCGAGGTGGTTTGGGACGGCACCGGGCCGCGCGGCGCGCCCGGCCGGGGGCTGTTCCTGAAATGCGCCGCGCTCGAATCGGCGCGGCCGAGCTCCGCGACGTGCGAGCCGGCTGCGTCGGCCCCGCGCCCCAAGGCGGTCGGGTCCTGAGATTGAGCCGGCGGCCGTTCAGGTGATGCACCCCTGAAGGACCGCCGCTTTCTATTTCCGCGCGGCAGCAAGGCGCAGCAGCGACACGGCGTACGCCGGTGCAGTCGCCTCGTGCATGAAGTACGCGTAGATCTCGCGCCAGCCGGTCGCCGCCAGCCTCTCCGTCCACCGGGCGAGATCCTCTTCTTGATACGTCTCCAGCCGCAGCCGCACGTAGCCCCACGGCGCCGTCTGCACCAGCGGCGGCGGCGCGTCGTCCTCGCGCTCCGAGAGGCAGAGCGCCGCGCCGGACCTTTTCAGCGCGTCGTAGACGTCGTCCGCGAACCAGCTCTCGTTGCGGAACTCGAACGCGGCGCCGTGGCCCTCCGGGAGCAGGGCGAGGAAATCGGCGAGGCGCGGCAGGTCCTTCTTCAGGAACGGCGGCAGCTGGAACAGCACCGGGCCGCGCTTTTCGCCGAGCGCGGCGAGGTTGCGGTACAGGTAGGCGACCGACTCGGCCGCCGTGTCCGCCTTGAGCCGCGCCATGTGGGTGATGCGGCGCGAGGCCTTGATGGCGAAGCGGAAGCCCTCGGGTGTGGTGGCCGCCCAGTTCGCGAGCACCTCGGTCTTGGGCATGCGGTAGAAGGTGTTGTTGATCTCCACGGTGGGCAGGCGCTCGGCGTACCACGCGAGCATGCCCTCGGCCTTCATGTCCTGCGGGTAGAAGGTCCCCTTCCACTCCTTGAAGGAGTAGCCGCTCGCGCCTGCGAGTAGCCTGTAGGAGCCGGGCATGGCGGGAGCAAGCTTAGCGGATACTGGCCGGCGCACGCGGCACTGTGTAGACTTGTGTGTAGGAGACCACACATGGCGACCAACCTGTCCCTCGACCCGAAGCTGATCGAGCGTGCCCTCGAAGTGAGCGGCGAGCGCACCAAGAGAGCGGCCGTGACCCGCGCCCTGGAGGAGTTCATCGCGCGCCGCAGGCAGAAGCGCCTCGTCGAGCTGATGGGCAAGCTCGAGTGGGACCGTTCCTTCGACTACAAGGCCGAGCGCTCCCGCGGGTGAGCCTGTTCGTCGACACCAGCGTCTGGTCTCTAGCGTTCCGCCGCGATGAGCCTGCCTCGGGGCCGGAGGTGCGCGCGTTGCGCAGCGCGCTCGAGGGTGGCGAGATCGTCGTGACGACCGGCCTGGTGCTGCAGGAGGTGCTGCAGGGGTTCGCCGGGCCCCGGGCCCGCCGGGACATCATAGACCGCTTCGCGGCGCTGCCGCTCCTCATGCCGGACCGGCAGGATCACGTCGCTGCCGCGGAGCTGCGCAACCGGTGCCGCCGGGCCGGCGTCCAGATCGGCACGATCGGCGCGCTGATCGCGCAGCTTTGCATTCGCAACGGGATTGCGCTGCTCGCCACGGACCGCGACTTCGCGCTCATGACCTCGCACTGCCCGCTGCGGCTCTGGTCGCGGTCGGACTGAAGCGACGCGCCGGGCTCGGGGCAAATGGCGCAGGGCAGGCTCAAGGAGTACTCTGCCAAGCGCCGCTTCGCCGCCACCCCCGAGCCGGGTCCGGCGGTGCCGGCGGCGCGGCACGGGCCGCTGCTCTTCGTCGTGCAGCAGCACTCGGCGCGCCGCCTGCACTACGACTTCCGCCTCGAGTGCGACGGGGTGCTCAAGTCCTGGGCGGTGCCGAAGGGCCCCTCGCTCGACCCGGCCGAGAAGCGCCTCGCCGTGCCCACCGAGGACCATCCCTTCGACTACGCCTCGTTCGAGGGCGTGATCCCGCCGGGGCAGTACGGCGCGGGCGAGGTGATCGTCTGGGATTGCGGCGTCTACTCGCCGGACGAGGGCGGGGCGCACTGGTTCCACGACCGCAAGCAGGCCGAGCGCCGGGTGCTCGAGGGCATCGCGAAGGGGAAGCTCGGCGTCCTCCTGCGCGGCGAGAAGCTGAAGGGCTCCTTCGCGCTGGTGCGCACCTCGGACGGCAAGAGCTGGCTCCTCATCAAGCACAAGGACCGCTTCGTCACGCCGGACGACGTCACCGCGCGCGAGCGCTCGGTGCTCTCCGGCATCGCGGTGCAGGAGATGAAGTCCCATCCGGTGCAGCGCATTTCCGCGGCGCGGCTGGTCCCCGCGGGTGGGCGCGAGGCACTGCCGGCCACGCTCGCGCCGATGCACGCAGAGTCCGCCGAGGCGCCGTTCAACCGCGCCGGCTGGGCCTGGGAGCCGAAGCTCGACGGCTACCGCGTGCTCGCCTTCGTCGGCGACAAGGGGGTGAGGCTGCGCTCGCGCCGCGGCCTGGAGCTCGCCGGCTCCTTTCCGCGGCTGGTGGGCGAGTTCGGGCAACAGAGGGTTTCCGGCATGATCCTCGACGGCGAGATCGTCGGCTTCGACGAGGCGGGCCGGCCCTCATTCAACGCGCTGCAGAGCCAGATCAAGGCGAAGATCGAGCGCGCCGTGTTCTACGCCTTCGACCTGCTGCACTTCGCCGGCGTCGATCTGCGGGGCGAGCCGTATGCCGACCGGCGCCGCTGGCTCGCGCAGTGCCTGCTGCCTTCGCGGCTGGTGCAGCTGGTGCACGCGCAGGAGGACGGCGTGGCGCTCTACGCGGCGGCGCTCGCGAGCGGCTTCGAGGGCGTGATCGGCAAACGCAAGCACAGCCGCTACGAGGCGGGGCGGCGCTCGGCGTCGTGGGTCAAGGTCAAGGCCGTGCAAAGCGCCGATTTCGTGGTCGGCGGCTACACGCGGGGCAAGGGCTCGCGCACGCCGCTCGGGGCGCTGCTGCTCGGTTACTGGGAGGACGGCAGGCTGCGCTACGCGGGGCATGTCGGATCCGGATTCGACGACGAGGGGCTGGCGAAGGTTGCGCAGGCGCTCGCGCCGCTCGCGCGGGGAACCTGCCCCTTCGCCGCGCAGCCGCCGCTCGAGCGGCCCACGACTTGGGTGGAGCCGGAGCGGGTGGCCGAGGTGAAGTTCCAGGAGTGGACCCCGGACGGGCACCTGCGCGCGCCGGTGTTCCTGCGGCTGCGCGACGACGTTGACCCGAAGCGCGTGCGCCGCGCCGGGACGAGGCAGGCCGCGACGCCGCGCCCGGCCTCGGGCGAGCCGCTGGTCGACGAGGTCCTGCGCCAGCTGCAGAGCGCGAGATCCGGCTTCACCCTGGCGGTCGGCGAGCACCGCGTGCGGCTCACGCACCTCGACCGCGTCTACTGGCCCGCCGACCCGGCGCTGAAGCAGCCGGCGCTCACCAAGCGCGACCTCTTGCGCTACCTCGCGCGCGTCTCGCCCTGCATGCTGCCGCACCTCGCCGACCGGCCGCTCACGCTCATCCGCATGCCGGACGGCATCGGCGGCCAGCGCTTCTACCAGAAGCACTGGCGCGAAGCGCGTCCCGACTTCGTCCACACGCTGCAGGTGTTCTCCGAGCACAAGGAGGAGCGCCACGACGTGCTTCTTTGCAACAACCTCGCAACGCTGCTGTGGCTCGCGCAAGCCGGGACGCTCGAGCTCCACGTCTGGCACTCGCGCGCCGCCGCCGGGGCGGACGCGGAGGGGCTGGGAACGGACTACGCGAGCTCACTCGCCGCGCTCGAGGGATCGCTCCTCAATTACCCCGACTACGTGGTCTTCGACCTCGACCCCTACATCTACTCCGGCCGCGAGGCGAAAGGGGAGGAGCCCGAGCTGAACACGGTCGCCTTCGACAAGGGCAAGGAGGTCGCGTTCCGGCTGCGCGAGCTGCTCCAGAGCATGCAGCTCGAGCCGATCGTCAAGACCTCGGGCAAGACCGGGCTGCACGTCTTCGTGCCGATCCGCCGCACGCTCGACTTCGACATGGCGCGCGAGGTCTCGGAGAAGGTCGGGCGGCATCTCGTGCGCGCGCATCCGAGGGACGTGACCGTGGAGTGGAGCGTGCCCCGGCGCACCGGCAAGATCTTCCTCGACTACAACATGAACGTGCGCGGCAAGACGCTGAACGCCGCCTACTCGCCGCGCGGCGTCCCCGGCGCGCCGGTGTCGATGCCCTTGACCTGGGAGGAGCTGGCCGGCGCGCACCCGCTCGACTTCACCCTCGCCGGCGCGGCCGAGCGGGTGGAGCGGACGGGGGACCGATGGCGCGACGCGCTGACGCGCAAGCGCAGTCTCGAGAGCGCGCTGCGGCGCGCGAAGGCGTAATCTCGGAGCCGCCGAAACCCGGGAAGGGACCATCCGTGCTGACATGGCGGGCGCTCGCGCTGCTGCTGGGGAGCATGGCGGGGCACGCGCATGCTTCCGGACCGGAGCTCGAGCCCGCGCGCCAGATCAGGTATTCGCCGCAGCTGCGCGCCAACGTCTCCAACACCGAGCGCTACGTCGCCGACGGGGTCTGCGAGCGCCGGGGCGTGCGGCAAATCGCGCGGATTCTGCAACGCGCCGATTTCGAGGAGATGTGGGCCTTCCTGCCGCGCGCGCAAGGGCGCGGCTGCCAGTGGCACGAGATCGGCCGCGAAGAAAAGGCCGAGCGCGACAGCGCCTCCCTGCGGGTGGACATGGCGTACCTCGAGCAGCTCATGCTCGAGAACAGCGAAGTTCACGTGTATCACTTTCACCCGCTGCGCTACTTCCCGTGCGCGGCGCGCGCGCGCTGCCCGCGGCGGGCACCCGCCGGCGAGGCCGGGGTGCTCGACGCGCGCTGGATCACCGACCTGGTGTTTTCGATGCCGAGCCCGAGCGACGTGCATTTCATGATGGACGTGACCTCGCGCTTTCACCGCAGCCGCGGGGGCGCGGGGACCATCAGGCACAGGGTCGTGACGCCGTACGGGGTCGTGGACTACGGCTTGACGCAGCAGGGGCTCGCCAAGTTCGACGCGGAGAGAAACTCGCGCAGCGAGGGCCTGTACATCACGTGGGTGGTGGCGAGCGCGCTGGAGGAGGATCGCGTGGCGCAGGTGATCAGGCAGCGTCCGGGGAGCCTCGTCGAGGGCGTGCGCCGGCTCGCGCGCACGCTCAATACCGGCTTCCTGCGGGTCCGGTACACCCCGAGCCTGGAAAATCCTCATGGATTACAATAGCCTGTAACGCCCCGTCCCGGAGGCAGCATGGCCGCACGCTCGATCGCATCGCTCACCGTCTCGTTCGGACTGGTTTCCATTCCGGTGAAGCTCTACTCGGCCACCGAGGCGAGCCGCGCGCTCTCCTTCAACATGCTGCACAAGGGCTGCGGCTCGCGCCTGAAGCAGCAGTACCTCTGCATCAAGGAGGAGGTGCCGGTCGCGCGCGAGGACATCGTCAAGGGCTACGAGTTCGCCAAGGACCAGTACGTCATGTTCTCGCCCGAGGAGCTGAAGGCGCTCGAGGAGGCGGGCACGCACAGCGCCGAGATCACCGAGTTCGTGCCGATCGAGTCGATCGACCCGGTGTACTTCGACAAGGCCTACTACCTCGCCCCTGACAAGGGCGGCGCCAAGCCCTACGCGCTCTTTGCGCGCGCGCTGCGCGACTCCAACCGCTGCGCGCTCGGGCGCTGGGCGGCGCGCGGCAAGCAGTACATCGTCATGATCCGGCCGGTGGAGGAGGGCCTCGTCATGCAGCAGCTGCTCTACGCGGGCGAGGTGCGCTCGATCAGGGATCTCGAGATCCCGCAGACCGAGGTGAAGGAGGCGGAGCTCAAGCTCGCGCAGCAGCTGATCGAGCAGCAGGCCGCCGAGCGCTTCGACCCATCGGCCTACACCGACGCGGTGCGCGCGCGCATCGAGGCCGCGGTGCAGAAGAAGGTCGAGGGCCAGGAGATCACCCTGGTGGATGAGCCCGAGGCGGGCGCGCAGGTGATCGACCTGATGCAGGCGCTGCGCGCGAGCCTGGAGAAGAAGCCCCCGAAGCGCGTCGAGGCGGCGAAGCCCGCCCCGGCCGAGAAGCCGGCCTCGCGCAAGTCCGCCAGGAAGTAAGTGCAGGGCTATGGCGTGCGCGAGGTCGAGCGGCTGCTGCGGCTTTCCCGCAGCACCCTGCGCGCGCTGATCCGGGCCGGGTTCGTGACCCCGGCGCGCGGGCCGCGCCGGGCGCGGCAGTTCTCCTTCCAGGACCTGATCGTGCTGCGCACCGCGCAGGCGCTCGCGGGCGCGAGTCTCCCCGCCAGGCGCATCACGCGTTCGCTCAAGCAGCTTCGCCGGCGCCTGCCGCCCGAGATGCCGCTCTCGGGCCTGGCGATCGCCGCCGAGGGCGACCGCGTGGTGGTGAAGGAGGGCCGCGGGCGCTGGCAGGCGGATTCGGGCCAGTACCTGCTCGGCTTCGAGGGCGATCCCGCGGCGGGCGCGCTCAGGGTCGTGGAGCGAAAGCCCGGCGCGCAGGAGTGGTTCGAGCGGGGCGCCGCGCTGGAGGGAAAAGACCCGGCAGGCGCGACGCGCGCCTACGAGCAGGCGATCGCCGCCGCGCCGAAGCTCGCCTCGGCCTACCAGAACCTCGGCTCGCTGCTGCATGGGCAAGGGGAGCTCGCGCGCGCCGAGCGCGTCTACCGAAGCGGCATCCGCGCCTGCGGCGCGCAGGCGCCGCTGCTCTACAACCTCGGCGTGCTGCTCGAGGACCGCGAGCGCAAGCGCGAAGCGCTCGAGGCCTACCGCGCCGCGCTGCGCGCCGACCCGGAGCTCGCCGACTGCCACTACAACCTCGCGCTGCTGCTCGACGGCCTCAAGCGCCCGAAGGAGGCGATCCGGCACCTCGCGCGCTACCGCAAGCTCGTGGGGCGAAAGGAGTAGCGATGGAGTTCGGGGCCTTGATCAAGCGCATGACCGTGGCGATCTGCGCCGGCGACGCGGAGGCCGCGGCGGCGTGCTTCACCCCGCGCGGCGTCTACCACGACGGCTTCTACGGCGAGTTCTCGGGGCGCGCCGAGATCGCGCGCATGGTGCGCGAGTTCTTCCACCGCGACGCGCGCGACTTCGAGTGGCGCATGCTCGATGTGCTGAGCGACGGGCGCCTCGGCTACGCGCGCTACGCCTTCTCCTACGTCTCGAAGCTCGCGGGCAGCGAAGGCCGGCGCGTCGGCTTCTCGGGCATGTGCCGCTGCGCGCTCGAGCACGGGCTGATCGCGCGCTACGAGGAGGTGTTCGAGCGCGCGCCGGTGCTGGCGAAGCTCGGCTTTGCCGACGAGCGCATCCTCAAGGCGGTGAAGCGCTGGGCCGCGGGCTGATCCGGCGGGTGCTCTTCTGGATCGCGCTCGCCGCGGCCGCGGCGGGATTCCTCTGGTTCATGGTGTGGACGCCGGGCGAGCCCTGGCGCGGCGCGCTCGAGCCCCCCGGCGAGGAGGAGAGGGAGCTCGAGGCGAACCTGCGCCGCCACGTCGCGGCCATCGCGAGCCGCGAGCACAACCTCGAGCGGCCTGCCGAGCTGGAGGCCGCGGCGCGCGAGATCGAGCGCGTGCTCCGGTCCTACGGACATGCGCCCGCCGCGCAGCGCTTCGAGGCGCGCAGGATCGAGGTGCGCAACATCGAAGTGGAGATCGCGGGCGGGGCGCAGCGCGCCGAGATCGTGCTCGCGGGCGCGCACTACGACTCGGTCTCGGGCGCCCCCGGCGCGAACGACAACGGCTCGGGCGTGGCGGCGCTGCTCGAGCTGGCGCGGCTGCTGCGCGAAGCCAAGCCTGCACGGACCCTGCGCCTCGCGTGGTTCGTGAACGAGGAGCCGCCGTACTTCCTCGGCGAGGACATGGGGAGCCGTCGCTACGCCAGGCGCGCGCGAGAGAAGGGGGAGAAGATCGTCGCCATGTACTCGCTGGAGACCATCGGCTGGTACTCGGCGGAAGCGGGCAGCCAGCGCTATCCGTTTCCGTTGGGCTTCTTCTACCCCTCGCGCGGCGACTTCCTCGCCTTCGTCTCGAACCTCGGCTCTCGCGCGCTGCTGCACGAGTCGATCGCGGCGTACCGGCGCCACGCGCGCTTTCCCTCCGAGGGAGTGGCGGCGCCGGCGATCATCCCCGGCGTGGACTGGTCGGACCACGCCAGCTTCTGGGAGCAGGGCTACCCCGCGCTCATGCTCACGGACACGGCGCCGTACCGCTATCCCTGGTACCACGGCCCGGGGGACACGCCGGACAAGGTGGATTACGCGCGCCTCGCGCGCGTGGTGCAGGGGATTCGCCGCATGCTTCTCGAGGTGGCGCGGGGATGAGAGCGCACTGGAGCCTCGACGCCGCGGTGAGCTACCTCAACCACGGCTCCTTCGGCGCCTGCCCGCGCGCGGTGCTCGAGGAGCAATCGCGGCTGCGCGCGGAGCTGGAAGCCGAGCCAGTGCGCTTTCTCGTGCGGGAGCTGGAAGGCCGGCTGGATGCGGCGCTCGGGGCGCTGGGCACCTTTCTCGGCGCGCAGGCGGCGGACCTCGCGTTCGTTTCCAACGCGACGAGCGGGGTGAACGCGGTGCTGCGCTCGCTCGACTTCGCCCCCGGGGACGAGATCCTGATCACCGACCACGCCTACGGCGCCTGCGAGGCCGCCGCGCGCTACGTGGCGCAGCGCAGCGGGGCGAAGGTGGTCGTGGCGCAGGTGCCGTTTCCGCTCTCCGGGCCGGGCGAGGTGGTGGAGGCGGTGCTCGGCGCGGCGGGGCCGCGCACACGGCTCGCGCTGCTCGACCACATCACCAGCCCCACCGCGCTGGTATGGCCGATCGCCGATCTCGTCTCGGGCCTCGCTTCGCGCGGCATCGACACCCTGGTGGACGGTGCGCACGCGCCCGGCATGGTGCCGCTGCAGATCGCCTCGCTGGGCGCGGCGTACTACGCGGGCGATTGCCACAAGTGGCTGTGCGCGCCCAAGGGCTCGGCGTTCCTCTACGTGCGCCCCGACCGGCAGGAGCGCATCGTCCCGCCCGTCATCTCGCACGGCTGGACCGAGCGGGGCTCCGGGCGCAGCCGCTTCCGCCGGCTCTTCGACTGGACGGGGACGTTCGACCCTACGCCCTCGCTCTGCGTGCCGGAGGCGCTGCGCCTCATGGCCTCGCTCGTGCCCGGCGGGTGGCCGCAGATCATGGCGCGCAACCGCGGGGCGGCGCGCCGCGCGCGCGATGCGCTCTGCGCGGCGCTGGGGCTCGCGGCGCCCGCGCCCGACGGTATGCTTGGGGCGATGGCTTCCATTCCCCTGGCGAGCAAGGCCCCCGAGTCGCCTCCCGGCGCGATCGATTTCGTCCAGGAGTCGCTCTGGCGCGAAGAGCGCATCGAGGTCCCGGTGCTGCGCTGGGGCGATCCGCCGCGGCGCGTGCTGCGCGTCTCGGCGCAGCTCTACAACGTGGAGGCAGAGTTTGCGCGGCTCACGGAGGCGCTTTCCGACCGCGTCGAGCGTTACTAGCTGTGTCAGGAGACCCAGTTGGCGAGGCGTTCCTCGACCATGCGCTGGCCCGAAGAGTCATCCACCCTGGAGATGAAATAGAACTCCCATTGCAGCTCGCTCCGGGCGCCCGCGACGCGCTCGATGATGGTCCGCCACCACTGCATCGGCCGGATAGTGCAGTGGGCATTCTCTCCATTGGGTAGGCGCTTGCGCGCGGGATAGCATGCGACACTTGCAAACACGAATCGCCCCGCAAAGCCGAATATCTCCTCGAGAATCCAGCCTACATCCTCTTCCGGGCAATGCTCGAGCACATCAGTGCAGATCACGCCATCGTACCTTGCGGTCGGCAACTCGGAAAATGGGGCGTAGGTCGGGTCGTAGCAGCGTATGGCCCCGACCTCCCAATAATCGAGAAGGTTGCTCCACTGGCCTTCGCCCTCGATGCGCACCGGACTGATTTCGTATTGCTGCCCCTTGCCGGATCCGTAGTCGAGGATGGTGCATGCCCCAGTGCGCTCGATCAGCCTCTTGATACGGCGTGCCTGTGGCAGAAGGCTTAAGCCGGGAAACGTCTTCTGGGCAGGAATGCCGAGTGTCGATTCTCCCTCGAGGTGCATGCGGCGATAAAGCTGCTGGAGTTCTCGATAGCGAGGACTTGGATTAGCACGCGTGTGCATGACGATCATGGTGCATTCAATTCTAGCAATGGCGACCCGCCGCGCCCGTACCCCGTCTCGCGACGCCGCTTCCGATCCTGGTCGCGGGCTGCGGCACGGGGCGCGAGCCGACCCAGGTCGCACGGACCTACCCTGACTGCGAGGTGCTCGCGATCGATCTGAGCCGCGCGAGCCTTGCCTATGCGAGGCGCCGAGCCGCGCAGCTCGGCGTCGCGAACATTGCCTTCGCGCAGGCCGACCTTCTCAGGCTGCGCGGACTCGACAGGCGGTTCGCGGTCATCGTCTGCGTCGGCGTCCTGCATCACCTCGCCAATCCGCTCGCCGGCTGGGAGGTGCTCGCCGACCTGTTGCAGCCCGGCGGCCTGCTGAAGATCGGCCTGTATAGCGCCGTGGCGCGGCGCGGGATCGTGGCGGCGCGCGCTCTTGCGCGCGAGCGAGGCTTCGCCGCCGATGGCGACGGAATCCGCAGTTGTCGCCGTGCTATCATGGACTTAGCGTACGGTCAGCTCGCCCGTGAGGCGACCGGTTTCATCGATTTCTATTCCACCAGCGGCTGTCGCGACTTGGTCATGCATGCGATGGAGCACGGTTTCACGTTGCCGGAGATCGGGCGTTGCCTCGAGCGTCTGGGGCTGCGCTTTCTCGGCATGGAATGCGATGCCGCGCTGCTCGAGCGCTTCGACACGCTCAACCCGCGTCCGGATGCGCGCACGGACCTCGCGGCCTGGGACCGCTTCGAGCAGGCGGATTCGGAGGCGTTCAAGTCCATGTACCACTTCTGGTGCGACCGACCCACGGCGCACTCCGCAGTGACGCGCGGATGAGCCAGGCGCAGGAAGTCGTGTCGCAGGCGTTACCGGCGACGCCGGCCGCGGCGCTCGAGGAGGGGCTGCGGCACCATCGCGCGGGGGACCTGGGTCGCGCCGAGGCGCTGTACCGCGAGGTGCTGCGGGTGCAGCCCGAGCATGCCGATGCGCTGCACCTGCTGGGGGTGGTGGCCCACCAGGTGGGACGGCGCGAGCTGGCGGTGAAGCTGATCGGGCGCGCGATCCAGATCGACCGGGGGCAGGCCCGCTACTACAACGCGCTGGGCATGGGGCTGGCGGCGCTGGGCAGGCCGGGGGAGGCGACGGCGGCGTACCGGCGCGCGCTGGAGCTTGCTCCCGGGATGGGCGAGGCGCACAACAACCTGGGCAACGTGCTGCTCAAGCAAGGGCGGCTGGAGGAGGCGCTGGCCTGCTACGAGCGGGCGCTGGCGGCCGACGCGGGCATTGCCGAAGCGCACAACAACCTCGGGAACGTGCTCAAGCGAAGCGGCAGGGTGGCGCAGGCGCTGGAGAGCTACCGGCGGGCGATCGCGCTGCGCCCGGAGTACGCCGAGGCGTACGGCAATCTGGGGGAGGCGCTGGAGGCGCTGGGTCGCGTCGAGGAGGCGATCGCGTGCTATCGCAAGGCGATCTCGCTCAAGCCCGGGTATGCCGAGGCCTGCAGCAGCTTGGGCAATGCGCTCAATCGCCTGGGGCGGCTCGAGGAAGCGGTGGCCGCCTATGAGCGCGCCATCGAGCTGCGGCCGGATCAGGCCGCCTTCCACAACAATCTCGCGGTCGCGCTCGGCGGCCTGCGGCAGCTCGAGCGCGCGATCGCCTGCTACCAGCGCGGGATCGCGCTGCAGCCGGATTACGCCGATGCCTACGGCAACCTGGGGGTGGCGCTGAAGGACGCCGGAAGATTGGAGGAAGCCGAGGCCGCCTGCCGGCGCGCAATCGCGATCAGCCCCGGAAACGCCGAGGCGCACAACAATCTCGGCAACGTGCTCAAGGAGCGCGAAGACCAGGAGCCGGCGATCGAGTGCTACCGGCGCGCAATCGCCCTCAAGCCGGGGCTCGCGGACGCGTGGAACAACCTCGGCAACTCGCTCAAGAAGCAGGGGCGCCTGGACGAGACAGTGGCGGCCTACGGGCAGGCGCTTGCGCTCAAGCCGGACCTTGCGGCCGCATGGTGGAACCGCTCCCTGGCGCGACTGACGGCCGGGGACTACGCGCAGGGGTGGAAAGAGTACGAGTGGCGGTGGGAGGGCTGCCCCCCGCTCAGGGGAGGCAACCCCGCCCTGCCGCCGCCGCCGTGGCGCGGGGAGGATTTGTCGGGGCGGCGGCTGCTGGTGCAGGCCGAGCAGGGGCTGGGCGACGAGATCATGTTCGCCTCGATCCTGCCGGAGATCGTGCGCGAGGCCGGATCGTGC
>Ga0114945_10001242_pt1 | contig 15991 bp, 10 predicted proteins | sample OV2TP3_FD_87194 | JGI IMG/M metagenome (GOLD analysis project Ga0114945, IMG submission 87194) | Hot spring microbial communities from Beatty, Nevada to study Microbial Dark Matter (Phase II) - OV2 TP3 | ecosystem: Environmental > Aquatic > Thermal springs > Hot (42-90C) | place: USA: Beatty... | reverse complement strand
CTACGTCACCTCCGGCCGTCGCTGAAACAGCTGCTCCTGCACCCGCGCCTGCTACAGTCGCTCCGATAATATTAATCGTAGTAGCGGCATTCCCTATCAGAGATACATTTGTTGTTCCAGTCATAGCAAATTTCGCTAAACTGGTAAAACCAGATGCTACGCCAGCAAATGCTGCTCCTCCTATAGCACCAAACAAGGCACCTTTTCCAATGTCACCACCTGTTATTGCTGCTGTGGCAGCACCAATCGCGGCACCAGCCGCTGCCCCTTTAATCGCCGCAATAATAAATGGTATAAACCATCCATTCCCATCTTCAAAGTGAGTTACGGGGTTATTTCCGGCATACGAATACCGATTTAAGGTCTGCGGATTTCCCGGCGACTGCACAATTGTATCCGCCGTAATGAATCGCCCTAACGACGGATCGTTAGAACGGTAGATTCCTCACCAATTCCTATATAAAATAGGCCAAAATCGCGGTTACCCCCACCTAAAATCGAAAATTTTTTCGGTAGTAATTTTGGTATTTTAAGCTGTCAAAGAGCAATTATTTTAATACTTCAATCAACGCCCATATCCACCCTGGGCATTGAACCGTAACTAAAGAACATTTCCGGTCTGGAAGCCAAGGATTTTTATTACTATATCGCCTTTAAAATAAAGATGGTCTTCGGCATAAGGATGATAGGTGATATAAATCCATTTCTCATCAGCACCGTATTCAGAAACAGGCACTTTCTTAGGCGGTTCTTCTAAGAGTAATAATACTTGTTCTTTATTCATGCCTAAATGAACGGAATGAAAAATTTTAAGCTGTTCTTTTATCTCATCTGATAACTGTGGATTATGCTTGATATACTCATCGATTTTCTTATCCAACTGTACCGTGAATTCTTTTGCTTCAGCTGATAATTTTTGTCGTTTTTTTTCTTTATTGCCCCAATAATTTACTGCGTTAGGACCCATTTTATAATCTTTAAAATTCGGTCCCAATAATCCACTCATCAAAATTACCATAATCAAAGAGAGAGAAAATAATTTCATTTTCTCAACTCCTGACTGGCCATGGTTGCACCTACTGCCCCGCCCCCATAAGGGCCATAAACAACCGTTGACATGCCTGTGGTCCAGCCGCCTCCCACAGACATAACCGTTGAACTGTATCCAGCTTCAAGCAACGAGACATTGACGGCTTGATGGCTAATGCCCCAGAGGCCGTATTGATGGCTCATATTGGGGAAATGTTTAAGAGTAACTCGACCCGCTAACGATGGAATGTCTTTCATCACAATGCCGGTATGTTGAGCACCAAGCATAAGTATATTAGCTTTATTTGTAGCGCCAACAAGTTCACCGCTGCTGTTGAGTAGAATCCGTGAAACTTCCTCAGGCTTCCACGGAGAACTCCCAAAATTAAATCCTTCACCCTGACCTTTTTCAAGCATTTTTGAAACCTCGACATCTAGCGCTTTGTCCCTTCCGTATTCATACTCCTTAGAAGTAAGTTTACCTCCAGGAGCTAACTTGCTTGCGAAATAACTCTGAAACCCCGCATTAACGGCCATATGGGTAAAAAGAGAACCAGCAATCCTGGCATTCCTGGGACTCATTCCAAATGCATCGTCGAAGATTTCATTGCTAACAAAATTGATTACCTGTCGACCCGGTAGAGTATCCAAAGTTGCTGTGGTAGCCATAGCTGAAAGACCAATGACTGCCGCAGTATTAGCAGTCATTACCATAGGCGTAAAGGCTGCTAAGGCACCAAAACTTGCCACGGCCGCAACCGCAGAACCAACGATCGTCCCAAAACTCTTCCAATCTCCCGTAACTACGGCCCGTCCTAAAGGACTAACGAAATTGCCAAAGTCTTCAAAGAAATTTGTAACCTTCTTCCAAAATTTCTTGAACCATCCATGTCCCGAAGGATCGACCAGGTTTACGGGATTATTGTTCGCATAAGTATACCGGTTAAAGGTTTGAGGATTCCCCGGCGCCTGAACCAGTAAATCAGGCGTGATGAACCGGCCGATTGAAGGATCATAATACCTCGCCCCATAATAGTACAACCCGGTCTCGTCGTCAAGAGGTTTGCCGGTAAAGTAGAACCAGGCGACTTCTGATGAGGAACCGTACATTTCATGACGAGCGTATTCACCGAAGGGCATGTACTCAATCAATTCCTTCTTCACACCGGTGGAGTTGGTTAAAACATTGGTGCCGCCGAGATGGTCAGCGTGATAATACAGGACCGATGAGCCGGTGATCGAGGCAATCCGGGTGCCGCCTAAAAATATATAATTGATCTGCGTTGTCCCCTTGTCCTCATACAGCGAGCCCACATACCGAATCACCGATGATGGTAAAACCTTTTTCGTTCTTCCACCGTCGCCATCATAGGCAAACTGCGCCACAGTCGCGGCGCCGTTGGCCACGGAGAGTAATCTATTTTCCTTATCATAAGTGTAAGTGGTGGTGACACCGGCCTTGACCTTGGTCGTCATATTGCCGTTAGCATCGTAGGTGAACGTTGTGCCATCGGATAATGCTGTGACCGCATGCGGCCTGACCCCGTTTTGCGGATACGTATAGTTGAGCCCGTCTTTTTGCATGATGTTGCCGATGGTGTCGTAGACAAACGTTTTCAAACACGGGCTGCCGCTACAGTAATTCCCGTTGGCAGTAATCAGACGATTCAATGCATCGTATTGGAAGGTTTGGTCGGCGGTGTTGACTAAGTCATCGATATTGATGATATTGCCGAGCTTGTCGTAGGTGTAGTTTAAATTCTGGAGGATTTCGCCCACAGGGTTGACGGTTAAGATTTGCGTCAAGCGCAGATTCTGCGGATGATAACTGTAGACAGTCACCACGCCATTACCATAATCAATGCGCGTGATCTGGCCGTGGGCATTATAATTGACGTTAGCGATAAAAAGCGTGCCCGCAGCCGGCGGTGTGGGTGTCGCCGCCTGTTCGTTGGAGTAGGGACTTTGCCCGGCGGAATTAGAGGCTGTCACCGCGAAATAATACGTCGTGTTGTTCGTTAATCCCGTCACGGTATGGCTGGTCACGTTGCCGACGTTGACGCTGTTCGGATACCCGCTGCCGGCGCCGCCGGTGAGCCCATCGGTCCTGATGGCATTGATTTCGGTTTCAGTCAGAATGCGTTTAAAGACCGCCGCTTCATCAATCACGCCGTCGAACTCCTGGACATCACTGAGAATCCCCATCTGCAGATTAAACGCGGCGTCGTTGTCTCTGGTGCCGAAAGGCGTGCTACCAGTCACAGGTTGCGGAACACCATTGACATAAATGGTCGGCACCGCTGATGTCCCAGCCGCCGTATACGTCACCGCCACATGCTGAAAAGTATTCATTGTCAAGACACTGTTGGTGGTCGTCCACGTCACCACGCCGCCGCTAAAGGCCTGGCTAAAAGCCAATTTGTTGCTCGCTGACACTCGAAAGACCCAGCCGTCTTGATAATCTTTGTTAAGAATCGTTCCCTTACTTGCATCGCCTAACGTGTGAGGCTTAATCCAGGCCACGATGGTTCGTGCGGCCAAATTATCCAGTGAGGAATGGCTGCCAAAATTCACGTAGGCGTTGTTGCCCGCGGGATATCCCAAAAACTCAATGGCCTCGTCGAATTGGCCGGCTACACCGCGGGTGACTGTTCCGCTGACGGTCCCGTCGTTGGCCAGGCAGGAATCGATGTATGCCCCGGTGGTTTCGTCTAGTTTCCACGCGCCCACACAATCCGGGTCTTGCGTAAAATTCGTTCCACCGCCGCCTCCGCCGGACGTTGTTCCATAATAAATTTTATAACTCGTTGCTCCGCTGACCGTGTTCCAGCTTAAGCTCACCTGCCCGTCACCAGGGGTTGGGAGATTTAACACCGGCGCAGACGGAATCGTTGGCTGCGGGGTGGCTGAGCGTTCATTCGAATTGGGACTGTCACCGTTGGCGTTGTAGGCAACGACCACAAAATAATAGGTCGTGTTATTAGTCAAATTCGTCACCGTGTAGCTAGTGACATTGCCCACGTCCAGTATGGTTGGATAATTACCAGATGAGGTCCCATATTTGACCTTATACCCGTCGGCATTCGTCACAGATGTCCAATTTAAACTGACCTGTCCATCCCCGGCAGTGGGGGCATTAAGTGTGGGCGCGGCGGGCGTGTTGTTGCCTTGACGCGGGGTTTCTAGCGGGCCAGTTCCGGTTGGTGTATAACTGGAGGAGGTCGTAACCACAATCTTGTCGATAATAAACCCGTCCTCGCGCATCCAAATATTGAGCGTATGCTCGCCGGTTGACGTCACATTGACCGTCGCACTGCCGCCGCCGGAAACGGTCTTTGACCAAGTCCAGCCCGTCCCGAACGATGATATATTGGCAGCGCTCGAGACCGAATTACTATCCAAGCCGGCATGATACGAATCATCATTAGTTGTCGCGCCTTTGCCCCGCGCCCAAATGTAATGCGTGCCGGTCTTTGTAAAATTGATATTGAAATCCGCCCGCGTGCTGATATTTATGTAGTTCGAACTGTTATTGGTCCCGGAATTGGGCAGGGCCTGCATAGAGCCGCTGCCGGACTGGCCGGTCTGCGAAATCGTATCCCAGGACTTGCCGTTGACCGCATAGGTGCTGTCGTTGTTTTCCGCTTCCATGGAAACGATGCCCGCCGCGTCATTGGGCTGCTGATACGCGCCCAAGGCCGGCTTGCTGATGATGGTTTTGTCCACGTAGAGATTGCGGTCGTCCGAGGGCCCGCCATTATAATCATTGGTAAAGGCAATGGCCACGTTTTGCGCCCCGCCGGCCACGTTTATTTTCACGATATACGGTTTCCAGCTTGAAGAACTGACAGTCCAATTGGCCACGCTTACTTGATTGATACGCAATTGCATATTCGGCCAGGCGCCGCCCCCAAAGGAGCCCTTGGCGATGATTTCAAATTTATATTCCCCGGTCTCGGGAAAATTCACCGACTGCTCGATATAACCGTTGCTCCAGATATTCCATCCGTAGGTGGTGGCCCCGCCGGTGGTTTTGGTCGGCATATTCTCGGCTTCAAGGTTCACCGTAAAATTAAGCCCGCCGGCAAAGGCGTTGGGAATCCCGAAAACATTCATACGTATCCACACAATGACATTCTCATGCCACCAGCGATTAGCCCGCTTAAGCCACGCCTTGGCCATTTGCATCACGTCAGGAGAATTGAGGTCTATGGATTTTTGAGTAACCCAAGCAACGGCTGTTGCCGCGTGTCGTTGAAAACTTCTCGCTATCGATTGCACCGAATTTCGTAAATCTTTCCATTTGAAATTTAGCATTTGGAATTTGAAATTTTTAACCAGAATGATGTCGCTGTCTTTGATTTCTTTCTTGAGTGACGCGCCCCCGCCCGGCAGCAAAGCCGGGTCGTCCGCGACCGCTTCGATCTGCCCGGCCGCGTTATACTTGTAATAAAGTCTTTTTCCATTCGGATATTCCAACTCCTTTAGACGATTCAAGGCATCGTAGGTGCGCTGGACCTGATAATTGACACTATCAATCGACTTGGTCGACTGCGTCTCGCGGCCCAGTTGGTCATAATTAAATTGTGTATTCTGTGTGCCAACATACTGCGCTTTGGTGAGACGGCCTTTGGAAAAACTAACCAGCACATCGTCGTAGGTGTAGGTAACAGGCAATTCCGGGCCTTGAGGAAAATTTTTGGTGCTCAAACGATTCAAGGCATCATACGCAAAAGTAATCTGTTGAGCTTTAGCGTCGGTTTGGCTCGTGAGATTGCCGTTTAAGTCATAAGTATAATTCCAAGTGCCCATGTCGGGGTCTGTCATCGAGGTTTTGCGACCGAGTTTGTCATAAGTAATGGCGGTGGTATTATTGTGAGCGTCGATGGTTTGCGTGAGATTGCCTTCGGAATCATACGCGTAGAGCGTCGTAGCGTATAGGGTATAGGGGCTAGAGGGATATTGTGGCGCGCCGCGTCCGTCTGCCCCTAAAAATTCTTCCTTCTTGATCAACCGGCCGTAGGCGTCGAAATAACTTTTTTGTTTGTGGCCGTTTTCGTCGATGGTAGTGGTGGTCCAATCGTCGTAAACCACATTGGCATAACTGCCATCGGGATTGGTGGTCTGTACAACACGACTGACAGCGTCGTAGGTTATTAGCGTGTAAGGGTTACTTGTGCTTATTGGGTCTATTGCGTCAAAGGCGTTAGTCGAAAAGAAGTTGATATATTTTTTTTCCGGCAGGCCGCGGGAATTGTATTGCGTCTGTCCGCTTACTACATACTGCCCGCTGGTTTCGGATGTTGTCTTGGTTTGAATCACCCGTCCCACCCCATCGGTAAATTGCACACTGTCAAGGGTGGATGCTTGTCCGTGTTCGATGCGGGAACGTGTGATAATTTTAATATACGTTGGATTGAGCGTGTACTCAACCGTTGTCGTCGGATAACTGATCGAATCCAGAGGTGAGACGGTCTTGGTGACACGACCGAATACATCATAACTTTTACGGCCGAGCTGGTTGTTGGGATCAGTTGTGCTTTTCAGTTGTCCCCATAAGCCTTTATACCCGGCGCCGTCATCAAGAGCCACACCATTGACACCGTAATAGGTATTCGTAACCGTTTGATTGAGGGCATTGGTGGTGGTCAATGGGAAAATCTTGGTGGCGGTGTCATACGCAATCGTAGTTGTGAAATTGCGCGGGTCGGTGGTGGACAATAAATTCCCGGTCGCATCATAACTGTATTGTGTCTTTGGGTTATTGGCATTTCCTTGCAGATAATTATTCCAGTCTTCCTTTTTCGTCAACAATCCTTTAATGGGCAAAGCAGTTAGACTAACGTTGTTATCATACCAAAACCAGCTTTTACGCATCTCGGTTAGGTTGTGGTTTTTGACTCTCACCTCCCTGGGTAACCCGAGTATCCAGCTCGTTGTATTTCCTACATAATCCGTCTCCACAGTTCGACTATCCGTGCCGATATCCGCGCCTGTTGCTAAATCTACTTCGCCTAATTGAATGGTCTTAGTTAAATTCCCGAATTGCGGTGTCTCATCGTAAAAGAAAAGCTGCGCGCTGCGTCTGCCTGTCACATCGCCGTCGAAGACATAGTTATCGCTGCGTTGTAAAAATACAAAATTCACGCCCGGAATAATCTGCTGGCTCGCCCAGGTATTCCCTGTCAATGCAAAGACATTGCCGCCACTGTCATAACTGGCCTGTGTGGCGATCCTTCCTTTATAAATATCGTCCTGTAGGAAAGTCGTTTCCGTATAACTTCCTATCGGGTCGGTCACCTTCACCACACGAAATCCACGGAATTCGCGCTTTGTCGTATTCCACACCCCATCTTTATAAGAATATTGCGTGGCATACGTCTCGTTACTTAAGGTGTCTTTCACAGTCACGGTTTTCACCACCGGAACAATAAACGGCATGATTTGCGTTGGATACTGCGTGTTAGGCGAATACGCCGAAGATTCATACGCAATCGTGGTCTCCCCGCCCACACCGTTTGTAACTTTCCACAATAAATCCGCTGGCTTGCCAGTGTTTAAATATAACTGCGGGGTGTTGCCCAGATAATGCGCCAGGTAATCCATCATGCCGTCGCTATTGGCATCGAGAATACGTGTGGCTTTATTGGCAAATGAGGGGCCACTAATAACCCAAGCATCGTCTTGATACCAGCCGCTGCCAGTATTAATCAAAACCCGCGAGCCGCTGGCATAATCCAAACTCACCACCAATAAATCCACCAATCCATCGCCGTTAATATCGCCAAAATCTGTTCTCCCATTCGTTAAATCACCGATCGTTGGCAACGCTTCCCATCCGCCACCCACATTAAAATCATAAACCCATCCTGCTCCGGTATTCATAAACACCTTGGAGACGCCGGCCTTGCGATAAAAAATCTCTGGCAGACCATCACCGTTTAAATCGAGTAACACTGCGCCGTTGGCAAGATCCGTATACGTCTCATTGGCACCGGCCGGTAAATTCCAACCCGGTGTGTATTGCCATCCTGTCCCAGCTTGCGGAATTTTATTGAGATAACTCAAGCGTGTGGTCGGAAAACTAGCGTCCGCATTCTTGGAGCGAATAAAATCCACGTATCCGTCGGCATTCACGTCCGCAAACACCGTTCCCATAAACTGATTGCCCCAAGAATGTTCATAAACTATATGCGGCGAAGTACTCGATGTCGTGCCGATTGGCATATGCCAGGACGGTGTATCCACAAAGCCATTGGTATGATTATTAAGACACGCCTTCTGATTGGGCGAGCCATAGTTATTATAGTAGTAGTGAATATACGAAACCGCATCGGTCCAGCCGTCCGCATTCACGTCCACATACCGCGTGCTTTTATCCTTTTCCTGCAATGTGGAGGCAATAAATTGAATCACCGGCTCAACGCCGTTTAAATTCCATCCGCCCGACTCTAACACCCAACCATTCGTCCCATTGTGTTTATACACCTCTTGCGTTAAGGTCCCCGCCCAGTTCGACCAATTTCGCACTAAGTCAGGATAATTGTCGCTATTCACATCAAAAACCCTCACCCCCCTATCCATATCCATACCGCTCCAATCCTGCGCAAACGCACTGCCTGAGGGAATGGTCCATCCGCCGGTTAATTGAAATCCTTTCTGATTCTGATAACTCAAAATTATCGTTGGTAATTGGCTTATATTGTCGCTGCCGAATTGATTGATAGAGGTGAGAATAGAGCGTTGGCTGGAGCTACTGATGCTATAATTAAACGCATAGCGACGCTGTAAAGCCGTCCCCACCGACATTGTGATTTCCTTGACTCGCTTGCTTGTCTTGCGCAGGTAACCGGCATTGTAATTAAACTCCGCATCCGGACGGTCCTCTAAAACAAAATCGACACTGGCATGAAAGGCAATCGACTGATCGCTATTTCGTGAATAATCAATCCTTATGGGATAATTCTTATCCCCATCCCTGATATAAGTAATCTCCATGTCATTGCCGTGAATATCGATGACTCTCCATAAATTCCATTTAAAGACCTCTGGATAACCGGCACTCGCACCGCTACCCCTGTATTCCATCGCCGCATCGATAAACCCAAAATAGTATTGAGTCCCTTTGCGGTCCGTGATCACCCATTGCGTATTACCGAACTTCTGAATCTTCATAAACGCGCCTTCGATTTCCGGCATGTAACGCTGGGTGGCGATATCATAAACCAATTCTTGGGTCGAGCCGTTTTGCATGAGCACAAATTTGTCGGTAGCATCGTTGTAGGTAGGCGGGCCGTTTTTCGTGGAACGCTGAATCGCCCCTAACTCCAAACTCCAGCCCACCCCAAACACCCCATTACGCAGACTGGAGTTATACATCAACGCCAAATTCGGTTGAATGCCGCCGCGCCCCGGCGGAACTTCCAACGGAATCGAAAGCGTGGCACTGCCGGTTGAGGGCTCAACCTGCACTTGACTGGCACTTACCCCAACAATCCCGGCCGGTAAACTGCCGGTTAAAAATTGACTCCCACCGCCTTGGCCACTGGCGGTATCCTCACCGGCCGAGGTCTGATTGTTTTGTTGAACTTGCGATTGTTCACTACTGGAAGACTCTTGGGAAGCTTCAGAAGTTTGTGAGTCAGCAGATGTTTGTGATTCCTCCTGGGGAGGCGTCTGCTCGTCGCTGTACAAAGGTGAAGCACTGGCGAGGATTAATCCAGTAAGGATCACAAACAGGTATTTTAATTTCATCTTACACCTGCTTTCTGACCCTCCGGAACTTCTACCAAAAAGGATAACATTAATTTTGTTAAAAAATAAGGTGACGTCTCTCATAACCAAATTCCTCCTTTGAAAATTTTAATTGTTTATTTTTTCCAATGGGTCTTCCATCCCAAATACCGTTACGGTGGAGCCCCACCCTCGCAGAAGTTCTGCGGGGCGGTTCCTTTCTAAATTACCCCCTGCTGATTCACTTCGCCCCCTGAAATCGCTTTGCGATTTCAGGGATTCGGTCCCGGAAAGGCTTCACCTTTCACGGGATGAATCAAAACGCTGGGGGTTATCCGCCTATCTAAATTCTTGGCGAAATCCGCCGTAGCGCCACGGCTTTTAGTTGCGCATTCATCCACTGCTAAAAGCCGTGGTTTTCTGCATAGGCGGATAACCTAAAATACGAAATGAACAACTGCTAAAGGGATATTCAATCGGTGAATGGGCCAAACCCAACCGTACCGGAATAAATTCCACATATTTAATGCACTCAAATAAATCTTCATCATAGTAAAGGGCGGTGCTACGAAACCGTCCATGCCACAATCGTCCCTGCCGTTCATATTTTCGATTGTAATAAAGGCTATAGGCCTGACTGACCCTCTGCATAAAATGCGAGACATTTCGTGCCTGCGGCGACTGCACAATCAAATGTATCGATGACGGTAAAAGACAAAATCCGAATAGACGGATGTTCAATTTACTTTTGTAGCGTTTGGCCAAACGAAGATAATACGTGTAATCCACCTCTTGCTTAAAGGCCATCACTCCTCTTTGACTTTGAGTGATCACGTGATAACAAACGCTATCTTGTAAAAATCGTGCGGTTCTAGGCATGGTTTTAGCTTTCAGCTCTCAGCTTCCAGCTGTCAGCTGACAGCTGAAGACTGATGACTTTTAATCAGGGCGCTTGAGGCATTCCTCGATTTCCCCTCAATTAATGCCCTCACACAAGGTGAAGCACCCCTCACAGTGCTAAGCGCCCCATATAAAGTGACCAAGTTACCAGCGACCAAGTGACCAAAAAAAATCAACAAAAAAGCAAAAGTGACCAACAACCTACAAAAGGTTTTGTTTTAACAGGTCACTTGGTTACAGGTCGCTTGGTTGCTTTTACTTTCAATGGCTTTATGGAAATTCCAAGCCAAGGCGGCCACTTGTCTCCGTAATTTTTCAATTTTTTCATATTCTTGATCCGGCATGTATTTCAGCTTATGACTAAACTCCAGTAAAAATTCGACTTCTGTAATCGACCCCATAGCAATTTTCAAGAAATGCTTTAATTCGTTTTTATTAAACCGTGCCCATCCCTCGACAATATTGGTAGGAACGGACAAGGCAGATCGTCTTAACTGGCTCACTAACCCAAAAATTTCTTCTTTAGGAAATAATCGAGTCAGACAATAAACCTCATAAGCTAATTCAGTAGCTTTTTGCCAGACAAACAAACTTTTGTATCCTCGTTCTGAACTCTTCTTATTCAGTTCGCTTTTAGGTTGTTCTTTCGCGTTTGAATTTTTTACAATATAAGCCATCTTTTTCCCCTTCTTCTCGGTCGCTTGGTCTCTTGGTAACTTGGTTACCTGTTTTTAAAAACTGGTTACTTGGTTGCTCGGTCACTTGGTTACCGTTTTTATAAGTTTTACTAACAGCCACAGAAAACTCTTCTCCTGATTACTTCGGGATCTTCGTGCTTTTGCTAATTTCTTGTTTGTCGGGAAAACACTTGTTGCATTTCTCCAAGCCCTTAGCCAAAGCATCCTTCTCGTCTATTTTTGTTGCTTCTCTATTCTTAATAAAACGACAGACTTCCTTGTGATACTTTTTACCGTTTGTGGTGACATAGACATCCGCGGCCAAAACCAATGTTGGTGCGGTTAACAAGCCTATGATCAATCCGGTTAGGATTAATTTCTTTATCATTTTTCTCCTCCTTTCATGAACACACAACTTATGGAGTCTTATAAATGAGGCGACATAAGTTGTGTGTGTGAATGCCCACCCTTCTTGCATTCTGCAAGAATGCAAAGGGGCAAATTCCGACCAACAACTTACGTCGTTCATTTTTTCTGTCTGTCGACAGGCAAACGTAAGTTGTGTCGTCATTTGACTTCTGTCGCTGTTAGTAAATGTTTTTTAATGTAGAAGCAAGAAGCCAGAAACAAGAAGCAAGATTAGAACGTTTTCCAATTTCTTGCTAAGGCATACAACATGGCTCCTACCTCGTTATATTTCTTAATCAAATTTTCGTGGTCCCCTTGGGTAATATATTGGCAATCCTTTGCAAAATCTAACCACACCTTTGTTTCTTCGCATGATCCACAGGAATCATTTAAAAATTTTAAAAATAGGTTCTCATATCTGCGCTTGGCCCAACCCTCACAAATATTCACAGGGATGGACCTCGATGACCTCCGAATTTGATCAATTAATGAAAATGTCTCTTCTTTAGGAAATTTTTTCGTAATTTGAAATATTTCCATAGCCAAGTTATACGACAAGATATAAACAATTAAATCTTTGTATGTTTTGATTATCTTTTTCGGTTCTTGAGGTTGTTTAGTGCTAACTTTACTGAAATTCAAATTTTTCAGTTCTTGCATGATTATCATCCTTTTCCTATTTTTTGCCTCTTACCTCTGGCGTCTTGCTTCCTATTCCTTTTTTTCAATTCTGGCCTCTTGCTTCTGGCTTCTGACTTCTTTTTTCGATGGCTTTACTGAACTCTCCCCCCGTAAATCCATCAATCAGGGCTGTGAGTTCTTGAAGTCTTAATTGTTTATCCAGTAAAAGTTGTTCATCAGGTGTCGTTTCCAAAGCCAAAAGCTCTACCTGCAGGCGTCGGCGTTCAAAATACAATCGCGTGATCTGATCCAAAATATCTTCACGTAGCTCCACCATTAACTTGGAGCGGGAGTCAATCGAGGTCTGATCGTCATTCCAAATGAGTTCTCCTAAATCCCACGATAATGACACGTCCCAATCCAGATAATCACGGCCCTTAAGGAGCAAATCGGGATTAGCACCGGTATCCCAATGAAAATAATCTGACGCCGTACGGTTTAATCCAGCGGACAGCGTCGGCAGCCACGCTTTATTCTTGGCCGCCCAACGCCATTGTTTGATTTTATTTGGATGGACTTCGGCATAATGAATGGCGAACTGTTGAACCTCACGAATTGATGGTTCAGTGACAAAGTGTTCTAACGTATCTGGTAGGACCTCAAAAGATGGCGATAGTGCCTTCTCATCGGTCATCAAAAAAATTCCACGGTTGGTGGCGGCATATACTTTACCCTCATTATCAAATGCTAAATGGTTGATTTGGGTGGTCTCCATCCCTTTATAAAGAGAAACGGCTTTCTCACCAGACAAATAAAATACACCGTGGTGGGTAGCGATCATAAATTCATGTTCGCCTGAATCAGGTAAAACAATCAGCGATGTGACATCAGCCCAGACAATGCCTCCGCTCGGAATCAAATACCATGTCTCGCCATAGTCTGTGCTATGAAATAAACCGTCGGTTGTGGCTAAATAAATATGGGATAAAAGCGTTGGTAAAACTCTAATCGCCTTGATAAAAGATTTGGGGACACTGGTTTCGGTCTTATCAGTGGTGATTTCCTCCAACGCCTTTTCTTCGCGCGTATGCCGGGTAAATATTGTTTCGAGTTCGTTGGTTTCTTGGTCAAGACGAAAAACTTTGTTTTCGGTGGCAAAATACAGGTAATATTCGTCCTTCGCCATTAAGAAAACCGCCTCTTTATCTAAAATATCCTGTCCGCGCTGCCAAATAGAGGCCTCTCTTCTCTTATAAAATAGGCCGTTTAAGGTTCCCACATAGATGGTTGTGTTATCCGCCAGGATAGATAGACATTTTCGGGTTGCCGCATCGCTTGCATAAAATATTTGTTCCCATCGTCTTCCCTCATCTTGACTTTGATAGACACCAGAGTTGGTGGCTGCGTAAATCGTAAGTATCCCTTCGGGCTGTATATAAATTTGGTTGACGGTCTTATCGCTTCCTTGCGGACTTAGGACAAACTGAAAATCTCCTCCGCCATTGACAGAACGGTAGAGTCCTTGGGGGGTAGTCGCGAATATGATGGATTTTTTCGTTGGATGAATATCGAGATATAAAATGTCGGACTCCAGGACTCCGTTTCCCACACGGTTCCAAACATGGGGTGTATCAATAAAACCCCAGTGAGGAATAGTCCCTAAAATAAGAAGGATAAAAATTTTAATTTTACTTTTTGTGATGTAGCGCATCATAGTGCATCTTTTCGATATTCATTAACGCAATGGCTCTCCTCACGGCATATTCCATCTTGGGATTGGCGTGCGCCAAAAGGCGCGCATAACATTCCATATACTCAAGCATCGCTTCTAAACCTAACTGTTCCTTCATCTGTATAAGTATGGATACAACCGTGTAGATAACGATTAAGTTGTGAGGAGATAGGCATTGATTCTGAGGTTGAGGGGAGGAATTGTGTGGGTTGACTGAATTTGGATCTTGAAAATCCATGTTACGTTATCCTCCTTAAACAATGGAAAGCATAGCATATATTTGATTATTTGTCAAGTTTATTGACAAAAAATCATAATTAGGAAATGAAACTACTTGATTTTATTAGGGTTACGTAACAAAATTTTTTTGAGTATTCCGATATCTTGATAGATAAACAATCTATTTGACAAATTATCAAAATGTGATAAACTTATGCTAAAGTACCAAATATCAAATCCCAAGCACCAAGAATAAGTCATGGAATTTCGTCTTGGCATTTGGTTATTGGAACTTGAAATTTACTTAATATGAAACGACCATTTGACTTAGAAGAGCGTACAACTGAATTTGCAAAGTCGGTCATTCGACTTTGTCAAAGCCTATCCCCTAACCCAATTAATCAGCGCTTAATTAGTCAAGTTGTTGGAGCGACAGGCTCAATTGGCGCTAATTATAGAGAAGCTAACGATGCGCTAGGCCATAAGGATTTATTACAACGGTTAAGGATTAGCCGTAGAGAGGCCAAAGAAAGTCTACATTGGCTCGAATTAGTCCTTGAAGCTAATCAAAACAAACGTTCCGATATTCAAACATTACAAAAGGAAGCCATAGAACTCAAAAAAATTCTTTCTACCATTATTAAAAAACTTGAAGCACGAGCGTAAAATAAATTACAATAACCAATTTCCGATAACCGAGTATTTCCTTGATATTTGGGATTGGTTCTTGACGCTTCCTTGATGTTTGGTGATTGATCATTGGTTTTTAAAAAGATGGAGGCAACCATGTTAGGTGAACGTATACGCAAAATTCGTGAAGCAAAAGGAATCTCCCTCACTGAGCTTTCGAAACGAAGCGGCGTCCAATTAGCGACTCTAAGCCGTATGGAAAATGCCAAAATGACCGGCACCTTGGAATCGCATATCGCCATTGCGAAGGCCTTAAACGTTGAACTTTTGGAATTATACAAAGGCATTGATAAAGCCTCCCCTCCCCTCACACCCGCAGGGCCCAAAGAGACCAGTGGTATCTTTACCCATAATGAAAAAGCTTCGTATGAAATTCTAACCAGTAATGTCATGTCCAAAAAGATGATGCCGATTCTTTTGCGGGTGGAGCCTGGCGGCTCAACCAGTAAAGAGCAAAATGCCAACGGCACGGAGAAGTTTATATTTGTATTGGAGGGGATTTTGAACGTTTATGTGGGTGAAGAGACGTATACGCTTTCAAAAAGCAATACGCTGTATTTCGATGCGGGTATGGAGCATTATTTTAGTAATCCAACGAATAAGCTGGCCCGGGCGCTGTGTGTGATGACACCGATGCAACTTTAGGACGCGAGATGAACACAGATAAAAATTACAGATGATCGCAGATAGGTGATAACGATGATTACAGAACAACAACAAATAAGCATAAACAATCAAAAAGCCTATATTTATAAGAATTTGACATACAAGATTATCGGCTGTTGTTATGAAGTTCATAGACAACTCGGCAGTATTCACAAGGAAATCATTTACCATAAAGCCCTTGCCGCTGAATTTAAAAACCATAATATTTCTTTTACCAGTGAAAAATCAATCGATGTTTATTACAAAGGCAAAAAAATCGGTCTTTATAAACCGGATTTCATCATAGACGAAAAGATTATTTTAGAAATTAAGGTAG
>Ga0114945_10001241_pt1 | contig 15993 bp, 11 predicted proteins | sample OV2TP3_FD_87194 | JGI IMG/M metagenome (GOLD analysis project Ga0114945, IMG submission 87194) | Hot spring microbial communities from Beatty, Nevada to study Microbial Dark Matter (Phase II) - OV2 TP3 | ecosystem: Environmental > Aquatic > Thermal springs > Hot (42-90C) | place: USA: Beatty... | reverse complement strand
CTAGGGAGGGAGACGGTCCGGGCCAGTGGGAGCGCGATGCGCGTTCCGAGGGCCTGTTCTCCGGGGAGCAGGACCGGCGTCTGCTCGCGGTTCAGCTCATCCACGGCGGTTGTGGCGACGTGCTCCTTCACATAGGGGACCAACTCCCGCAGCGTGACGATCTGGTCCTTGTCGGCATCCGCCTCGCCTTGCAGCCCGGTCAGCAGATAATACGTGAACAGGCCATGCCCGGCCTTGTCGTAATCAGAACTGACCTGCGTGCCGGTGGCCGCGGCCAGGACCATCACCTCTCCTGCGGCCAGCACCGGATACTGCAATCCCATGGGCCGCGTGCCCTTCGCCAGCACGGAGCGGCCGGCTGCCCCGGAAAAGCAGGAATCCAAAAACACGACCACGTCCTTCGTCGGCAGCTTGCTGAGGGTGTCTTCCAGTTCCTTGAGCGGATACAGGCCGTCCGGAAAATCCGGGTGGCCGTCCCAGGGCACCATCGAGCCGGACTGGGCCTGCAGATTCGGCGTCCCGTGCCCGGCGTAGTACACATACACCGTCGAATCCGCCTTGACGCGCATCTGCAACCATTTCCCTAGATGGTTTCGAAGATCACTTAACGTGACGTTAGAATCTGTGAGCAATTTGATATTTTTCTTTGGGATGCCGGCCTGAGTCTCCAACAGGTTGGCCACCGCTTGAGCATCCTTAACGGCATAGGACACCTTTGGAACGATATCCGCGCGGTACTGGCTGATGCCCATCACCACGGCATAGGCATTTGGCTGGCTAAATTCCTTCACAGCTCCTTGCGCTGTCAGCGGCAGGCTCACTGAGCAGAGCACACCCCAAGCTAGAACGCGCTGTCGCATGGGACGCCTCCCTTTCTTCTACGGGGAAAAAGCTACGCCGGATTGCCACAAATTTCAACAGGAATATGGGGTGGGTAAGAGGCTAGAGGCATTCGGAGACAAGCCTTGCGGCCAGTTGCCGCTCATCCGCGTCGGTCTTGACCTCGCCATTCAACCGGGCGTCCCGCAGGCGCTCCAGGATCCGCTTGTAGATGGGGCCGGGCTTGAGCCCCAAGGCCTTCAGGTCGGTGCCGGTCACCACCGGCTTCACATGCTGATAGGCGCTCAGATAGGCCGAGAGTTGGCGCTTGACCGAATCGGATTTCGTCTTGGCGAGCAGGAACAGCACCGTCGCCAGGGACAAGCCGGCCAGCATCCGATACAGTTCCGCGGGGGGGAGGCCGGGGGTTCTCGCAAGCCACCGAATCAGTCCGGAAGCGCGCGCCCGCGTCTCTCGAACCTTCTGCGCGTCCCGTCCCGGGACCGCAAGCCGCCCGAGGACCTCGCGCACCGCCTTCTCGGGAATCACATCCATCAGCGCCATAAAATGGATGAGCCAGGCATGTTCCTCCGCCGGGCGAGGCCGCGGCCAGTTCAGCGACGCCAGCTTGTGCCACCTCACGACATCCTCGACCCCCGCCAGCAAGGCGCTCAGCCTGGGTGACCATTTCAACTGCGGATGGATGAAGCGGAGGAGATCGAGCTCGCCGAGCCGCGCGATCGCCTTCTGGGGCTCTTCTTCCGACAGGAGCAGCGTCAGCTCTTCACACAGCCTCGCTCCCGACAGGCGGTGAAAGAGATCCATCTTCACGGCGCCCTTGATCAGGGCCAGCGTTTCCTTCCCCAGCCGGAACCTGAACCGGTGTTCGAAGCGGATGGCGCGGAACACCCGCGTCGGATCCTCGATGAAGCTCAAGCTGTGCAAGACGCGGATCGTCTTGTCGTGCAGATCCCGCTGAGCTCCGTAGAAGTCGATGAGCTGCCCGAAATGCTCCCCGTTCAAGCGGATGGCCAGCGTGTTGAGCGTGAAGTCACGCCGATACAGGTCCTTCTTGAGGGAGCTTCGCTCGACGGTGGGAAGCGCGGTCGGATACTCATAGTATTCGGTCCGCGCGGTCGCCACGTCCAGCTTAAACCCGTCGGGAAACGAGAGCACGGCGGTGCCGAAGCGTGGATGGCTCGTGACTCTGGCGCCCAGTTCCTGTCCCAGGGCGCGCGCATAGGCAATCCCGTCGCCTTCGACGACCACATCCAGGTCCAGGTTCGGCCTTTCCAGGAGCAGATCGCGGACAAACCCGCCGACCACAAACGCGGGCACGTGACGCCTATCTGCGACCTTCCCTGCCTGCCGGAGAAGGTTGAGGACATGCTTAGGGAGCCGCCGCGTGAGCAGACTGCGGACATCCCGGCGATGCGTGAAGGCCGGAACTTCTTCACCTTTGGCCCGGGCCCGGGCCGCTGACAGCACGTCATCATGGAGCGTGCGGAGCAGATCGGTCCGGGTGATCACACCGAGCACCCTGCCGCGCTGCAGCACCGGTACGAACCGTTGGTTCCGCTCCAGCATGCGGGCTTCCACTTCCCGAAAGGGCGTCTCAGGCGTGGCGGTATAGGCCTCGGTGTGCAGAAAGTTCTCAACCGGCAGCTTGCCGAGGTGGTGGAACAGCGCTTTCTGGATATTCTCCCGGGTGATCAGCCCCAGATAGCGTTCCTTGCGGTCCAGCACCGGCAAGACGTTGACTTCGTACCGGGTCATACGGTTTTCGGTTTCCGTCACGGTCGTCTCGCATCCGATGGTCTTGGCCGGTACCGTCATCACGTCTCGGGCCAGCAGGGTAGGACGGTATCGCTCCGTCAACAACTGCGCCAGCCGCTCGCTGACCTGCACCAGGGTCTGCCCCTTGACGCTGGCCGCAGCAGCCTGTGCGTGTCCCCCGCCGCCAAACTCTTGGACCAGCCGCCGCACATCAATTTCCGGTCTCCAGCTGCGACCGATCACCTCCACCTTCTCGTCCATAGCGATGGCGACGACGATCGCGTCCAATCCTTGCATCTCAGCCAGCTTGTGCACCACTTCGGCCAGATCGCCCTTGAACCGGTTGCTGGCACTGGTCGCCAGCAGCACCTTGCGTCCTTCCAGATAGTACGTTTCGCCGGACTGGACCAGTTCGTTGAGCAGCACGATCTGGTCGGGATCCAGCGGCCGTCGGAGAGCATCGGACACGAGTGTAAGGTCTGCGCCGGCGCGGATGAGATGCGCGGCGGCCTCCAGATCCCGCGCGGTGGTGGAGGGATAGGCAAAGGAGCCGGTTTCTTCATAGAGGCCGAGGGCCAACACCGTGGCTTCGAACGGCGTGAGCGGAATGCTGTGTTCCGTCAGGGCTTCGATCAGGACCGTCGTTGTCGCCCCCACCGGCTCGATGCGACGAAGCTCCGGTTGGAGGCAGGCACCGAGATCGTCGTCGGCCGGTTCCCGGTCTGGATGATGGTCGTACACATGGACCTTCAGCCCGGGAGTGCGACAGAGGCTTTTGAGCGGACCGAGGCGTTCCGGATCATGGGTATCCACCAGAATCAAGCGAGTAATCCGACCCAGATCGATGTCCTTGAGCCGAGTGATGTCCAGATCATGCACCGCCAGGAAGCTTCGCACCGCCTCCTGGGCCCCGCCCGGAAGGACCAGCCGCGCCTCAGGATAGAGCTTTCGGGCGGCTACCATTGACGCGACGCCGTCGAAATCGGCGTTCAGATGGGTCGTAATAAGTTCCATAACCGTGCGTATTGTATCAGCTTTGGAACAGGGTGTTAATTGAGGCTAATGGTGACGGGGTTTTCCCAAGATCGAGCGGTTGCAACAAGGGACTCAACCGTGCTAGAGGGATACGACTTGGGGCTGGCCGATCACAGGCTATCGAGGAGGAGACAATGGCGACGAAACGGAAGAAGACCAGGAAAGCAACCAAGGCATCTTCCAGGAACCCGGCAAGAAAAAAGCGCAAGGGCGCTGCCACCAAAGCGAGACGACCGAAGCCTCGACGGACAAAAACCGCCGCAAAAACGGCCAAGGTGAAGGCCAAGCGCACCTCGAAACGGAAAGCCACGAAGCACAAGGCTGCGCGGCCCGAGACCAGGGCTGCCAGGATGCATGAGGAACGCCCGGCAACTCCCGAGACACCGAGCATTGACGATGAGTTGGCTGAGGACTTGACCGACGAGGTCGCGGAGGATTCTGACGAGCTTCCCGAGGACGAACTGGATCATCCCGACGAGTCCGACACCATGACGGATGACGACCACGAGTACCCGAGACCCTGAACGGGTCACAATCGTCGTCCCGTCATCAATTCATACGCTTCCTCAACCGTGCCGACTTCCTTGACCGTCATGTTCAGCTCAAGAGCCAGACCGTTCAGGTTCCATCGCGGGTCGTGGAGCTGACCGGGAGGGATGAGCACGGTTCGATATCCTTCCCTGGCTGCTGCGCGGATCTTATCGGGGATGGCCCCGACAGAGCCGATCCGCCCATCGGCTTCAATCGTTCCGGTCAACGCGATTCCCCGCCGGATCGGATCGCCGTGGAGCACCGCAAGAAAGCCCACCGCCATCACGGCTCCCGCGCTGGGGCCATCCGTCGTGGTCGGCGCATAGGCCAATCCCTGCAGCCAAATGGTCCCGGTGCGCCGCGCAGACTGCGCGCGGCCCACGGCATACCGCCACGCCGCGTCCAGCGCCGCCAGATACGCATCAGAGAACTGCACTTTGGTCTTCCCCCAGCGCACCACCAAGGGATCCGGCGAAGGTTGTTGGTCCCACCGCATGAGCAGCAATTCAAAGGCGCCGCGGTCATTGGCGCCCACCGCGACCAGAAGCGGCACCTCCACGAAATTTTCCGCGACCGCCGGAGCAAGAGATGACGCCGAGTAGATCGCCCCGAGCAGGAGCGAGGCAGTCCATGCGAAGCGGCGTCGGGACATGCGGTCCTCCCAGCAAGGCGCAAATTGTAGGGACGGGCATACGCGTTGTAAAGCAGGCGACGCTCAATGCGCCTTGTTTTCGACCGAACCGTTTCCGTATAGTGCGAGCCATGCAGTGGAACGTCAATGGAGTCTTGCCGCGATGAGCCCGTTCACGCTGCTGATGGGTCTCGCCTTCAGCCTCCTCAGCCTTGCAGCCGCTCCACCGGTAGCCGTGGCCTGCAGCCTGACGCAGTCCCCCGATGGGATCTACAAGCGACACCTCGGGCGGGATTGCACCCCGCAGCAGCGTGACGCCCAAGCCATTGCGGCCGAGGAGCTGTTGGCGGCGCTCCAGGCCGGCAAAGGCCTGGATCTGGCGGGCGTCACGCTCCACGGCAACATCAACTTGGATGCGCTGTCGCAGACGCCGATCAACCCCGGTGACCTTCCCTCGCCCGAGGTGCGAGATCTCCTGGGCACCGCCTCGCAGCTCCGGGTCGTCTCTGGACCGATTACGATCCGCGATGCGGTCGTGCGTGGACTGGTCGCGACGAATTTGAAGGAAGGCTATCTGCTGGTGCAGGGTCCGGTGACCGTGACCGGCTCAACCTTCGAGCGACCGGTGGATCTCTCCCGCACGATCTTTCTCGGCCCGGTAGATTTTTCGAATACGATTTTTTCGCAGGAAGCCTTCTTCATCATGGCCCGCTTCGAGCAAGCCGCACGCTTCGAGAAGACCGCATTCGGCGCGCATGCCCGGTTCCATAAAGCGCGGTTCGCGGACAGTGCCTTCTTTGTACGGGCCGGGTTCAACGGGCTGGCGGAATTCATTCAGGTGACGTTCGCGAAGGAGGCCAGCTTCTCGCGGGCCTACTTCAAGATGGGAACGGGATTCTCCGGCAGCCGCTTCGGAGGGCCTCTGGATTTTTCGGAAGCGGTCTTCGAGCGCGCCGCATTCTTCACGTTTGCCGTGTTCGAAAAAGATGCGTATTTCCGGCGCACGACCTTCCGCGCGGATGCCAACTTCTCTGATGCGGAATTCAAAGGCCTCGATGATTTCTCCAAAGCCTTCTTTAACACGGAGCCGCGCTTCACGCGCACCAAGGCCAACGGGGGACGCTCGCCAACCGGTCTTCAGAATCCGCGCTTGCTCTATTCGATCGCCGGGGCGATGTTCGTGTTTGCAGTGATCTTCGTCTTCATGCTTCGGAAATGGTGAACAGCACCTGGAACTTCAATTCAGACCGCAAGCCACTATATATCGAATTTGTATTGCCTCCCTACACATTTTATGGTATAGGGATGCTGGCTCAGGAGCGCTGAGGTCTTTTCATTGATGAAGCGGGCAGGGGACTCAACTCCTCTGACAACGGCTGTCTCGCAGGCGGAGACCCCGCTGGGGGGTGGCGATTCCTATCACGTCCGCCTTGAAACGTTTACCGGACCGCTCGATCTGCTGCTCCACCTGATCAAGAAAAACGAGATCAACATCTACGACATTCCGATCGCCTTGATCACCCAGCAGTATCTCGACTACCTCGGCTTGATGAAGACCCTGAACCTCACGGTGGCGGGCGAATTCCTGGTGATGGCGGCCACGTTGATCCAGATCAAATCCCGGATGCTGCTTCCCGCGGACGACGACGCGACCGACGACGAAGACGGACCAGACCCCAGGGAGGAGTTGGTTCGGCGGTTGCTCGAGTACAAGCGGTTCAAGGAGGCGGCTGCAGACCTTGGCGCACGAGAGCGGATCTGGCGCGAGATGTTCGGTAGAGACCCGGTAGCGACGGAACCGGCCCCGGCGGAGGATCTGCTCCTGGAGCATGTGACGGTGTTCGATCTCGTGGACGCCCTCCAGGGGGTGCTGTCCCGGCTCCCGGCCGGCCAGTGCCTCGAGATCATGCCTGACAACCTCACCGTCCAGGACCGGATGAACGCGATCCTGGAAGCCCTGGAAGGGGAGGAGTCCGTCACGTTCCTGTCGTTGTTCGAATCCGAGCATGGGAGGCATCGGCTGGTGATCATCGTCACCTTCCTGGCGTTACTGGAATTGGTCCGCATCAGACTGATACGCGTCTTTCAGGGAGAGCCGTTCGGGCCCATCCGCCTGGCCCGGACGTTCTTACCGGTGGACGCCACCGAAGGCGCCGACCTGTAGCAGAGATGGATGGGCTGCGACCTTTGTGCGGCCTGGGGTGAAATCGGCCTGTGGGCACCCATTGCAGCCCAGAGCAATGGGTCCCGGTTCGCGAGTATGGAACGCGGAATCGCCAGCGCGCCAGAGACGAGCGAGAAACTAAGGAGGCAGCATGAGCGAGCAGGGAAATGGGAGCGGCAACGGCCACAACCCTGACCACAATGCCTTGACGCCCGGCGCGGGCCCTCCCGCCGAAGGGCTGGACGAACGCGAGGTCAAGGCGATCCTGGAGGCTCTGCTCTTTGTCTCTCACGAACCGATCACTCTGGATCGCCTGACCACGGTCATCGGAGGGCTGGCCAAGGCCGATGTGGCTCACGCGCTGCGAGGGCTTCAGCAGGATTACGATGCCGACGGTCGAGGGCTACGGATCGTCGAGCTGGCCGGCGGGTTCCAGATCATCACCAGACCGGACTGCGCCCCGTGGATCAAGCGCCTGGAAAAAGTGAAAACCGCTCCCAAGCTGTCTCGCTCCGCCTTGGAGACGCTGTCGATCATAGCCTATAAGCAACCCGTGGTCCGGAGCGAGATTGAGGCGATTCGGGGAGTCGAGACTTCCGGTGTCCTGCGGACGTTGCTGGACCGGCGCCTGGTCCGGATGGTAGGTCGAAAGGATGTGCCCGGCCGGCCCATCATGTACGGCACGACCAAACTGTTCCTGCAGCAATTCGGCCTTCGGGACCTCGCTGATCTGCCGCCGCTCCGGGAGCTCAAGGATCTCGGTGAGCCGGAGCTTCCCTTCGCCGGATCGGATGATGAGGCGATGGTTGTCGCCGGCGCGGCTGATGCCCCCTCGGCTTCCTGAACCCTCCTTGTCAACAGACCCCTGCTAAGCCGACAATAGCTCCGGATATCCTTCCATGAACCTGGTCTTGCCAGAGAAAAAACGTCTGGTTGCCGGCGATCTCCGCCGCCTTCTGGGCTCGGAGAAGGTCCTCGACGACGCTCCGAGCCTGACCGCCTATGCCGTGGATGCCAGCATCTACAAGATCGTGCCGCAGGCCATCGTGCTGGCCGACTCCGAGTCTGACATTCAGCGAGTCGTGGAGTACGCGGTGCAGACCGGCGTGCCGGTGACCCCTCGGGCGGCCGGCACGAACCTGACCGGCTCGGCGATCGGGCCCGGCATCATCCTGGACATCTCCCGGCTGAGTCGGATTCTGGAACTGCACGCCGCCGAGAAATGGGCACGCGTCCAGCCCGGCATCGTCTATGCCGAACTGAACAAGCAGTTGGCCTCGGCCAACCTGATGTTCGGCCCGGATCCCTCCAGCGGGGACATGTGCAAACTCGGGGGCATGCTGGCCAACAATTCTTCGGGCCCCCACACCCTCCGCTATGGCTCCGTCAAAGACAATGTCCATGCGCTGCGGATTTGCCTGGAAGGAACCGGCTGGCTGGATGCCCGGGACTATCCGCTCGGGGACGCCGATCTCGAGCGGGTGCTGTCCAGGCATCCGTCTCTCCGGTCGCTGTCTCGACTGGTCCAGGAGCGGGCCGATCTCATCCGCTCCAAGCGCCCCGCGGTAAGCAAGAACAGTTGCGGCTACAACCTGTTCGGGCTCGTGGAGGGATTCGAGCGGAACGTCTTGGATCTCCCCAAACTGTTCGTCGGCAGCGAAGGCACGCTCGGCGTGATCAGCGAAGCCACGCTTCGCCTGGTGGACCGCCCCGAAACCAGCGCCACGATCCTGATTCATTTTCGGCGTCTCGAGGAGGTCGGGGAGGCCGTCTATCATCTGTTGGCCCTGACGCCCAGCGCGCTGGAAGTGATGGACGCCAACACCTTGAACCTCATCGGCCGGGAACGGCATCGCATCCCGGCCGATGCCGCCGCCACCCTGCTCGCAGAGTTTATCAGCGACGGCCAGCGGGCCGGCATCATCGAGCAGGCGGAACGGGTCACCGCCATCTGCCGGCGATACGCGCTGTCGACCGATCCGTTGGTGGCCTTCTCGCGCGACCAACAGGAAGAACTCTGGAAGGCCCGCAAGGCGCTCTACCCGACGCTGTACCGCTATGACGCCAAGAAGAAGCCGATCAACTACGTGGACGACGTCGTGGTCCGGGCCGAGCGGATCAGCGAGCTGATCCGATACCTGGAGGACTTCTTCGGGGAGCAGCGCGTGCCGGTGGCGATCTTCGGCCATATCGGCAACGGGAACGCTCATATCGTCCCGCTTCTCGACGTCAACGACCACGATGATTTCGCGCGGATGGTCACGGGATACCACACGGTGCATGAAACGGTGCTGAGCCGGTTCGGCGGGTCGATCTGCGGAGAGCACGGGGACGGCCGGGTCCGGGCCGAGTTCGTCCGGCGGATGTTCGGCCCAGACCTGTACGAGCTGTTCGTGCAGGTGAAGCGGAGCCTCGATCCCGCTGATGTGCTCAACCCCGGCGTGAAGATCAGCCAGACGCCATTTACCGAACACATCGATTACACGCGGTTGTCCAAGGCCTGCGCCACCTGCGGCAAATGCAATTCGGTCTGTCCGGTGTACGACGTCTTCCAGTCGGAGGACATGAGCTCGCGTGGCTGGTTCGAGATCGTGACCGCCAGAGACTACCGCTACCTGGACTCCAAGCGGGTGGTGGAGGCCTGCCTCAATTGCAAATCCTGCCGCACGATCTGTCCGGCCGACGTGGATGTGTCCGAGCTCATCCTGAAGCGTCGCGCGGAGCATCCGAACCGCATGGCGGGGCTGATCTTCGCCATCCAGGCCAGGCCGTGGCTCTTCGAGCGGCTCATCAAGGCAGCGGCCTTCACACAAGGACTGTGGGACCGGCCGCGACCGCGGGCGTGGCTGGAGCGGATGACGCGGCCGCTCATGCGGCTGATCGCCGAAACCGCCCGCCTGCCCCGCGAGATGCTCCTGCCGCGCTTAGCCGTCCGGCCGCTCCGTGCCCGCTATGCGGAATTGACCCGTCCCGCTGGGGCCAGCCGAGAGGTGGCGTACTTCCACGGCTGCGCGGCGAACTATTTCGACGACGGGGTGGGAGATGCCGTGATCGGTGTGCTGCGCCGGCACGGGATCGAGCCGGCTCTGCCGCCCCAGCGGTGCTCCGGCACGCCGATCGAAACCTACGGCCATCGGAGCCGCGCCAAAGAAGCGGCCCGCTACAACCTGGCCTCGTTGGCACCGTACCGGACCGTCGTCACCGGATGCGCCTCGTGCACGCTGATGTTGAAGGACTATCCCAAGCTGTTTCAGGGGGAGCCTGAGCTGCAAGCTGCCGAGGAGCTGGCCAGGCGGGTGAAGCACATTTCGGAATTCGTGGTCGAATCCGGACCCATCCGACTCGGGGAGGAGGGCCGATCCCAGAGGCGCAAGGTCACGTATCATTCCTCCTGTCATCTGCGGGCCGCCGGCGTCACCAAAGCCCCCCGCCAGATCCTGGCCGGACTGCCGGGGGTCGAGCTGATCGAGATGCAGGACGCCGAACGGTGTGCGGGCGGGGCCGGAACCTACGGCATCAAGGACTACGACACGGCCCAGAAGATCTTCGATCGGAAACGGCGGGCCATCGACCAGTCCGGTGCGACCGTCGTGGCCACGAGCTGTCCGGCCTGCATGATCCAGCTGAACAATGGCCTGAGGGGACGCGTGGAGGTGAAGCACGTGGCGCAACTGCTCGACGAAGCCTACGAACGGGCGGCCCCGTCTGTGCCCCGTCGGCCTGCCGAGCCATGAGCTTCCGCCGGGCCGATTGGATCTACGTCCTGGGAGCCGGGCTGGTCGTGTTGGCGGTCTCGCTGTTGCCTTCGCCCAAGGACAACAACCCCAGGATCCCGCGCACACCGGAGCACCAGGCCGTTCGCTCCGAACAGGAGTGCGTGCGATGCCACGCCCCGGGACAGAGCCGTCCGCTTGCCGCGCGCCATCCCAACCGCCAGGACTGCTCGCGCTGTCACGCGGCGGCAGTGGAGCCGGCACGCTGACCATCGTGGTACACTACGGCCTGCGAGGGGAGGGAGGATGATGGTGACCGTCGTGCTGTTGGGTCAGACCTTGCGCCAGAGCGTCGAGGAGCCGGAGTTTCAGCTCGAACTCCCGGCGCCGATGTCGGTGAAAGGGCTGCTCGAAGCCAACCGCGAGCGACTAAGCGGGATCTTGCCGTTTGCGGCCAAAGGTGAGCTCATGGTCACGGTGAATCGAAAGGTGGCCACGCTCGATTCGCCCGTCCGCGACGGCGATACCGTCAAGCTGACCCATCAATTCAACCCGACCTACGAAGGTCCTACCTGGCAGAATCCCTGAGGTTCAGGAGAGGGCGCCGATCTGGCGGTATTTCCGTTCGCGGCGGGTCAGGAGCTCTTCGAGGGCGAGTTCTTCGAGCTGCGCGAGGTGGGTCGCCAGCGCTTTGGCCACCCGTTCGGCGGCCTGTTGCGGGTCCCGATGCGCCCCGCCCACCGGCTCCGGCACGATCTCGTCGATGACGCCAAGCTTCAGCAGATCCTTGGCGGTCATCTTCAACGCAGCAGCGGCCTCGGGCGCTTTATTGGCATCTTCCCACAGGATCGCCGCGCACCCCTCGGGCGAAATGACGGAATAGATCGCGTGCTCCAACATGAGCACCCGATCCGTGACGCCGAGGGCCAAGGCGCCGCCGCTCCCGCCTTCCCCGGTCACGACCGAGATCGTCGGCACCTCCAGTCCGGCCATGGCGTAGAGATTTCTGGCGATCGCCTCCGCCTGTCCGCGTTCCTCGGCCCCCACGCCCGGATAGGCGCCGGGCGTATCGATAAAGGTCAGGACCGGCCGCCTGAACTTCTCGGCGAGCTTCATGAGGCGCAAGGCTTTGCGATAGCCTTCGGGATTCGGCATCCCGAAGTTCCGCTGCATCCGCTCCTTGAGCGTCTTGCCTTTCTGGTGGCCGAGGACCACGACGGACCGTCCGGCGAACCTGGCCAGCCCGCCCAGGATGGCCTGATCGTCCCCGAAGAGACGGTCGCCGTGGAGCTCGACGAAATCGTGGCAAAACGTCCTGATGTAGTCCGCCACGGAAGGCCGCTGGGGATGCCGGGCCAATTGGGTCTGCTGCCAGGGCGTCAGCTTGGTATAGATTTCGATTTCCACGTTGGCGAGGCGAGCCTTGAGCTTGCGGATCTCTTCTTGCGTGGAGGGACGGGCGCTGTCGCCGGCCGCCAGCTTTTCGATCCGCTCCTCGATCTCGCGAAGCGGCTTTTCAAAATCGAGATAGTCCCTCATCTGGCCACGCCCTCCAGGCCGACCGCGCCCTTCCCCAGGATCTGTTCCACGTCGGCCACGAAGGTCTCGCTGGGCAGCACGCCGAGACGCGGAAGCACTCCGGTGTCGGCCTCGACGCTCGGGAGACGGAACGTCAGAGAAACGGCCGCAGGTCCGGGATGCCGACGGAGAATCTCCTGCAACTCTCCGAGACGTGCGAGCGCCTCGGGACCATCCGTCAACCGGATAGTGACCCGGGAGACGGCTTTGGCTTGCAGGTTCATCAACGATTCGATCCGGAGGCCTTTCAAGCGCGTCCCTTTTTCGGTCCGATCAATCGTGCCGGTCACCTGGATGAGGTGCTCGGGCGTCAACAGGGCGACCGCCGTCTTATACAGGTCCGGAAAGGCGATGACCTCCACCAGGCCCTGCAGGTCTTCCAGTTGAAAATACGCCATCCGGTCGCCCTTTTTCGTGGTCATCGCCCGCACCGCAGCGACGATCCCGCAGAGCTTGACCTCTTTGCCATCCCCGTGCTCGGACAAGGTTTGCGTGGACGCGGTCGAAAACTCGCGAATCGCAGCGGCGTGAGGCGCCAGAGGGTGAGCAGTGATGTAGAACCCGGTGAGCTCCCGTTCGTACTTGAGCAGCGTCTGGTGATCCCATTCCGGGACATCGGGGAGCCGGGCTGAGCCGTCTTCGGCCTCGGCCTGGCCCCCATCCTGCTCCCAGCCCCCGAAGATGCTGGTCTGCCCGCGTTCCCGGGCCCGCTGGGCCGCGCCGGCTTCGTCAACCGCCTCATCCAGTACGGCCGTCAGTTGCGCGCGGCGAGCGCCGGTCGAGTCGAACGCCCCCGCTTTGATCAAGCCTTCCAGCACGCGCTTGTTCACCTTGTGCAGGTCGCTCCGGCGGCAGAAATCAAAAAACGACACGAACCGACCATCCCGTTCGCGGGAGGCGATGATAGACTCCACCGCGGCCTCGCCAACGTTCTTGATGGCGGCCAGCCCGAATCGGATCCCGCCATCCACCACGGTGAAATCCACGTGACTCTCGTTGACGTCCGGCGGGAGCACCCGGATGCCCAGCTCCCGGCATTCGGTCAGGTAGCCCACCATCTTGTCGGCGTTGCCCATTTCGCTGGTGAGGAGCGCGGCCATGAACTCGGTCGGATGATGCGCTTTGAGGTACGCGGTCTGGTACGTCACCATCGCATAGGCCGCGCTATGGCTCTTATTGAACCCATAACCCGCAAAATACGCCATCAAATCAAAGAGTTTCTCCGCTTTTTTTTCGGACAGGTGGTTCTTCTTCGCCCCCTGGATGAACAGCGCCTTCTGCTTCTCCATCTCCTCCGGCTTCTTCTTGCCCATCGCCCGGCGGAGCAGATCCGCTTGCCCGAGGGAAAACCCGGCCAGCTTGTTGGCGATCGCCATCACCTGTTCCTGGTACACGATCACCCCGTAGGTCTCCTTCAGCAGCGGCTCGAGCGCGGGAGGATCGTAACGGATCTTCGAGGGATCGCGTTTGCGGGCGATGAAGTCGTCCACCATGCCGCTTTCCAACGGCACAGGACGGTACAGCGCCAGGATCGCGATCAGATCCTCGAAGCACTCCGGTTTGATCTTGACCAGGAGATTGCGCATCCCCGGACTCTCCAGCTGGAAAATCCCCGTCGTCCGTCCGGAAGCGAGCAACGCATAGGTGGCTGCGTCGTCCACCGGCAGTCGAGCCATCTCCAGCGGCGCGGCCCCGCCCGATCGTGACCCATCGATCAACAGCACCGCGTGATTGATCATGGTCAGGGTCTTGAGCCCGAGAAAATCGAACTTGACCAACCCGATCTTCTCGATGTCGCCCATCGAGTACTGGGTGACCACTTCGTCGTTGGCTCCCTTGTACAGCGGGACGTGGTCGGTCAGCGGCTCGTCCGAGATCACCACGCCCGCCGCATGCGTGGAGGCGTGACGGGCCAGGCCTTCCAGCGACCGGGCGGTGGCCATGAGCTCCGTGATCTTCGGGTCCGTCTCCGTCAGCTCCCGCAACCGCGGTTCCTGCGCCAACGCGTCCTCCAGCGTGATGTTGAGCTGCGAAGGCACGAGCTTGGCCACCCGATCGACCTCCGCGTACGGGATCTCCATCACCCGGCCCACGTCGCGGATCGCCGCTTTCGCCCCCAGTGTGCCGAACGTGATGATCTGGGACACGTGGTCCGCCCCGTACTTCTCGATGACGTAGTTGATCACGTCGCCCCGCCGGTCCATGCAAAAGTCCATGTCGATGTCAGGCATGGTGACCCGCTCGGGGTTGAGGAACCGCTCGAACAGCAGGTGGTACTCCAGAGGATCGATGTCGGTGATGCGCAGCGCGTACGCGACCAGGCTGCCGGCCGCCGAGCCCCGACCCGGCCCGACCGGAATGCCCCGAGAGCGCGCAAAGTTGATAATGTCCCAGACGATCAGAAAATACCCGGCGTATCCCATGCTGATGATGACCGTCAGCTCCTCCCGGAGCCGCAGCGCGTATGCGTCAGCGGGAAGACTGCGGGGGCGCTCCTGCAGCCGTGCGGCCAGCCCCTCCGTGGCCAGTTTCTCCAGATAAGTCTCGCGCGTATATCCCTCCGGCACCTTGTACTGGGGGAGATAGGAGCGATTGAACGCCAGGTCGAGGCTGCACTCATCCGCGATGCGGCAGGTGTTCCGGACCGCCTCGGGGAACTCTGCGAATTCGGCTACCATCTCTTCCGCGGACTTGACGTACAACTGATCGGTGTCGAACCGGAGCCGATTGGGATCGTTCAGCGTCTTGCCGGTCTGCAGGCACAGCATGACATCGTGCGGGCGCGCGTCCTCTTTCTTGAGGTAATGACAGTCATTGGTGGCCGCCAGCGGGATGCGGAGCTTGCGATGAATCTCCACCAGACCCTGGTTCGCCACGCGCTGGGACTCCAGGCCGTTGGCCTGCACCTCGAGGTAGAACCGGCCGCGCCCGAAGATCTCCTGGTATTCGCCGGCCGCGCGGATCGCTCCGTCCATGTCCTTCTGCCCGATCAGGTAGGGCACTTCCCCGCTGAGACATCCGGACAGGGCGATCAATCCCTCGTGGTGCTGCTGGAGCAACTCTTTGTCCATCCGGGGCTTGTAATAAAACCCGTCGAGGTAGGCCTTGCTGACCAGTTTGATGAGGCTCTGGTAGCCCGCCTGATTCGCCGCGAGCAGGATGAGATGATAATAGTCGTTGTGGGCCAGATGGCCTTCCCGGGTCAGACGGCTGCCCGGAGCGAGGTAGGCTTCGCAGCCGATGATCGGTTTCACGCCGGCGGCCCGCGCCTTTTGATAAAACTCCACCGCGCCGAACATGTTGCCGTGATCGGTGATGGCCACCGCCGGCATGCCGAACGCTTTGATCTGCTGGATCAGCGCATCGATCTGATTCGCGCCGTCCAGCAAGCTGTACTGCGTGTGGAGATGGAGGTGGACGAATTGGGCAGGCACCGGTGGAGAACCTCGGCGGCCATTCTAGTCAGGCATGGGGGTGAAGTCAATGCGAAGTGAAATCGGTCGAGCGGCTTCCTTGCTTTTCTTGTCGAGCAGGCCTAGACTTTCTTCTTAAGTTGAAGGCCGGTACTCACTTATGCGAGCACAAACGTTCTGGAAAGCTGTCGTGGCGGATGAGACCGATTTCCTCTCGCGCCTGATCACCCTCCTGGCCGCGCACGGGATACGCTACTGCGTGCTCGGCGGGCAGGGTGTCAATGCCTATGCAGAGCCAGTGGTCAGCCTCGATCTACATATTGTCATCGCGGT
>Ga0114945_10001239_pt1 | contig 16002 bp, 15 predicted proteins | sample OV2TP3_FD_87194 | JGI IMG/M metagenome (GOLD analysis project Ga0114945, IMG submission 87194) | Hot spring microbial communities from Beatty, Nevada to study Microbial Dark Matter (Phase II) - OV2 TP3 | ecosystem: Environmental > Aquatic > Thermal springs > Hot (42-90C) | place: USA: Beatty... | reverse complement strand
CGCACGGCCGGAGGGACATCGTCGGGTCTGGGCATGGGCACCTCCTACGGCTAATATAGCCGTAGGACCACCAAGACGCAACCCGCATCGTCCGCCTCCCTCACAACCCTGACGTGCGCCCCCGCGCGTCTGGCTGGCTTGACTCGCGGGACGCGACCTCGTACAGTGCGTCATTCGACGAGGCTGCGCAACCCGCCGGAGATTCTTGCCCGGAGGACGCCCGATGCCGCGCGTGCTGACGGTGGTCGCGAACCTCTACCCGAAGCCGGAGAAGGCGGGCGAGGTCGAGGGGCTCCTCGTGAGGATGGCCGAGGCGGCGACACCGTGAGCGAGTCGGTTCGGACGCGGATCGCCGCCGACCCCTACGCCGCGTCCCTCGGAATCGAGCTGCTCGAGCTCAGCCCCGGCTACTGCCGGGCCGCCATGCGACTGGCCCCGCACATGGTGAACTTCCTGGGCGAGCCGCACGGCGGCGCGATCTTCTCGCTGGCCGACTACGCCTTCGGCGGCGCCTGCAACGCCCATGGGGAGCCCGCGGTCGCGCTCAGCGTCACGATCCAGTTCCTGGCACCGGCGCGCCCAGGGGCCTACCTCGTGGCGGAGGCGCGGGAGCAGCGTCAGGGGCGGCGCGCGGGCTTCTACGCCATGACGGTCACCGACGAGGCGGGAGCCGTCGTCGCCTCTTGCCAGGCCGTCGCCCTCCGCCGCGGCACTTCTCCCTCTCCCCCCTCGGGGGAGAGGGGGGTGAGGGGGGGCTACAGGCTCAGGAGCGCGATCCCGCCGACGCAGAGGGTCGCCCCGCCCACCGCGCGCCACGTCACGCGCTCGCCGAGGGCGAAGCGGCCGATCGGGAGGGCGAAGACCGGCGCCGTGGACGAGAGCACCGTCGCGACCGCGATGCTCGCGTACTTGAGCCCCGCGACGAAGAGGACGGAGCTCAGGGCGGTGAGCACCGCCATCGCGACGAGGAGCGGGCCCGCGGCCCGGAGGTGGGCGCGGACCTGGCGCCCCGCGCCACGGGCCCAGGGCGTGAGCCAGAGCACCAGCGCGGCGAGCGGGAGCCGCACGGCCTGGACGCTCACCGGGTCCACCTCGGAGAGCGGCGCCTTCATGAGGATCGTGCTCACGGCCCAGGACAGCGCGGCGAGCAGCGCAAGGCCCAGGCCGCGGGCGCGCCCGTCCCCCGCCTCCGGCGAAGCCGCGCCCGGCGTCCCGCGCTCGCTCACGATGAGGGCCACACCCCCGAGGGTCACGACCGCGCCGGCGGCGACCGCCGGCGTGATCCGCTCCCCGAAGACCCAGAGCCCGAGCACGCTCGCGAGGAGCGGGTAGACCATCGAGACCGTCATGGCCTGCGCCAGGCCGAGGGTCTTCGTGCTCTCGAAGAAGGCGGTGTCGCCCAGGGCGAACGCCGTGATGACCGAGATCCCGAGCAGCACCCACGCCTCGAGCGTCACCTCCCGGAGGGTCGGGACGCCGCCCCACACGAGCACGACCGCGACGAGGAGGCCACCGCCGCTCGCCGAGCGGAGCATGTTGATGGAGAGCGCGTTGAAGTAGGGGCTGAGCGCGCGCGCGACGAGGCCGATCAGGGTCCACGCGAGCGCCGAGCCGAGCGCGCACGCCGCCCCGAGGAGCGGGGCGGCCGGATCGGCCGTCACGTCAGAGGACGTGGAGCAGCGGCCGGGCGGTGAGCCCGTCCGGCGGCCAGAAGCCGGTCTCGGCGAGCCACGCCGTCGCCTCGGCCGGATCGGCCGAGCGCAGGAGGGCGAGGGTGTGACCGCCCTCGAAGGCGCCGCCGAAGGCGAGCCGCCCCGCCCCCCGCAGCTCGATCAGGGCGAGCTGCGCCATCTCGGGATCCGCGACCGGGCCTTCCACGACCGTCACGCGGCGCGAGCCGTCGAGTACGACGGGCGGCGTCTCCCAGGGCTCGACGAACGTGGAAAAGCTCCGCGAGCGGTACGCGGTCCACACCTTCCCCTGGTAGTAGGGGTCCTCCTCGACGAGCGCCGGGAGCTGGTCGGGCCGTTCGAGCCGGTAGAAGAGATCGACCGACCGTCCGTCCGGGGCGGGGCCGCCGCCCACGACGTAGCCGCGGGCGCGGAGGCCGACCAGCCGCTCGATGTGGGCCTGGCGGTAGGGCTCGCGGCGGGCGGCGTAGTCCTCCACGGTGGTCACGGCGACGTGGACGGCGATCATGGGAGGGCCTCCGGGGGGCCATGATACCGCAGGGACCCCGGAGGTGCGGGGCCCCTGGAACCGCTCCGGCGTCCCGAGTAGTCTAAACGGTCGTGGAGCAGGCACTGGACTTCGTCCTCCGTCACGGCTACGCCGTCCTCTTCGGCGTCGTCCTGGGGGAGCAGCTCGGCCTTCCCCTGCCGGCGGCCCCGGTCCTGATGGCGGCGGGGGCCCTCGGCGCCATGGGGCGGCTCCACCTCGCCCCGGCCCTCGGCCTGGCCGTGGTCGCCTCGCTCGGCGCGGACTTCCTCTGGTACCAGCTCGGCAAGCACCGGGGCCCGTCCATCCTCGGCCTGCTCTGCCGGATCTCCCTCGAGCCCGACTCCTGCGTGCGCCGGACGGAGAACGTCTTCCTCCGCCACGGTCCCCGGGCCCTCCTCGTCGCCAAGTTCGTCCCGGGCCTCAGCACGGCCGCCCCGCCCCTGGCCGGCGTGGTCGGGATGTCGGTGCCGCGCTTCCTCGTGTGCAGCGCGGGGGGCGCCCTCCTGTGGGCGGGGGCGTACATGGCCCTCGGGTACCTCTTCAGCTCCCAGCTCGAGGTCGTCGCCGAGTGGCTCTCCCGCCTCGGCACGTGGCTGGGCGTCCTCCTCGGGGGCGCGCTCGCGGTCTACATCGCGGGCAAGTACGTCCAGCGCCAGCGGTTCCTCCGAAAGCTTCGCATCGCGCGGATCACGCCCGAGGAGCTGATGGCGAAGCTCGACGGCGGCCAGGCGGTCGTCATCGTGGACCTCCGGTCCGACCTGCAGGTGGAGGGAGAAGGGATGCTGAAGCTCCCCGGAGCCCTTCACGTGCATCCGGAGGAGCTCGAGGCCCGACACACGGAGATCCCGCGCGATCGGGAGATCGTCCTCTACTGCAGCTGACCCAACGAGGCCACGAGCGCCCGGGTGGCGCTCAGGCTCAAGCGGGTGGGCGTTACGCGGGTGCGGCCGCTCGCCGGCGGCTTCGACGGGTGGCGCGAGCGGAGCTTCCCGGTTGAGCTGGTCGCCGTCGCCTCTGTCGCTCCCTCTCCCCCCTTGGGGGAGGCGGCGGGGTGAGGGGGGTCACTCCCGCCGGAGCAGCGCGAGCGGCCGGAGCCCCAGCAGCCGGAACGTCCCCAGGAACCCCACCGCCAGCGCGAGCGCCACGGGGAGCGCGACGCCGAGGGCGAGCGTCCCGGGCGCGAGCGTCCACGGCGTGTCGAGGACGAACCGGAGGACGATCCACGCGAGCAGGGTCCCCAGGGCGACGCCTCCCGTTCCCGCCGCCACACCGAGACACAGGTACTCCACCGCGAAGACCCGCGCGATCGTCGCCCGTGGCGCCCCGAGCGTCTTGAGCAGCGCCGACTCGTAGAGGCGCTGGTAGCGGCTCGCCGCCAGCGCGCCGCCCATCACGGCGAGCCCCGCGCCCACGACGAAGAGGGCGACCGCGCGGATCGCCACGCCGATCTTGTCCAGCACGCGCGAGACGCGCTCGAGGACGTCCCGCACCGGGATCGCCGTCACGTTCGGGAAGGCCGCGACGATGGCGTCCTGGAGGGCGGCCTCGGCCGACGCCGGAACGCGCGCCGTGGCGACGTAGCTCCACGGCGCCCCGTCGAGCGCCCCCTGCGAGAAGATCACGAAGAAGTTCGTCGTCAGGCTCTGCCAGTCCACCGTCCGGAGGCTCATCACCTCCGCCTCGACCCGGACGCCCTGGACGTCGAACGTCAGCGTGCCGCCCACGTCCACGTCGAAGGCCCTGGCCACCGCCTCCTCGACCGAGATGCGCGGCCGGGCGGCGGCCTCCGCGGCCGTCCACCACCGGCCGCGCGTCAGCGGGTTCAGCGCCGGCGGGGCCGCGGCGACCGTGAGCACGTACTCGCGCGTGAAGTACCAGGCATCCTCCCGCCCCTCCCACCGGGCGCGCGAAAGGGGCTCGCCGTTGATCGCGGCGAGGCGGGCGCGGACGACGGGGGTGAGCAGCGGGGCGCCGCCGTTCGCGCGGCTGACCGTGCGGCGGAACGCCTCCACCTGGTCGGGCTGGACGTCGACGAAGAAGAACGAGGGCGCCTCACGGCGGCGCTCGTGGTCGAGCTGTCGGTCGAGGCTCCGCTCGAGGAGCGCGACGGCGACGAGGAGCATCACCCCGATACCGAGCGCGACCACCACGCCCGCCGTCTGGCTGCCCGGGCGGTGGAGGTTCGCGAGCCCCTGGCGCCACGCGAGCGACGGGAGCCGCGGGGCGCGCCGTGCGAGCGCCACGACCGCGCGCGCCAGCCCTGCCAGGAGGACGAGCGCGGCGCCGGCCGCGCCGACGAAGATCGCGCCGACCTTCAGCGATCCGGCCTGCCAGAGCGCCAGGCCGGCCAACCCCGCGGCGACCGGCAGCGCCACGCGCCACGACCGGCCGCGCCGCAGAGACTCCCGGGCCGCGGCCGGCTCCACGGGGAACCGGAGGATCAGGGCCGGCGGGACCGCACGGATGCCGGTGAGCGGCCACAGCGCGCAGAGCAGCGTCACGAGGAGGCCCATCAGGAGGCCCTGGACGAGCGCCCGCGGCTCGAGCCGCGGCTCGACCGCGAAGGGGAGGAACCCCGCGAGGAGCGGGGCGAGCAGCGCCTGGACCGCGAGCCCGAGCCCGGCCCCCGCCAGGCTGCCCAGACCGCCGAGCCCGAGCGTCTGCACGAGATAGGTCGCGAGGAGCTGTCGGGAGTCGGCCCCCAGGCACTTGAGGATCGCGATCGTGGGGAGTTGGCGCCGGACGAAGGTCCAGACGCTCGCGGCGACGCCGATGCCGCCGACGAAGAGGCTCGTGAGCCCGACCAGGCCGAGGTACGTCGTGAGCTGGCCGAAGAACCGGCGGAGCCCCGGCTGCGCCTCGTCGAAGGTCGCGAGCCGGACCCTGGGGTCGGCGAGCTGCCGCGCGAGCCGGGCCCGCGCCGCCGCGGCGTCCGCGCCGGCGGGCAGGCGGACGAGCGTCCGGTAGTGCACGTGGCTGCCGAGCCGGACGAGCCCGGTGCCCTCCAGAGCCTCCGCGGCGATCAGGACGCGCGGCCCGAGGGTGAAGACGCGCCCGGGGCGGTCGGGCTCGCGGCGGAGGACGCCCGTGACGGTGAAGCGCGCGGCACCGACGAGGATCGGGTCGCCGACGCGCACGCCGAGCCGGGCGAGGAGCGCCTCGTGGACGACCGCCCCCCTCGGCCCGAGCAGGTCGCGGAGCGGCTGCGCGGGCTCGGTCTCGACGGCCCCGTAGAGGGGGTAGGCGTCGCCGACGGCCTTCAGCTCGACGAGCAGCGTCGTCCCGCCGGCGGGGTCGCGCGTCATGCCGACGAGCTCCCGGACGTGGAGCACGGTCGCCCCCTCGGCGCCGAGCCGCGCGAGCAGCGCCTCCGCCGTCGCGTCCAGCGGGCGCACCGAGCGGAGCTCCAGGTCGCCCCCCATGAGCGCCCGCGCCTCCCGCGACAGCGTGCGGTCGAGGCTCGCCGCGAAGCTCGCCACGCCGACGACCGCGGCGACGCCGAGCGCGACGCAGGCGACGAGGACGGCGAAGTGGCGCCACGCCCGGCGCGTCTGGCGCCACGCCATGCGGAAGGGGAATCGGTTCATACGACTCCTCCCTCTCCCCCGGTGGGGGAGAGGGCGGGGTGAGGGGGCCGACCCCGCTCCCCCACGATCCGGCCGTCCCGGAGCTCGATCATCCGGTCGGCGTGCCGGGCGAGGGCGGGATCGTGGGTCACCAGCACGAGCGTCCGGCCGTGCCGGCGGTTCCAGGCGACCAGGAGGTCGATGATCTGGGCGCCGATCGTGGAGTCGAGGTTGCCCGTCGGCTCGTCGGCCAGGAGGAGGGCGGGGTGGTTGGCCACGGCGCGGGCGATCGCCACGCGCTGCTGCTCGCCCCCCGAGAGCTGGGCCGGGTAGTGGTGGCCGCGATCCGCGAGGCCGACCTCGTCGAGGAGCGCCCGGGCCCGCGCGAGGGCGTCCGGGGCGCCTGCCAGCTCGAGGGGGATCGCGACGTTCTCGAGCGCCGTGAGGGTCGGGATCAGGTGGAACGACTGGAAGACGTAGCCGATCTTCTCCCGGCGGAGGCGCGCGAGGGCGTCCTCGTCGAGGGCGCCGAGCGCCACGCCGTCCACGCGGATCGAGCCCGCCGTCGGCCGGTCGAGCCCCGCGATGAGCCCGAGCAGGGTGGACTTGCCGCTCCCCGAGGGGCCCGCGATCGCGAGGAACTCGCCGGCGGAGACGTCGAGCGTGACGCCGTCGAGGATGGTGAGCACGCGCCCGCCGCTCGGGAGCCGCATCGTGAGGTCGCGGATTTCGATCAGCACAGGCCCATATTACACTCTGAGCATGCGACTGGCCGGACTCAGGCGTGCGGTGATCGGGTGCGTGGTCCTCGGCGTCGCCGCGGGCGCGGCGGCCGAGGAGCGCGTGATCGCGACGCTGGGGGACAGCCTGACGGCCGGCTTCGGGGTCGCCGCCGACGAAGCGTGGCCCGCGCGCCTCCAGGCGCGCCTCCGGCGCGAGGGCTACCCCTACCGGGTCGTCAACGCGGGCGTCAGCGGGGACACGACGGCCGGCGGGCTCCGCCGCGTGGACTGGGTGCTCCGCGCGCGGCCGGAGGTCGTCGTCGTCGCGCTGGGCGCGAACGACGGCCTCCGCGGCCAGAGCGTCCCGGCGATGCGGGCCAACCTGATCGGCATCGTCCGGCGGCTCCAGGGCGCCGGGGCAACCGTGCTCTTCGTCGGGATGCGGCTCCCGCCGAACTACGGCGCCCCGTACGCGGACGAATTCACCCGGGCGTTCCGCGAGGTGGCGGCGGAGACGCGCGTCGCGTTCATGCCGTTCCTCCTCGACGGCGTCGCGGCCGACCCCGCGCTCAACCAGGCGGACGGGCTCCACCCGAACGTCGCCGGCCACCGGATCATCGCCGAGCGCCTCTGGCCATTCCTCCGCCCGCTGCTCCGGCGCTGAAAGCTGACTGCATCACCCTCCGAATGGGCTAGCGCCAGAGGCGGGTGAGCGCGATCGTGAGGCCGGGCCAATCGGGATGGCCTATCTCGGCGCTGCCTGCGCCCTCGACGACGAGCGCGTAGGCGCCGCCCTCGAGGCGATAGCACTCCAGCCTTCGCGCCTCCGGATCCACGATCCAGTAGTGTGGCACTCCGAGTGTCGCGTACCGCTGGGCCTTCACATTCCGGTCCTGACCGCGGGTCGAGGGAGAGAGGATCTCGACCACGAGGAGCGGTGCGCCCTCGATGCCCCGCGCGGACACCTGGCGCGATTCGGTCACGACCAGGTCGGGCTGGACGACGTCCCGGACGGTCAGGATCAGGTCGATGGGGGCGAAGAAGACCTCGCCGATGCCTCGCGCCTCGAAGTAGTCCTGGAGGCACCGGAACAGCTTGCCGAGAGCGTGTTGATGCGCCGGGCCGGGCGCCGGGGTCACGTAGAGATCCCCGTCGATGATCTCGTACCGGTTGCCGTCGTTCGGGAGGTCGGCGTAGTCCGAGTAGTCGAGCTTACTCTTGAGTCTGGTGGTCATGGCCGCCTTGGGGCCCCCGTCACGACCTGCGCTCATCATACAACCAGCATTGCCGCGACGGCAATTCGTGCAGGATCCGCCGCCCTGCCCCGCCCACGTGATCAGGGCGGGCTACCGCGGAACGACCTCCTCGAGATCCCGGAGGATGGCGCGGGCGCAGTTGTGGCCGGGGGCGCCGGTCAGCTCGCCGCCGGGGTGTGTGCCCCCGCCGCAGAGGTAGAGCCCCCGGATGGGCGACCGGTAGGGCATCCGCCGCGCGAAGAACTGCTGCGGCGTCACGTCCAGGTGGCGGATGTTGCCGTCCGTCATCCCGATCCGCGTCTCGATGTCCAGGGGCGTCTCCACCGTGATGTCCAGGACGGAGTCGCGTACGTTGGGGGCGTACCGGGACAGGATCTCGACGTGCAGCTCGGCCAGCTCCTTCTTCTTCGCCGAGTCCCACGGGCCGTCCTTGGGCCGGGCCGGGTAGTAGAGGGACCAGCTCGACATGACGTGCATCCCCCGGGGCGCGAGGGTCGGGTCGTACGCGGACGGGAACTGGACGTGCATGATGGGGGTGCGGGAGAGGAGTCCGTTCTTCGCGGCGTCCCAGCTCGCCTGGAACCACTCCACCGACGGGCAGATCTTGGTGTAGGCGGCCAGCCGCGGGTCGAAGCCCGGCCCGAGATACCGGCTGAAGTCCGGGAACTCCCGGAGGGCCACCAGCGCCTTCACGCAGTTGGCCCGGGTCTTGAGGCTCCGGACCCGGCGGAGGAACGCCTCGTCCAGGTCCTTCGGGTCGATCAGGCCCAGGTAGGTGCGCTTCGGGTCCGCGTTCGAGACCACGACGCCGGCGCGGATCTCGGTGCCGTCCCCCAGCATGACCCCCCGGGCCACCCCGCCCTCGACCAGGACGCGCTGGACGGAGGCGCCCGTGCGGATCTCCACGCCCCGGGCCCGGGCGGCCGCGGCCATGGCCTCCGCCACCCGGCCCATCCCGCCCCTGGGGATGCCGCGGTTCTCCGGTTTGCCCAGGATCCCGCTCCGGATGTAGGCCACGCTCAGGATGCTCCCCGGGGCGCCCGGGTCCCCGGCGTCCTGCGCGTTGATGAAGTAGGCCCGGACGCGCTCGTCCTCGAAGGACTCCTCGACGAGGTCGCGCACGCTCACGGTGAGCATGGTCTCCCAGACCTCCTCGTCGGCGGTGCCCCGGACCTCCTCGGTGACCTGGGCGAACGTCGGCGGGTCGGTGAGGAAGTGCCGGTAGACGATGCGGCACGCCCGCTCCCAGAAGAGCATCCACTCCGGGTAGGCGTCGGCGTCCCGCGGCGAGAGCCGGCGGATCTCGCGGGCCAGCCGCCGGGGATCGTGCCAGCCCAGGAGGTGCGTGCCGTCCTCGAACGGGTGGAACTGCCACGGGTCTACGGGGTAGAGGTCGAATCCGTACCGCCGGAGCTCCAGGTCCTCGATGACGCGGTCGTGGAGCATGTGGCAGATGTAGGCGCAGTAGGGGACCCTGAAGCCCGGGTACAGCTCCTCGGTCCCGATCCCGCCGCCGACCCGCTCGAGGCGCTCCAGCACCAGCACCGAGAGCCCCTCCCGGGCCAGGTAGGAGGCGGTCACCAGGCCGTTGTGGCCTCCGCCCACGATGACGACGTCGTACTCGTGCGGCATGCTGGCTCCTGCGACGACCCGCCTCGGCGGGGGTTCGCGGTGATGCGGCGGAGCGCGGTCAGGCGAACGACAGCAGGCCCACCTTAGCCCCGGGCGATCCAGCCGGTCAATGGCTACGAGGGCCTTGCGGCCCATGGCCCTTGACGCGGCTTGGCGTGGCGGGTAGGGTGGGCCGGGTCATGCCGGGGCTGCTCGAGAACAAGGTCGCCATCATCACATCCGATAGCGGACACACGGAGGAGTCGATGCCTTCCACCCCGACCGAGGCCGAGCGCGAAGCGGTCTACGCGCGGATCGAAAGCCGCTTCCAGGAGTTCGTCGACGACCTCATCGCCTTCGCGCGCGTGCCGACGATCAGCGCGCTCCGGCAGGCCGAGCGCGAGGGGGCCGAGGCGACGCAGAAGATCCTCGAGAAGTACGGGGTGCGCTCCCGGCTGATGGACGTCCCCGGCGGTCCGCCGCTGGTGGTGGGCGAGGTGACGGTGGACCCCGCGCTCCCGACCCTCGTCCTCTACAACCACTACGACGTGCAGCCCGTGGACCCGCTGAACGAGTGGACGCACACGCCGTTCGACCCGGTCGTCGAGGACGGGAAGCTCTACGCCCGCGGTGTCTCGGACACGAAGGGCAACGTCGTCGCCCAGGCGCTCGCCCAGGCGGCGATCCGCGAGGTGACGGGCCGGCTCCCGGTGAACCTCCGCTTCATGGTCGAGGGCGAGGAGGAGGTCGGGAGCCCGCACCTCGGCGCGTTCTGGCGGCAGCATCCCGAGCTGTTTCGCGCGGACGGCGCGACGATCGAGGCCGGGGGCCACACGCCGGAGGGAATCCCCGAGTTCGCGATGGGGTCGAAGGGGATCCTCTACGTCGAGCTGCGCGCGCGCACCGCGGACGTGGACCAGCACAGCTCGCTCGCGGCGATCCTCCCCAACCCGGCCTGGCGCCTCATCGCAGCCCTCCGGACGATCCGCGACGACCGCGGGCGGATCCTGATCCCCGGGTTCTACGACGGGGTCGCCCGGCCGACCCGGGAGGCCCTCGAGCATCTCAGGCGCAACCCGTTCGACCCCGCCACATTCCGGAAGGCCTACGGAGTGACCGAGGTCTTCGGCGGGCCGACGCGGGTCGGCCGTCTGAAGGCCTACGTCTACAACGCGACCTGCAACATCGACGGGTTCCTCACGGGCTACGTCGGCGAGGGATCCAAGACGATCAACCCGGCGCGCGCGATGGTCAAGCTCGACTTCCGCCTCCTGCCCGGGCAGCGGCCGCGCCGGATCCTCGCGAAGCTCCGGGCGCACCTCCGGCGCAAGGGCTTCGGCGACCTCGAGGTGATCGAGCACAGCATCTTCGAGCCCGGCGCCTCTCCGATCTCCTCGCGGCTCGGGCAGGCCGTGCTCGCGGCCTGCCGCGAGGTCTACGGTCGCCCGGCGGCCGTGCTGCCGTGGATGGGCGGCTCCTCCTCGACGTGGTTCTACACGAGCTGCGGCACGCCGGCGGCCCTCCCGCCCGGGGTGGGGTACGTGGGCAGCCGCATCCACGCGCCGAACGAGCACATCCGCCTGGACGACGCGCGCCGGGCGATCAAGGCCTTCGCGGCGACGATGATGCTGTTCCCCCGGGCGGCGCCCGGACGCGACGGGAAGGCGGACCGGAAGGGGCGCCGGCGGTAGGGGCGCGGGCCGCGCACCGCGGATGCCGGGCTGGGCGGGCTTCGACCTCGGCGGCCGGGCCGTCCTCGTCGTGGGAGGGGCCGGCGGGCTCGGCAGCGCGATGGCGCGTGGCGTCGCGGCGGCCGGGGCGGCGGTGGCCGTCGCGGACGCGGACACCGGGCGCGCGACCGCGGTCGCGGACGACCTGGCGAAGCAGGGCGCGCGGGCGATCGCCGTCCGCGTGGACGTGACCGACGCCGCGAGCGTCGGGGCGATGGTGGACGAGGCGACCGCACGGCTCGGCCCGCTCGAGGGGCTCGTGAACGCCGCCGGGATCACCCGGCGCGCGGCCGCGGCGGAGTTCCCGCCTGCGGACTGGGAGCGGGTCCTGGCCGTGAACCTCACGGGGACCTTCCGCTGCTGCCAGGCCGTCGGCGCCCGGATGATCGAGCGGCGCCGCGGGAAGATCGTGAACATCGCGTCCATCGCCGGGCAGATCGGGCTCCCGGGCACCATCGCCTACATCGCGAGCAAGGGCGGGGTGATTGCGCTCACCCGTGGCCTGGCCGTCGAGTGGGCGCCGTACCAGGTCCAGGTCAACGCGATCGCGCCGTCCTGGTTCCAGACGGCGATGGGGAGCCTCATCGACCTGGAGCCCGCGTACCGGGAGCGGGTGCTCCGGCGCGTCCCGCTCGGGCGGATGGGCCAGCCCGACGAGCTGGTCGGCGCGGCGATCTTCCTGCTCTCCGACGCCGCCTCGATGGTCACGGGTCACCTGCTCGCGGTGGACGGCGGGACCCTCGCGAGCTGACCGGGGTCCCGGCGGGACGGGAGGTGAGCGGTGCCAGATCCGGCGTTCGGCTTCGCCGTCCTGGTCGGGGTGTCGGCGGCCACCTACAGCACGTTCCTCAAGCTCGGGGCCGGCGCGATCAACCCGGCCCTCGGTGCGGTGATCGTCACCGGCGCGGCCGGCGTGGTCAACCTGGTGGTGCTCCTCGGGATGCGGGCCCAGGGGCAGCCGATCCTCTTCACGCCGCGGGCCGCCGCCTTCATGGTCGTCTGCGGCATCGCCGCCGCCGGCATCGACCTCTTCGGGCTCCTGGCGTACGGCCAGGGGCTGAAGCTCTCGTCCTCGCTGGTGATGACCGGCGTCTCCGTGAGCCTCATCCTCCTCGTGGGGTTCCTGGCCCTCGGTGAGCCCTTCACGTGGACGAGGCTCGTCGCGATCGCGCTGATCGCCGCCGGCGTCCTGCTGCTCCACGCCCAGGGAATCTAGAGAGGCGGCGCGTGGACCGGATCGGCATCGGCTTCATCGGCGCCGGCTTCGCGGCGGACCTCCACGCCCACGCGCTCGCCCCGCTCCGGGGGGTGAAGTGCGAGCTCGTCGCGGTCGCGTCGCGCACCCGCGAGCGTGCCGAAGCCTTCGCGAAGAAGTTCGGCATCCCCCACGCGTACACGGATCACCGGGCGCTGCTCGCGCGGAAGGACGTCCACCTCGTGACGCTCCCGGTCGTCACGAGCCTCCACCACGTCTTTGCCGTCGACGCGGCCGAGGCGGGCAAGCACCTGATCGTCGAGAAGCCCCTCACGGGCTGCTTCGCCGACGCCTCGCTGCCGCGGCAGCGGATGCTCGAGGAGGCGCTGCGAAACGCCGACGCCGTCCTCGAGGCCTGCCGGCGAAACCGGGTGACCCTCGGCTACGCGGAGAACTTCGTCTACGCGCCCGGGGTCGCGAAGCTCCGACGGCTCGTGGACGCCTCCGGCGGGACGCTCCTCGACCTGCGGGCCGAGGAGAGCCACTCCGGCTCCCACGCCGCGTACTCCCGGCGGTGGGCGACGGCGGGCGGCGGGTCGCTCCTCCGGATGGGCTCGCACCCGATCGGCGCCGTCATCCACCTCAAGCACTGGGAAGGGGAGCGGCGGCACGGGAAACCGATCCGGGTGAAGTCGGTCGTCGCCGAGGTCGCGCGGCTCACCGCGGTCCCGGCCTTCCGCGCCGAGCCCGTGCGATGGCTGGTCCACGACTGGGAGGACGTCGAGGACTGGTCGGCGGCGATCCTGACCTTCGAGGACGGGACGCGGGCGACGGTCCTGGCGACCGATGTGAGTCTGGGCGGCGTGAAGAACCTCCTCACCGCCTACCTCTCGAACGGCGTGGTGGAGGTCAACATCAACCCGAACACGAGCCTCCGCGTGTACGCGCCCGAGGGGGCGATCTGGAAGGACGAGTACATCACGGAGAAGGTCGAGACGCGGGCCGGGTGGCAGTTCCCGAGCCCGGACGAGGACTGGATGCGCGGCTACCCGCAGGAGATGGCGGATTTCGTGGACGCGGTCCGCGAGGGGCGCGAGCCGCTGTCCGGCGCGCTCCTGGCCCACGAGACCGTCGAGGTCATCTATGCGGCCTACGTCTCGGCCGCCGAGGGCCGGCGCGTGGAGCTTCCGCGGTGAAGCATCGCAGCGTCGCGTGGCTCGTGGCATGGGCAGTGCTCGCGGCTGCGGCGCCCGCCGGCGCTCAGCCACGCCCTGCCCCGGCCGTGGAACCGCGCTTCGACCCGGCTGTGCCGGGGCGGAGCCCGTTCCCTTCGGATCTGCTGACCCTGGCGGACCCGGGGCAGCGGACCGGGCTCCGCGTGGCGCTGCCGCTCCCCGACTGCACCGTCGAGCGCTCGGCGTGCGACGACGTGCGTTTGCTCAACGAGCTCGACGGCTTCGACCTCGATCCGCGCCTCGCCGTGCCCTTCTCGGGGCCGGTGGATGCCGCGAGCGTGACCGCTCGGAGCCTCTTCCTCGTGCGGCTCGCCCCGGGGCCGTCGGAGGCCGTCGCGGTCGAGCGGGTCGTCTACGACGCGGGGGCACATGCCCTCTACGCGCGCCCCGAGGCGCTCCTCGAGCCGGAGACGCGCTACGGGCTGGTCGTCACCCGGGAACTCCGCGACGCCCACGGCCGCCCGATCGCCGCCTCGCGCGCGTTCCACCGGTTCCGGCAGCGCGCCGCCGGCCTCCCCGCGCGCTACCGCCAGGCGCTCGCGGGGCTCCTGGCCGTCCTCGCCCGGCGCGGCGTCAAGGCCGACGAGGTCGCGGTGGCCTCGGTCTTCACGACGGGCAGCGTGACGGGGTTCCTGGAGTCCGCGCGCGAGGCCCTCGACCGGCGCCCCCCGCCGCCCGCGCTCATGACCGCGCCCGAGGGCGGGGGCCGGGCGTACTTCCCCCGCCGCGGCCTCGCGCGGGTCGTCCTCGAGCGGCAGGCGCGGGTCACGCCGGACGCGCCCGACGCCCACGAGCCGGTGGCGCTGCCGCTGGCGGCCCTTCCCGAGGACGCGGTCGCGGGGCTTGGCGTCGGCTGGTACTGGTCGCCCTGGTACCTGACCCGCGAGCGGCGGATCGTCGAGGGGCCCACGGGCCTGCCGCCTCCGGTGCCGAGGGTGGACGTCCCTGTCCCGTTCGTAATTGTGCTCCCAGCCGGGAGCCCGCCCGCCGGCGGCTGGCCCGTCGCGCTGATGGGCCACGGCTACGGCGGGGAGATGTTTGCGAGCGCGCTGCTCATGGCGGGCACCCTCGCGCGCCACGGGATCGCGACGGTCGCCATCACGGTCGTCGGGCATGGCGGCGGGCCGGAGGGCCGCCTCACCGTGACGGGGCAGGAGGGGGCGCCCGTGCGCGTCCGGGTCCCGGGGCGGGGCCTGGACCTGAACGGCGACGGCACGATCGGCCGCGCGGAGGGCCTCAGTCCCGGGCCGGGCCCGCTCGACTCGCTCGGCCTCCGCGACGGCCTGCGGCAGCAGGTGGTGGACCTGATGGCGCTCGTCCGCGCGCTCCGCCGCGGGCTCGACGTGGATGGCGACGGGATCCCGGACACGCGCGGGGACCGCTTCTCCTACGTCGGCCACTCGCTCGGCGGGATTTACGGGACGCTTCTCCTCGCCGTCGAGCCGCGCGTCCGGGTCGGCGTCCTGAACGTGCCGGGCGGGCCGATCCCGGAGATCGCGCGGCTCGCCCCGGTGTTCCGTCCGAGCCTGCGCGATGTCCTGGCGCGCCGGGCGCCCTCGCTCCTCAATGGCCACGAGGCCTTCCGCGAGGACCTCCCGCTCCGTGGGGAGCCGCCGGTCACGGACCTCACGCCCGGCGCGCTCGCCATCCAGGACTACCTCGCGCGCGCCGAGTGGCTCGGGCGGCGCGGCGACCCCGTCGCCTACGCGCGCCACCTGCGCCTGGCGCCCCTCCCGGGTCTCGAGCCCAAGCGCGTCCTCGTCCAGTTCGCCTGGGGGGACCGCGTCGTCCCGAACCCGACGACGAGCACGCTCGTCCGCGCGGGCCACCTCGCCGACGCGACGGCGCTCCTCCGCTACGAGCGGGTCGCCGCCGCGGTCGCCAAGGAGGCGGCCGAGCCTCACGGCTTCCTCCTCCGGATCCGCGCTCCCGGCGTCGCGGGCGCCCTCGCCCGCGCCGCCCAGGAGCAGGTCGCGCGCTTCTTCCTCGCCGACGGCGCCGCGGTCTGGAACCCGGACACGACGGTCCCGCCGCTCTTCGCCGAGCCCGTCTTCGAGGTGCCCGCAGGAAGCCTGCCGGAGCAGCTCAACTTCGGCGCGGGGGCGGAGCCCAGGTGACCGGCTCGAGAACTTTCCGGGCACTTTCGCGCATTGCGTCCCCCCGCCGCGGGTACTTTTCCCGGGCACCGGGGCGCGAGCACCACGATGATCTACAGCCACGTCCCGACCGTGGCCCGGCTGCCTGGCGGAGTCCGGCAGACCGGATGTTCTCTCCATGAGCCCGCCCGCCGCTTCCTCAGCGAGATGCGCCAAGATACGCTGCAGAGGCACGCAGCGTATCTTGAGAAGCCGTTCCATTCTACTGAGAGAGCGAAGGACGTCACCGTTCACTACCGCTGGCACCCACTCTACGGTCAGGTCGCTCGCGTCAGTCGCGCCCTGCCGCGGGGTGACGGCGCGTTGCTGTT
>Ga0114945_10001238_pt1 | contig 16016 bp, 12 predicted proteins | sample OV2TP3_FD_87194 | JGI IMG/M metagenome (GOLD analysis project Ga0114945, IMG submission 87194) | Hot spring microbial communities from Beatty, Nevada to study Microbial Dark Matter (Phase II) - OV2 TP3 | ecosystem: Environmental > Aquatic > Thermal springs > Hot (42-90C) | place: USA: Beatty... | reverse complement strand
GAGGCTGAAGGAAGTACAGATTCACCCGAATTCGCGGAGGTGCATCATGAGACGTTGGACGCTGATTTTCATCATGCTCGTGGCCCTGGTCCCTGCCACAGCGCACGCCGGGCCCTACAAGGATGCAAAAGAGGCCCTGGACAGAGGTGATCTCAGGACCGCCATCAAGAAAGTCTTCGACAGCGCCCAGGACGACGACGGAAGCAAGGGGACCGACGTCTACGAGCTGATGGAGCAGGTCGTGCGCCAGGCCATCGCCCGCTTCTCCACAAACCCCGAATACCGGGAGATGATCCTCTCCCGGCACAACGGCCTTCCTTCCGTGCCGAAGGGCAGGATCGAGGGCATGCCCTCCCTCAAGCAGGCCATCGAAGCCGTCCGGCAGCCGGGGGGCGCCCCGCCTGCCCCGCAGGCCCCGGCGTCTGTGCCCCTGCCCGCCGCCCCCCCCGCCCCTGCCCTCGCCCCTCCGATGCCCCCCATACAGCCGGAGGCGCGCAAGCGGATCGCCATCATGCCTCTCACCGGCATACAGAACGACTACGAGTCCCGCGCTATCGTCGAGAGCGGCCTGGCGGACGTCTTCGTGCAGTTGAAGCGGTTCGACGTGGTGGAGCGGAGCCAGATCCAGGCCATCCTCCAGGAGAAGCAGTTCTCGCAATCCGGCCTGGTCGACGAGTCCAACGCGGTCAGCGCCGGGCAGGTGCTCGGCGTCGACTACCTCATCCTCGGCGCAATCAGCGAGGTCTCCAGCGTCAAGTCCGGGACAGATAAATACCGGGCCAAGGTCTCCGCCGTCCTCAAGGTGGTCTCCACGGCCAACGCCGCCGTCATCGCCACGGTCTCCGGGAACGAGTATTCGCACGGGACATTCGGCGGAGAGGCCTATCTCGACCTGAGCAGCGCCGTCCCGAGAGCGGCCAAAAAACTGGTCGGGATCGAGCTTAAAAATAAGATATGGACGCTCTTCCCGCTGGAGGGCTATATCATAGCCCTGTCCGGGAGCGAGGGGGGCATGATCGACCTGGGGCAGGAGCAGGGGGTCAGCAAGGGGGATAAATTCTCCATCGTCCGGCAGGGGGCGTCCATCCGGCACCCGGTCACCGGGGCGATGCTCCCCGGCCCCATTGTGGAACTCGGCGTCGGGGAGGTCTCCTCCGTGGACCCGGCCACCTCGCAGGTCAAGCTGAGGCTGAAGCAGGCCGTGCAGGTGGGCGACCGCATCCGGATGAAGGAGCGGGAGAAGTCGTTCTGGGATAAGGTGAGCGATTGAGGCGCAGGGCGCGGCGTGCCGTCTTCCTGTGGATGAAGCGCTCTTTTTGTCTTGCTCAAGTTTTTAAGCGTCAGAATCAGGGGCATGCTTCTGCGTGAAGCATGCCCCTCTCTCTCACCTGTGAGGAATATGTCCGTGAGAACGAGGACGATCCTTCTCTGGAGCTGCCTCCTGTTGGGGGGCGCGCGGGCCTTCGGAGAAGGCCCTCCCGACGAGCAGAAGGGGAAGGTGACCTACGTGGAGGGGACGGCGAAGAAGCGGGCGACGGCGGCGGACTGGGCGGATGCGGCGGTGAACGCCCCGGTGGGGTCCGGGGACAGGGTGCGCACGCTGATCGAGTCGCGCGCCGAGCTGACCCTGCGCGAGCTGGACGTGCTCCGCCTGGCCCCCAAGACCACGATCGACATCGTGAAGCTCTACGAGGAGAGCAAGACAAAGGCGAAAGAGACCCAGATGAACGTCGAGTCCGGTGACATCTGGGCGAAGGTGGCCAGCGTGGGCAAGGACGCCAAATTCGACGTGGGGACGCCCGTGGCAGGCGCGGCGATCACCGGGACCATTTTCCGGATCAACGTGGCGGAGGACTCCTCCACGGCGCAGCTCAAGGTCTACAAGGGGGAGGTCAGGTTAAGCAATGTCCCGGACAGGATGGAATCGATCCCGCCCCTGGTCATCTCCAAAGGCCAGATCGTCCAGCCGGAGGAGGCGCCAGGCCCCAGAGAGGTGCCCGGCCCCAAGGAGGTGGCGGGCCCCAAAGAGGTCTCGCTGGAGGAGTGGGTGGTCATCGTCAAGAGTTTCCAGCAGATCACCATCGGCAAAGAGGGGCAGATCGTGGCGCAGGGTGACTTCTCTCCGAAGGACAGGGACGAGCAGTCGGACTGGGTGAAGTGGAACCTGGCGCGTGACAAACAACAGAGGTAGGCCATGAATCGCGCGTTCATTCTAACCCTGGCGCTCTGTGCCGTCCGGGCGACGTCCATAGACGCCAACACGTTCGTGGTGGGCGGCCAGCTCGCGTCGGAGGTGGAGGTGGAGATCGTGCGAGACGTCTCGCTGCCGCCCGGCCTCACCTTCTTCCGGACGCACGTCACGAGAGTCCCGACGTTCACGTCGCCCACGACCTCGCAGCAGGTGGTGTCCCAGCAGACAGTCTTCTCCACGCCCCCCTCATCGGAGGAGGAGCGGGTGGACGCCTGCGGGAATCGCTATGCGATGTACCGGTGGGACTCCCCACCAGATCGCGTCGAGGCGCGGACGAAACTGCGGCTGAGGTGCCGGGTGGACTTTCCGGCCCTGCCGGGGGACGCGCCGTTCCCGCCCGCCCCGGCCCCGGAGGAGGTCCGGGACTATCTCAAGCCAGCGCCCCTGGCGCAGTCGGAGGACGCCGGGGTGAAGGCCCTGGCGCAGCGACTCATCGGGGGAGCGCGCCTGCAGCACGAGGCGGTCAGCGCAGTCCTCAACTATGTGGCGGATCACGTCACCTACACGCTGGAACCGGAGGCCTACGACGCCCTCTACGCCCTGCGCACGGGGCAGGGGAACTGTCAGAATTTTTCCAACCTCTCCGCGGCCCTGCTGCGCGCGGCGGGCATTCCGGCGCGGGTGGCGCTCGGCTGGTCCATCAAGAAGGGGTGGTCAGTCCAGCAATCCAACGGGACGGTCCGGACGCTGAGCCTGGCGGACGGCCGGCACGCCTGGCTGGAGGTCTACGACCCGAAGTGGGGGTGGGTCCCCTACGACGCGCAGCAGACGCACCGGTTCGTGAGCACGCGCTACGTCCGGGTGAGCGTGGGCTTCGACAGCGGGGACGACCCTGACGGGCTCTACAGATGGGCGGGCGCCCCGTCGGGCAGGTCCCCGTCCTTCCGGGAGTCCATCCGGGTGAGTTACGTCTCGGATCAGGATGTGACGAAATCCTTAGAAGAGCGTCCCGCGCCCACGAACCACCTCTTCACCGTATCCATAGGCGAGGCCCGCCCCCCTGCCCCCCCGCCCCTTGCCGCCCTCCCTTCACCCGCCCCCTCCGGCGCGGAAAGGCCTACGCCCACCCCGCCGCCCGGCGCAGAGAGCCCCACCCCGCAGGCCCTGCCGCCCGGTGCGGGAAGGCCTGCTCCCCCCGTCCCACCCCCTGGCGTGGGCGCGACGCTGAAGCCGGAAACCGACCTGTCGAAGCTGTCGTTCACCCGGCCGTTGACCGTCGGCAACCTCCTCTTCCCCGCCCTGGACGTGTTCGGCCTGGCCACGGCGGAGGGGGCCAACCGCTACGTGGTGGAGTCAGCGGAGTACGTGACCGGGAAGGAGGCCTTCGCGCAGGCGTTCGACCTGGAGAGGCCGACGCTGGTGCAGGACGTCTCCCTGGCGCTCCGCCGGTTCGGGGGGCAGTCGGGGCAGCTCTGGCTGGAGCTGGTGGACGACGTGAACGGCGCGCCGGGGGGGGAGCCGGCCCTCAGCGGAAAGGTGTCCGTCGCCTCCCTGCCGATGGAGGGGGGCTACCGCTGGGTCGTCTTCCCGTTCAGCTCGATGACTTCTAAGGTGGTGCTCACGCCGGGCCGCTACTGGGTCGTGCTGCGCTATTCGGGGGACGCCATCTGCAACTGGTTCTACATCTACGGCAATCCTTACGGATCGCCCGACGGCACGCGGTCGCGCAGGACCGGAGAGCCGGCGTGGAACACGATCCGGAACTACGATTTCAACTTCCGGGTGCGCGGGGCCACGGCGAGCTAAGAGGAGCTCTGAGAATCTAAAATGGAGGGAGGTCGCCATGTCGAAGAAAATCAGGTTTAGTCTCTTGTTGCCCTGTCTCATCAGCTGCCTTGTGATTGTCTCGCCCACCCTTGCCCAGGCCCCTGCCTCGGCGCCCCCCTCCGGCATCGACTGGAGCTCGGACGTGATCACGGCGGTGGGGATCGGCGCGCCCCCTCCCACTGCGGTCAACGTGGCCCAGGCCCGTGCGATGGCAATCCGGGCGGCCCTGGTGGATGCCCGGCGAAATCTCCTTTCGGAGTTGAAAGGCGTGGCGATCAACGCAGAGACGACCGTTGAGAACCAGATCACCACCAGTGACGTGATTCACGAAAAGGTGGAGGGCATGATCAGGGGGTCGCGACAGGTGGGCCAGCCGAAGTACCTGTCGGACGGCTCGGTGGAGGTGACCGTGGCCATGAAGCGGAGCGACCTGGCCAACGCGGTGTTGCCGGACGCCGGCTTTGTGCCAGCCCCCCCGACGTCCGCGACGCCCCCGCCTCCTCCGCCGGCCCCTGCCCCCGGCGCGTACACCGGGCTGATCATCGACGCTCGCGGGCTGAACGCAACGCCTGCCATGGCCCCGAAGGTGCTCGACGACAAAGACCAGGAGGTCTACGGGGCGTCGTTCGTGACGCGGGACTACGCGGTGAAGCACGGCGTGGCAGGCTACGTGAAGGATCTCGAAGGCGCGAAGAAGAACGAGCGGGCCGGGACAAACCCGCTCGTCGTAAAAGGCGTCAGCGCAGCGGGCACGAACAAGACCGATGTGACCCTGTCCGCCGAAGACGCGGCGAAAGTGCGCGATGCAGCGCAGACGCAGAGTTTCCTGAGCCAGTGCAAGGTCCTGTTTGTGATCGACTGATGAGGAGAGGAGACGGCTTATGGTCAGGAGGTGGATTGCGGGAGTGGCGCTGACGGCCCTCTGTATGGCGTGCGGGGCAGAGGCGCAGCAGTCGGCGCTCGACACCCCGGAGGCCCACTACCGGCAGGGGCTGCGAGAGCTGGAGAAAGGGGACACGGCCGGGGCGTCGGAGGCGTTTGGCCGGGCGCAGAAGTTAAACCCGGGCTACGCAGGGGCCTACGTGGGCCTGGCCCTGGTGGCGCTGGAGCAGGGGAAGGCGGCCCAGGCGGAGGAGTACCTCAAGGCCGCGCGAAAAAAAGACAAGAAGTTCATGGACATCTACATCGTCGAGGGTCGGCTGCTCTCCAGGCTGCGGCCAGGGGACGACTGGCTGAAGAAGGCGATGGAACAGTTTGAGAAGGCCGCGAAGCTCGATCCGAGGAATGATAAAACCTTCTACTATCAGGGCGAGACCTACAAGGACGCGCTGATGCTGCAGGAGGCGGAGACGGCCTATGGAAAGGCCGTGGGCCTGAAGGGGGACCTCCAGGAAGCGGCGTCGGCCCGGCTGTCGCTCGTCCAGGACATTCGTCGGGCCGCGCCGGGCACGAACGCCGGGGTCAGGATCGGACTGGCGCCGGTGCTCCACCGGGGGGAGCTAACAGTGCTGCTCATGGATGAGTTGAAGTTGAAAGACCTGATCGCCAGGCGGAGGCCAAAGGCCCCGGACACCTCCTTCCAGGGCTACGGTGCGACCGGGGCCACGTCACCCCCAGCGTCGAGACCCGCGCCTCCCCCGGACATCGCGGGCCACTGGGCGAAGGGCTGGGTCGAGGACGTCCTGAGCCTGGAGGTGGCCGGGTTAGGCCTCTATCCTGACGGTCGGTTCGGGCCGGATGACCCCGTGACGCGGGCCACATTTGCGCAGGTGGCGCAGGGCATCCTCCTGCTCGTGACCGGCGATCAGGGCCTGGCGACGAAGTACGTCGGGGAGACCTCCCGGTTCGCCGACGTTCGCCCGGACGCCTATTACTACAACGCGGCGGCGCTCTGCGTGGACAGGGGGTTCCTGCGGTCCGATAAGATCAGCGGACAGTTCAGGCCGGAGACGCCGGTGTCGGGCGCAGAGGCCCTGCTGGCCATCAAAGACCTCAAAGAGGGGCTGGCCCCCAGGTAGGGGCGACCGGCCGGTCGCCCCTACAACAACAGGGATGGGTGAGGACCTGGAGGTATCTATGTCTATCCGTTCTTTTGCAGGGCTTCTGCTTGTGCTGCTGTTCCACTTCGCGCCTCTCCTCTACGCCCAGGGGGTATCTCGCCCTGCCCCCCAGGTGACGGAGACCGTTCAGACCGACGGAATGGCCCCGGTCGTCGCGGAAAACGTCGTCAACGCCAGGGACAACGCCATTCAGGACGCCCTCCGCAAGGCCGTGGAACAGGTCGCCGGGACGATGATCGCCTCCGAGACCCTCGTTCAGAACAGTCAGCTCCTCTCGGACAACATCTGGAGCAAGTCCTCGGGGTTTGTGGAGCGTTACGCCCTGGTGAAGGAGGGGAGGTCCGCCGATGGGATGTACACGGTCTCAGTCTCGGCCCTGGTCAAAAAAGGCCCTCTGGAGGAGAGCATTGCGGCCCTTCATCTCCTGATCGAGCAGATGCGCAGCCCTCGCATCGCGGTGCTGATGCGGGAGCGGAACATGACCGACTCCTGGGCGGACGTGAGCGTGGACCTCAACATCGCGGAGACCGTCCTGCGCAACAGGTTCCTGGAGAAGAGCGACCGATTCAAGTTCATCGACCGCTCCACGGCAAAGGCCAGGCTGGACCGCTCCAGAGCGCTCGCGGCCCTCGGGGGGGACGATGCGGCGGCGCAGGCCATCGGCCAGCTCTATGATGCCGACATCGTGGTCGTGGGGGAGGCCTACGCCAACACCAGCGTCGTGGAGACGTTCGGGACGAGGGTGGAGTCCGCGCAGGCCACGGCCACGGCCAGGATGATCTGGTGTGACACCGGGGACATCATCGGGTCGGACATCGGCAAGGGGGCCTTTGCGCCGGTGGTGGAGAAGGTCGCCGGCGGACGGAATGCGCTGGAGAAGGCCTCAGCGCAGTTGGGGTCGAAGCTGATCCCCAGGATCATCGAGGACTGGCGGAAGAAGGCGATCGGGGGGGACCGGCAGATCGCGGTGACGATCCGAAACGCGACCCTGAGCGACCTGAAGAATTTTGTGGCGGCCCTCCAGGGCGTGACAGGGTTCAAGAACGCCCACCGGCGGGAGTTCACGGCGGGCGTGGCAGTCTACGAGATCACCTGCAAGAACGACGGCAACGCCGTGGCCGAGGAGCTGGACGGGAAGGCCGTGGGGGCCAAGAAGGTCGGGGTGGTCAGCGTCACGCCGGGGAGCATCGAGATCAGGCTGGAGTAGGGGCGGTTTTCAAACCGCCCCTGCTCTGTTTTACATTCACCATTTCCCATGCCCGGCATTCGCGTCCAACGCATCCTGAAGGTCCTCGCGTGGGCAGCAGGGGCGGGGGTTGTGCTGGCGCTCCTGGCCGGGCTCTGGATCCGCCGGGCCTTTCCCCCGGAGCGCCTCCGGCAACTAACCGTCGCCCGTCTGGAGGCCGCCCTGCGGCGGCCCGTGCAGATCGAGAGGCTGTCTTTCCGTCTCCTGAGGGGCCTCGATGCGCGGGGCGTGCAGATCGGCCCCTCCGTCAGAGAGGGCCTTCCCCTGTTCCGCGCGGACAGAGTCCTTCTGACCTACGACCTCTCCGCCCTCTATCGACGCCGGCTCCGGATCACCCACATCCGCATCGACGCCCCCCGCCTCTCCCTTCGACAGGGACCGGACGGCCGCCTGGACGTCGAAGACCTCCTGACCCCGACGCCTGCGTCCAGCCGCGTTGCGCCTGACCCCGCTGATTCTCAACTCCCTCTCCTCTTACAACTCGATCTCCTGGAAGTCCAGAACATCTCTTTGTTCGTGGTCAGCGAGCGGGACCGGCGGTGGCTGCGACTGGACGGCCTGGACGCGGCGGCCTCTCAGGTCGCGCTGCCCTCCTGGGACCGGGTCACGCTCTCCGCCTGCGTCTCCGGCCATCCCCTGACATTGGAGACAGGCGACATCTCAGGTGCACTGCCTGCGGCCTCTCTCCATCTCCGGTTTGACCTCAACGCGCACTTGAAAGACTCAGCAGCATTGCAGATCGAGGGGAACGGATCGTTCTCTTCGGGGGTGCGAGGAGGAGCGGAGCAGCGTCTCATCTCTCTGCCCGACGGGAGGTTTCACGTGGCGGCTCGGGCAGACCTCGATTCGGGGCGGGCCGAGGTCGAGGATCTCCGGGCATCTCTGGGTAGGGCCGTCACCCTGTCCGTGCGCGGGCAGGCCAGGGACCTGAAGCGCCGTCCCGAATTCGACCTGACGGTCACGGAAGGGCAGATCGATCTCGGAGAGGTGTGGGCAACGGCACGAAACCTGATTCACGGAGGGTTGCTCTCAGACCTCCCGGCAGAGGCCGGGGAGATGTCCCTCAGCGGCGGAGTCGACCTGAAAGGGACGGGGCTTCGCGGGACGTGGGGGACCCTGTCGAACGACGCCGTTCTGGACGCCCGCATCGCCCTGTCCGATCTGCAGTTCGAGCTCTCCTCAAAAAAGTTTTCTCCCCTCTCCCTTCGGGGGGGTGGCGGGTCGCGACCTCACGGGAGCGACAGGTTGAGTGGAGGTCGGGGGAGGGGTCTCTTCCTACCTCAAGTCGCCCTTGCAGGGCGACTGTCCGTTGCCGCGGATTCGTCAGGGATGAAAACCGCGCATCTCTCGGTAGACAGCCTGAGGGTCCCGGCGCTCCGCCTCGCCCTGAACGACACGACCCGGGCAGAGCTAAAGGACCTGTCGTTCGAGGGCCGCGCGGACTCTGACGGACGCCAGATAAAGGCGGAGGCGCAGGCCGGACTTGGGCAGGCGCGGGTCGCAGCCGGGGCAGGGGAGGCAGTGGCGAGCGATCTGAGACTGGGCTTCCACGCGGAGAGGACAGACCGGGAGGAATACCGCGCACAGGTGGAAGGGAGCATCGCGTCGCTGTGGCGGGGGCGCGTGGCCGTGGGCCTGTCGGCGTCCGTCTCGGACACCACGCCACAGGGCGGGCCGGACTGGACGAAGGTCCGGGGCAGAGGCCGCCTGACCTGGTCAGCCCTGGACCTGAGCCAGGTCCCCGGCGCCGGCCTGCAAGGGGGGGCGGACCTCTCCGCAGACGTCCGGGCGGAAGGTATGGAGGACCTGTCGGTGGGCCTCGATCTGAGGACCTCCGCGCTGCGCTATGGGGTTGATGACAGCCTCCGATCCCCCCCCCCGATTCACCTTACCGCTGAGATAACAGGCAGCGCGATACTGCCCAGAAGGGCGTTCGACATCCGGCGCATGACCTCTGAAATCAACGAGAAGACGGCGGACGTGGAGATTTCAGGAAGCGTTGCGGACGGCAGTCTGAAGATCGACCTGCATCGCGCGGAGGTGGATGTGGGCCGGGCCGCGGCGCTCCTGGAGGGCGCGCTCGGGCCGCTCGGCGGGACGGCCTCCGGGACAGTCGGGCTGTCGGGCAACCTGACCGCGTCCCGGGGCTGGAACGGCCCCCTTCGCGGCGACCTCCGACTCCGACTGAAGGGCCTGCGTGCCGACCTGCCAGGGCCTCGGCTGACCGCAGAGGGGGTCGAAGGCGGGGGGTCAGCGGCCCTCCGTCCCGACAGCCTCTCTGTGGGCGTGACCCTGAGGGCCGGACGGATCGTCAAATCGGATATAGAACTCCTGAAGGAGGGGCTGCGAAACGCGGGCCTGTCGGCGGAGGTCCAATGCGCCACAGCCGACTCCGGGGGGGTGTTGAAGGCGCTCACGGACAGCGGCCGGGTGGAGGTGACGGCTCAGGTGGAGGTGACCCTCCCGGAGGTCGGAGGGCGTCTCAAGGCGTATGGGCATTTGAGCGATCTTTTTCATCAGCAACGAGCGGAGGTGCGCGCAGAGGCGTCTCTAACGCCTTCGGACAGCCTGTCCGTGGGCGACCTGAAGATCACCGGAAGCGTCGGGGCGGACGTCCGGGTGGGCTATGACGGCGGGGGCAGGAGGGCCTACGTGGACGGCAGCCTCTCCTTCGGACGACTCCGGCTCCGGTCCGCGTCGGGCCTTGCGCTGGACGACCTGCGCGGAGTTGTGCCGTTCTCGCAGGGGATCGACCTGGCCGGGCGGCGGCTCGTGCGGGATGCCGGAGAGGACCGGGGGGAGCGACCCGCGCCAGCGGCAGTGCCTTACTCCTATGTGAGGGCGTATTACGACCGGCCGAAAATGCAGCGTCCCGGCCTGTCCCTGAGCCGCATCGAGGTGCGAGACGCCAGGACGGGGGCGCTCTACCGCGCAGAGGACGTCGATCTACACCTCACCGTGCAAGAGGGCGCCCTGACGATGCCCCACTTTTCGATGAAGGTCTATGAAGGGGAGGTGACGGGCAGCCTCCGCCTGGACTTCGGGTCGGCAGATCCGACCGGGTCCGATTTGAGCGGGTTGCGCTATGAGGCCGACGTGCAGGTGGCGCGTCTCAATGCGTCGCTCCTGACAGATGGCGCCGGGGAGGGCGATGCGACGGTGAGCGCGGACCTCCACCTGCGGGGGAACGGCCTGCCCGACTACCGGGATGCGTTCGGGCCGTTCGAGGTGTCCGGGGCGTGTCACCTGACGCGGATCGGCGCGGGGGCAGCGGACCACCTCCTCCGCCAGATGGACCCGGATGAGACCGACGTGGACGTCCAGTACTATCGCCGGCTGATCCGGCAGGGGTGGAACTTCCGGTCCCTGGCCGTGGAGCTTCGGCACGGGTTCGCCTACCTCTCGGGGCAGCTCATCAAACCGAAATGGATGCCGTTCAACATCCCGGCGTCGCAGATCAGCCGCGTGCCCATCCGGTACCTCCTGGCGCCGGAGGTGCAGGAGGAGGCCGGGCCATGATCATGTGGGTCGTGATGATGGCGGCGCTTCCTGGACTGGCTTTCGGGGCTGAATCCCCTAAGTCGGGGGATAGGGCGCTCACCTCCTCCTACACGGGGTTCAACGACCTGTTCCACTACAACCGCGTGGAGGGGGCCGCGCCGGGCCTGGGCCTGCGGACGCAGAACCTCCTGCCGGACCTGGACCTGCTGACGAAGGTGAGTTACGGGCCGGCGGACCGGAGGTGGCGCTATCGGGGGGAGGCGATGCGCTGGCTAAAGGGCCGGCGCCTTGCCGTGGGGGCCGGGGTGTATAGGGAGATCCGCTACGAGGAGGACCCGGCGCTGATCAAGACCGTCACGATCACGAAGGACGCCCTGCTGAGCAAGAAGGACCACCGGAACTACTACACGGCGGAGGGGAAGGAGGGGTTCGTGGCGCAGGCCTTCAGCCGGGCCTTCACCGGGCGGGCGGGCTACCGGCGGGAGCATCTGCAAAGCGACTCGACGCAGGCGAAGTTCAGCCTGTTCAGGCGAGGGGAGAGGTTTCGCCCGAACCCCTCCATCCGGGAGGGGTGGTTCAGCGGGGTCTACCTCAAGGCCATCTACGACACCCGGATAAAGCGCAGGACGAAGCGGCGGAGCAACGGGTGGACGGCGGAGGGCATCGTCGAGCACACGGACAGGCGTCTCCTGAAGAGCGATTTCAGCTACACCTATCTTCAGGGGAAGGCCATCCGGTATCAGACGACAACGCCCTCGGCCTGGCTGTCGGCGGAGGTCCGGGGAGGGATGTCGGTCCGCCCCCTGCCCCCGCACCGGCTGTTCGACGTGGGCGGAGGGCCGGGCTTCTACTTCCCCTTCGGCGTGCTGCGAGGGGTCCCGCTCAACTGGTTCCAGGGGGATCGCTTTGCCGCGGTCCTGATCGACTACCACTTCGGGGGCCGCATCTTCAAGGACGTCCCGTTCCCGAGGGTGTCGCTGGCGGACATGTTCGAGGTGATCGGGTTCGCGGGCGCGGCGTGGACCTCCCTGTCGGCGCGGAGCCGGGCGATGGCGACGGATGAAGCCCTGCGCACGACGGATGGGATCTACGCGGAGATCGGGGTCTCAGTGGCCGAGAAGCGGGACTACTTCCGGTTCGACGTGATGTTTCAACGGGGGGACCGCAGGCCGGGGCGCGTGAGCGTGCGGGTGAGCGCGAACTACTAACGATGAAGTCAGAACGATGAACGCTGAACGAAAAGCAAAGAGCCTTACGGTTTTCGTTCTGCGTTCATCGTTCATCGTTCATCATTGTTTTAATGAGGTCACCATGCGTCATCTCTATCTATGGACTGCGCTGACGTCCCTGGCCCTCAGCTGCACCGTGAACGTCCCGCAGGTGAAGGTGACCGGGGAGAAGACGGCGCTGGAGAACCAGATCATCGGGACCTACAGAGAGATCGAGGAGGACGTCTGGATGGTGGCGTCCGTGCGGGGGGAGCCGGGGGAGAAGATCGACCTGTCGGACGAGAAGCGGGCGGTGCTGGAGGCCATCCGGAACCGGAGCTTCAACAGGGACGACATCGACGAGTTCAAAAAGGATGGGGCCGTGGGGGAGAGCCGGGAGGGCCTCCTCGAAGCGAGGCCGAACGAGCGGATGGAGAAGGACCCGGAGTATCGAAAACTGGTGCTGGTCATCCTGGAGGAGGAGAACCGGGACCGGCGCATCATCGCCCGCCGGGTGACGGAGGTGATGGGGGCCAGGGGGCCTGCGGACGAGCGGACGACGATGGCCGCCTTCGCCCGCCTCAACCGGGAGCAGGCCAGGCCGGGGGAGTGGGTGCAACAGGACGATGGAAAGTGGGTGCGGAGGTGAGGGGATGCCGATCTTTGTGCTTGACAATGCGTTGAGAGGATTGATATATTGACTGACGAAACAGAGCCCTTGCGCTGAAAACGTTTCAGAAAGTCAGGAGGGAGGCCTGACCGTGAAACAGCGGCCTCTGGACAGAACAGATGCCCTGAAGGCCCTGACCATCAGGTCGAGGTCATGTGACGAGGCCCATTTGCGTGCCCTCCCCCCCGCTCACGGGGAATGGGGGCACGGACAGGTGGGCCTTTTTGTTTCGGGGGAAGAGGAGGGACTATGCGAATCGCCTGGATAGCCACATTCGCTGCGGTTGCCGCGCTCTCCCTGACAGGGCCGGCATTCGCCTACAAAAAAGTCAGGTGCTTCAACCTCCACCCCCCGGAAGAGGCCCTCCGCGGCGTCAAACGCATCGCTGTCCTCGACTTTGAGGGAGAAAAGGGGCGCACCGCATCCGACAGGCTGGTCTCAGCCCTCCTGGAGGACAGGCGAGGGATTTACGACCTCAAAGAGAAAAACCTCCTGCGCCGCCTGAGTTTCCGCTCCTCCACGCAGGAGGGGCGCACGCACCAGAAGTGGGCGACCACCAGGATCTTTGACATCGTCGAACGCTCCCGGATCGAGCAGGTCATGCGCGAACAGCAGTTCCAGCAGACCGGCGCGGTGGACAACGCGCAGGTCGTGAACCTGGGCAAAATCCTGGGCGTGGACGCCATCCTCACCGGCAGCGTCAGCCACGAGCACAGCGACAATCGCACCACGGAGAAAAGAAAAATAAAGCGCTCCAAAAAGGAGGGCGGAGACTACGAGGGCACGGTGGAATGCCTGGAGCGAAAGGTCACTGTGAACCTGAAGATGCGCATCCTCTCCATCGAGACCGGGCAGATCCTCGGCAACAAAGAGGTCATCCATACGAAATCGGACAGGCAGTGCGACAAGGACATCGGCGCCATCGCCTCCGTCGCGGCCCTGCTGGACAGCTGCATCACCACAGAGGAGCTGATCGCCTACATCGCCCCCCATTTCGAGCCGGTGGAGATAGAGCTGCAGAAGGTCCAGACGAAACAATATGAGAACAGGGCGGACGAGGCGGCGGAATGGGCGGAGAAAGGGGACGTGGACAGGGCCTACCTGATCTATTCCGCCATCTTTCAGGAGGACGCCTACAACCCCGAGGTCCTCTACAACCTCGGCGTCCTGAACGAGGCCGCGGGCAACTTCGCCGACGCCAAAGAGAAGTTCCAGAGCGCGCTAACGCTCAAATCGGACGAAAAGGACTACCAGGACGCCCTGGCGCGCGTCCAGAAATCGCTCGACTTTGCCGAGGTCCTGAAAGGCATAGGTCTGCCTGTGACGAAGCATGAATGGGGCGCCGACGCCTCCGAAGTGGCGGAGGTGACCGCGCAGAGGGTCGTGGTCAAAGGGAGCGGCTCAGACCGTCAGGAGATCAAACAGGAGCCCAAATCGGACAGCCTTGTGGCGGCCAGGGTGCCGGGCGGGATTGAGCTCGTGGTGCTGGCTAAAGAAGGGGACTGGTTCAGGGTGAAATTGGGCGAGGGCAAGGAGGGCTACCTGCATATCTCGCAGGTTAAATAACTTTTCATAAATCTTGTGCATGGAATGATTCGCCCGGCGCACAGGCCCTCACCCCGCCTCGCTAACGCTCGGCTTCCCCTCTCCCATAAATGGGAGAGGGGTGGTGAACGAAGTGAACCGGGGTGAGGGCCAGAGCCGTACTGTCGAGCAAATCTATGCGAAACCCGGTTCTCATCTCGTTCCTCTGTCTCCTCTGGGGGACGATGCCCGCCGGCGCTGACGAAGGCGTCTGGGTCACCTGCACGGGCCGGGCGGCGCTCCACCACATCACGCCGGAGGAGGCAAAGGCTAAAGCCCTGGAGGAGGCCCGGCGGGACGCGGTGGAGCAGGTCTGCGGCGTCCGGCTCCAGGGCGAGACCCTGGTCCAGAACGCGCGCCTCGCCTCGGATTTCATTCACGCGATCAGCTACGGCCATGTCGTAGAGGTTCGGGACGTGACCTGGAAGACGGAGGAGATGCAGGCGACGGCGAACGAGCCACCCTCCGTCACCTACATCGTCACCCTGCGGGCGCGGGTGGCGCAGGAGCGGGGGGAGCCGGACCCGGCGTTCAGCGTGAGCGTGACCCTCAACCGGACGGCCTTTGAGGCGGGGGACGAGATGGCGCTGACCCTGTCGGCCACGCAGGACTGTCACGTCACGGTCCTGAACATCGGGGCGGACGACACGGTGCGGGTGCTGCTCCCCAACGTCGTGCGAAAGGAGGGCCGCCTGAAGGCGGGGGAGACGCTGACCTTCCCCGGCCCGACCGAGCAGGCTGCGGGCCTCCGGCTGCGGGTCTATCCCCTGCCCGGCCACCGGGAGGACGCGGAGGTCATCAAGGTCATCGCCACGCGGTCCTTCGTCCCGTTCGGCGACGACGCGAAGGCCGCCAGTGGATTCGGCGTCCTGGGCACGCCGGCCTTCGCCCTCACGGACCTGGCCCGCCGACTCGTCTCCGTGCCTGTGCGGGACCGGGCCGAGGCCACGGCCACGTACCGGGTGATGGGGAAAGCGGGGGAGTAGGCGGCCCTCACCCCCTGGCCCCCTCTCCCGTACACAGGAGAGGGGGAGAGCAAATATTCACGCCTTCCCCTCTCCCGTTGTACGGGAGAGGGGTGGCGAACATAGTGAGCCGGGGTGAGGGCCGGGGGAAGGTTCCCGCTGAGGAAGAACAGCCATGAGACGGATTCTCGCCGCTGGTATATGCCTTCTGGTGTTTCTGCCGGATATAGCCGGGGCGCAGGAGGATGAACTCTCTAGAGCCCTGGCCAGGGCGCAGGAGATCGGGCGCATTCTCGATGCCGCTGAACCGGAAATTGTGAAAGTGTTTGCCCCTGTGGAGGCGCGCATCCTTGAGGAGTTTAAGCAGAGACGCGCCGCTCTACAAGCAGAGTTGAAGCGCACCTACGCCGCCGACAACTCGCCCAAAGGCGAGTTCGAGACGACCGCCGAATACGAGGCGCGTCTCCGCGCTTACGAACAGAACAAGGTCCGTTTCGACGCAGAGTGGGCGCGAGTCGCTAAGGAATTGGACATAGAACTGAGTCGACGATTTGAAACGGGACACGCTGAAGTAGAGATCTCCTTCGGATATGATAAGCTCCGTGCGGAATTCGCCCAAATCGAATCGCGTGACTATACAGTCGCTACTTTCGGCCATTTTTAGATAGGGCTTGCGAATTATCGTGGTACCGGGTATCCTTCTGGTCACACACACTGACGAGGAGGACCCATGTGCCAACACACAACGACTTCCGAGCGGATTG
>Ga0114945_10001237_pt1 | contig 16017 bp, 16 predicted proteins | sample OV2TP3_FD_87194 | JGI IMG/M metagenome (GOLD analysis project Ga0114945, IMG submission 87194) | Hot spring microbial communities from Beatty, Nevada to study Microbial Dark Matter (Phase II) - OV2 TP3 | ecosystem: Environmental > Aquatic > Thermal springs > Hot (42-90C) | place: USA: Beatty... | reverse complement strand
GAAGCCAAGCAGCAGTGGCAGCTGGGCCATCCGCCGCAGAAAGACGCACGCGCGGTGCGGGTGCATGTGGTCTTCACGCTGCTGATGTTCGCGCTGGCCACGGCGTATCGGCTCCAGTGTGAGCAAGAAGCCACAGGGGGTGAGCCGGTTGGCTGGCAACGCTGGCGGCGCCAGCTCTTGGAGCAAACCCGGGACCACGTGATTGTCTTTGCCCAAGGCTATTATGGCATCTTTCATATGGCCGAATACTCGCTGCTGTTGGGGGCCAAGCTCAAAGATGTACCGCCCGGGGTCGGTACACGCCAGGACATTCTGGCCAAGTATGGGCTCACAGCACGGGGCTGACCGTTATGTTGGAACTTCAGGAATCGCACTCCTGTGCGGCTTGACTCCGGGGTTCCGGCATCCTCTACTCGCCCTCCAGAGGCGTCTTGGAAGCAGCACACGTGAGAGGGAACAGCATGGGGGGAGAAGCCATGACCGGTGACGAAGTACGGGAGGTCTTCGAGGCGATATTGCCCCAGGAGGAGATCGAGCCGCTCTGCCAGCAGTTCGGTGTGATTGAGCGACAGCGCAAGCTCAACCTCGGGATGTTCGTGCGCGGCATGGTGATCTCGGCCGGGACGCCAGGGGGCGCCTATCAGGCCGATGTGCTGCGCTCGTACCTGGAATTTGAGGTGCCGCATGTGGCACGCTCCGCCTTCTATCGGTGGTTCGATCCCCCCTGGAACGGTTCATGGAGGCCTTGGCCGAGCGTGCCCTGGCCTATGTGCGGGCGCAACAGGTGGATCTGTCGGGTCCCCTCTGCGGGGTAGCGGACTGGTACATCGTCGATGCCACGACCGTGACGGTGCGTGACGCCCTGCGCGAGGAGTTTCCCGGCACGGGGGCGTATGCGGCGATCAAGGTGCACAAGGTGCTGTCGGTCGGCTGTGGGGCGCCGGTCCGCTACCATTTTAGTCCAGCCCGGGAGCATGACAGCCGCCATCTGACCATTGATGCATCCTGGCAAGGCTATGGCCTGCTGGCCGACCTGGCCTATGCCAGTCTGGCACGTCTGCGGGCCTGCGAGACCCATGACGTCCGGTTCGTGATTCGGCTGAAAGAGAACTGGAAACCGAAGGTGGACTATATCGCACGCGGACAGATCACCCAGGAGTTTTTCCCTGGAACCGACTTCGATGCCCTCCTGGCGGACGACACGCTGGTCCTGGATGGCCGAGCCATCGATGCGGATGTGCATATCGGGCGAGGACGCCACGCGTTGCCCCTGCGCCTGGTGGGGATCCAGACCCCCAAGGGGTACGGTTTCTTCCTGACGAATTTGCCTCCCCGGATTGGCCCGCGGCAGGTGGCCGACCTCTACCGCGTGCGGTGGGAGGTGGAACTCAGCATCCGGCTGGACAAGTCGGTGCACTGTCTCGACGCGATCGACACCGAACGGCCCTGCTCCCTGAAGACGCTCTTGCATGCCTCCCTTATCGCCTCGACCATTGCCGCCCTCCTCGCACATACCCACAATGTGCAGACCCGCCCCCAGGAGGCCGGGGCGCCCCGCACCGCGGCTCCCCTGCACCCCCGGCGCTTGGCCTTGCAACTAGCCGTCTCCTGCCAGTCGATTGCGCAGGCCTTCGAGCTGACGGGGGCTGAGGCCACGCAGCGCTGGAACAAGATCGCCGCATTGCTCACGCATGGCGGGAGAGACCCCAACTGGCGCCGTCGGCCATCGGTCCTCGATCAACTCCGCGGCTGGAAACGCCAACCGCTTGCACGCAAAAAGGGCAACAACGGGGACGTACGTCAACGTAATTTAAAAACAGCAGCTTAAGTGGACACATATGATCGCAGAATGTTCGATAGGTGCTGTCGATGCGCAAATGTTCCTTTCCCATGAAAGCAGCGATTAGAAGCGAGGTGCTGACGGAGTTTGCCCAGCTTGAGAGATTGGCAAACGAATGGGAGCGACTATGGAGTAGGAATCCACGGCGGGAGATTTTCACAAAGTTCGCTTGGGCGCGCGCTTGGTGGCAAGGATATGGACCGCGACGTTCGTTGTGTGCTCCAGCCGTGTTCAATGGAAACCGACTAATAGGCATTTTGCCGGTGGTTGCTGAGGGGCGCACGTTGCGGTTCCTCGGAACCCCCCGTTGTGCTGACTACAACGATTTGTTGTGCGAGCCTGATGCTAGCTCCGAGGTCCTGGAACATGCATTATGGGCCCTCTACAACCTGCAGAGATCTTGGGACCGGTGCGTTTTGGAAAACGTCTCAGAGAGTTCGCAGATCGTGACCCTTTTCGAGCAGTTGTATGGACGTTTACGGTCTCGGCTGTACTTGGCTTCTGGTAGTTCCTGTTCAAGCGTTGTTCTTGAGGGCCGCCACAACGAAGTGCTAGGAGAGATCCTGAGGAAGAAGAGCCTGAGGAGACATCAGAACAATCTCCGAAAACGGGGCAAACTCAGCTTTCGTCACCTCGAGGACACCGAGGAGATCAAGCTACATCTGCCTACATTCTTTCAGCAACATATTGCGCGCTGGGCAATGGTAGGTTCTGAGAGCCTGTTTTCCCACAAAGAGGAACGAACTTTCTATTATGCATTGGTCGATGAATTAGACCCGCGAACAGAGTTGCGATTCGCGGTGTTGGAGTTGGATGGTCGGCCGATCGCATACCATTTGGGGTTTGAATTGCAGGGTAAATTCATCTTTTACAAGCCGACCTTTGACGTTAATCTGTGGAATCAGTCGGCAGGAGAGGTGCTGCTCAGATGCCTGTTTGAATATGTTGCTGCAAGGGATATTCGTGAGTTCGATTTCACTATTGGTAATGAGGTATACAAGGATCGTTTTGCCAACCATGTAAGCAGTAACTACTGCATTTACTTATACCCATCTGGACCGCGAGGGAGCATGCTTCATCTGTGCATGAGAGCTGAAGAGCGAGCGAAGCTGAAGCTAAAGCAAAACCCGCGGCTTTTCCTTGTGATTAAAGCCACGGTTGCAGGCGTCAAAAGAATCTACTGCGGATTTAGCTTAGTGTTACGACATCACGGCTTGTGGGCACTGAGCAAGAAGTTAATTGCCCAGATATTTCGGACGACGGTGTTCGCGCGCGATGAGGTGCTTGTATTCTCATGTGAGAAGGAAGCACAGATTGTGGCCAGCGATCACCTCGAGGTTCGGCCAGGAACGCTTGCCGAGCTGGCCACCCTTTCGGTCAAATACTCTGGTTTTCTTGACGTACCAGGACTCCACGAAGCTCGCGAACGTCTGAACCGCGGTGATAGACTTTATATCGCACAAGACGAAGACAACTTTATATGCCTGGCCTGGATGGGTATTCGCAATGTGGTAACAGCATTAGAGGTAGGCTCCGAATGTCGGATTGAACTGGATGAGCCTATTAGCCTCATCTATGATTGCTGGACGCCCCCGGCTATTCGAGGTGATGGAATATATCCGCGGTTGTTACAAAGGCTAGTCAGTCTGGCACTCGAAGAGCACCGACAAGTATGGATATACTGCCGAAACGACGATTTGGCTGCACGAAGTGACATTGAGAAGGCGGGCTTTCAATTGCGGCACATGATGGGGCAAATTCAGCTGTTCCACTGGGTCAGGCGTACGTGGGTACGATCATGCAATGGAGAGCGATTTTGAAGGCTCCCAGCGGGGGAGGAACAATGCCTTTAGACACGGTATGTTATAGGTAATGGAGTATCCAATGATCAATCCAGCCACCATTGATGCTATAAACAAAGGGGTTTATGCAAGTGCTCATATTATGGAATCGTATAGTAATTTGGACTTTATTTTAAAGTCTGAAGAATCGATTTTAAGAAAAATATCTCCAATAATTAAAAATAAAAAAATATTAGATATTGGTATCGGCGGTGGAAGAACAACAAAGTTTTTACTTAAAATAAGCAGAGATTATACGGGGATTGATTATTCAGCTCAAGCTGTTCAGATCGCAAAAAATAAATACGCAGATGTGTCAATTCTCTGCTGTGATGCAAGAGAATTAAAGATATTTAAAGATAGTACTTTTGACTTTGTTTTGTTTTCTTTTAATGGTATCGACTCCATTCCTCATGAAGGGAGGATTAAAGCGCTCAAAGAAATATATAGAGTTCTGAACAAAGATGGTTTCTTCATGTTTTCAACGCATAGCCGAGACCATAGAGATTTTAACAAATATTTTAAGTATTTATGGAAAGAAAAGGCCCGATTCAACTGTGCTTTTATTAAGGCTTATTTAAAAGCGTTATACTATCTACCACAACATATCAAAATGAAAGGGTATGAAATTTATGCAGATGAATACGCAATCATAAACGACAGTGCACATGGATTCTCACTGCTGCACTATTATATAGGCATTTCTGAACAGATAACACAATTGGAGAGTATAGGATTTTCAGATGTTGAAGCCTATGATATAGAAGGAGGTTTAACAAATAATGATACTGTGTCTTCATGGATTTACTATTTGTCAAAGAAATAGAGTTTATTTCGATGGAACCATCAGTGGCTAGTAACTGTTCAGGGGGTCTAATCAGTTAGATCCAGGAGACATCCGGATGCTGGCCATTGAAATAGCAGCCTGACTTTTCCGTTGTGTTGCTCCTGGTCGTATTCATGCGGCTTCCAGGGGAAGGTCCCATGAAAGTGCATGTAATTCAAGAGGTTCCGAGTTCAGGAAACGCCAGTGATGCTTCAGACTGAACACGATCTCTTCCATCGTCACGCGGCCCTGCAAGCAGAATCGCGCCGTGTAGAGCAACACCAGGCCAGCCAACAAGCGCAGCACCAGATGCCCGTGGTAGGCATCTTCCGTCTGCACTTGGCAGGCCTCGGCCGCCAACAGGTGCTTCAGCGTGCGGAAGGTCTGCTCAAATGGTACAATCACAAATGACAAATTCTGCATGACCCGCACCGGGCGGCTCCACCTCACGTGGTGGCGACGCCCTCTGCGCTCACGACCGGCGTGTGCTGACGCCTCAGGGTATCCTTCCGACGAGACATCTCGTCGTGGAGGGACCCATGAAACGTCAATGGAACATCCGCCGTCAGTACCGTGAGGCTCGGGATGGTCAGGGTCGTTGGGATCGCGCCTACCAGTGCCTTCTGCGATGGGGAAGCAGCGCCCCACCGGCAGAGCCCCTGGGCTCAGGGGCCTGCCCTCAACCGACGCAGGAGGTGCAGGATGAGAGTGGCCGTGTATGTACGAGTATCCACCCAACGTCAGGCCCAGACGCAAACGATCGAGCAACAACTTGAACGCTTGTGTGCCCATCTCCACGGGCAAGGGTGGCAGTTGGCACCCGAGGCGATTTTCCGCGATGACGGGTATAGCGGTGCACAGTTGGCGCGCCCTGGCTTGGATCGCTTGCGCGATCGGATCGCCCGCGCGGAAGTCGATCGGGTCCTCATCACGGCTCCGGATCGGCTGGCCCGCACATATGTCCATCAAGTGCTGCTGCTCGAAGAGCTCGAACGCTACGGCTGTCAGGTCGAGTTTCTGGACCGGCCCATGAGCCAAGACCCGCATGACCAGTTGGTGCTGCAGATCCGCGGGGCGGTCTCGGAGTACGAGCGCTCGTTGATTGCCGAGCGCATGCGCCGAGGTCGTCAGGCGAAGTTTCGCGCGGGCCTGCTGTTGCCCTGGACGCGTGCGCCCTACGGGTATCGCCTGGATCCCGACCGTCCGCGTGATCCCGCCGGGGTGCGGGTGGACCCCGCGGAGGCGGCCATCGTGGCGGCGCTGTTCACGTCGTACCTGGAAGCGGGGCAAAGCTTGTTTGGCCTGGCCAAGGACCTCATGGCGCATCAAACGCCGACGCCAAGTGGCAAACCGCGGTGGAATCACGCGACGATTCGCGGCATCTTGCATAATCCAGTGTATACGGGCCGCGTCTATGATGGCCGCACGCGGGCCCGCCCCGCGCGGACGCGTCACTCGGCGATGACCCCGATCGGCCGGTCGGCGACCAGCTATGTGCTGACCCCACCGGAAGACTGGATTTTGGTGGCCCACATTCCGCCCATGGTGAGTCAGGAGCGGTTCGAGTTGGTGCAAGCCAAACTGTCCCACAACCAACAATTTGCGACCCGTAACCATAAGGCTCACGAGTATTTGCTGCGTGCATTGGTCAGCTGTGGCCGGTGTCATGCCGCGTGCTGGGCACGCATGGGACATCCGGCCTATGGCTATTATATCTGTCGGGGGAAGATGGACCCCATCCACTCTGGCCGGGACGAGCGATGTCCATCGCGCTTCATCCCAGCCAAGCCGCTCGATGAGCTGGTGTGGCGCGATCTGTGCGAGATCCTGACCCATCCCGAGGCGATCGCCCAGGCGCTGCAACGGGCGCAGGGCGATCACTGGCTGCCCCAGGACCTCCAAGCCCGTCGGGAGCAGCTCCGCAAGGGCCGGGTCAACCTCAACCAACAACTGGAACGCTTGACCGAGGCGTATCTGGAGGGCGTCATTCCATTGGTAGAATATCAGCGGCGGCGGCACGAGCTGGAACAGCGGCTCCAAGCCCTGGATAGCCAGGCACAGCAACTGGAGGCCAGTGTGGATCGACACGTCGAACTGGCCGCATTGGTCGCCTCGATGGAAGATTTCTGTCAGCGTGTCCGTCGAGGATTGGCGCAAGCGACCTTCGCGCAGAAACGGCAGCTGATAGAGTTCCTCATTGACCGCGTGGTGGTCACGCATGAGGAGGTGGAGATCCGGTATGTGATCCCCACGAGTCCCAAGAGCGAGCAGGTCCGTTTTTGTCATTTGCGGAAAGACTATTTCAATCCAACTGCGGCGGCCCCAGGCCCGGATCAGGCGCGGCGCCGAGATGCTCGTTTCCTTGCAGCGCAAGTAGAAGCGTTCTTCCCCCGGTTTGTCGACGAGGACGAGCGTCACCCGTCCATAGGTGGCACTCGTGGCGGTCAGGCGGGCATAGCGGAGCCCCCGCGCCTGCGGGCTGTCCCGCCAGGGCCAGTCGGGCCGGGTCCGGAGGTCTTCCCCGGTCACCCGACGCGCATCCGGCAGCGAGAAGACATACTGCCGCTTGCCCTCCACGACCAAGGTCCCCTGCTGGTAGGTGTGGACATGTCCCAGCCATGCCGAATCGCCACACCAACTATCCGCCACGACCAAGGGGGCTGGCAGCCCCCGGCACCGCCGCTGCAGGACCGCCCAGGTCCGATCCAGCATGACCTGCAACCACGTCAGCTTGTCGCGGCAGGGGCGGCCGGGCCCCACGGGGTCTGGGCGGCGGATGACAAAGTCCACCGGGACGACCAGCTTGCCGTCGCCAATCACCACCACCAGCAGCAGGCCATCGATCCCCAGCCGGACCCGATGTTCCTGACCGCTCTACCAGGTGCCCACCAGCCCCAGTTGCTGGCCAGCCTTCTTGAACACACTGTCGTCAGCCGCCCACGTCCACTGCCACCGACTCTGGGTCGCTGGGCTCTTGTCCGCAACCTGCTGCCACAGCCGGATCAGGAGGGCCTGGCCTCGACGCTGCAACTGCCGGATCCACTTCTGCTTGGGCAGTGCCCCCAGGAGGCGGCCAGGGACATTCTTATCCCAAACCCGCACCTGCGTCAGCTCGTAGAGCGTTCGACATCCGAACACCGTGGGAAACATCAACCCAAAGATTTTTCCCAGCAGCTTCACTTGGGCCTGCAGCTGCCATTCGACCTCGGCCCCCAGGGTCTCCGGCAGCCCCAATTCGCCCAGCGCCTGTTCCAGGGCCTGCAGGAAGCGCTGCGCTCGCCTTTGCGTGCGCTCCAGCCGCTCGCGGTACTTCCGGAGGCGGCGTTGCTTGGCATTATACTCACGTCGTTGCGCGCGGGTCATCGTGGCCATGGGCTCCTCCTGTCGTGTGGTGTCGTGTGTGTGTGGAGGAGACCATGGCCCAAAGTTTACGTCATTTCAAGCACTTTCATGCCGGGGTTCGCTGATTCTCCCTGTTGCCGGGGTCTCAACGGTAGACCGGAAAAGTCAGCAGCATAGGTGTCCACTTAAGCCAAAATCCCTGAGAATCGTACTCTGTGAGGCTTGACTCTGAAGCTGCCGCATGCTCTAGTACAGCCTGGCTAAAGTAAGTGACCCGTTAGCCTTCTAAATTGCCAGTAGGGGATACAACTGGCGCGCAGCCTAAAGGGATATTTTTTTGAGCCAAGCTGTACTAGTCGCCCTCCGAAGGCGCCTTGAAAGCACAAGATCTGAGGGAACGAGGTGGAGGGCGAGGCCATGACAGGTGACGAGGTACGGCAGGTCTTCGAGGCCATGCTCCCCCAGGCAGAGATCGAGCGGCTCTGTCAGGAGTTCGGTGTGGTGCAGCGACAGCGGAAGCGGAATCTGGGGATGTTCGTACGAGCCATGGTGATCTCGGCCGGGACCCCAGGCGGGGCCTATCAGGCCGATGTGCTGCGCTCGTATCTGGAGTTTGAGGTGCCCCACGTGGCCCGCTCTGCCTTCTATCGGTGGTTCGATGAGCCCCTGGAACGGTTCATGGAGGCCTTGGCTGAACGTGCCCTGGCCTATGCGCGCGCCCAAGAGGTGGATCTGTCGGGTCCCCTCTGCGGGGTGACGGACTGGTACATTGTGGATGCCACGACCGTCACGGTCCGCGACGCGCTGCTCGACGAGTTTCCTGGGACGGGGGACTACGCGGCGATCACGGTGCATAAAGTGCTCTCGGTGGGCTGCGGGGCGCCGGTGCGCTACCATTTCAGTCCTGCCCGGGAGCATGATAGCCGCCATCTCCAGATCGACGAGTCCTGGCGAGGGTATGGCCTGCTGGCTGACTTGGTGTACGCCAGTCTGGAGCGTCTCCGGGCCTGTGACACCCACAGCGTGCGGTGCGTGATCCGCCTCAAAGAGAACTGGAAGCCGAAGGTGGACTACATCGCGCGCGGGCAGGTCACCCAGGAGTTCTTTCCAGGGACCGACCTCGATGCGTTGCTCGAGCAGGAGACGCTGGTCCTCGATGGCCGGGTGATTGACGCCGATGTGCATGTCGGCCGGGGGCGCCACGCGCTGCCGCTGCGCCTCGTGGGGGTCCAGACCCCCCAAGGCTACTGTTTTTTCCTGACGAATCTGCCGCCCCGGATCGGCCCGCGGCAGGTGGCCGACCTCTACCGCGTGCGGTGGGAGGTCGAACTCAGCATCCGGCTGGATAAGTCGGTCAACCGTCTGGACGCGATTGATGCCGAGCGGCCGTGCACCCTGAAGACCCTCTTGCATGCGTCCCTCATCGCGTCGACCATCGCCGCCCTGCTCGCGCATACTCACAACGTGAAAACCCGCCCGCAGCAGCCTGGCGCATCCCGCACGGAAGCCCCCCTCCACCCCCGGCGCTTGGCCTTGCAGCTGGCCGTCTCCTGTCAGTCGATCGCCCAGGCCTTCGAGCTGCAGGGGGCCGAAGCCCAGTGGCGTTGGAACAAGATCGCAGAGTTGCTTACGCATAGCGGCAGAGACCCCAACTGGCGCCGTCGACCCTCCGTCTTGGATCAGCTCCGCGGTTGGAAACGCCAGCCCCTTGCGCGCAAAAAACCCGACAGTGGAGACGCAAGTCATCGTAAGTTAAAGTCAGCAGCTTAAGTGGACACATATGGAAATAGCAGATGACCGCTTCCACCAGGACAGGGAACGTGGGGATGCCCCGCAGACGGCAGGTCTCCCGCACCGAGAGGATCTGCTCCACCCAGCGGTCGCCCTTGGCATTGTATGTGCCCTGCAGCATCCTGCGCCAGAGCACGGCGAACCACAACGCCCGCTCCACGCGGTTATTCGTGGGTTCGACTCCTTCCTCCACCACAAACGTCCACAGCGCGCCCATCTATCGCTCCAGCGTCCGGGCGAACGTCCCCGCCTCATCCCGCCGCTGCCGATATTGGCCCAGCAGATGCACCATGCGCGCATACCAGGTCTGCACATCCCCGCCAGTCGGCGGCGCGGTGGCCCAGTGCACCGACCGTTGCAACTCAGCCCTCACCCGACGGCCAAACCAGGCCAGCTCCGGGTCCTTCCGCTCCGACAGCCCCCGCGCTCGTCGAATCAGATGGGCCAGACAGGTCTGCCGCGCATGCACCCACTGGCAGTACACCCCATAGCCATCGCTGACCAGAATCTCCGCCCAGCGCTCGACCAACACCACAAAGGCTGCATGGCTGCGGCTCGCCTGCACTTTGAACAAGGCGACTGTCGCGTTGACCATCACCCACAACCACGCCAACATGCCGTGCTGATACCAGGCGGTCTCATCAATGTAATTGACCTTCGCCTGCCGGCCCTGCTGGGCAATCGCTTCGTAGTGGGGCTCGATGGCCTCGGAGACGCGATCCACTGTGCGTTGGATGGCTTCCCGGCTGATAGATACCCCCAAGACCGAGGCGCAAAACGCCTGCACCGCGCTGCGACTGTCCCGTTGACTCCCAGACAGCTCCCCAATGAGCGCCGTCAACCGGGGCCCATAGCCGCAGCAGTATGCCTCCGGCAGGGGGGCCTTGCGGAGGCGCCCACACTGCGAACAGCGCGTCTCGTGCAGGATCACATGGGTAAGCTGCATCTGGATCGGGGGCAACTCGATCACTTGGTGCGTATGGTAAGGGGTCGCTTCGAGAAATTCCCGCTGTCCACAGAGACAGGCATCGGGCTTGACCTCGATGACTTGGGTGGGCGCCAGCAGCACCCGGCGATGCCCTGGGTGACCGGGCTTGGCGCCCGGTCTGCTCTGCGTGCCAGCGTGTGCTGGCCGCTTCTCATACAGAAACTCGATGGCAAGCAAGAGGCCTTGCTCATCGCCCTGGCATGTGGCACACCGCCCGAGGAGCGGCCATGCTGGACGATGCCGTGGCTGGCGGACAGGCTGGTGGCCCTCCAGGTGGTCGACACGATCTCCGATGAGACGGTCCGCCGCACGCTGAAAAAAACACGCTCAAGCCCTGGCTGAAGGAGAGTTGGTGTATGCCCACCGTCAGCGCCGAATTCGTCTGGCGGATGGAGGCCATCCTGGACCTGTATGCTGAGCCGTATGACCGGCAGTATCCCTTGATCTGTTTCGATGAAAAGCTCTACCCATGGGTCAGTGAAGCGCGCCAAGCATTGCCGGTCCGCCCGGGCCGGCCAGCGCGGTACGACTATGAATATCGTCGCGAGGGATGAACTGGGTATGCCTTCATTTTGTAGGTTGTCCCGGGGCCTGGACCACGAGTCCTCGACTAGCCCAGAAGGTCTCGAAGGTCCCGTTGAGTCTGGCAATCCGTAGGGCCAGGACGTTGAGAAAACCTGGTTGCTTCCAGCGCATGCCCGCTCGCTTGAACCGACTTTGAATGACATGTTTGCACGCGCCCTCCACCGCACCGGAACCGACGGCGAGCCCGCTGGCCCAGGGCTCCTGATACCGGATCCGGGTCCGATTGTGCTCCACATACCCAATCAGCTGGGCCAGCGCGTCGCAAAGAGCCCTTTTCCAGGGCTGCATCCGTTTGAGCGCGCTCAGGACCGTCCCCACGCGGTCCGTGAGGAGCACCCCCATTTTCTCGTCCACCCAGGCCTTGGCCACCGCCGGGTTGTTGGGGTAGCGCAAGTGGGCAAAGGCATAGAGGTGCTCGCTGAGATGATAATAGTCCAGCGTCTGGCGCACTCCGGGAAAGTGCGTGTCCGCGATATTTCAGTTCCAGGGCGCCCCATCGCCCAGGATTCCCCCGAGGGGAATGTGCTCCCAGCCGGCCTCGCGGAGGACCTGTTTAATGCGGATCGCCAGCTCCTCCGCCGAACCCAGCAGCGCGACGTAGCGGCGGGCGACGATCGCGCCCAGGGTGGGCTCCTCCGCCTAGGCGTCGAGCTGACGGACCAGGAGGGTGGCCACCTTCGGTTGCTGCCAGCGCCCGTCGATAGGGGCGGCGACGCCATCCATGGCGATTTCTACCCGCAGGTCCGACACGCCTGTGCCCGACCCCAACGCTGCCGCCACCGCTTGGGCCTCCTGCCGCTCGCGCTCGGCCTGCCAGGCGCTGAGATCGTTAGCTGTGCGGTCAATGATCCCCTGCGCGCCGCGAGAGCTGAGGGCGACCCCGGTGCACCGCGCGAAGAGGTCGTTGGCCACCCGATGGGGCAATTCCGCCGCCAGCGGCGCGTACAGCCAGCGCACATCGTCGGTAAACGCCCCCACCTCGGGCACGCCCAGGGCCGTGTCATCGGGCCGGAACGTCGCGCCGCAGCCGTGGCACTGGAACGTCCGCACGGGGATCGTGATCTTGCCCAGCAAGGTTTGTGGGCTTACAGTCCGGGTGTGGACATGGGTAACGCCGGCCTCCGGGCAACAGGGGGTGACCTCCGCACGCGTGCGCTGCTGCGCTTCCAGGGTGATCTTGGCCTGCAGAACATCTCGGGCAACCTGTTGGATCTGGGTGAAGATGGCCAACGAGGCGCTGGCCACGCTCTGCAGGTCGGGTGCCTGCAAAATGTTCTCAATAAAGCCCTTGCACCGATCCAGCCACTGCTCTACGATGAGGTCGTGGTCCATGGGGGTTCCTCCTGGAGAAAAGTCCAAGTGCCTTGGCTTTCAACAGGATACTCCGTGGACCACCTTCCTACAATCTGAACGCACACCCATCAGACCCGGATCCGGTACCAGGTCCCCTGGCACAGTGGGCTGGCGGTGGGGTCCGGTGCGGTCGAGGGGGCGTGTAAGCATGTCATCCAAAGTCGCTTCAAGCGAGCAGGCATGCGCTGGAAACAGCCGGGTTTTCTCAACGTCCTGGCGTTGCGCATCGCCAGCCTCAACGGAACGTTCGGGGCATTCTGGGCCAGCCGTGGACTTTCAGTCCAGGCCTCGGTAGGACCTACAAAATGAAGGCACACCTGGATGAACTCTATTTTCTGGCATATTTTTCTTCTGATATCCATTCAGGCTGGATTTAGCACAGTACTGGTGAATTGGAATCAGGCCTTCCGTAACTTATCACAATTGGGCTATTTTTTAGCCATTATTTGGGCATTAATCACTTTGTTTGCTGTATTAAAATACAACTGTGTACTTGCCAATTTCACTCAACGCTTAACCATTATTACAACTAGAATCAGCAAGATCCATTGGATAATCATTTGCATTATTACTGGTATTGCTGTTCGCATTATCTGGTCTCTGGTATTTCCACCTCAGTTCCGCTCAGACTATGCCGAATACTTTAACCTGGCAAGAAACCTTCTCGAATATGGGTCTTATTCTCACAATCATGGTTATGCCTACTGGCCTCCTGGTTATCCTCTCTTCCTGTATTTGCACTTTCTTATCTTTGGCGTCCATTCATGGGTACCTTTAATTGCTAACCTGTGGCTGTTTTCTCTTTCCATCATTGTGACCTTTCTTCTGAGTAGATTAGTATCTCTCAATAATTGTGTTTCATATTATTCATCGATATTTCTTGTTTTTTGGCCTACCTATGTTGCTTCTGTCACCTTACCTAGCAAGGAGATGATTCTAGTATCTCTCTTACCAACATCCATCCTTTTAAATATACTGTCAACAAGAATCGCTGTAGAAAAACATTCATTATTGGTCACCTTATTGGTTATCTTCTTTGTTGGAATCCTTTCCGGAGTTATGAGTCTTGCTCAACCGTCGATGTTGCTGTTTTTAATTGTACTACTGTTTTACCAGTGGAGTTATTGCAAGAATTTGAAAAGTTTCTTTGTTAAACTCATAATGATGATAATTGGCACTTGCCTAGTTATAAGTCCATGGGACATTAGGAATTACGGAGTTTTAAACGAATTTGTACTTATTTCAACTAACGGTGGCGATATTTTTTACAGAGCAAATAACCCAATAGCTACTGGAGTGTATCTTCGAGCTGGTGAGCGGGATTTGGAACAATTCGGAGAAGTCGAGAGAAGTAAAGTTGGTTATCGATGGGGAATAGAGTGGATATTGGGAAATCCAGTGAATTTTTTAAAACTTGCTTTGCAAAAGCAGATTTTTTTCTTAGGCGATGATGGGAAGGGAATCTATGAAACTCTCAAGAGAGGTCTTGGTATAACAGATATTCGTTATTTTATATTTATGGGTGTATCAAATTTGTATTATCTAATAGTATGGATATTTGTTTTATCATCGATATGGTATCACCGTAAATCAAATTTTCCAAAAGCCTCAGAGATGGTAACTTTTATATTAACTTTTCTATATTTATTTTTAATTCATAGCATATTTGAGAGCGGTGGGAAACATCATGAATCACTTGTGGTCATCTTGGCCATCTTTGCTGCTTTAATGGGATGTGAGAATTCTAGCCGATCCAATAGCAGTGTCTGAACCAGTCTATTGAGTTGAAAGCGTGAATGCTGTGAAGAAGTAATCCTTAATTTGGAGAACCCATGGGTATCATCGCTGAGGGCATTCAAGATCATAATGAAGGGGGTGTGCCTTCAGATTGTAGGAAGGTGGTCCACGGAGTATCCTGTTGAAAGCCAAGGCATTTGGTCTTTTCTCCAGGAGGAACCCCCATGGACCACGACCTCATCGTAGAGCAGTGGCTGGATCGCTGCAAGGGTTTTATCGAGAGCATTTTGCAGGCGCCCGACCTCCACGGCGTCGCCAGCAGCTCGCTAGTACAGCTCAGCGCAAGTTTCTTTCTGATTTAAGCGACCAACGGACGTCCCGCATAGGTCCATTTGAACGGTTTGGCCATGGTTTTGTTGAAGTACTCAATAAAGGCGAAAATGCGTTGGCGGAGCTCTGTCACAGAGGTGAAACTCCCCCGTTTGAGTAGGCGTCGCACCAAGATACCGAACCAGATTTCCACCTGATTCAACCAGGACGTATGCTTAGGGGTATACACAAACCGGATGCGATGTGTCGGATCTTGCAAGAATGCGGCTCGGTCGGGCATGGACGCTAAGATACCGGATTTCCCTTTGACACCCAATTCCACGTCAATTCCACACTGATGCGCGACTAAACAGACCAGAGACTCAGATTGATGCGTGTTCAGGTGATCCACAATGAAAATCCATTCCGCTGCGGGGTCACACGCGATGGTACCCTCAATATGACTCACAAAATCCTCTTCAGTCCTGGTAGGCCCCACGGATGGCGCCATGACTTGCCCGGTCGCGACCTCAAAATTGGCGATCAGCGTTTGCGTCCCATGCCGTATATATTCAAATTCCACGCGTTCCACCAACCCTGGCTTCATGGGACGTGTGGGATGTGCGCGTTCAGTGGCCTGAATGCCGGTCTTCTCGTCGGTGCTCACGACATGCACACCTTGTTCATGCAGGTGTGGAGCCTGTTGATACAGCTCGCAGATGGTCTGGACGTCTGCGTCAAATTGCTCCGGGTCCTCGGCGCGGTTGTGATTGAGCCAGTAACGCGACTGATGCGGTTTCAAGTCCGCTTCTTTTTAAAAAGCGACCGATGCTGCGCGGCGAAATACTGGGCACAATGCCCCGGGTGATCACCTCCTGCGCTAATTCCCGCGGCGTCCAGTGGCTCACGGGTCGTCCGGAATCCGCTGGGGCTTCACACGCGACCGCCACGATTTGGCACAGCTGCTCGGGCGTGAACGTGGCGGGCCGCCCACGACGGGGTGCATCATGCAACACCTGCTGGAGGAGACCGTCCAGCGTCTCCTCGTCGGCCTCCACTTCCGCAGCGGCCAGCTGCGGGATGGCGTGGACCCAGCGCGTACGCCAGAGCCGGATGGTGGGGTCGCTGACCCCGAAGGCCTCGGCCAGATGTCGGGTCCGGGCCCCGTCAGCACTCTGCAAAATGATCGCGGCCCGTTGGACCTCGTCGTGCGGCCGGCGTCGGCCAGCCGCCATCTGTTCCAGCATGGCCCGCTGGCGGTCGGTCAGCTGAATCAAGGCGGGGCGGGGACCTCGTGGTTTGCGCATCGGTGCTCCTCCTGCTGCCAAGCATGATGGGGCTGACGGCATATGTTGGGAGGATGACATGCTAAACCAAAAAGTTGATTTTGCCAAGCTGTACTAGG
>Ga0114945_10001236_pt1 | contig 16026 bp, 12 predicted proteins | sample OV2TP3_FD_87194 | JGI IMG/M metagenome (GOLD analysis project Ga0114945, IMG submission 87194) | Hot spring microbial communities from Beatty, Nevada to study Microbial Dark Matter (Phase II) - OV2 TP3 | ecosystem: Environmental > Aquatic > Thermal springs > Hot (42-90C) | place: USA: Beatty... | reverse complement strand
ATCTTCCGCATGCGTGGGTCGGGCATCTCGTCAGACGTCGAGATCACGGTCGTGGCCCAGTTCCTCTCGGAGATCGATGGGCTGGAGGCCTTGCGCAATGTGATCGTGATCGGCGCCAGCAACCGACAGGACCTGATCGATCCGGCTGTGCTGCGGCCCGGTCGCTTGGACCTCAAGATCAAGATCGATCGGCCGGATAAAGAGGCCGCCCTGGATATCTTCTCCAAATACCTCAGCCCGGACCTTCCCTTCCATCCGTCCGAACTGGAACCCTTTGGTGGCGACAGGCAAAAGGCCGTGAGGTCGCTCCTCGAGCGGGTGGCCGAGGAGATGTACGCGCCCACGGAACGGAACAAGTTCCTGGAGGTGACCTACGCCAAGGGCGACAAGGAGACCTTCTACTTCAAAGATTTTGCCAGCGGTGCGATGATCGAGAACATCGTGGCCCGCGCCAAGAAGATCGCCCTGAAACGCTATATCGCCGGTGGCCAGAAGGGGCTCAGTTTTCAGGACCTGCAGGCGGCCGTCGAGGGCGAATACATCGAAAACGAGGACCTGCCAAACACCACGAACCCGGACGATTGGGCGCGCATCTCCGGGCGCAAGGGCGAAAAAATCATTAATGTGCGGACACTCCTGGGTGGAAGCTCGCCGAAATTACGCTCCATCGAGGATATCTCCGGGGGGCAGTACTTATAAGGGTTTATTGCGTTCATCGAGTGTAGTGCAATGAACCTCACTGGTTTCCGGACCCTTACACCAGCAAAAGGGTGATGTATGCCTACACCGAAAATCCTGGGGACGGAGACCGAATACGGTATTATTGGCCGCAACGACCCCGATTTCGACCCTATCTCCCGCGCACTCCTGCTCATCAATAATTACCAGAACGATGGGCAAACACCCTTCCTCTGGGATGATGCTCAGGAAGCTTCGCGGTGGGACCCTGAAGCGCTTGGCCTGGACGAGTTCTATGATATGCCGGAAGGGCCGGACCCCCTCAGCATCAATAAGATTCTGACCAACGGTGCACGGTATTACCTCGACCATGCCCATCCGGAGTACTCCACCCCTGAGTGTACGAATATTCTCGACGTGGTGCGTTATGAAAAAGCAGGAGATCGCATCCTGGACCTCAGTCGTAGCGCCGCGGAACAGACATTCTCGGGTGGACAGCAGATCCTGATCTACAAGAATAATAGCGACCATAAGGGCAACAGCTACGGGTATCACGAGAACTACCTCCTTGACCGCAACACCCCGTTCAATCAAATCGTTGAGCAGTTTACCGCCTTCCTGGTGACTCGTCAGATCTTCTGCGGCTCGGGTAAGGTTGGAGCTGAGAATGGCACGGACCCGGTGTCCTACCAGATCTCCCAGCGTGCGGATTTTCTGGAGACCGAGGTGGGACTGGACACGATGGTGAAGCGGCCGTTGATCAATACCCGGGATGAGCCCCACGCGAATCGCGATAAATACCGACGACTGCATGTGATTGTCGGTGACGCCAACATGTCCGAGTACACGCTCTACCTGCGCGTGGGAGCGACGGCGCTGGTGCTCGGCATGATCGAAGACCAGTTCATCCCGCGGCCTTTTATCCTACGCACTCCCGTCCACGCCGTCAAAGCTATCTCCCGTGACCTCACCTGCCGGCAGCCGGTTGAGCTCGAAGATGGAAGGACGATAAGCCCCATCGATCTCCAGTGGGAATATTGGGCTCTGGCGGAACGCTATTGCGCCACCTGTGTATCGGATGCATGGGCGTCAGATGTCCTGCAGAAATGGGAGTATGTGCTGCGCTGCCTGGAACAGAACCCTCTGTCGCTCGCCCGTGAGATCGATTGGGTCATCAAATGGCAGCTGCTCACCTCATTTATGGAGCGCCATGGCGAACCCTGGGACAGCCCACGTCTGGTGATGCTGGACTTACAGTACCATGACATCCGCCCCGATAAGGGCCTATACTATGTGTTGGAGCGGAGCGGACGGGTCGCACGCATGGTCAGCGACCCGGAGATCGAGACGGCTGTCGAGGACCCCCCTGGGGATACCCGAGCGTATTTTCGGGGGATGTGCGTCAAGAAGTTCCGCGGCCAGGTCTTCAGTGTGAATTGGGATTCGCTCGCATTTAATCTCGAGGACGGGCCCGTCAAACGAATTGCGCTCGAAGACCCCCTACAGGGGACGAAAGCGCATGTCGCCGAAGCCATACAGGCGGCCACGACCGCAGCCGAATTCGTGGCTACCCTCTCTTGGGCTTGAGGGCATGAGAAGGAGAGATGCATGCAAGTGAAGGTGCAAAGATTACACACGTATACAGTGGAGGAAGTCCGGGGCAGGATCTCGACAGAACCCCAGGCCCTGCTGGGTATCGTGGGGGCAGCCAGCGGAGACCAGAAGCAAACACGACGGTCGGACGCGCCCGAGGAAACCGCCGAGACTCGCCCTACCAGTAACATGAAAGAACGTGGCGAGAACCTCAAGGAAGACCTGGATCGTATTATCGACGAGATCGATGAGGTCCTGGAGGAGAACGCGGAAGAGTTCGTCAAAAATTACGTGCAGCGAGGAGGGGAGTGAGGTGGATCTCGACCTCACGCAGCAGGGTTCAAGTTTCTTCGATCTGATCCAGGTTCAGCATCAGTATCTGCTGCCCCGCTTTCAAGTGTCCGAGGGGGGCGCGAATATGCGCACGCCCGCGCCCCCTCACGGGACGACGATCCTGGCGCTGAAATACCTGGATGGGGTCATCGTGGCGGCTGACCGCCAGGCCACAGAGGGGTATCAGGTGGCGTCCCGGCACATCGAGAAAGTCTATAAGGCCGACGAATACTCGGCCATCGCCATCGCCGGTGCCGCGGGGCCCTGTATCGAGATGGTCAAGCTGTTTCAGGTCGAGCTTGAACACTACGAAAAATTGGAGGGCGAAGTCCTGGCGCTGGAAGGCAAGGCCAATAAGCTGGCTCAGATGGTGCGTCAGAATCTGCCCGCAGCGTTTCAAGGGTTGGTGGTGATCCCCATTTTAGCTGGCTACGACCTGCGGAAGCAGGAGGGTCGCATCTTCAAATATGATGTCACGGGTGGCCGCTATGAGGAGAGCGCCTTCTTTGCGACTGGTTCGGGCGGCAGGGATGCCCGGAACACCCTGAAGAAATTCTATCGCGATGGCATGTCTCAGGAGGAGGCGGTGCGCCTGGCCATCGACGCGTTGCTGGATGCGGCCGAGGAAGATGTCGCCACCGGACGACCCGACCTGGTGCGTGGGATCTATCCCAGTGTGAAAATTGTGACCCGGACTGGGACCGGCGATCTGCCTGAGGGCGAGATCCGTCAGACGTGCGAAACCCTCATGAGCGAGCGGAGAAACTAAGACGATGGCCATCCCCTTCTATGTCGCTCCGGATCAGATGGTCCAGGATAAGGCCGAATACGCCCGCAAGGGTATCGCGAGGGGGAAGTCGATCGTCGCCATGGAGTATCAGGGCGGCGTGACCCTGGTCGCTGAGAACCCCAGCGCCTCGCTCAACAAGATCTCCGAGATCTACGATCGGATCGCCTTTGCGGGCGTCGGCAAATATAGCGAGTTCGAGAACCTCCGCAAAGCAGGCATCCGCTATGCCGACCTGAAGGGCTATGCCTACAGCCGTGAAGATGTGTCCTCCAAATCCCTGGCGAATGCCTACTCCGAGGTTATTGGGAACATCTTCACCCGGGAGATCAAACCGTTGGAGGTGGAGATTCTGGTGGTGGAGGTGGGGGAGACCCAGGAGACGAACGAGATCTACCGCCTCCTGTTCGATGGCAGCATCAGCGATCATCACGGGTTCGCGGTCATCGGCGGGCAAGCGGAGAAGCTCTCCCAATTTCTCCGCGAGCGGTATGCGGAAGAGCTGGGCTTGGAAGCGGCCATCAAGTTGAGTAAGGAAGCGTTGGAGACGGGGCAGGGGGGGGCGATTCGCGAGAATACGCTCGAGATAGCCCTCTTAGATCGGGCCCGTCCTGGCCGTAAGTTTCGACGATTTCTCGCTCCCGAGATCCGGGAGCTTCTGGCGAAAGCGAGCCTGGGATCATGAAGAAGCGCATTTACGGCCTTGAGAGCGAATACGGCATCATCTTCACCTCGGAGGGCAAGCGGACTCTCCCCGCCGAAAAGGCGGTCCGCTATCTGTTCGAAAAGCTCATCACCACCGCGGGGTTCCTGAACGTCTTCCTCGAAAATGGCGCGCGGTTTTACCTGGATACCGGCTGTCATCCCGAATATGCCACGCCCGAGTGCGCCAGCCCGCACGATGTGGTGATCTACGATAAAGCCGGCGAGCGCATCCTGGAAGACCTCCTGTATTATGCCGAGCAACGGCTCCGCGAGGAGGGATTGATCGGCAACCTGGCAATCTTCAAGAATAACACCGACTTTGTGGGAAACTCCTACGGCTGCCATGAGAACTACCTGGTGGAGCGCTCGGCCGACTTTTATGATCTGGCGGAGCAGTTGATCCCTTTCCTGGTCACACGCCAGATTTTCTCGGGCTCGGGCAAGTTCTTCAAGACCCGGCGTGGCCTGGAGTTCTGCGTCTCGCAACGGGCGCAACATATCCGGCAAGAGATCTCTGGCACGACCACGAACGAACGGAGCATCATCAACACGCGTGACGAACCCCACGCCGACAAGGAAAAGTACCGGCGGCTGCACATCATCGTCGGGGACTCCAATATGTCGGAGTATTCGACGTTCCTCAAAGTCGGCACCACCGCGCTCGTGCTCGAGATGATCGAAGATAATTTCCTTACGAAAGACTTCTCCCTGCGCAACCCCGTCCGCGCCCTCAAAGAAATCTCACGCGACCTCACCTGTAAACGGAAACTGCAGCTAGACGATGGTCGTAAAGCCAGTGCCCTCGAGGTCCAACAGGAATATCTCGAACAGGCCCTGACCTATTACGCCCGTAAGGGGGCAGACCCGGAGGTCACAGATATTCTGCAGAAGTGGGAGCACGTCCTCACCTGTCTGGATGATGAGCCCATGGAGCTCCATCGCGAAATCGACTGGGTCATTAAAAAGCATCTGGTGGAGCGCTACCTCGAAAAGCATGATCCAGCAGTGAGTGAGGACAAAGTCCTGATGCTCGACCTGCAATATCACGACATTCGGACGAACAAGGGCGTGTATTATCTGATGGAGAAGAAAGGCCAGGTCGATCGCATTGGGACGGACGCGGCAATCCAGCTTGCGACCACGCAGCCGCCACAAAATACGCGCGCCAAGTTGCGTGGGGAACTCATCAAGCTCGCCCGCCAGAAGCGTATCCCCTACGACCTGGACTGGAACTACATCCGCCTCGGCTACCTCCTGAACCTCTGGGTCCGGTGCAATGACCCGTTCCAGGAGGAGAACGAAAAGGTGACCTTGCTGAAGCGCAGGCTGGAAAAGACAAACTTTAAGTATGGCTATCTGCTCTGAGCGCCTGAGCGCCGCTCATTCGATCTGCTGCCCAGGCGCTCGGGCAGCCTTCCGGTAACGATGGCCGTATGCGTGTGGAGCACGACGGATGCCGGCACACCACATCACGTTTCCCGCCGATGGGCTGAGCCTGGAGGGCCTTTTTTACGTGCCTGAGCAAAGGACCCAGGTCCCCGGTCTCGTCATCTGCCATCCGCATCCGCTCCGCGGCGGCGACATGTACAACAACGTCGTCATGGGCCTGGCAAATGCCTTCATAGAGGCGGGGCATGCCGTGCTGTGTTTCAACTTTCGCGGCGTCGGGAAAAGCACAGGCTCCCATGGCGAAGGAATTGCTGAGCAGGAGGATGCGAAAGGGGCCCTCACCTGGATGGCTGCCCAAACCGGAGTGGATGCAGAGCGGCTCTTACTCGCGGGTTATTCCTTCGGCGCTCGTGTCGCACTATCGGTGACCGCGACGGACCCGCGCGTTAAAGGCATCATCGCCGTCGCCCCCCCGGTGTCCCGGTCCGACTTGCCATCCCTGGAGCCTCACCAGGGACCCAAGCTCTTCTTCTGCGGCGACGCAGATCCCGTCTGCCCGGCTGAGGCGTTGACTGCGCTGGTAGGTCGCCTGCCGGAGCCAAAGGGACTCTTTATTCTCCCCGGAGGCGACCATTTCTTTGTGGGAAAGGAAGCGGCCCTGGGTCAGCGCGCGGTCACCTGGTTCCGAGAGCACATCTGAACCCTCTTCTGCCAGCCCATGCACCTCGGTTTGGCCATCACCGCCACTGGCTATTTCACCCCCACTCGGGAATTTCTCGGCGACCTCGAATCCACTCCCCGCTGAGAGAGAACCCCCCACGTATCCCTTCCCCCCGGCGGGGGGGGAAATCCGGGGCCTACCCCCTCCTGAATCCTCCCCCTCAAGGGGGGAGGAGCTTATAAACACCTGTTTTTACTGCATTATTCCCTTAACCTGGCGCCTGTGCCCTCAAGGGGGGAGGAGAAGTATGGGCAAGTACCGTGCGCCCTCCTAGAGCGGTTTTCACTTGGGTTTGCTAGATCGTGTGCAAGACTCTGGATGCCCGCTTTCGCGGGCATGACGGTCGAGGGGTCAATAGAGACGTCATTCCGGCGAAAGCCGGAATCCAGGATGTCGTACATGCAACTGCAATCCACTCTAGAGACGCTCGACCGCCGGCCGCGTGCCCACCAAGACCGCGTGAGCGGGATTGGGCTTCACCACCGGTTGTAGATTGCGGAAGCGGTACTTCCGGTTCGGCGTCGGGATCTTCAGGAGCGTGGACTGCAGCAGTTTCTCCGCCACGCGACACGCGATATAGGGGCGTCGAATATCCAGCGGATTCTTAAGCAGGTACGCCTTCCACGCGCCAAGCGGCGTTTTGCTCTGGATGAACCCTTTCACCATCCCCATGTCATTGAGCATGGAGACATCCTCGGCGGGGCCCGCCAGAATGGCCCCAACAATGCGGTCCCCTTCGAACAATAGCTTGCGATAGACGGGACGCGAAGGATTGGAGATCGTCTTGACCTCCCGGCCATCATCGCGCCACACGCCGAAGCTCGAACAGTGCACCCCGACCACATCCAGGATGTTCATGAGCAGGCTCCCCTCATACGCGAGGCTCTGGCCTGCCATATTCGCTCCCGCAATACGACCGTGGTCCTGGGCGGTGGGTTGGATCGCGTGGATCTCCTGCTGTCCGGTCGAAAGGTCCGGGCCTTGCGCGACGTCTCCTGCGGCATAGACGTTAGCGACGCTCGTCTGGAGGTGGTTATTGACGAGAATGCCCTGGGCCGTCTTGATATCACTGCCCTGGACCAGATCGATGTTCGGGCGAATCCCCGTGGCCATGATGACCAGATCGGCTGTGAGAGCTCGCCCATCCGAGAGACGAACGTTCTTCCGACCATCCGCAAGCTGACCGATCTCTGTAACACGCGTGTCTGTGAACACCCCCACGCCCTTGTCGGTCAGCCATTTTCGCACGAGGCCGGCTGCCGGTGCGTCCAGCATGCGCGGGAGGATTTGATCTTCGATCTCCACCACGCTCAGGCGGCAGCCTACCTTGGCCATGGCATTCAAGATGATGAAGCCGATGAAGCCGGCGCCAATAAACACCACACTCGCCCCGGCCTTGGCTTTGCCGAGGGCTTTCTTGGCATCATCGAGCGTCCACAGATTGATGACATTGGGCTGATCGGCGCCCGGAATCGGCAGACGTTGCGCCCCTGACCCTGTGGCGATCAGCAGGCTGTCGTAGGGCAGCTGGCTCCCATCGTCGAGCGTCACCCGGTTGCCCTTGCTGTCCACCGCATTGGCACGTTTCCCGAGGACCGTTCGCACATTCATCCCCTGGAAATACTCCGGAGAACCGGTCATCAAATGCCCTTCAGGAATATTCCCTGCGATGTAGTAGGGTAGGGACATACGGGAGTATGCCGGTTCGTCGCAGACCAGGGTGATCGGGCTCTCCTTGTCGTACTCGCGAATCGTCTCGATCGCATACAGTCCGGCCGGTCCACCCCCGATAATCACGTGTTCCTTGGCCATGAAGTCACCTCCTCTGAAAATAGCTGTCAGCGGTCAGCCCTCAGCGGTCAGCGGGCTGAAGAAAGGAAGCTGACGGCTGAAAGCTGAACGCTGAACGCTTCTTAAAGCAGTCCCAGCTCAATGAGTTTCGATGCGGTCGGCTGGCCGTCGGGTGTCCACCCTCGTAAGCGGTAGTACTCGGGCAGCATGTCGCCAAACTTGCTGACCTGCCCTTTGGCCGGGCCAGAGGTGATCGGCTCAGCCAGGATGCGTCTGGGAAGCGTATCATCCTTGCCGCTGAATCCGGCCTTCTGATTCCATAGCCGCTCGAGATTCCAGATGCGCTCACCCACCTGCATCACGCTGGCCGCATCGTATTCGATCCCGGTGCCGTACACGACCTCTGGCAGAATATCGTCCAGGGTGATGCCAAAGGTCAGGAAGAGACACAGGCCAGTGGCGTCCACCACCGACGTCGCATCCTGGAAGATTTTGGTGAGCTCCGCTTTGCCCTCCGTAGCGGCGGGCTCCACCTTCTTGGGAATGCCGAAGACCTCCGCAGCGACGGTGTAGGCTTTCAGATGACACGCCCCGCGATTCGACGTGGCGTAGCCGATTCCCATCCCTTGCAGTCCGCGTGGATCATAGGCCGGGAACTCCTGTCCCTTGACTCCCATGAAGAACTCCGGGTGGCCGTACTTGTCGCAGAGACGTTTGGAGCCCTCGGCGAGCTCATTGCCAAAGCCCTCGCGGTAGCCCATCTTCTCCGCCATGGCCACCAGCGCCGCGCCGCTCCCGAAGCGCAGCGGCATGCCGGTGATTTGATCGTTCAGGACCCCTTTCTCATACAACTCCATGGCTGCCGCAAGCGTCGCGCCCATCGAGATCGGGTCCATCCCCAGATCGTTGGCGATCCATCCAGCCTTGATGAGGGCGTCCAGATCATCGATGCCACAGTCGGCGCCCATGGCCCAGGCATTCTCATACTCGGGGCCTTCGCCCGCGGTTTTCCAGTTCCGGGCATGCGTGGTGACCATGTACTTGGCGGCCGCGTCATCCGGGAGCTTGGTGACGCGCCCGCACGCGATCGTGCAGGCGAAGCAGGCTTTATTGGCGACGAGGCGCGTATCGTGCAATCGCTCGCCGCTGATGTTCTCGGCCCCCTCCATCTGCGACATCTGGAAATTGTTCGTCGGCAAGAAGCCCTGCTCATTGATCACGTTGACCAGGATCTCGGTGCCGTAGGTGGGAAGCCCCTGCCCCGTGACCGGATTTTCTTTCAGAATCTTCTTCGCTCCCCACACCGACCGCATAAAGTTTTCAGGGTCGGCCACGTTCACCGAGCCCGTGCCGCGCACGGCGATGGCTTTGAGGTTTTTTGAACCCATGACGGCCCCAACGCCAGACCGCCCCGCGGCGCGGTGCTTGTCGTTCATGATGCAGGCAAACTTCACCAGCCGCTCGCCAGCGGGTCCGATGCACGCGATGACATACCCGGGTACGCCCAGCTCTTCGCGGATCAAGTCCTCGGTCTCAGAGACCGTCTTCCCCCACACATGCTCCGCCGGGCGCAGCTCCACCGTGTCGTTATAGATATTGATGTAACAGGGGCGCTCGGCTTTCCCCTCGAGAATGAGCAGATCATAGCCGGCGAATTTCAGCTGTGGACCCCAGTGGCCGCCAGAATTGGAGGTCGTGATAGTTCCCGTAAGCGGGCCCTTGGTGATCACCATGTAGCGTGCTCCGCACGAGGCGTTCGTTCCCGTGAGCGGCCCCGTGGCGAAGATCAGCTTGTTGTCCGGGCTCAGCGGATCGATGCGAGGGTCCATCTCCTCATACAGGTACTTGGCGCCCAGACCACGGCCGCCCAAGAAATCACGCGCCCACGCTTCATTGATCGGCTCTTTGGCGACCTTCCCGGTAGACAGATCGATACGGAGCAACGTGCCTGTCCATCCATAGAGCATGTCACACCCCCCCCTTCAGCGCTTCCTGGTAACTGGCATTGATCTGCTCCGCCCAGGGTCCGACCCATTCACCCAGCGGGGCCTCCGCCCACTCGATCGCTCCCGTCGGGCAGGCCTTTGCACAGGCGGGGTCGCCGTCGCAGAGATTACATTTGAAGGCTTTGTGGGTATCCGGGTTGTAGAAGACCGTCCCGAATGGGCAGGCGATGGTACAGAGCGCACAACCCACGCATACCTCATCGAGCACCACCTTTGCCCCAGTGGCAGGGTTGATGGCGATGGCATTCACGGGGCAAGCGGTCATGCACCACGCCTCGTTGCACTGGAAGCAGGTATACGGGGCATAGCTCGCGAGCTCATCGAAGATGTTCACGCGAATGACCGACCGAGCTGGTTGGAAGGTCCCGGTCTGCACCCAGGAACAGGCCAGCTCACATTGCATGCACCCCGTACATTTGTCGGGAATGATGCGGAGAATCCGCTTGCTGTCAGTCATATCCTCATCCTCCCTGTGAGGCAATCCTAAAGCGTTCGACCCCCGTGATGCCGAGAAGGCCGCCTCATCCGCCACACGTATATTCCGCGGGTTCAATCGCGGGACCTACGTTCCCCGCGCGCCACTTCTTATACCATAAGATAGGGGTTGGGGGATTCTTTTTTACAGAAGGGTGAGCAGGCGTTGATTGAGGGAAACGATTTTGCTCTCCTCCGCCATCCGACGCAGATCGGAGAGCCAGTGCGCGAAGAATCGATCACGCTTTTGCAACAGGACCCGCTGCCTCAGCTGCTCTCGCTCCCTGGCATAGGCCTCGGCATCAAACCCTGTGCGCTCTTTGAGGAGGACCAGCGCCGGCTTCTCCTGCAGCGTGAACACGCGGGCGTCGCCCACAGGCATCCGGAACACCCCGCTGATCACATCGAGCGGGCGTCCTAATTTCGGGATAGAGCTCGCCCGCGAGAAAAAACCCGTGTGTTCGACCTGGGTCCCGAGCAGCTGGGAGATCTCCTCCAACGATCTCCCCCCCTTGAGCTCGGCCAGGAGGTCTTCGGCTCTTTGCTGTGCTCGCTCCACCGCGCGCGATTGCATGAGCGCATCGTGGACGACCTCCCGCACGTCCTCGAAGGGCGGAACATACGAGTCCTTACGCTCCACCAGCCGGATGAGTGCGTAGCGATTGCCGACCAACATCGGTTGGCTCACCTCCCCCACCTGTAGCGCAAACGCGACCTGGCTGAAGACAGCAGGGGAATCGATGTTCTCCACGGCCTCTCCACGCGCGATGAGCGGCGTCTCCTGCAGGCGGAGGCCAAATCGCGCCGCGGTGTCCTCCCACGCAGCCCCCTCGGTGACCAGCGCCTCACGGACCTCCCTGGCCTGAGCTTCGGCCAGCCGTTGCGCCTCTTCACGGGTAAGACGCTCGTGCAGCTGCTCTCGGACCGATGGCAGGGGTGCATAGCCTGCCTCCTGCACCTCTTCCAGTTTGATGAGGTGATATCCAAAATCTGTGCGGACCGGGCCACTCACGCCGCCCGGCTGCAGGGCGAAGGCCGCATCCTCGAACGGTTTCACCATAGCGCCACGCTGAAAGAACCCCAGGTCCCCCCCCTGTTGCGCTGAGCCTGGATCATCCGAGAATGTGCTCGCAAGCGTCGTAAAATCCTCACCCGCCTGCACCCGCTGCCACACCTCTTCTGCCTGCGCCTGGACGCGGGTCTCTTCCTCGGGGCCGGCCTGGGGCGAAAGCCGAAAGAGGATATGGCGAGCGCGCACCTGTGCTTCTCGCCGAAACTCCTCGCGGTGCGCTTCGTAGTATTGGGCCAACTGCTCGTCTGTGACGTGCACCTGGCTCATGGTGGTTTGCGGGTCGATGAGGAGATATGCCGCGCGGATCTGCTCGGGTTTACGAAAGCGCTCGCGCCCCTCGGCGTAATGGGCCCGCTCATCGGCCTCGGTGACCTCGACCTGACTGACGAAGGGGGCGGGGTCTACCCACACATACTCGGCGCTTGCCTGTTCTTTCTCGTGGAGAAATGCCTCCCGCAGCTCCACCTCCGTCAGGTGGATCCCGGCCTTGATCACCTGCTCGAGCTTGGCGATGAGCAGTTCCTCCCGCTGGCTTTGCTCGAAGTCAGCGGGGCTGAGCCGTGAGAGGCGCAGCACCTGCACGTACCGATTGCGGTCGAACGCTCCATCGACCTGGAAGGCAGGGTAATTCTGCACCTGCTCGACCAGCTCCGCATCCGTCACAGCCAGTCGTTGCCGCCTGGCCTCGCGGAGGAGCAATTTCCGCTGGATCAACGTCTCCAGCGCTTGCTGCTTGAGCTGGAACCCACGGGCCATCTCCTCCGTGAAACGTTCCCGATACGCACGGCGGTAGAATTCAATGAGATTATTGTAAGCCGCCTGGTACTCCCGGACGGAGATCGCCTCATCCCCGACGGTTGCCAGGTGGTTATCCGGCCGGTCGCCCCGCTGCCACCCCCAGTCGAGGAAGATGGTGCCGACAAAGGCCAGGACGACACCCGCCAGGACCGTTTTGATGATGAGAGGCTGGGCACGGCGAATCGTATCAAGCATTGCTGCATCGCTCCTCTGGCGCAGCCATCCAGGCAGCTAGTAGACACACGTCAATGAGTTTTCCCCTGGATGCCTTGATCCCTGGGTGCCCTTCCGTTCTTTCTGATGGCTGGCGTTTATTCTACGCACTCCCCCGACAATTGACAAGGGCACAGACTGCAACACGTACGAGGCGACCAAATTTCTATTGCGCGCGCAGGCCGGACTTCGCTAGAATGTTGGTGCTCGACGGGGGGCCTTTTTCTTCGCTTAACGGTCTGTCCCGTCCATGATATCCGAGGGGTGGCTGTGAACAGTCGTTCGCCTGCATGGTTCCAATCGAGGTCTTCCCTGCAGACCCCTCGGCAGCCATCTCGGCGCCCTGCTTTCCCCTGGTTAAGCCTCGCGTGCTTCATCGCCCTGACGGTGGTCTCGCTCACACTCCTGACGTGGAAGGTCAAGGATCGCATGCCGATTGGCGTGCTCCAGAGCACGGTCCTGACAGTGATCCAGCCGCTTCAGCGGGGGTTTACGTGGACTGCGCAAGGGCTCAAGGGAGTGTGGTCAACATATCTCAATCTGATCCACGTGCGCGAGGAAAACATCCGTCTGCAAGCAGAGGTCAAGTGGCTCCGGGAAGAGAATCATCGCTTCCTGGAAGCGTACCTGCAGCATCAGCGCTTGCAGCAATTGTTGAACTTTAAAGAGCGGGTGTCCCCAGAAACGCTCGTGGCAGCGGTGGTGGGACGGGATGCCAACCACTGGACCGAGATCATTTTGATCGATAAAGGCACGCGCGACCGGGTGGGTAAAGGCTTTCCTGTGATGACGCACGAGGGACTGGTGGGACAGGTCATTCATGCCGCGCCGGCCCTGTCGCAGGTCATGCTCATCACCGATTTCCGGAGCGGCGTGGATGCGCTCGTGCAGCGGACACGAGCCGGCGGTGTCGTGTCAGGACGTGGGCGCAACATCGCAGAGCTGAAATTTCTGCCCGTAGGAGCCGATGTGCAACCGGGTGACCGGGTGATCTCCTCAGGGCTGGGGCGCGTCTTCCCCAAAGGGCTCATCATTGGCGAAGTGAAGGAAGTGCACCGGAACGGGAGCCAATTTCAACAGGTGGAGGTACGGCCCAGCATCGATGCGTCCCGTCTTGAAGAGGTGCTCGTGCTCTTGAAACCCTGAGGAGGATGGGGGGCCTTGCTTCCAGCACTTCTGCTGCTGCTCGTCATCATCAATCAGGTGAATGCCCCGCTCAGTATGCTCCCCTGGGGCCCGGAACCGGACATGGCGCTGATCGTCGCCGTGCATGCAGGTCTGCACTATGCCCCCGCTGGCGCGGCTGCGCTGGGTTTCGGGGCCGGGCTTCTCCAGGAAATCCTGGCGGGTGGACTGATCGGCGTGGGTGCCCTCTCAAAGGGCCTCACAGGGCTATTCTGGGCACGACAGTGGCGTCACATGGTCACAGAGGGAGTGCTGGCCCAACTTCCCCTGCTGGCGGTATTAACCCTGGTGGACGGGGTGGCGTTTTTCACGGCCTCGAAGCTGCTGGCAGCCTCCACCGCGTCGTGGGATGTGCTGCTGCCGACGCTGGGACGGCAGCTCCTGTCGAACCTGATCGTCGGTCCTGTGCTGCTCAAGGGATTCGCAGTCGTCCAGGGCAAGCTGAGGCAAGGGTGGCGTGCTCGCCGGAGAGGTCATGAACCAACGCTCACCTACTAATCGCCACGAGGCGACCCGTCGCCGGCTAAGAGTCTTGCTCGCTGGATTTCTGGTTTGCTTTTTCTTGCTGCTCCTGCGCCTGTGGTCTTTGCAGGTGATCGACACGGAGCGATACGCGACGCTCTCTGAGAGCAATCGCATTCGCGTCATCCCGCAACGCGACATCCGCGGGCAGATTCTGGACCGCCACGGGCAGGTATTGGTGGACAATCGCCGCTCGTTCACCCTATCCGTCATGCCCGAGGAAGCGGCCTCGCTCAATCTCCTCGCCCCACGCCTGCAGGATCATCTCCCCGTCCGCTGGGAAGAAGTGGAGCCCAAGCTCAAGTCGCCGCATGCGTATCGGACGATCCAACTCCTGAAGGACCTCACCCGAGAACAGGTCGCCTATATCGCGGAGCACCGTTGGGACTTACCGGGAGCCTTCTTAGACGTGGATTTTGTCCGCCACTACAAACACGCAGGCATGGCCTCCCACGTCCTCGGATACATTGGGGAGATCAACGAGGACCAACTGCGAGAGGCGCGGGAGTCGGGCTACAAGATGGGGGACTATATCGGGCAAGCGGGGGTCGAAAAGATCCACGAGCGGACCCTACGCGGGAAGAAGGGCGCGCGCGAGATCGAAGTCGATGCCCTGGGACGCGAGCTCCGCATGATTCTCGAACGAGAGCCAGCCCTCGGTTTGAATCTCAGGCTCACCCTCGATATGGGGCTACAGCAACTGGTGGAAGAAGAGATGGCTGGCCAGCCGGGTTCGATCGTCGTCATGGACCCTCGCAATGGAGAGATTCTGGCGATGGCCAGCAATCCCGGCTTCGATCCGAATGTGTTCGTGGCCGGGATCTCCCTTCCCAACTGGATGCATTTGATCAAAGACCCCCGCAAGCCGCTGCAGAACCGTGCGATTCAGGCACAGTACGCTCCCGGCTCGACCTATAAAATCATCATGGCCGCCGCCGCCTTGGAGGAAGGCATCATCAATCCGAAGACCACTGTGCAGTGCAATGGTTTCTTCCCGTTCGGCAATCGCGTCTTCAAGGATTGGAAGCAAGGCGGACATGGCCCGGTCAATATGCACTCCGCGATGGTACAATCGTGCGACGTGTTCTTTTACACGATGGGACAGCGCCTCGGCATCGACACAATCGCCCGCTACGCCAAAGGATTCGGCCTCGGGGCGCCGACCGGGTTTGACCTCGCGCACGAAAAGTCCGGGCTGGTCCCCTCGACCGCCTGGAAACGCGCCGCACGGGGGGAACCCTGGTACCCTGGAGAGACGATCTCCGCCGCCATCGGTCAGGGCTATAATCTGGTGACGCCGCTGCAGCTGCTCAACGTTATCAGCGCCGTGGCCAACGGGAAAGTGCTCTACAAGCCCCAGATCGTGAAGCGCCTCGAGACCACGGAGGGGAAGATCGTGCAGGAGTTCGCCCCGCAACGCCTGGGAGAGATCCCGGCCAGACCGGAAACGATTCGCATGGTGCAACAAGCCCTCTGGGGGGTGGTGAATGAACCGCGCGGGACCGGTTGGCGGGCCCGGATCGAGACCGTCGGCGTCGCCGGTAAGACCGGCACCGTGCAGGTCATCGCGAACTCCCCCAAGGGAGATAAACTCCCCGAGCGGTTCCGGGATCACGGCTGGTTTGTGGCCTTCGCCCCCTTCGAGGATCCCCAGTTGGCGCTGGCGATCCTGGGGGAACACGGCGGGCGTGGCGGCTCAACCTATGCCCCCATTGCCCGTAAAATCGTGGAGTACTATTTGAAAGTGCCGACCACAGCT
>Ga0114945_10001235_pt1 | contig 16027 bp, 10 predicted proteins | sample OV2TP3_FD_87194 | JGI IMG/M metagenome (GOLD analysis project Ga0114945, IMG submission 87194) | Hot spring microbial communities from Beatty, Nevada to study Microbial Dark Matter (Phase II) - OV2 TP3 | ecosystem: Environmental > Aquatic > Thermal springs > Hot (42-90C) | place: USA: Beatty... | reverse complement strand
TTCAGCCAGTACGTGGCGCCGGCGCTGGTGGAGCACCTGGCCGAGCATCCCGAGCGTTTACGGCTCGGCGGCGAGGTCAAGGAGATGACGGTGATGTTCTGCGACATCCGCGGCTTCACCGCCATGTCGGAGCAGTTCGCCGACGATCCGGAGGGGCTGACCAGGCTGGTGAACCGCTTCCTGACGCCGATGACCGGCGCGGTGCTCGCGAACAACGGCACGATCGACAAGTACATCGGCGATTGCGTCATGGCGTTCTGGAACGCCCCCATCGCCGATCCGCAGCACGCGACGCATGCCTGCCGCGCCGCGCTCGACATGGTGGCGGCGCTCGGCCCGCTCAACCGGTCGCTGCGCGACGAGGCTGGCGAGCAGGCCACGATGGCGGGCGACGATCCGCTGGCGGCGCTGCGCCAGGATGCGGAGCGCGGCTTCGCCAGCGCGCAATACCAGCTCGGCAAGATCTACCGCGACGGGCGCGGCCTGCCGGCGGACGCGATCGAGGCCGCGCGCTGGTTCCGCGCCGCGGCCGAGCAAGGCTACGCCAAGGCGCAGCGCAACATCGGCATGCGCTATGCCGCGGGCGACGGTGTGCCGCAGGACCGGATCGAGGCGCTGACCTGGCTGACCATCGCCGCGCGGCAGGGACTGAGCGCCGCCGAGCATCTTCGCGCCGAACTGGCCGAGACCAGCCGCGTGGCGGAGATCGCCGAGGCCGAGCATCGTGCGCGCATCTGGCAGCCGAAGCTGACCGGCCGCCGCCGCCTGCGGCTGGAGATCGGCATCGGGCTCACCACCGGGCCGTGCCTGGTCGGCAACCTGGGATCGGAGCAGCGCTTCGACTACTCCGTGCTGGGCGACACGGTGAACCTGGCCTCGCGGCTGGAGGGCCAGTCGAAGAACTACGGCGTGCCCGTCGTGGTCAGCGAGACGACGATCGCGCTGGCGCCCGGCTTCGCCGCCGTCGAGCTCGACTGGCTGCAGGTCAAGGGCCGGCGCGAGCCAGTGAAGGTCTACGGGTTGCTCGGCGACGAGGCGGTGGCGCAGGCGCCGCATTTCCAGGCCGTGCTGGCGGCGCACGGCCGGTTCCTGGCGCTTTACCGCGCGCAGCAGTGGATCGAGGCGATGGCGCAGCTCGAGCGCTGCGAGTCGCTCGAGCCGGACCTCGAATATCTCTACGAGCTGTACCGCGGCCGCATCACGCTCTACGCCGCGAATCCGCCGGGCATGGATTGGGACGGCGTGTTCGTCGCCTACGCCAAGGGCGCATAGCGCTCGATGATGCCGCCGCCGAGCAGGCGCGAGCCGCGATAGGCGACGCACGCCTGGCCAGGCGCCGCCACGTCGGGCTCGGCCAGCACAACCTCGGCGCGCGCGCCACGCAGCCGGATCGTCGCCGGGCGCGGCGGCTGGGTCGAGCGCAGCTTCACCTCGACCCGCAACTCGCCGTCTTCCGCGGGGTCGAGCCAGTTCACCTCGCGCAGCACCACGACGCGCGCGCCCAGCGCCGCCTTCGGACCGACCACCACGCGACGCGTCGCCGGCTCGATGGCCAGCACGTATCGCGGCTCGCCTTCCGATCGATCGAGGTGCAATCCGCGCCGCTGGCCGACGGTGAAGTGCGCAATGCCGTCGTGCTGCCCGAGAACGCGTCCTTCGCGATCGACGACCTCGCCGGGCGCCATCGCCGACGGACGCAGCTTCGCCACCACTGCGGCATAGCGCCCTTGCGGCACGAAGCAGATGTCCTGGCTGTCGGCCTTCTCCGCGACTGCCAGGCCGAAGCGATGCGCCAGCACGCGCGTCGCGCCCTTGTCCAGCCCACCCAAGGGGAAGCGTGCAAAGGCAAGCTGATCCGTGGTGGTGCCGAACAGGAAGTAGCTCTGATCCCGCGCCGCCTCGGCCGCGCGATGCAGCTCCGGCCCCTCCGGCCCGATCACGCGGCGGGCATAGTGCCCGGTCGCCAGCGCGACGGCACCGAGCTCCCGCGCTAGCCCGGCCAGATCGCGGAACTTGACCGACCGGTTGCAGCGCACGCAAGGGATCGGCGTCTCGCCGGCCAGGTAGCCGTCGGCGAAATCCTCGATCACGTCGCGACGGAAGCGGGCTTCGTAATCGAGCACGTAGTGCGGGATGTCCAGCGCGTCGGCCACCGCGCGGGCGTCGTGCACGTCGCGCCCGGCGCAGCAAGCCCCCGTGCGCGCCGTGGCGACACCATGGTCATAGAGTTGCAGGGTGACGCCGACCACGTCGTAGCCGCGGGCCTTGAGCAAGGCGGCGCAAACCGAGGAGTCGACGCCGCCCGACATCGCCACCACGACGCGAGTCGCGGCAGGCGGCCCGAAGCGGGCGAGATCCAGCTCCCCGTCGATCCGCCGGTCGATGTCGTTGTCGGCAAGCAGCGCGCCCATGGCGCCGGGCAATATAGGCGCGCCCGGCCGGCCTGCAAGCTCAGCGGCGGATGAAGCTCACATACTGCTGGCCGCGGCCGAACCACGGTACCAGCCGACCGCAGGCCAGGACCGGCAGCGGTCCGTGCTGCAGCAGCAGATCGATCGCGGTCGCGGCATCGTCGATGGCCCCGGCAATGTCCAGGCTGAAGGTCACAACCTGCTCGTAGATGCCGTCGAGGCGGTCCAGCACCTGCTCGGCGGCTTCCCTGGCATCGCCGCCGCGGTCGATTCCGCCGATTGCGGCGTACACCTGCTCTGCGAGGCGCAGCAATGTCGCGTTGGCGGCCGGATCGCGCGGCGCAAAGGTCGTGCGGTGGTCGAGCAGCGAATGCAGATTGGCCAGGTAGGACTTGACCGCGGTCTGGTTCCAGCGGCGCTCGGCACCATGGATCGACTTGTACCAGCGCCAGTCCGTGAGGAACTTCGGCGACGAGCCGTGCAGGTCGAATTCGCGATCGAGCGCATTCACCGCGCACTCGATCGAAAAGAGCTCGCCGACCCAGGGCTGAACAAGCTGGTCGAGGATCCAGTCGTCGTGCGGCCGACTCATGCCGGCCAGCGTGGCGAGATGCGGCCGGAAGATCGGACGCAGGACGGCAAGCTGCTGATCGGCCGGCGCGTCGCCGGGCACGAGTAGGCGGGCCATCAGCTTGCGCAGCATTTCCGGCAGCACCGAGACCGCATCGGCGGTGGTGGCGACAACGACGCCGCCCGGCCGCGCGGCGCGTGCCACCTGCGCCAGGAATCCCGGCGGATCGATCTGGAACGGAATCACGCCTTCGCACAGCACAAGGTCGTAGGTGCCGTCGGCGCGAAAAGTCTCGATCATGGATTCGACGTATTCCAGCACGCCCGCGTTGGCTTCGCCGGCCAGCAGGGCGCGGCAGCGCTCGAGGCCGGTGGGGTTCGCGTCGACCAGCGTGTAGCGCGACGGAATGAGCGACAGCGTGTGCAGCGCGTTGTGGCCGGAGCCCGGGCCGAACTCCAGGACGCGCCTGCCGGCCAGGAACGACGGCACCAGCCCGAGATGGCGATACAGCGCCTCCCGTCGCTCGAAATGCCGGCGACGGTCGGTGATGTCCTGCTCGACCGGCGAGATCTTGTTGGCGCGATAGAAGTCGACGAAGGGGCGCATGCAAGCTCCGGCAGATGGCGGAGCATCGGTCGAACGTGGTGAAGACGCGGTTAACGGCACCCGCGTTAGGGCCGGATTAACCATCGTGCAAGGAGTGGCGCGGTAGGCTCGTCGGATGGTTATGGTTGCAGCCGGCCCCGAGGTGGCGGAGCTTCTGGCGCAGGCAGCGGCGGCGGAGCGTGCCGGCGACATTCCGGCGATGCAACGGCTTGGCCGCCAGGCGGCGGATATGTTCCCCGATCGCGCCGGCGCATGGTTCGTGCTCGGCGTGGCGCAACACCGGCTGGCACAACCGGCCGCCGCGCTCGCCAGCCTGCGGCGCGCGCGCCTGCTGGCGCCGGACGAGCCGGCGATCCTGCACACGCTGGGCCTCGTGGCCTACGCGGCGCGGCAAGCCAAGCTGGCGGTCGATGCGTTCGAGGCCCTGGTCGCCAGGCCAGGCGACACGGCGACGGACACCCTGGCCCAAGCGCTGGTCCTTCTGGCGCAGTTGCTCTGCGATCTTGGCCGGCCGGCCGAGGCCGAGCGCTATGCCAGAATGGCGGTCGCCGCCCGCCCGACCGGCCGTGACGGCCAGGTCGCACTCGCCACGGCTTTGCTGGCGCAGCGCAAGTTCGATGAGGCCCGCCACGCGATCGGCGAGGATCCCGACGACGTCGACGCGCTGCTGCTGCTGGCCAGCGCATTGGAAAGCGATCGCCAGCCGGAAGCGGCGCAGAAACTCTATGCCCGCGTGCTGCAGCTCGATCCGGACAATGCCAGGGCGCTGGTGCGCCAACTGGACGTGGCGCTCACGCTGTGCGAGTGGCAGCACTACGACCGCCTGGTCGGCGCGGTGCTCGACCGCGTTCGCGCCGACGTCGCGGCCGACCGCGGCTTGGCATTCGACGTCTTCAACCTGCTGGCGCTTCCGGTCGATTCCGAACTGATCCTGGCGGCGTCGCGCGCCCAGGCGGCGCGGCATTCGCGCAATGCCGCGCCAATGCCCCCGCGGTCGGTGCAACGACCGAGCGACGGTCGCGTCCGCATCGGCTACCTGCTGCCATACACCGACCGGCACAGCCTGCCGCAGGCGCTGGTCGGCATCGTGGAACGGCATGATCGCACGCAGTTCGAGGTGTTCGGCTACAGCCTGCGGGCCTGCGACGGCAGCGACTTCAGCCGACACTTCCGCGCGCGCTTCGATCACGTGCGCGACCTCGGCCGTGGTCAGGCGACGCAGTCTGCCGCGTCGATCCAGGCTGACGGCATCGACGTTCTGATCGACACCACTGGCCATACCGGCTTGAACGGTCTCGACGTACTGGCGCACCGGCCGGCGCCGGTGCAGGCGCATTACCTCGGCTACGGGCTGACGTCGGGCGCCGCGTTTGTCGACTACCTGATCACCGACCGCCGCTTCCTTGGGCCGGACGGCGAGGCGCACATCGCCGAGGCTCCGGTCTTCCTGCCGCACAGCTTCATGGCGACCATGCGGGCGCCGATTGCGCTCGAAGCGCCGGACCGGCGCGCCGAGGGATTGCCCGAGACCGGCGTGGTGTTTGCCAACTTCAACCACCCCTGCAAGATCGACCCCGCCACCTTCGCGCTTTGGCTGGGCCTGTTGCGCGACACGCCTGGTTCCACCCTGTGGCTGGGCGATTGGGCATCCGCGACGCGCCGGCATCTGCGCGGCGTCGCGGCGCAGCACGGCGTCTCGCCGAAGCGCCTGGTGTTCGCGACGTTGGCGCCGCACCCGGTCCATCTGCGCCGGCTCGCCTTGGCCGACATCGCGCTCGACAACCGCCTGCATGGCGGCGGCGTGACCACGGTCGATGCGCTCTGGGCCGGCCTGCCCGTCGTGTCGCTGGCCGGCCGGACGCCGGCGGCGCGGCTCGGCGCCAGCCTGCTGCCGGCGGCGGGCGTGCCCGAGCTGGTGGTCGATACCGAGGAGGCGTATCGGACCCTGGCCCTGGCGCTTGCCGGCGATCCAGGACGCCGCGCGGCCCTGCGCGCGCGCTTGATCGCCGGCCGCGACACGGCACCGCTGTTCGACACGCCGCGGCAGGCTCGCGATCTGGAAGCGGCCTACCGGCGGATGTGGGATCGGCATCTCGCCGGCCGGCCACCGGCAGCGATCGATCTGGCGGGACCGTCGGCATGAGCGTCGCCTTCGCCGACGTCGTGCTGCGGCACAAGGCGGGACAGGTCGAGGCGGCCGCCGCCGGCTACGCCGAGATCCTGGCGGAGGATCCGCGCCACGCCGGCGCGTTGTGCAACCTTGCCATCCTGGAAGTGGGGCGCGGCCGGCTCGACCTTGCCGCAGACCTCTACGGCCAAGCCCTGGAGCTGCGGCCGAACGACGGGGAAACGCTGCTCAACTTCGCCAATCTCCTGGCGCGCCGCGGCGATGCGGCCGGCGCCGAAGCGGCGTACCGGCGAGCGGTGGCGGCGCAGCCGCGGCTGGGCGGCGGGTGGCTGGGCCTGGGTCGCCTGCTGGCGGCGGTGGATCGGCCGGCGGAGGCGGTTGCGGCGCTCCAGCATGCCGTGAGGCTGCTGCCCAACCTGGGAGAGGCGCGGCGCGACCTGGCGGTGGCGTTGGGCGCGACCGGACGTATAGACGAGGCCTTGCGGGAGCTTGCGGCGGCAAGCGAGATCGATCCGTTCGATGGCGAGGCGGCGTTCCACGAAGGCCGCCTGCGACACGACCGCGGCGACGCCGCAGGCGCCGTGGCTGCCTACACCCGCGCGCGCGACATCATGGGCAATGTGCCGGAGGTGCTGTGCAACCTGGGCGGCGCGCTGAACGAGCTCGGCCGCCATGAGGATGCGGCGCGGTTGCTGCAGATCGCCGTCGATGCGCGGCCCGACATGGCGCTTGCGGCGAACAACCTGGGCATCGCGCTCGACGCGCTTGGCCGTGTCGAGGAGGCGATCGCCAGCTACGCCCGCGCGGCGCAGAGCGACCCGTCGCTGGCCGGCGCCGCCTACAATCTGGGGCGAGCGCTGGGCCGCACGCATCGGCCGGTCGAGGCAGCGGCTTGGCTGCAACGGGCGGCCGCGTTGGACGGCGCGTCGGCGACGATCCGCGTGGCCCTGGCCAGCGTGCTGACCGACACGAACCGGCTCGACGAGGCGGCCGTGCAATGGCAACGCGCCGTCGAGCTCGTGCCGGACGCCGCCAGCTATCATTCCGCGCTTGGTTACGTGCTGCTAAAGCTGAAGCGTGCGGCCAGGTCATTGGCCAGCGCCAGGCGCGCCATCGCCCTGGACCCGCTGCTCGTCGACGGCTATCTGGTCAAATCGCAGGCCCAGCGCCTGGCCGGAGACGAGGTAGGTGCCGCTGCCACTCGCGCCGAAGCCGAGAAGATGGTCGAGACCAGGGAACGCGAGCCGCAGCAGCGCGTCACCGATCTGTTCAGCATTGCCGGCCAGTGCTATCACGCGGGCGATTTCCGCAATGCCGCTCGCATCTACCGCCGAATCCTGGCGCTCGACCCGACGCGCGACGACGTGCGGGCGCGCTGGGTCGATTCCATCCTGTCGCTTTGCGACTGGACCGGCTACGACGACTTCGTCGCCGAGCTGACCCGGACGGTGGCGCGCGAAGTGGCCGAGGAAGGGCCGCGGCTCGACGTCTTCAATCTCTTGGCGTTGCCGGTGAGCAACGACCTGCTGTTCGCTGCCGCTCGCGCCAAAGCGGCGGCCATTCGCCGCACCGAGGCGGAGCCCGTGCCGCTGGCGGCACCGGCCGTCGGCCGCCCGCGGCCGGCGCGGTTGAAGGTCGGTTTCGCGCTGCCCTATACCTATTTCCACAGCATGCCGATGGTGCTCAAGGGCATCGTCCAGCGGTTCGATCGCGGGCGCTTTCAAGTGTTCGGCTATTCGGTACAGCGCTGCGAAGGATCCACGTTCAGCACGCATTTCCGCCGGGCCTTCGACGGCTTTCGCGACCTGCCGATCGACGATGCGGCCGAGGCAGCGACGATCATCGCGCGCGACGAAATCGACATCCTGGTCGACACCACGGGGCACACCGGAGTCAGCTGCCTGCCGATCCTGGCGCACCGCGCCGCGCCGGTGCAGGCGCACTATCTCGGCTACGGGCTGACCACCGGCGCCGACTATGTCGACTACCTGATCACCGATGCGCGGTTCATGCCGCCGGAATGGGCGCGCTACTGCAGCGAGCGCCTGGTCTACCTGCCGGACAGCTTCATGGCGACGGCTCGCGGGTCGTTCGGGCGGGAGCCGATCGACCGTGCCTCGCAGGACCTGTCCGACGATGCGCTGGTGCTCGCCAACTTCAATCACCCCTGCAAGCTCGAGCCGCGCATGTTCGGCGTCTGGATGCGCCTGCTGCGCGAGACGCCGGACGCGGTGCTGTGGCTGGGCGGCTGGGCGAGTGCAACGCGCGAGGCGCTGGGGCGCGAGACCGCCCGGCACGGCGTCGACCCGGCGCGCCTGATCTTCGCCAAGATCGTGCCGCACGCCTCGCACCTTAGCCGGCTGCGCCTGGCCGACCTGGCGCTCGACAACCTGCATCACGGCGGCGGCGTGACCACGGTCGATGCGCTCTGGGCCGGTGTGCCGCTGCTCAGCGTTCGCGGCGCGACGCCGGCCGGTCGCCTCGGCGCCAGCCTCAGCCACGCGGCCGGCGTGGGCGAACTGGTGACCGACAGCCTGGAAGCCTACGAGGCAACGGGCCTGGCGCTTGCCCGCGACCGCGACCGCCTCAAGTCGCTCCGGGCCCGGTTGCTCGCCGCATTGCCGGACTGCCCGCTGTTCGACAATGCGCGCTACCAGCGCCACCTGGAGGCGGCGCTCGACCTGATGTGGGCGCACCGCGCGGAGCCGCGCGAGGCCGCACCGATTGCGGTCGCGCCGGTCCGCTAGTCGGGGATGACGCCGCCGCCGAGCGTCATGGTGCGCTCGAGCAGGCGGTGCAGGTCGTTGACCGTCTCGCTGCCGAGCTCGTCCTGCACGGCATGCTGCGCCTTCTGCCATTGTCCGACGCCGGCACGGTAGGCCTTCTCGCCCGCCGGCGTCACCGCCAGCAGGCGCCGGCGGCGATCGTCGCCCACGCTGACCGCGACAAAGCCCAGGCGCTGCAGCGGCCGCAGGTTGCGAGTCAGCGTCGTGCGGTCCATCGCCAGCCGGGTGGCCAGCTCGGTCATGGTCAACGGTCCGGCGTAGCGCAGGTTGGCCAGCAGCGAGAACTGCGTGATGCGCAGCCCGGCGCCGGCCAGGAAATGGTCGTAGAGCTGCGTCACCCGGCGCGCCGCCTTGCGCACGCGGAAGCAGGTGCATCCGCTCACGCTGCCGAGCGTCGTATCCGCCGCCGTCACGCCGTCGCCTCCAAATGCTTGCATCTGCACCTTACCGCAGTTTTGCGCTTGAAACCACGCGCCCGGCAATATATGTGCATATGCACTTTATAGGAGAACCCGCCATGACCGCGACCGTCGCCCACGCGCCGCCGCAAGACCGCCGTCATTTCGGCCTGATCCCGCGCGAGACTCTGGCGCGGCTGGACGGCATCCAGGTGTTCAAGGGCATCGAGGCGGGCGAGCTGCCGTTGCCGCCGATCGGCCGCACCCTGTCGTTCGATCCGGTGCGCATCGGCGCCGGCGAGGCGGTGTTCGAGGGCCAGCCGGGTCACGACCATATGAATCCGCTGGGCATCGCCCATGGCGGGTACCTGACCACGCTGCTCGATTCGGCCATGGGTTGCGCCGTGCATTCGCTGCTCAAGGCCGGGCAGGGCTACGCGACGATCGAGCTCAAGGTCAATTTCCTGCGGCCGGTGACCGAGGCAACCGGCATGGTCAGGGCCGAGGGGCGGGTGATCAACCTGTCGAAAACCTTGGCGCTGGCCGAGGCAAGATTGACGGGCGGCGGCAAGCTGCTCGCCCACGCCACCTCGACCTGCCAGGTGTTCGCCTTGCCCGGGTAGGCCGGGCTACGCCGCCGGGCGCTGCCGGCCGAGGCGCTCGAACCACTCCCGTGTCGCGCCGGCGATCGCCTCGGGCGTCCACACCGGCGCCTCGCGCCAGTACTCGATGTTGTCGAGCATGATCTTGACGCCCAGCTCGATCGGCACCTTGGGCGACCAGCCGAGCAGCTCGCGGATCTTCGCCGTGTCGGCCAGCGTGCAGTCCGGCTCGCCCGGCCGCTTCGGCAGATGCACCGCCTGCCGGGCACCGAGCAGCTCGACCAGCCGATTGACGCTGACGTCGCGGCCGGTGCCGACGTTCATGATCTCGTCGTGGACCCTGCTATCGGCCGCCGCCATGACCGCCGCGGCCACGTCGCCCACATAGGTGAAGTCGCGTGTCTGCCGGCCGTCGCCGACCACGGTCAGCGGTTTGCCGGCCAGCATCTGCGCCAGGAACACGCCGAACACGGCGCCGTAGGCGCCTGACGTGCGCGAGCGGGGCCCGTAGACGTTGAAGAAGCGCAGCGACACCACCGGCAGGCCGTACACTTGGCCCCAGTGCATGACCAGTTGCTCGCCGAGAAACTTCGTCAGGGCGTAGGGGTATTGCGGCCGGATCTCCGCGGTCTCCGCCGTCGGATAGCGGTCGGGTATGCCGTAGCAGGAGGAGGACGCGGCATAGACGAAGCGCCGCGCGCCGGCGGCGCGCGCCGCCTGCAGCACGGCGAAGGTGCCATCGACATTGGTGGTGAAATACTCGTCCGGCCGCTGGATCGACGGCACGATGTCGGCCAGCGCCGCCAGGTGGAACACCCGCCCGACGCCGCGCATGGCGTCGTTCACGTGCTCGGCGATGCGGATGTCGCCCTGCACCAGGTCGAGCGCGCGATGGCTCGCAAGGTGCTTCAGGTTGCGAGGGCCGCCGGAAACGAAGTTGTCCAGCACGCGCACGCGCCGGCCGGCGCCGATCAACGCGTCGACCAGATGGCTGCCGATGAAGCCGGCGCCGCCGGTCACCAGATCCAGATCGTTCACGATCACCTCAGGAAGTTGAGCAGATTGAGCGCGGAGAGCTGGCTGACCACCTGGTAGGAGGCCTGCAGCGCCGTCTGGTCGCGGTTCAGGTTGCTGATCGCCTCGGCCGCGTCGACGTCGCGCAGCTCGCCGATGAACGCCTTGGTGGTGATCAGCGTCTGGCCTTGCCGGTCCTGCACGTCGGAGATCGACTTGGCGATGACGCCGTTCGCCGCCACCACGTCCTGCACGCCGTCGACCATCGACTTCAAGCCGGGCAGCTCGGCCAGCAGGAAGTCCTTCTGGTTGGTGGTGAGCGGGTTCTGGAACGCGCCGGCGGGCGCATAGGCGCCGGCGCCGCTCGGCAGCGTGCCCGAATCGAACTGCAGGATGCGCTGCATCTGCGTGAACAGCTCGGTCGCGACGTCGCTTGCCAGCACGCCGTAGGTCACCGTCAGGCTGTCGTCGAGCTGCGCGGTGATCTGCGTCGAGTCGTTGGCGAAAAGCCCGGCGATGCTTGGTGCCGTGATCAGGTCGTCGGGCGAGACAATGGTGATCGGCGTCGTGTCGGTGCGCGAGCCGGCGAAGATGTAGCGGCTGTCGACCTGGGCGTTCAGGATGTCCACCGCGCGGTTGAACAGGTCGCGCACCTTGCCGATCAGCGCCGTGCCGGAGTTGTTGGCGATCGCCGAGGTGACGTCCTGCCGCAGCTCGTCGGCGATGTCGCCCAGGCCGCGCAGGGCGATGTCGTAGGTGTCGACCCGGTTCTCGATCAGCCTGTTGTTCTTCACGTAGGTCTCGATGCGCTGCTGCAGCGCCTTGGCGCCTTCCAGCGCCACGGAGTCGCGGGCGATGCCCTTGTAGGTCTGCGACTTGTAGCCGCTCGACACCTGCTCCTGCGAAGCCAGCACGCGGCCCTGCGCCTGCAGCATGTAGCCCAGCAGCACCTGGCTGTTGCCGTAGCTCGAGACGCGCGTCATGGCGTGTTGCTCCTCACTCGACGATCTGCAGCAGGGTGTCGTACAGCTCCTGCGCCGTGGCGATCAGCTTGGCCGCGGCGTTGTAGGCGTTCTGGAACACGATCAGCGCCGCCAGCTCCTCGTCCAGGTTGACGGCGGATGTCTCGTCGCGGCGCGCCTGTACCGCATCGCGCACCGACGCCGAATCTTCGGCCAGGTTGTTGATCGTGTCGGCGGCGGTGGCGGCAGCGCCCAGCACCTGCCCGGAGTAGCCGGTCAAGGTCGCCATGGTTGCCGGTATGTCACCCGCCGCGGCGAAGCTCACCTGCGTCTGGTCGACCTGTGCCAAGGCCAGGCCGCCGCGGTTGTCGCCGCTGGTGATCGCCGGCGTGCCGGTGGGCGTGATCTGCGCCAGCCCGAGCAAGTCGGGGTTGGCGCTGATGTCGCTGCGCACACGGATGTCGAACGCCGCGTTCTGCCGGAATGCCTCGCCGATGCCGAAATAGCGCGAGAACGACAGGCCGGTGGTGGCGGCACCGCCGCGCTCCGTGGTGTCGCCGGCGACCTCCAGGGTGTAGCCCGGATAGCTGCTGCTGACCGTACCGGTCAGCGCGCCGTTTGCGTTCAGGGCGAAGCTGGCGAAGCCGCTCATGCCGGTATTCAGCGCGGTGACGACGTCGCCGACCGTCGCGCCCACGGTCGAGAAATCGAGCGTGAAGCTGCCCAATGTGTCGCCGCCGGGACCGCGCAGCCTGAGCGTCGTCGTGCCGCCGGGGAAGCCGTGGGCGTCGGTGCTGGTCAGCCCGGTGTCGTAGTGCCCCGGCACGCGCGAGGTCAGGATGTCGTTCATGCCGAAGTAGTCGGAGAAGCCGTGGCCGCCCAGCGAGGAGGGCGTGGTCGCGTCTTGCGAGATCACCACCCGGTTGCCGACCGCGGTGGCGGCGAAGCTCATTGCGCCGTTGCTCAAGCTCAGCGTCGCGTTGCCGCCCATGGCGGCATTGACGGTGGTGACGAGGTTGCCCAAGGTGGCGCCGGCGGCCGAGAGGTCGATGTTCGCCGTGGTCACCACGTTGTTGTTGCTGTCCAGCACGGTGAAGACGGCACGGCCGGTGAAGTTGTTGGCGTCGGTCGACAGCGCGCCGACGCTCCGGCCGCTCCCGGACCACGGCACGTTCCCGTTGTGGATGCGGTTGAACTGTTCGACCACGGCGCCGCCCAGCTCGCCCAGCTCGGAAGCGAGCTTGGGCAGTTGCACGTTGCGCGCGTCGATCAGTCCCTTGAGCTGGCCGCCACGGAGCTGCGAGTCGAGGAAGCCGCCGGTCGGCACGCTCTGGCCCGTCGCCGGATCGATGCGGTTGATGCCGATCTGCGAGAAGGCGATGCCGGGCGCGGCGGCACCTTGGGCGCCGTAGCTCAGCTCGCGCAGTGCATTGTCGAGCAGCACCATGCCGCTCTGCGTCAGGATGTGGTAGGAGCCGTCGCTCTGCTCCACGACCTGCACGTCGACCAGCGCGCTCAGCTTCTGCACCGCCTGATCGCGCTGCTCTTCGAGCGCCGTGGCGTCGCCGCCGCCGGCCTTCACCGCGACCACCTGCGGGTTGATCTCCTTGATCGCCCTCAGCAGGCCGTTGATGTTGGTGGTCAGCGCGGCGATGCGCTGGTCGGCGTCGGTGCGCAGTTCCTGGATCTGCTGTGCCAGGCGGCCGATCTCCTCGCCCCAGGCATCGAAGCTGTTGAGTGCCGTGCGGCGCTGCACCGAGGATTCCGGGCTGATCGAGACGGCGGCCAGGTCAGACAGCAACTGGCTCATCCGGCCGGACAGCGAGAACGAGTCCTGCGGCGTGCCGATCAGCGTCTGCACGCGGTCCTGGTACTGCAGCTGGGCCGCGTACATCTCCGCCTGCGCGGTGCGGACGCGAAGCTCGCGGTTGACGAACAGGTCGACGGCCCGCCGCGCATCCGCCAGGCGCACGCCGGCGCCGACCGTGCCGGCCACCAGCGATTGCTGCTCGATCAGCCGCCTTGTGTAGCCGGGCGTGTTGACGTTGGCGATGTTGGTCGAGGTGGCGCGCAGCGCTGCCTGGTTGGTGCTGAGGCCGCTCAACGCGTTCTGCAGGATGCCGTTGAGGCTCATCGGCGGACATCCCAGGCCGGCAGCGTCTGCCGCCCGGCAGGGTTTGCCGTGCCAGTCGTCGCGTTGCCGAGCTCAAGCCACGAGGATTTCATCGACTTCCGCCTGATCCAGTGCGGCGCGCCGGATGCCGCTGCGGCGGGTGTTGCAAGAGCGAGGCCAACAACGCGGCCGGAGCCAGACGGCGTCAGCCGGCCGCCTGCAGTCGCTCCAGATTGGTCTTGGCCAGCGCGTGCCCGACCGCGGCGGCCTTGGCGAACAGCTCGCGCGCCTGATCCACGTCGCGCGCGACGCCGACGCCGCTCGCCAGCATTACGCCAAGATTGTACTGCGCCGCGGCGAGGCCGCGGTCGGCCGCCAGGCGGTAGAAGGTTGCGGCGCGCGCATGGTCCTGCTCCAGGCCGATGCCGTTCTCGCACATCACGCCGAGATTGTGCAGCGCCGGGCTGTAACCGCGTTCGGCGGCGCGCCCGTAGAGTTCGACGGCCTTGAGGAAATCCTGGCTGACGCCGCTGCCGCTCTCGTACAGCCCGGCCAGGTTGCATTGCGCCGGCGCATGGTTCGCGTCGGCAGCGCGGCCGTACCAGTAGGCGGCCTCCGCTTCGTCGACCTCGACGCCGAGACCCTGCTGGTACACCACGCCCAGGCTGTATTGCGCCTCGACGTGGCCGTTCTCCGCCGCTTCGGTGAACAGTTGCACGGCGCGGGCAAGGTCGCGCTGCCCGTCGTCGAGATTCATCAGCAGCAGGCCGATCTGGAACTGCGCCTCGGGGTCGCCGCCGTCGGCCGCGGGTGTCCAAGCGCCGATCGCCGCAGCCATGTCACCGCGGCGCCAAGCCTCCCAGCCGCGCTCCAGCGCGGATGCGTTGCTATCGGTTGGCTGCATGGCTCCTCCTTCAGGGCGGTTGCGCCCCTTCTCGCACCTGCCATCAGACCCTGGTCATGGTGAATGTCCGGTTAACGATCCCGGCAAAGCCCGCCGCCAGGGTCGGAAGCGGCCCGGCAGTTTCTGCCGCCGAACGTCGGCCGCGTGCCGCGAACCCCGCTCGCAGCAAGGTTCCGGCGATTGGCATGCCGCGTGCTTTGCGCTCTCCGCGATGCATTGCCAGTGGGAGCATCCATGGCCGCGATAAGTCCAAGCCTGTCGATCGCGCCGCTGCCGCCGGCTGCAGCGTCCGCTGCGCCGGCGGACGATGCCGACGCTGCGGCACCGACCAGTTTTGCCGAGGAGGTGGCGCGCGCCGCCGAGCCGCGGACGGAGCGCGCGGCCGCGCCTGCGCGTCCGGAGGCGAAGCGCGGCGATGAACCGGAGCGGCCGTCCGACGCGTCCGTGCCGGCCGGCGAGCCGACCACCGCCGTCGTCGCCGGCAACGCAAAACCCAAGGCGCCGGATCAAATCGTTGACACGGCGGTCGCGCCGACCGAACCGGTCGTCGCGGATCAATCCGCCCCGGCAATCGGCTCGATCGTGCTCGCGATGCTGCCGCCGGTCGCCGTGCCGCCACCGGCCGTGCTCGAACCTTCGCCGGCGCTGAACGCGACGCAGCCGGCCGCCGGGCCAGCGGTCGGACTGGCCGCCGCGGCCGCGCCGATTGCGCCCGCGGCGTCGCTCTTGGCGGCACCGCCGCCGGATCCGGCTGGCGACGCACCGCAGCCGGCGGCCCAGGCCGCATCGACGCCCGCCGAGACGCCGGTTGCATCGCCGGCGGCCATACCGGCCGCGTCGGACGTTGCCGCCACGACAGCTCCGCAGCCGGCGTCGCCAGGTGGCACGCCGACTTCCGACGCCTTGCCGCCGATTGTCGACGCGCGATCGGAGCCCGAGCGGCCGGCATCCCCACCGGGCAGGATCGCATCGGCGCCGTCTTCATTGCCGGACACCGGCGCCGCAACCGCTTCGCCAGCGGCTGCCTCGGCCACGGCGGCGGTATCGCCGACGGAAGGCCGCTCACCGGCAGCGCCCGCCGTCGTGCCGGCCGCCGAGCTCGCGGCGGCCGCACCCAGCAGTGTGCCGGCGATGCCCGCCATGGCCGCCCCGGTGCTCGCGCCTGCTGCAACAGCGGCGACATTGGAGGGTGTCGCGACGCCGGCTGCCGCGTCGCCGCACCTGTCGACAGCTGCTGCGCCGGCGCTGCAGGTTGCCGTGCACATCGCGCGCGCCGCCGAGGAAGGCACGCGGACGCTCAGCGTGCGGCTCGATCCGCCGGAGCTCGGCCGGGTCGAGGTGCAGGTCTCGGTCGATCACGACGGCCGCGTTGCTGCCGTCGTGGCGACGGACCGCATGGACACCCTCGATCTGCTGCAGCGCGATGCCCGCGGCCTGGAGCGGGCACTGCAAGAGGCCGGCTTGCGCGCCGATCGGCAGGACTTGACCTTCACCTTGCGCGACCAGCCGGGCGAGGGGCGGCAGGGCTCCGA